>Ga0123337_10002939_pt1 | contig 18784 bp, 18 predicted proteins | sample frozenSSSSmetaG_FD_89792 | JGI IMG/M metagenome (GOLD analysis project Ga0123337, IMG submission 89792) | Glacier valley bacterial and archeal communities from Borup Fiord, Nunavut, Canada, to study Microbial Dark Matter (Phase II) -... | ecosystem: Environmental > Aquatic > Freshwater > Ice >... | reverse complement strand
GAAATGCTGCTCGTCCGCCGCTTCGAGGAGAAGGCCGGCCAGATGTACGGCATGGGGCTGATTGGCGGCTTCTGCCACCTCTATATCGGCCAGGAAGCGGTGGTGACCGGCGTCACCATGGCATCCAAGAAGGGCGAGGACGCCCAGATCACCGGCTATCGCGACCACGGCCACATGCTGGTGATGGGCCTCGACCCCAAGGGCGTGATGGCCGAGCTCACCGGACGCAGCGGCGGCCTGAGCAAGGGCAAGGGCGGCTCGATGCACATGTTCTCCAACGAGCACCGCTTCTACGGCGGCAACGGCATCGTTGGCGCGCAGGTATCGCTGGGCACCGGCCTCGCCTTCGCCTCGAAGTACCGCGGCGACAACACCGTCTCGATCTCGTATTTCGGCGACGGCGCGGCCAACCAGGGCCAGGTCTACGAGAGCTTCAACATGGCGAAGCTCTGGAACCTGCCGGCGGTCTACATCATCGAGAACAACCGCTACGCGATGGGCACCTCGGTTGACCGGGCAACGGCGCAGGGCGATTTCTCGAAACGCGGGCTGTCATTCGGCATTGACGGCGAGCAGGTCGACGGTATGGACGTGCGCATGACCTACGATGCGGCCAAGCGCGCCATCGAGCACGCCCGCTCCGGCAAGGGGCCGTACATCCTCGAAATGCAGACCTATCGCTATCGCGGCCACTCGATGTCCGACCCGGCCAAGTATCGGAGCAAGGACGAAGTGGCGACGATGCGGGCCGAGCACGACCCGATCGAGCAGGTGAAGCAGCGCATCCTCGAAAAGCGCTACGGCACTGAGGAGAGTCTCAAGGAACTGGAGACCGAAATCCGCGCCATCGTTACCGAGGCGGCCGATTTCGCGACCTCCGATCCGGAGCCCGCGGCGGCGGAACTCTATACCGACATCTATGCTCCGGCGTGAGGGGCGCCCGTGCTTGGCGTTGCGATCGGCCTCATCGTCGTCGTGGCGTTCGGTGCATGGGCGATGGCGCTGATTGCGGCGCTGTCGATCGTCGGGCTGGTGCCCGCCGGTCAAAAATTGAAGAGCTGGTTCGCCCTGGGGGGCTGGCGCTTCGACGAGATCCGGGCCGTTGGCGGCGTTGCGGTGGAACCGCACCTCAAACGCTACCAGCTGGCCTTCGCTGCCTTTTTCGCGGTGGTGATCGCCGCCGCGGCACTTGGCGTGTTGCTGGGTGCGGAGCAACAGAACAATACGCATGAGGACGCTGCCGTCCTCGCCCACTCACACTCCCCGACGCTGGAGAGCTGAATGCCCACTATCCTGATGCCCGCGCTGTCGCCGACCATGGAAGAGGGGAAACTCTCCAAGTGGCTGGTCAAGGAAGGCGACACGGTAAAGCCCGGTGACGTGCTGGCCGAGATCGAGACCGACAAGGCGACCATGGAGGTCGAGAGCGTCGACAGCGGCAAGGTGATCAAGCTGCTGGTCGCTGAGGGCACCGAGGGCGTGAAGGTGAACGAGCCGATCGCCCAGGTGCAGGCCGAGGGCGAGACGCTGGAAGCCGTGCCGGTAGCTAAGACCGCGCCCGAACCGACGGAAGCGCCGGTGGTGGTGGCCGAAAAGGCCGCCGAGGCCGCGCCGTCGCAGGCTGCCGCTCCCGCCGCACCGAAGTTCGAGGCGGCGGCTGATCCAGACCTGCCGGCCGGCGTCGAGATGGTGGAAATGACCGTGCGCCAGGCCCTCAACGAGGCGATGGCCGAGGAAATGCGCCGCGACAAGGACATCTTCCTGATCGGCGAGGAAGTGGCCGAGTATCAGGGCGCCTACAAGATTTCGCAGAACCTGCTGCAGGAATTCGGGCCGCAGCGCGTTGTGGATACGCCGATCACCGAGCACGGGTTTGCCGGGCTTGCGGTGGGTGCGGCATTTGCCGGCCTGCGGCCGATCGTCGAGTTCATGACCTGGAACTTCGCCATGCAGGCGATCGACCAGATCATCAATTCCGCAGCCAAGCAGCTTTACATGTCGGGCGGCCAGGTTTCGGCGCCGATCGTGTTCCGTGGCCCGAATGGCGCCGCGGCGCGCGTCGGGGCGCAGCACAGCCAGGACTACTCGGCGTGGTACTCGCATGTGCCGGGGCTCTACGTTGTTGCGCCCTATAGCGCGGCTGACGCCAAGGGGCTGCTGAAGGCGGCGATCCGCTCGAACAATCCGATCGTCTTCCTCGAAAACGAGATTCTCTACGGCTCGACCGGGCTGGTGCCGAAGGTCGACGACTACGTGCTGCCGATCGGCAAGGCGCGCATCGCCCGGGCCGGCAAGGACGTGACCATCGTGTCGTTCTCGATGGGTATGCGCTACGCGACGCAGGCGACCGAGAAGCTGGTGGCGGCGGGCGTCGATGTCGAGCTGATCGACCTGCGCACGCTCAGGCCGATGGATACGAAGACTGTGGTCGAGTCGGTGAAGAAGACCGGCCGGCTGGTGACGGTGGAAGAGGGTTGGCCGCAGGGCGGCATCGGCGCGGAGCTGGCTGCCGTCGTCGTCGCCGAGGCGTTCGACTACCTCGACGCGCCGCCGACGCGCGTCACGGGCAAGGACGTGCCGATGCCCTACGCCGCCAACCTCGAGAAGCTGGCGCTGCCCAACGTCGATGAGGTCATCGCGGCGGTGAACGCCGTGACGTATCGGGGGTAACTCTTGGACAACGAGGTACCAATCCCTGAAGAGGCCCTGAGTGATCCGAGGGCATTTGAAGTTTTCAGGATCTGGTATGCTCACAATACGATGTTCATGGGCCTTGGGCGCCGGTTCGATGAACCCGCGCTGTGGGGATTGATCTTGGCGCAGGTAGCAAAAGAAGCCTCTCGGCTCTACGCGAACGAGCCAGGGACGTCGCAGGTGAAGGCCTTGATGGAAATGAAACAGCAGTTTGACGAGGAGTGGGCTGCCTTCAGCAGTCCGTTACGCAAATGAGCACTTTTCCTGACGACCAGAAGTTCCTCGATGCCGCTTACGAGGAGGCCCAGCAGGGGCTTCGCGAGGGGGGCATCCCCATCGGATCGGTGCTGGTGCGCAATGGCGAGATCATTGGGCGCGGGCACAATCGGCGGGTGCAGAAGGGCGATCCGATCCTGCATGGCGAGATGGACGCAATCCAGAACGCCGGGCGGCAGCGGACCTACAAGGACGTGACCTGCTACACCACGCTCAGCCCCTGCATGATGTGCACGGGGACGATCATCCAGTTCGGGATTTCCCGCGTGGTTGTAGCGGAAAGCAAGAATTTCAAAGGGTTCCAGGATGTCATGACGCTCGCCGGCGTCGACGTGGTCGACTACCACGACGAGCGGTGCGAGCACATGATGGCGGACTTCATCGAGAAGCACCCGGAACTCTGGAACGAAGATATAGGCGAGTAAGGCACCATGAGCATCAACATCACCATGCCCGCGCTCTCTCCGACGATGGAGGAGGGCAAGCTCGCCAAGTGGCACGTCAAGGAGGGCGACAAGGTCTCCTCCGGTGACGTGATCGCCGAGATCGAGACCGACAAGGCGACGATGGAAGTCGAGTCGATCGACGAGGGCATCGTCGGCAAGATCGTCGTGCCCGAGGGCACAGAGGGCGTGAAGGTCAACGCGGTGATTGCGGTGATTCTGGCCGATGGCGAGAGCGCTTCGGACATCAAGGCTGACGCTCCCGCGCCGCCCCCGAAGGCGCCCGAGCCGGCCAAGGCGGAAGCGCCGAAGGCCGCGCCGGCTGCTGCCGCGCAGATGCCGTCGGCGATGACTGGATCGGCCGCGGCTCCTGTGCCGGCGCCCAAGCCTGCGGCTGCTCCGGCTCCTGCTGCGAACGGCGCGCGCGTGTTTGCTTCCCCGCTCGCCAAGCGGCTGGCCAAGGAAGCCGGGATCGAGCTTTCGGCCATCTCTGGTTCCGGCCCGCATGGGCGCGTGGTGAAATCAGACGTCGAGGGTGCGAAGTCGGGCGAGACGCCGCTGAAGGCAGCGCCGGCTCCGGCGGCCGCTGCTTCGGCCCCGTCGGGCGGCGCGGCGATGGCCGTCGGCATGACCAAAGCGCAGGTGCTCGCGCTTTACCCCGAGGGCAGCTACGACCTCGTGCCGAACGACGGCATGCGCAAGGTGGTTGCGGCGCGGCTCACCGAGTCCAAGCAGACGGTGCCGCATTTCTACCTGACGCTCGACTGCAAGATCGACGCGCTGCTGCAGGCGCGCGAGCAGATCAACGCAGCGGCGCCGGTGAAGGACGGCAAGCCGACCTACAAGCTCTCGGTCAACGACTTCGTCATGAAGGCGTGGGCGGCGGCGCTGATGAAAGTGCCGACTGCCAACGCGACCTGGGCCGGGGACTCGATCCTCTATCACAAGCACGCCGACGTGGCGGTTGCGGTGTCGGTGCCGGGCGGGCTGTTCACCCCAGTGGTGAAGGCATGCGAAACCAAGTCGCTGCGCGAGATCTCCGACGAGGTGAAGGACCTTGCCGGACGGGCGCGCAGCAAGAAGCTGGCGCCGGCCGAATACCAGGGCGGCAGCTCGTCGGTGTCCAACCTCGGCATGTTCGGCATCCGCGAATTCGCAGCGGTGATCAACCCGCCGCACGGCACGATCCTGGCGGTGGGCGCCGGCGAGGAGCGCGTCTATGCCGACAAGGGCCAGATCAAGACCGGCAACTTCATGGCCGTCACACTGAGCTGCGACCACCGTGCCGTGGACGGCGCGCTCGGCGCCGAGCTGCTGGCGGCATTCAAGGGCCTGATCGAAACCCCGGTGATGATGCTGGCTTAATAGCCGGGAGGCACGCATGAAAACCATCCTCGCCTATGGCGACAGCCTGACCTATGGGGCCAACCCGATTCCGGGTGGGCCTCGGCATGCTTATGAGGATCGCTGGCCGACCGCTCTGGAGCAGGGGCTCGGTGGGGCGGCGCGGGTGATTGCCGAGGGGCTGGGCGGGCGCACCACGGTGCATGACGACTGGTTCGCCAGCGCTGACCGCAATGGTGCGCGCGTGCTGCCGACGCTGCTCGAGAGCCACTCGCCGCTCGACCTGATCGTCATCATGCTCGGGACCAACGACATCAAGCCGTTCCACGGACGCTCGGCAGGCGAGGCGAGCCGCGGTATGGCGCGGCTGGTTCAGATCATCCGCGGGCACTATGCCGGCCGGATGCAGGACGAGCCGAAGATCATCCTCGTCTCGCCGCCGCCGATCATCCTCGGCGACTGGCCGGACATGATGGACCATTTCGGCCCGCACGAGGCGATCGCCACGTCGGTCGATTTCGCCCGCGAGTACAAGAAGCGGGCCGACGAGCAGAAGGTGCATTTCTTCGACGCCGGCACGGTGGCGAAGACCGACAAGAACGACGGTATCCACCTCGACCCCGCCAACACTCGCGCCATCGGTGCGGGGCTGGTGCCGCTGGTCAAGCAGGTGCTCGGCCTGTGACGGCGCCCATCTCCATTCGCCCGGCGACCAAGGCCGATGCGGCTGAGGTGGCGTTGCTCGTCAACGTCGCGACGCATGGTGGTATCCGGGCCGGGTGGGAGCATGACGAGCGGGCAGGGGGGACCTACGATTCGATCGAGGTCGGCCGGCTCGACATGCTGGACGACACGAGCGAGATGAACTGGCGCAACGCCTCAATGGCGGAAAATGACGGCGAGATCGTCGGCATGCTGCTCGGTTACGCCGAACCGGATGAGATGGGACCGTTTCCGGACGATCTGCCGGGATTTCTGGTGCCAATCGTCGAACTGGAGTGGCTGTCGGCCGGGCAATGGTTCATCTCGATGCTCGGTGTGCATGTGCCGTGGCGTAGTCATGGCGTCGGCGGCAAGTTGCTGGCGCTGGCGGAAGAGAAGCGGGCAGAGACGGGGCGGCGCGGGCTGGCGCTGATCGTCGAGGATCACAATGAGCGGGCACGCGCCCTATATGAACGCATGGGTTTTGCGGTGACGGCCAGCCGGCCGATGCGGCACTACCCCGACGGAACGCAGCCGGGCAAGGACTGGCTCCTGATGGTGAAGGAACACTGAGATGGCTGACCATTACGACCTGATCGTCATCGGCGCCGGCCCCGGCGGTTACGTGGCGGCGATCCGCGCCGCGCAACTGGGCCTGAAGACCGCCATCGTCGAGCGCGAGCACATGGCCGGCATCTGCTCGAACTGGGGCTGTATCCCGACCAAGGCACTGCTGCGCACGGCCGAAGTGTATGGCCACATGAGCCACGCCAAGGACTACGGGCTGACCGCCGACCAGTTCGGCTTCGACCTCGACGCCATCGTCAAGCGCTCGCGCGGCATCGCGGCGCAGATGAACAATGGCGTGCAGTTCCTGATGAAGAAGAACAAGGTCGATATCATCTGGGGCGAGGCGGTGCTGACCTCGCCGACCGAGATCAAGGTGGCGCCGACCAAGAAGACCATCGTGCAGCCGCAGGGGCCGATCCCCAAGAATGCGCTGGGTGAGGGCACCTACAAGGCCAAGAACATCATCATCGCCACCGGCGCGCGGCCGCGCATTCTGCCGGGCATCGAGCCCGATGGCGAGAAGATCTGGACCTATTTCGAGGCGATGAAGCCGGCGAAGTTCCCGAAGTCGCTCGTCATCATGGGCTCGGGCGCCATCGGCATGGAGTTCGCAAGCTTTTATCGCTCGATGGGTGCGGAGGTGACGGTGGTGGAACTGCTGCCGACTATCCTGCCGGTCGAGGATGCCGAAATCGCGGCGCATGTGAAGAAGCGGTTCGAAAAGCGCGGCATCAAGATCATCACCGATGCAAAGGTGGCCAAGGTCGAAAAGACCAAGGATGGCATTATCGCCCATATCGAGCCGAAGACCGGCGACAAGTCGCAGATCGCGGCCGATGCGCTGATTTCGGCGGTGGGCGTGCAGTGCAACTCCGAGAATTTGGGGCTGGAGGCGCTTGGCGTGAAGATCGACCGCGGCGCGATTGCCATCGACCATTATGGGCGCACCAACGTGCCATCCATCTGGGCCATCGGCGACGTCGCCGGCCCGCCGATGCTGGCGCACAAGGCCGAGCATGAGGCGGTGATCACCGTCGAGACCATCGCCGGGCTGAAGGGCGTGCACGGGCTGAACAAGCTGCAGGTGCCGGGCTGCACCTACTGCGAGCCGCAGATCGCCAGCGTTGGGCTGACCGAGGCGAAGGCCAAGGAAGCCGGACGCGAGATCAAGGTCGGCCGCTTCCCGTTCATCGGCAACGGCAAGGCGATTGCGCTGGGCGAGCCGGAAGGCCTCGTCAAGACCATCTTCGACGCCAAGACCGGCGAGCTGCTGGGCGCACACATGGTGGGCGCCGAGGTGACCGAACTGATCCAGGGCTTTGTCGTCGCCATGGGCCTCGAGACCACCGAGGAAGACCTGATGCACATCATCTTCCCGCATCCGACGCTCAGCGAGACGATGAAGGAGAGCGTGCTCGATGCTTATGGGCGCGCGCTGAACATCTGACGTGAATAACCACCCAGTTCCACCAGCGGATATTCCACTCATGTCCCAAGACCTCATCCAGATCCTGATTTTCCTCGGTATCGGCCTTGTTGCCGGCTGGCTTGCCGGGCTCGTCCTCGGTGGTGGCGGGCTGCTGCGCAACCTTGTGGCGGGCGTGATCGGCGTGTTCGTTGGCGGCTATGTGCTGAAGCTCGCCAACGTGAACCTGCCGATCGACAACCCGTATTTGAGCCAGATCATCACCGGCGCTATCGGCGCGCTGATTGTGATCATCGTGGCGCGGGTGATCGCCAAATGAAGGCGGCGTTGGCAGGGCAGGGTTGAACCAGCCATGTCCGATCGCGATATGCCGCGCAGTGTTGGGTGGTCGCGCTTTCGAACCGGAAAAGTCTGCAACTTTTCCTGAAAGCGCTCGGAGCAAACCGGGGTAGAAGAATGGGCATTCCGCAGAAGGTCGGGGGAGAAGTCGGTATGGGTCGTATGGATACGCGTTCGCTGGTCATCTTCCTGGTTATTGGTCTCGTGGCAGGCTGGCTCGCCAGCCTGATCGTCGGTGGCGGCGGACTGATCACCTACCTGATCAGCGGCGTCATCGGCGCTTTCGTGGGTGGCTGGTTGTTCTCGGTGCTTAAGATCAACCTGAACCTCAATCCGATCGTCGCCCAGATCATCACGTCGACGGTGGGCGCCATCATCGTCCTCATCATTGCCCGGTTGATTGCCGGCTAGGATATTCCAGTGGTCACACTGATCGACAGAACCGATACCCGGCCGCGGCATCCCGAAAAGGCCAATCGGCCCGAGAACGAGATGCTGCGGAAGCCTGACTGGATCCGGGTGAAGGCGCCGGGCTCTCCCATCTACAAGGAGACCCAGCAGATCGTGCGCGAGAACGGCCTCGTCACGGTATGCGAGGAGGCGGGCTGTCCGAACATCGGCGAGTGCTGGAGCAAGAAGCACGCGACCATGATGATCATGGGCGAGATCTGCACTCGCGCCTGCGCCTTCTGCAACGTGCGCACCGGACTGCCGACGGCCCTCGATTCGAACGAGCCCGAGAACGTGGCAATCGCGGTCGAAAAGCTCGGGCTGGCGCATGTGGTGATCACCTCGGTTGACCGCGACGACCTGCCGGATGGCGGCGCTGAACACTTCGCGCTGGTAGTCCGGGCCATCCGCCGGCGGACGCCGAAGACGACGATCGAGATTCTGACGCCGGATTTCCTGCGCAAGGAAGGCGCGCTCGAGGTGGTCGTCGCGGCCAAACCCGACGTGTTCAACCACAACCTCGAGACGGTGCCGAGCAAATATCTGAAGGTGCGGCCCGGGGCGCGCTACTTCCACTCCATCCGGCTGCTGCAGCGGGTGAAGGAGCTCGATCCGACGATGTTCACCAAGTCCGGCATCATGGTCGGATTGGGGGAAGAACGGAACGAAGTCTTGCAGCTGATGGATGACCTCCGCTCGGCGGATGTCGATTTCCTGACCATCGGGCAGTACCTGGCGCCGACCAAGAGGCACATCGCCGTCAACCGCTTCGTCACGCCGGAGGAGTTCAAGTCCTACGCCACGGTGGCGACGACCAAGGGCTTCCTGCTGGTCTCGTCGAGCCCGCTGACCCGCTCGTCGCACCATGCCGGCGAGGATTTCGAACAGCTGCGCACCAACCGGATGGCCAAGCTCGCCCATGCCTGATCTGTTTCTCGAGCGGCACATGCCGCATCTGCCGCGCGCCATGTTTGACCTGGTGAACGACCTCGAGGCCTATCCGCGCTTCATCCCCAACTGCAAGGCGATGGACGTGCGGCCGCAGTCTGACGGGTCGCGACTGGCGAAGATGACGATCTCGTTCGGGCCGATCACGCAGTCCTATACATCCAGGGTGACGGCGGACCCGCAGGCCATGACCATCACGGCCGTGGCGGTGGATGGGCCGTTCAGCTACCTGGACAGCAAATGGACATTCGCCAGCGAGGGCGCGGGGACGCGCGTCCGCTTTGACATCGATTTCAAGATTTCCAACCCGCTGATCGCGGCGGTGGCCGAGCCGGCCTTCGCCAACAAGCAGGACGAGATCATCGACGCCTTCGGCGACGAGGCGGACCGGCGCTTCGGGGTCTGATCAGGCCTTCGCGGCGTCGCGCAGCATCTTGAGCGCCTGTATGACCGTGGCGTGGCGCACGCCGTCGCGGTCGAGCTTCGGGAACACCTTGCGGACGTGCCTGGTCTCGTCCTCGCTGGCGAGCGCGAAGTGCACGAGCCCGACGGGCTTGTCGGCGCTGCCGCCATCCGGGCCGGCGATGCCGGTGACGGCGATGGCGAGGTGCGTACCGGCCGTGCCGAGGGCGCCTTCGGCCATGGCGATCGCCACCTGCTCCGAGACCGCGCCGTGCTGCTTCAGCAGCGCATAGGGGACGCCGATCTGGCTGATCTTGGCCTCGTTGGCGTAGGTGATGAAGCCGCCATAGACCACTTCGGACGAGCCGGAGATGGACGTCAAGGCGCCCGCGATGAGGCCTCCGGTGCAGCTCTCGGCCGTGGCGACGGTCAGGCCACTGGCGGCGAGCGCCTTGATGGTTTCGGCGGCGAGCGTGGCTATGTCGTGGGGGAGTTTCATGGGGTTCTCGGCAGTTCGATGGAGGCGGTGGCTATGGCAACGATGCCCTCGCGGCGGCCGGTGAAGCCGAGCTGCTCGCTTGTGGTGGCCTTGACCGCGACGCGCGACGGGGTGGTGTTGCAGATGCCGGCGATTGCCGTCTTCATCGCCGCGACATGCGGGCCGACGCGCGGCGCTTCGGCGACGATGGTGATGTCGAGGTTGACGATGCGGCCACCCCGCTCGGCGACGAGGCCGGCGGCGTGGGCGAGGAAGATCGACGAGGCAGCGCCCTTCCATTGCGGATCGGAGGGCGGGAAGTGCTGGCCGATATCGCCTTCGCCCAGCGCGCCGTAGATCGCGTCGGTGAGCGCATGCAGCGCCACGTCGGCGTCGGAGTGACCCTGCAGCTTGTGCGTGTGGGCGATCTGCACGCCACCCAGCCAAACGGCATCGCCGGGCTCGAACGGGTGGACGTCGAAGCCGGAGCCAATCCGGGTTTCCATCTGCTGGCCTCCGCCGAGCAGTCGCTCGGCGCGAGCGAAATCCTCGGGATGGGTGATCTTGATGTTCCGCGTGTCGCCGGGAGTGAGCGCCACGGTGAGGCCGGCCCACTCGGCGATGGCCGCGTCGTCGGTGAATTCGCGCGGCAGGCGGGTGGCGCGCAGATGCGCCGAGAGGATCTGCGGGAAGCGGAAGCCTTGCGGGGTCTGCGCGGCGAACAGGGTGTTGCGGTCCTCGGTAGCGGCAACGGTGTGGCCGTCAAGCGAGCGCTTAATGGTGTCGGTGACCGGAACTGCGGGCAGGGCGGCTTCACTGGACGCGAGGGCGGCGATGACGCCGGCGATCACCTCGGCCGAGGTGAGGGGGCGGGCGGCGTCCTGGATCAGCACGAGGTCGGGCCGCCTCGGCCCGAGCGCCTGCAGGCCGGCGAGAACCGAGCCCTGCCGGGTCGCGGCACCGGTGACGGGCGGCAAAAGCCGCGGGTCGGCCATGTTCAGCGTCTCGTAACGAGCCGCGTGGTCGGCATGGATGATGGGGAGCACCCAGTCCACTTCGGCGCTGGCAAGGAAGGCCCGGATGGTCCGGCTTAGCACCGGTTCGCCGTGGAGGGCGCGGTACTGCTTGGGCTCGGGATCGCCTCCGGCGCTGGCGCGCTCGCCACGGCCGGCGGCAACCACAATGGCGGCAATCGTTCTTGTGCCCGTCATTGTCTTTCCGTATGAGCCTGCCAGCGGAGCGTTGCTGGTCTATCGGCGGCCCATCCGATCAGCAAGGCCCGATGCTCGACATTTGCCCCACGAACGCGATCCATGGTTGCGCGTGGCGGTTTTTTGACTATTCTGCGGGCAATTCCTCGAAATGAGCAAATCTGGGGCAATCAGTGTCTGAGTTTGCCTGCGCTTTGAGCATTGCCGGCCACGAGCTGCCCAACCGGGCTTTTCTTGCGCCGATGGCCGGCATCACCGATGCGCCGATGCGCCGGCTTGCCGAGCGCTTCGGCGCGGGCCTGGTCGTGTCCGAAATGATCGCCAGCGCCGCGCTTGCCACCGGGCAGGACCTGATGGTGCGCAAGCTCAACAAATCCGGCAACCTGCCGCATGTCGTGCAGATCGCCGGGTGCGAGGCCCACTGGATGAAGCGCGGCGCCGAGATCGCCCATGAGGCGGGCGCCGATATCATCGACATCAACATGGGCTGTCCGTCGAAGCGCGTCACCAACGGCTATGCCGGCTCGGCCCTGATGCGGGTGCCCGACGAGGCGCTGAAGCTGATCGATGCCGTGGTCGCCGCCACGCCGCTGCCGGTAACGGTGAAGATGCGGCTCGGCTGGGACGAAGACAGTATGAACGCCGCCGACCTGGCGCGGCGCGCGGTCGATGCCGGGGCGCAGATGATTACGGTGCACGGCCGGACGCGGCAGCAGTTCTACAAGGGCGAGGCGCGTTGGGACCTGGTGCGGCCGGTGGTCGAGGCGGTGAAGGTGCCGGTGGTGGTCAATGGCGACATCACCTCGCTCGAACGCGCCAGGGAGGCGCTGCGGCTTTCAGGCGCTGCCGCCGTGATGCTTGGCCGTGGTGCGCAGGGGCAGCCGTGGAAGGTCGGGCAGATCGGTGCCGGGTTGATGGGCAAGCCCGCCAACGACGCGCCGGTGGGCGATGAACTCGTGGCGATAGTCGCCGAGCACTATGAGGGCGTGCTCAGCGAGTATGGCTCGCATGTCGGAGTGCGCGTGGCTCGCAAGCATCTCGACTGGTACCTCGAAGCGGCGGGAATTGTGTTGGAGAAGTCGGTGCGTTCATTGCTGCTCGGTTTGGAAGACCCCGCCGAGGTCATCAGGCTGATCCGTTCGGTCTATTCCGATGGCTGGAGAGCGGCGGCATGATCAAGACCGTGCCCCCCGGGCTCGCCACGGCGGTGCTGCAGGCGCTGCCGCAGCCGGTGATCGTCTGCGGAGACGAGCGCCGCATCGTGTTCGTGAACTATGCCGCCGAGGCCTTTTTCGGTGCCTCGATGAGCGTTCTCGGCCGCCAGCGGCTCGATGACCTGATCGCCTTCGGCTCGCCGATCCTCGGCCTCGTCGAGGCAGTGATGGAGCGGCTGGCGCCGATGGCCGAGTATCGCGTCCGTGTCGGCTCCTCGCGCTTCGGCGACGCCGCCGACGACCGGGTGGTGGATGTGTTCGCCACCCCGCTCGAGGGCGAATCGACCATCGCGCTGCTGTTCCAGGAGCGCACCATGGCTGACAAGATCGACCGGCAACTGGTGAGCCGGGGCGCGGCGCGCTCGGTCACCGGCCTTGCCTCCATGCTGGCGCACGAGATCAAGAACCCGCTATCGGGCATTCGCGGCGCGGCGCAACTGCTCGAACAATCCGTGACGCCGGAGGAACTGCCGCTGGCGCGGCTGGTGCGCGACGAGGTCGACCGCATCGTCGACCTGATCGACCGCGTCGAGGTGTTCGGCGACGACCGGCCGATGGAGCGGGAGCCGATCAACATCCACGTCATCCTCGACCGGGTGAAGCTGCTGGCCAAGAATGGCGTCGCCAAGGGCATCACCTTCACCGAGGAATACGACCCGTCGCTGCCGCCGCTTGCGGGCAATCGCGACCAGTTGATCCAGGTGTTCCTCAACCTGGTCAAGAATGCCGCCGAGGCGCTCGAGCGCACCGGCAAGCCGGAGATCCGCTTCTCGACCGCCTTCCGTCCGGGTATCCGCATCTCGGTGCAGGGGGTTTCCGAGCGCATCTCGCTGCCGCTCGAAATCATCATCGAGGACAACGGCCCGGGCATTCCGGCCGACATGGTGCCGATCATCTTCGACCCGTTCGTTACCTCCAAGGCGAATGGCTCGGGCCTCGGGCTGGCGCTCGTCGCCAAGATCGTGGGCGACCATGGCGGGGTCGTCGACATGGATAGCCGCCCGGGGCGAACCCGCTTCCGCATCCTTCTGCCGGTCGCCACGCGCCCGGTCACGCCAGAGACGAGCGAAGAGGCCATGGCCAAATGAGCCACACCGTGCTGCTTGCCGACGACGACGCCGCCATCCGCATGGTGCTGAACCAGGCGCTGACCAGGGCAGGGTATGAGGTCCGTCCAACGGGCAACCTCTCCACCATGTGGAACTGGGTGAGCCGGGGCGAAGGCGACCTGCTGATCACCGACGTGATGATGCCGGACGGCAATGCCTTCGACATCATGCCCAAGGTGAAAAAGCTCCGTCCCGACCTGCCGGTCGTGGTGATGAGCGCGCAGAACACCTTCATGACGGCGATCCGCGCCAACGAGGTCGGCGCCTACGAGTACCTGCCCAAGCCGTTCGACATCGCCGAGGTGCTGTCGGTGGTGGCGCGAGCGCTGGCCGATGCCAAAAAGCCGCCATCTGGCGACAAGAAGGTGGAAGAGCCCGGCGAGACGATGCCGCTGGTCGGCCGCTCGCCGGCCATGCAGGACATCTACCGCGCACTCGCCCGCCTGATGCAGACCGATCTCACGGTGATGATCACCGGCGAGAGCGGCACCGGCAAGGAACTGGTGGCGCGGGCGCTGCACAATTTCGGCAAGCGCCGGAACGGGCCGTTCGTTGCCATCAACATGGCGGCGATCCCGCGCGACCTGATCGAGGCCGAACTGTTTGGCCACGAGAAGGGCGCCTTCACCGGCGCGACCCAGCGCTCCTCCGGCCGCTTCGAGCAGGCCGAGGGCGGCACGCTGTTCCTCGATGAAATCGGCGACATGCCGATGGATGCCCAGACGCGCCTGCTGCGTGTGCTGCAGGAGGGCGAATACACCATGGTCGGCGGTCGCACGCCGATCAAGTCGAACGTCCGCATCGTCGCGGCGACGCACCGCGACCTGAGCCAGATGATCCGGCAGGGCCTGTTCCGCGAGGACCTCTACTACCGGCTCAACGTCGTACCGATCCGCCTGCCGCCGCTGCGCGAGCGCGTCGACGACGTCAACGACCTGGTGCAGCACTTCCTGCGCGCTGCCCAGCGGGACGGCGAGCCGGTCAAGACCATCGCGCCCGATGCCATCCGGCTGATGCAGAACTATTCCTGGCCCGGCAACGTCCGCGAGCTTGAGAACCTCGTCCGGCGCCTATCGGCGCTCTATGCGGACGAGAACATCTCGGTCGAGATCGTGCAGAACGAGCTCAACCTTGCCGACCGCCAGCCCACGCCGACTACTTCAGGTCCGGTCGATGTGTCGACCGCGGTGGAGACACACGTGGCGCAGGTGCTGCGCGAATACGAGCCGAACCTGCCGCCCGCGGGCCTGTACCAGCGCGTACTGGACCGGGTCGAGGCACCACTGATCGCCATGGCGCTCAATGCCTGCGGCGGCAACCAGATCCGCGCCGCCGACCTGCTCGGACTCAACCGCAACACACTGCGCAAGAAGATCCGCGCCCACTCGATAGAGATCGTGAAGCAGTCGCGGCGGCAGAACTGACGCTGCTCACAGTCTCGTGACCAGCCCGGCGGGTGTTGCAGAAATGCCCATTCGCCGGTACTGACGGCCCTGCCCGCATCGTCCCAGTCGGGGACCTGTGTCACATTTTAGCAACAATTTTCTTGAAGGGTCGCTCAAACTGGGTGACATTGGCGATCCTCTCGCCCTCAGGCGGCCTTCGAATAGATGACAACGCTCGTAAGCGACACATTGCCGGAGCTGATCGCGTCTGTTCCGCAGGTGAAGCGGTCAGCTCGCCCGATCTTCGGCGACGTCGGTCGGCAGGCGATCCGGACGGTCGGCCTCATCGTCGTGCTGATGTCGGTGTTCGTGTCGTCGGGCTCGTTCCTCGTGATGACCGGGGCGACCGATATCGAGCCGACGCCCGAGGTCTGGACGATCATCTGGATCGTCAACGGCCTGCTGGTGCTGGCGGTCGTGGCGCTCGTCCTCACCGAGGCGAGCCTGCTGATCCAGGCCCGGGTGCGGGGACAGGCGGGCGCCGGCCTGCAGGTCCGCATGGTGACGATGTTCGCCATCGTGGCAGCGGTTCCGGCGCTGATCGTCGCCATCGTGGCGATGATTTCGCTCAACCAGGGCCTCGACCAGTGGTTCAGTGAGCGCACCCGCACCATCGTCGACTCGTCGCGCGTGGTGGCAACCTCGTACCTGCGCGAGCATTCGCAGGTCCTGCGCGACGACATCATCTGGGTTGCCAACGAACTCGAGCAGTCGCGCTCGACCTTCGAGACCGACCGGGAGACCTTCCAGCGTATCCTGACCGCGCTCGCCACCACCCGTTCGCTGCCCTTCACCTACCTGATGTCGGCGGATGGCAATGTGCTGATGCGGGCGCAGATCAACGTACCGGGCTCGGCGCCCCGGCTTTCGGGCGCGCTGACCACCGGCGTGGGGGAGGGTGCCCCGACCGAGATCGCCCCGGGCCGGACCAACATGGTGGGCTCGATCGTCAAGCTGAAGGGATACGAAAACACCTACCTGCTCGTGGCTCGCCCGGTGGACCCCGAAGTGCTGGAGTTCATGCGGCTGACCGACGAGAACATCACCGAGTATCGCGAGTACGCGAGCAATCGCGTGGTGTTCCAGATCACCTTCGCGCTGATGTATGTCGGTTTGGCACTCGTGCTGCTGCTGGCCGCGGTGTGGATCGGCATCGCGCTCGCCAACCGCTTCGTCGACCCGATCCGTAACCTGATGATCGCCTCGAGTCGCGTCTCTGAAGGCGACCTTGATGTCCGCGTGCCGGTGCAGGCGGGCAGGGGCGACCTGCGCGACCTCGCCAACCGCTTCAACACCATGACGCAGCAGCTGAAATCACAGCGCGTCGAACTGCTCGAGGCCAACGAGACCAACGAGAAGCGCCGGAACTTTACCGAAGCCGTGGTGGAGGGTGTTTCGGCCGGCATCATCGGGCTCGATCCGTTCGGCTCCATCACCCTCGTCAATGCCCGCGCCGCCGACATGGTGGGGAGCGACGAAGTCTCGCTGGTCGGCAAGCGTATCGACGAGGTAATTCCGGTGCTGGCGCCGATCATCGACCGCGCCAAGTCGGCGCGCCGCGGGCAGGTGCGCGACCAGGTGGAGATCGGCTCGGGGCCGGACTACCGCACCTACCAGGTGCAGCTGACGCGCGAGGGCACGATGACGGAGTCCAAGGGCTTCGTCGTGACGCTCGACGACATCACCGACCTCCTCTCGGCCCAGCGCACCGGCGCCTGGGCTGACGTGGCGCGGCGCATCGCGCACGAGATCAAGAACCCGCTCACCCCGATCCAGCTCTCGGCCGAGCGCCTGCGCCGCCGTTATGGCAGCAAGCTCGCCGACGATTTCGAGGTATTCGACAAGTGCATCAATACCATCATCCGCCAGGTGGGCGATATCGGCCGAATGGTGGACGAGTTCTCGTCCTTCGCCCGTATGCCGGAGGCGAAGCCGGTTTCCGGTGACTTGAGCGATGCGATCCGCCAGGCGGTGTTCCTCGAGAGCGTCCGGCTGCCTGAAGTGGCGATGACAATGGAACTGCCCGAGGAGCCGATCATCGCCATGTTCGATGGCCGGCTGATCAGCCAGGTGCTTACCAACCTCATCAAGAACGCCGTCGAGGCGATCGAGGGCGCCGGCCTCGAGGCGATCAAGGATCCGCGCATTGTCGTCGATGCCCACATCGAGGGCGACAGGGTGCGCATCACCGTCTCCGACAACGGCAAGGGCTGGCCGAAAGAGAACCGCAACCGGTTGCTCGAGCCCTACGTTACCACGCGCGAGAAGGGCACGGGCCTGGGGCTCGCGATCGTGGCCAAGATCATCGAACAGCATGGCGGCAAGGTGGACCTCGTGGACGCCGAGCCGGACGAGAACGGGCGCACCGGTGCCGCGTTCACCTTTACTCTGCCGCTGCGCCGCGCAGAGGAGGAAGAGGGGGATGTCGTTCCATCCCCGAGCGCGACCGAGGCGGAGCAGCAGACCGCAGCGATCGTGACCGAAGGCGCAGCGGGTGGGGCAGAACCTGTGGTGGACAATAAAGGGGAACCGCAATTGCAAGCGGTGGAGAATTACTGATGGCCCTCGATATCCTGATCATCGACGACGAGGACGACATCCGCGACCTGATCGCGGGTATCCTCGAAGACGAGGGCTACGAGACGCGGCAGGCCCATGACGCCGACTCGGGCTTGAACGAGATCGCGCGCCGCCGGCCGAGCCTCGTGTTCCTCGACATCTGGATGCAGGGCAGCCGCCTCGATGGCCTGCAGCTGCTCGACGTGTTCCAGGCCCAGCACCCGGACATGCCGGTGGTGATGATCTCGGGCCACGGCAATGTCGAGACGGCGGTGAGCGCCATCCGCCGCGGCGCCTACGACTATATCGAAAAACCGTTCAAGGTGGACCGGCTGCTGCTGATCACCCAGCGGGCGATGGAAGCGGCGCGGCTCAAGAACGAGGTCGCCGACCTGCGCGAGCGTTCGAACAAGACGGTTGAACTGATCGGGAGCTCGCCGGCGCTGCAGCAGGTGCGAGGCGTGATCGACAAGTCCGCGCCGACCAACTCGCGCATTTTCATTTCGGGCTCGTCCGGCACGGGGAAGGGGCTCTGCGCCCGCCTGATCCACCAAAAGAGCCTCCGCGCCGAAGCGCCGTTCGTCGAGATCAACTGCTCGCTCTACTCGCCCGACGAGGTGCAGGTGGTGCTGTTCGGCCGTGAGGCGCGCGAGAAGACCGGCACGCTGCGCACCGAGGTTGGCGCGCTGGAACGCGCCCATGGCGGCACGCTCTATCTCTCGGAGGTCGGCACGCTGCCGCCCGCGGCGCAGCAGGCGCTGCTGCGCACGCTGGTCGAGAGCAAGTTCAACCGTGTCGGCGGCGCCGTGGGAGTGCCTATCGACGTCCGGGTCATCTCGTCGAGCTCGCAGAACATCGCGACAGTGATCGAGGCGGGCGGGTTCCGATCGGACCTGTTCCACCGCCTGTCTATCGTGCCGCTGCAACTGACGCCGCTCAAGGAGCGTCGCGAGGACATTCCGCCGCTGGTCGATGTGTTCATCGAGCAGGTGTGCAAGCTGCACAACCTGCGCACCCTGACGGTGGGCGAGGATGCCGTGGCCGTGCTGCAGGCACAGGACTGGCCGGGCAACGCTCGGCAGCTCCGGAACTCGCTGGAGCGGCTGCTGATCCTCGTCAAGGACCAGGCGCCGGCCGATGGCGTGATCACCGCGGCGCTGCTGCCGTCCGATAT
>Ga0123337_10002938_pt1 | contig 18785 bp, 19 predicted proteins | sample frozenSSSSmetaG_FD_89792 | JGI IMG/M metagenome (GOLD analysis project Ga0123337, IMG submission 89792) | Glacier valley bacterial and archeal communities from Borup Fiord, Nunavut, Canada, to study Microbial Dark Matter (Phase II) -... | ecosystem: Environmental > Aquatic > Freshwater > Ice >... | reverse complement strand
CAGGAAATCGTTTTGTCCCCAACCGCCGGAAGCGCGCTGTTTCGACAAAACCTCACGTGCCGCCTTATCGACGGCGGCTGCGGGAGCGCCCGCCCATTTCAAGCCGAGCAGGCGCATATTGAAGTCCTCCGAATAACAAGGTTTCGCTGATGCAAGCCACTTTGCAGCCCGGCTGATGTGCTCGTTGTATTCCCAGCGTGTTCCGCCATTGCTAAATAGCGCCAGAGAACGGATCGAGATTGCGGTCAATGTAATATCGCTGTCGTCCATGGGAACTCGTGCAATTCCGCCCCGGTGCCAGTTCCCGCCCGCTAGCTGCTGAACAGCCAAATTGCGGGCCATGGCCGCTGTAACGAAATCAGGGGTGTAGCCCTCACCGGCCATACCCAACAATGAGTACGCGACCATATTGACTCCGCCCGGCGGATCTTCGCGCACCAGCAATCGCTCGGACTGAGGTGCCCAACTTGTACTTACAGTGGCAAGCCGCTCCTGTGCTGCATCTTTGTTCATGCCCAGGCCATGCTGACGGGCCGTTCCCACCACCATGCCCGTCATGTTTTGCGAATGGCAGCTGACGCAGCCGCTCTGCTGGAAGAAAGTCTTGGTGCTGGTTTCCATCAGGGCGATTCCGCGGCGGGATGCTTCCATGGTTGTAACAGGCTTCTGTTCCACGCTGGACGTTCGATCCGCTTCTGGTAACACGATCCCAAGTAGCTTAAGAACATCAGGACGCGCAAACTTCAAAGCCCAATCCCGGGCGGACTTACCCTCCGCATTCTTGAGCGCCGGGTCCGCACCTTTCGCGAGCAGAAGCCGCACAATCTCTGAATTTTGAGCTTCGCTTGCAACAGCCGCGGGCAGAGCGGTCATGCCCCGCGCATCAATGGGTTCTACCTTCGCGCCATGGTCCAGGAGAAGTTGCGTCATGGCGGGCGGGCCATACGGGGTGGCCATAATCAGCGGTGTAAAACCACCTAAAGCGATGATCCCGTGTTTCACCGGCGGCCCAAGCGGCACAGAAACGGCATTCGGGTCAGCCCCGGCCTTCAGAAGCAGCCTGGCAATCTCCACCGAGCCGTCCGCGGCCGAGTTCATTAGGGGTGTTATCCCATTTCGCTTCTTACCATTCACGTCCACATGGTTGGCAAGCCCCAGGCGCACCGCGGTCATGTTGCCCGCATAGGCACCCGCGTGCAATAAATTCGTGCCGAAACCGTCAATAGCTGACGCGTCGGCATGATGGCTGGCAAGAATATCAACCGATTCTCCATCCGCCGCGTTCTTGGCAGCCAGTAGCAAAGGGGTTGTGCCGGATTTCGCTTTCGCGTTGACATCGGCCCCTTTCGCCACAAGCAGCTTTACGCGCGCCGGGTCCCAAACGCCCCACATCAAAGCTGTGGCCCCGAACGCATTCTTCAGGTTTGGATCAGCGCCATTGTCCAGCAGCATACGGACGGTCTCCAGTTCGCCGGACGCCGCAGCATACATCAGCAGAGTGTTGTCTCGCCCGGTTCGTGCGTTGGCGTCCCCGCCTTTCTTCAGGTAAAGTGCCAGATCGTCGAGTTTGTTGTCGAAAATCGCCTGAAGCAGGAAACTGCGTTGGGCTTTCGTGTCCGCCGGTGTCATCCGCCACTCGATACATGGTTCTGGCCTCTTCCGAATGTAAATCTGCGGCCCAGAATCATCTTCACCAGCAAATGGTCAGTGGAATGGGTGAAACCCACACCCACACCAAAATTGAATTCCCAATTTTTACCAAAATCAATATCCACCGCGGGAATTATCTGCTGCTGCTGATCGCGGAACGGATCGAACCCGGTAACCGGACCAAGCGCTCCGTAGTACTCAACGGCTGCGGTCACCTTCTTCGTAATATCGTAGGCACCCTTGAAATTGGGAGAGAACCCGAGTCCGCTCCTGGTGCCGGGGCCGTGAAAACTTCGGTCCATCGTGGGATTGAAGGCCAGATACCATTTGCCGAGTTTCTTATCCACGATAGGGCGGATCTCTACACTCCAGGTGTCCTCTGAAAACTTGTGCCGCTGGTATCCGAACTCGAGAGAGAGACTTACTCCCACCGGCCATTTCCACTCTTCCGGAATGCGCACACGAGGCCGGATATGGTCTCCCACCCATTGGTATCCGTGACGCGTGCTGGCGCTGGTGAATATGTAGAACCCCAACTCGCTCCACGAATTCAGGCCGTGCGTGATTTCAATTGTCTCGTGCCAGGAGTGCTGCGTGGCCTGCACACCATTCACTTCATCTTTGCCGCCCGAAAATGTAAAGTTGTTGTGCAACTCCACCATGGTGACCTTCGGCGTCAGCGTGTCCGAACCATAGACCTGAATCTCGTAATTGTCCTGCGCGCGCACAATGCCGCAGAACGCGACTGCGAAGACTAGCGCGGCACCAGACGCAACATGCTGAAAGTGAGCGAGAACACGCGCACGTCGGGCGGTGCGGAAAAGGTAGGCGAACACGCGACCTCAATAGTATAACTTTCCGCTTGCGGCAGGTCCGCCTCATAGATAAACAGGCCCGCGCGGCTGAGCACCATCTCCGTAAGCGAGTGGCCATTCACGGTGGCCCGAACCCGCACTGGCTCGCCTTGCAGGAACACCTGTTCCGGCGCATGGCCGCGGATGCGGAGCCGCAATTTACCGGCCCCCACCGGTGCCAAAGTGGCTTTCGCTTTCGCCCCGGCCCAACGGTATTCCGCGCCGTCCCGGCCTTCGAGTTGACCCCAGCCGTCACCCAATCGCGCCTGGTGACCTGGCAGCGAAAAATCGATGATGTCGGCGCGGTCACCCGGGTACAGCTCTTGCCGCTCCCGCGTGGGCAGCACGGTGTAGACTCCGCCTTCATCCCGCGCCTGGTAACCGCATCCGGTGCACTCCAGCGTTTGTTCCGAATCCCGGCGGAAAGTTCCCGCGCAATCCGGACAGCGAAGAAATTGCTCAAACGAACCCATTTCTGCCGCGGCGGAGGCCGGCGCGTCCGCTTTCCTGCAAAACGCGGCAAGCGTTCCCCCCAGCAGCCGTGGCGCTCCCGGAAGGCGGCGCGCTACCAGACGCTCCCCCCACCCACGCTCAGGTACGAAAGTCTCATATTCGAGCGCAGCAAAATGCTTTCGTATCAGCCGCTCCCAATCCGCGAGATACATGGTGTGATTTTGCCGGATGCCGAAACTTTCCTCCTGTTGCGCGCCGATCACGTCTTTCACCAGATATCCCAGCAAGCCCCAGTCATACAACTTCCGCTCCCAGGGCCGCATCAGGTTGTAATAAGGCGCGCGATAGAGCCGCAAGGAGAGGAGCCGCAACATGGGTTCGTCAGCAAAGAAAAACACGCCACCCGGCCGGAGCACCCGCTTCACTTCCACAAATACCTGCTCAATATCGGAAAACTGGCTTAACATCTGGAAGGCCATCACGAACTGCAGTGATTCATCGGCAAACGGCAGCTTCGCCGCATCGCCCGCGATACGAACCACGGGCATCTGGAACTCTCGCCGCCCGTGCCGCAATGCGTCGGCCGAGATATCGAGCGCGAATCCTTCTGCCCCAAATTCGGTGGCCAGCATGAAACTGGAATGCCCCACGTTTGCGCCAATTTCGAGGAATGGCGTCATAGCGTCCGGGACAAGCCCGATAAAGGGCAGATGCTTTCGAATTACGGCCGCGCGATTTCTGTTCTGAAGCGCGTAGTGCTCCAAGGCGCGCTTCGGCTCACCCAGGGAAGCGAAGTTGTGAAACTCCACCTCCGCCCGCTTCACCGAAAATGCCTGTGCTTCCTTCAAGTTTTCATAGTACGTTGTTGACAGTGCCTGCTCGCTATCCCGTTATGAAGCAAACCTGGAGGGACCTCTTATTTGCACATTGGCCGGTGGCCCCGCAAGCTCTGGTTCCGCACATGCCGCCCATGCTTGTGCCCGACCAACACTCCGGCAGCGCGTGGATTGGCATCATCCCCTTCCGCATGACAGGCATAAGGCCCTATGGGCTGCCAGCCATTCCGGTGCTTTCAGAAACACTGGAGCTCAACGTTCGCACCTACACCACGGTGGCTGGCGTTCCGGGCGTTTACTTCTTCAGCCTGGATGCTGCCAGCCGCTTAGCGGTAAGGATCGCGAGACGCTTCTTTCACCTGCCTTACTTCGATGCCACGATGACCTGCCGGGAAGACGAATCGTTTCACTACACCAGCGCTCGGCGGGAGAGTGAAGCCTGCTGCAACGTCACCTATGCCCCGACAGGTGGACCGAGCGTTTCTGTGCACGGCTCGCTGGCGCATTTCCTGACGGAGCGATACGCCCTTTACACCACCGACTCAACTGGCTCTCTTTACAGGGGCGACATCCACCACCGTCCGTGGGAACTGCAACCGGCGCGCGCTCAGTTCGATCTCAACACCATGACCCGACCTCTTGATCTAACGCTCTCCGGCCCGCCCCTGCTTCACTTCTCACGCGAACTTGAGGTGTCCATTCTGGGTCTGTCTAAGTGCTGATCGGCGTCTTCGATTCAGGCGTTGGCGGGCTCACGGTACTGCGGGCTTTACACTCCCGCCACCCGGGCCACGACTTTCTATACCTAGGCGATACCGCAAGGGTTCCGTATGGCCGCAAGCCCGCGGCGATGGTTCGCCAGTTCTCAAGGGAGATCGCAAATTTCCTTCTGGCGAACAAAGTGGAAGCTCTGGTGGTAGCCTGCAACACAGCTTCCGCGGCCGCGCTTCCCGGTTTGGCGGAAGAACTCCCGGTCCCGGTGTGGGGCGTCATCGAACCGGGTGTTGCCGCCGCGAAGAAAGCCTCAAGAGGCGGCCGCACCGGGATTATGGGGACTAAGGGCACCATTGCGAGCGGCGTATATCAGCGCAAGCTGGAAGCCCAGGGTCTTAGCGTCTGGGCGCAAGCCTGCCCGCTGCTGGTACACGTTGTGGAAGAAGGGCTGGCCAATTCAGCGGAAGCCGAACTTCTGGTTCGGCATTACCTGGACGGGCGCCCGGAACTCGACACGCTCATCCTTGGCTGCACCCATTACCCTGTCCTGCGGGAGACCATCGCCCGGGTGGTTGGCCCCGATGTGCACCTGGTTGACAGTGCCGAAGAAATTTCCAAGGTTGTCAGCATCAGCGTACCGGAACCAGCATGGCGCGAAGGTACCATCACTCATTACGTAACCGGCGACGCCATCGCGTACGAACACACAGCCCGCGTAATCGGGGGCGTGGATGGCGAAATCAGGACTCTCAGTGTGGCCGACCTGAGCTTGTAGCAGGCGTCCGTTCCCGCCCCGCGGTCCACTTCCATAAAGTTAGTGCTGAAAGCAAAACCAGCAACCAATCGATCATGTAGCGGTGCCGCAGCCCCACATGTACAAGGTAATTGGGGAGGGGCACGATCGCCAAGACCATCAGCACCGCGACAAACGCCAATCGGTCGCGTCCATACAAATAACCCAGCCCAATCAACCCCAGAGCCGTATACAGCCCCAATAACAGCGCCTTTGCCAAGAAGCGCCGGTCACTAAAAAACCAATACCATTGAGCACGCCGCAGGCTCAATTCAACAAACCGGGCCGGATGAGCCTCAATCCAGGCGCGCGCCTCTTTCATTGCAGCGCGGTTGTAGGCAATTTCACCCATGTCGCGTACTTTGGCCGCCTCCGCCGCGCTCTGCAGAGGATGATAGCGGTGATACACACCGTTCTCGTAATTCCGTTCTTCGCTTGGCCCCGCATAATCGTTGTTCGATAAGCGCAATTCCAGGCCGGCGTTATCTCGAGTAATGACAGGCGACCCCAGCACCCGCCAATTTCGCAACGTCCACGGTTCCAGGCAAAGCGCTACCATCACGCACACTATTGCCGCGAATCGTAAGTAGCTGGTACTTCGGACCACGGCCATCCCGACCCCGAGCAGTGCTAAAAACAACGGCAAGAATGCCGATACGAATAGCAGCACTATGCCCCACGCGAGGCCTGTCCACATAGCCAAACCTATGCCCAACTTTCGCTCCCGCCCTTCCCGCCAGGTCGTCAGTGTCAGAACGATAACCAACATCAGACCCAACGCGCCAAATGGCGTTTCCCAATCCCCCTGTGTTTCCGTTTTGAACTTGATGGGCAGAAGTGCGGTAAAAATGGCCGCACCGATCGATGCCACTGCTGGGATTTGTAGTACGCGCGCCACGGTCGGAATTGCGGAGCACACCGCGGCCGAACAGGCGCATGCAAAAACCTGCTTTACAATCTCAGCCGTAATGCCCGTCCCGAACAGGCGAAACAGGGCCGCAAGGAGCAGCGGATATCCCGGAGATAGATGGGCCGTCGGTCCAGTTGGGATCGCATAGGGATTCCCGAACATCCCCGTATTGGCCACCGAGATCGCCACACGTTCCAGTTCGAACCGCTCCAGATCGCGATATTGATGAGTTATGAAAACGCCCGCGACACGCAGTGCAAACGCCAGGACAAAAATGCTAAAGGCCACCTGCCGCGGCGAAAATGCGCGCACACGCGCGGCCCACTGGTTCATGCCGCGGTTTGAGCTGGGCTGGCTAGCACTTCTTTTACCTTTTCGCGCAATTGTTCCATCGTAAACGGCTTCGTCAGGAGGGCAAATCCCCGTTCCAGTACATAGCGCTGCACAACTTGCGTGCCGTCGAACCCGGACATAAAAAGTACGCGAAGGCCGGGCTGCATTTCAATCAACTGATCGGCCAGAACGGGCCCGCTGATTCCGGGCGAAACTACATCTGTCAGAAGTAAGTCAACCGCCGAACCCTGTTTTGAGAAGGTTTTCAACGCCGGCTCTCCAGAATCGGACACGATCACCTTATAGCCATCGCGAGTTAACATGGCGCCAACAAGCTTCCGAACCTCCGGCTCGTCGTCCACCACCAGAATTGTTCGCTTTTGAGCCTCAGAATCCATAAGAGAACTATATTAGAACCTACACGCAAATCACGTTGCCGTAAGGGTGATTCATTACAAAGCGGGCTGACGGTGCCGATTACAATACTAAAAGAGAAATGACCGTGCATCCCGAACTCAACTTCACCGTGCGGCTGGGCTGCGAATTGATGTACGAGGTTCCGGTATCGACGCCCGCATTTTTCGTGTTGCGGCCCAGGCGTTCGCCGACTCAACGCATCGTGCAGGAAATGTTGACGCTGGGGCCGGATTTGCCCGCAACCGAAGAAATCGATTCGCATGGCAATATCGTGGACCGGGTAATTCTGCGGCAAGGCTCGAATACAATTCGGCACGATGCGCTGGTGGCGGTGAGTTCCATGCCGGAAATTCTGCCCACCTGGGAACCCTCGGAGGAGTTGGACCGCGTCCCGGTCTCGCTCCTGCGATATACGCTGCCTTCCCGATATTGCGATTCCGACAAGCTGATGCGCTTTGCGGCGGAGCGATTCGGGTCGCTTCCGCCGGGTGCTGCGACAGTACGCGGGATTTGCGATTGGCTGCACCAGAATATCGAGTACCGGTACGGGTCGGGATGCCCGGATATTTCTGCTTCTGAAGTGATCGCACGCGGATACGGGGTTTGCCGCGATTTCGGACATACGGCGATTGCGCTGTGCCGGACCTTCAATATTCCGACACGTTATGTGACCGGGCATCTTCCGGATATCGGCGTGCTGGATCCGGGCTCGGCGATGGATTTTCACGCCTATTTCGAGGTGTATCTTTCGGGGCAGTGGTACAGCATGGATTCGCGGTTCAATACGCCGAGGATTGGACGGGTGAAGATTGCGTGCGGTATGGACGCGGTGGACGGAGCGTTCTCGACAATTTACGGGGACGCATTCCTGACCAAGTTTCAGGTTTGGGCTTATCAGGTAGATCCGGCCGAAGTGAACACGGGAAGCCCCATCGATTTATCGAAGCGCCTGGACGGCACGCCGCTGCTGCGATGGCCGGCTTTTCAGAGCGCATAGCACCTGCTTGGTCCTGTGTTATACACTTGTCCGCATGAAAGTTTTGGTTTCCCGCGGCGTGGCTCTTCGTGGAGCTTGTATTGTCGCATCAGTTGTTCTGCTGACGGCCGCGTATCAGCGCACGTCGGCTCCGGCGATGATGACCAAGGCAGCGAACCAGTTTCTGGATTCGCTTACCGATGACCAGAAGAAGCAAGCAATGTTTGCGATGGACGATGCTGAGCGGGAGAACTGGTTTTTCACGCCGGTGCCGCGGAAAGGCCTGGCGATGCGCGACATGACCCCGGCGCAGCAGCACCTGGCAACAGCGCTCCTGAGTGCGGGGTTGAGTCAGCAGGGGTTCATTAAAGCGCAGACCATCATGAGCCTGGAGGACGTGCTCCGGATTATGGAGAAAGACGACGGCGAGCGGCGGAATCCGGGCAAATACTACGTGAGTATTTTCGGCAAACCATCCGATTCGGCGACTTGGGGTTATCGCGTGGAAGGGCACCACTTAAGCCAGAACTACACGGTGGCGAACGGGCATGTGGTGGATGCGCCGAGTTTCTTTGGGTCGAATCCGGGCGAGGTGCGGGAAGGGCCGCGTAAGGGCGTGCGGCTGCTGGGTATGGAAGAAGATATGGGCCGTGAGCTTTTAAATGCGCTGGATGCCGGGCAGAAAAAAACGGCGATCATTGCAACGGATGCTTACAAGGAAATTTTGACGTCGAATGCGAAGCGCGCCAGTTTGGAAGGAAAGCCGCAGGGATTGCCGGTTTCCAAGATGACCAAGGCGCAGGTGCAGAGGTTAACGGATTTGCTGGATGTGTATGCCGGGAATGTTCCTGAGCAGATGGCGGAAGCGCGCATGGCGATGGTGAAGCAGGCCGGGCGGGATCTGTATTTTGCGTGGGCGGGCGTCGCGGAACGAGGCGGGCCGCATTATTATCGGATTCAATCGCCAACGTTCTTAGTGGAGTATGACAACACGCAAAATAACAATAACCACGTGCATACGGTATGGCGCGATTTTGCAAATGATTTCGGGCAGGATTTGATGAAACAGCATTATGACTCCAACCACCGGTAATTAGACCGCCGGCCATGGGACGCGGCCACATGGGTAACATAGAGAAATGCGGCGGCGGGACTTTGTTTCTTTGTTTGCCGGTGTCGCGTTCCCGTCGGAGTTGAGGCGCTATCCAGATCCTGCGACTGAGCTCGAAGTACTGAGGCTGACAAACCCGGAACACGCCAGTTTTCTGCCGCGGCATGGGGCTTCCCGGCACGGAAATTTTCTGGTTTATGCTTCTGATCGCGGGGGGACGTGGCAGGCCTGCCGGATGGATTTGAAGTCCGGTGAATCGAGGCAGTTGACCGAGGCGGAGGGCATGGATCCGGCCACTCTTACGCTGTTGGGTGATGACCGGAGTTTTCTCTATTTCGATGGCGATACCTTGCGTTTGGGACAGATCGGTGGGCGCGTCAGAGAGATTGGGTCTGCGATGGGGCATACGGGGGAATTAGCAGTTTCCGAAGATGGCCAGTACTGCTCCTTTGCGGCAGGTTCGCGGGTTTGTTTAGCAAATCTTACGGCCAAAGCTTCAGTAGCTACGCTGTCTGAGGCTTCAGGCGGGGTGACGGTCACGCAGATTCGACCTAAACGGACGCAGGTTCTATACGTGCGGAAGGATGGCGCGCCCTGGCTGGTGAATTTTGGAGGGCAGGGGAACAGGCCATTGAAACTGGATCCGGTTGCGGCAGCGCAGGAGTCTACTATGGATTGGACACCAAGCGGACGTACGTTTGTTTACCTTCGCGGGAGCGAGATGCGGGAACATACGCCCGATGAGAACGTGGACAGGCTGCTAGCGAAAACCAGCCAGTTTGCGGGATTTGGAATGAACGGGGATTCCTCGGTTTTCGTAGGCGCGAGCGGGAGTAAAGCTTCGGCGTATGTCCTGCTGCTGTTGCGTGTCACGCGGCGTGAATTTACGCTTTGTGAGCATCGCGCGAAAGATGCGGCCGCGGTGCGGCCGGTTTTCACGCCGAATAGCCAGAGTGTTCTATTTCAGAGCGACCGGCACGGGAAGCCGGCGATCTACCGTATGCGGGTCGAGAAGTTGGTGGAATCCACAGATTCCGAGACGAACGGACTGTTCAATCCGTAACTCAGGTAGATTAGTAAGACCTGTGAATACCGGTCGAATTTCCATTGTGCTGATGTTGGTGACGTTGGGCGGGTGTAGCCGTCAGGAGGCTGTGAATGTGAAGCCGAATTCGGCGCCCCTGTCCGTCAACGTGCAGAAGGTAAAGCTGCGGCAGGTAGTACGCAATGTGGAAGCCGTGGGGTCGTTATTTCCGTATGAGGAGGTGACAATCAGCTCGGAAATTGAGGGCCGGGCGATAGAAGTTAAGGCGGACTTGGGCGACCGTGTGGCGAAAGGGCAGGTGCTGGTCCGCGTGGCCGATGAAGAGCAGAGATACTTGCTGGCGGAGAATGAAGCGCAATTGAGGCAGGCTCTGGATAAGCTCGGTTTGAAGGGTGAAGGCGACAAGATGAAGGACCTGAAGCAGACTCCCGAGGTTCGGCGGGCGCAGGCTGACCTGACGGATGCCGACCAGCGATTCCGGAGGATGCGTGAGTTGGCGGGACAAGGTATCGGGTCGCGGCAGGATCTGGACCAGGCGCAGGCGCGGTTGCAATCGGCGCAGGCGGCTTATGAAAGTACGCTGAATTCATCCAGCAATCTGGTGCAGGAAGTGGAGAGAACGCGGGGCGCTGTGAATTTGCAGCGGAAGAAATTGCGCGATACAACCATCGCTGCGCCATTTGACGGTCAGGTGAAAGAGCGCATGGTGAATGCCGGCACTTATTTGAAAGCCAGCACGCCGGTATTCACGTTGGTAAAGACCGATCCGATCCGAATGCGGATTGAAGCGCCGGAACGGATGGCGCCGTGGATTCACAACGGGCAGGCTGCGGATGTGACGCTGGAAGCGTATCCGAACCGGATATTCCAGGGAAAGGTTTGGCGAATCTCACCGACAGTGGACCAGGCGAAACGCACGTTTGTTGTGGAAGCGTTGATCGCAAACGGGCGTAACGAGTTGAAGCCGGGGAGCTATGCCAAGGCCACGGTGCACACGGCCCGGAGCGAGATGGTTTGCGTAGTTCCCGCCAAGGCATTGAATTACGTTTTCGGCGCTAATAAGGTGTATGTGGTGAGCAACGATCGGGTGGATGCCCGGGAAGTAAAGCTGGGGGACCGTTTTGGAGAAAATGTCGAGATTTCAGAAGGGGTGAAGGACGGGGAAGAAGTCGCTGTTTCGCAAATCAACAAGCTGGAGAGCGGAATGCACGTACAGGTGGGCGCGGTTCAGTAGTTTTGGCACACGGCTTGCATCGCTAACAAGCGGAGGTGTTTTAGAATGAAACGTTTTGCATTAGGTGCCATGTTCTTTGCGACCTGCAGTTTGTTTGCGGGACAGACTTACCAGGAAGGAAAGCACGAAGAGAAGAAAAAGTCAGTAGAGCGCGTTGGCGGTGGGGCTGCCGGGGGTGCGATTATCGGAGCGCTGGCCGGTGGCAAGAAAGGCGCGCTGATCGGTGCGGCGGCGGGTGGCGGTACGGGTGCGGTGTACGACCACCATAAGAAAAAGCAAGCTCGCGAGAGGCGGTAGGCACAAAGCCCCACCGAAGGCAGTGCCAGTGCTACCTGGCTGTTTGGTCTTTAGGTTCCGCTAAGTAGCCTACGATTACGTCCTTGCGAACTTCGTTCACAATGATCTCGTAAGGCTGCTTGGCACGGGCCATGATGAACCGAATGGGTTCATTGACTGTACGATCCTTCTTTTCAGTTTTCTTATCGTCGGCCATCAGCTCAAACGTGAAGCGATTCCGTTTCGGATCAGCTTTTTTTAAGAGCAACGTAACGTTGCCGACCTTTTGGGGATTCTTACCTTTCGGAAGCGTGAACTCTACGTAATTGCGCTCTCCCAAACGCTTTAAAATCGCCAGTTCTTTACCGTTAGTGGCTACATAACCGCTGGTTACGCCAAGGTCGCCAGTGACTTTTTTCAGATCGGAAATAGTGCGGTCCAAATTCTGTTGCGTGGTGGCCACTTGAGTTTTGACGTTAGTGACATCGCCAGACACATCAGCCAGTTTGGACGTTGCCGTGTTTGCAACCGCCTTCACCTCGGAGAGTTCGCCGGCTACTTTCTTAGTCTGCTCGAGCGCCGCCTGTTGGCCCTGATCCAACCGTTTTGCCTGCTGTTCGGTATAGCTGAGTGCTTCCCGTTTCGCTTGGCTGGCCGCCTGGTTGGCTTGCAGCCGGGCAGATTCCAGATCGCCCTTCAGCGTTTCCAGATGTTTCCTGTTTGTTGCTACTACCTGCGTCGAGTTATCTTTCAGCTCTTCCAATTGAGCTTCGAGAGCCTGCCGCGATTTGATCTGATCCGCTTTCAAATCGTGTAGCTGTACGAAGAGGTAAACATTTGAAATCAGCAGCGCGGCCAGAGCACCCCCTACGAGCGCTGTTTTTACATTCGAGCCGGCATGTTCCGGCGGTAGCTGATAAGCACTTGGCTGACTCATATCCAAAAGTATAGATGCTCACACACAGGGTTGAAGTTACTAGGAAAGTTCAAATGTGGTGCCACGCTCCGCCGCAGCGGCCTGAATTCCGTACGTTTTGGTAATAGAGGCTGCCATGGCGGCGGCTTGATCCGCTTGGTTACGCACAATAAACACCTTCTTAAGACGCGGCGCTATCGGTTCGATCCAGCGAATCAACTCATCGCGATCGGCGTATCCACTGAGTGCCTGCAGGCTGGTTACCTCCGCCGCAACTGGCATGGCTGACTGAGAATATTGACCTGCCGAACACCGTTTACTAACTTGCTTCCCAAGGTGTTTGGTGCCTGGTACCCGGTGATCAGGACGGTATTGCGGCTGTCTTCCACATTATTTTTCAGGTGATGGAGAATGCGGCCAGCTTCACACATACCTGAGGGTGAGATCACGATGAAGGAGCCTCTCATCGTATTCAGCTTCTTCGAATCCTCCGGTGCGCGAATATACGAGAGGTCTCCGAATCCGAAGGGATCAGCTTGGGCAAGGTATTGGCCCGTTTCCTCGTCGAAGCATTCCGGAGGTGCGCGGTAAACTTCGGTCACGTTTATGGCTAGGGGGCTATCGACGAAGATGGGCACCTTGGGGATGCGGTTTCCATTCGTGAGCTGATGCAGCAGAAGCACTAATTGCTGGACCCGGCCGACGGCGAATGCGGGCACGATGAGGCGGCCCCCGCGTGCGAACGTTCGATTCACGACATCCGCAAGCCTGTCTATTACGGTCTCTTCCAAGTCATGCACACCGTCACCGTACGTGCTTTCCATGATGAGGTAATCACAGGGGGCAGGGGATCAGGATCACGGATGATGGGCAACCCGGGGCGGCCGACATCGAAAAGCTTAAAGTTGAAACCGTCCGCGATTTGACTTTTTGTGTAATGGGGAACGGGGCGGAAGAGGGGAAGTGTCTTGTCAACGTCGGCCTGAGTGTAAAGGGAGACGATCGGCGGGTCGCCGGGCCGCGCGTGGCGGGCCAGGAATTGTGCATCCTGCTCTTGAATGTGGGCCATATCGCTGAGCAGGGCACTGCAGAGATCTATACTAGCCGGGGTGGAATATATTAGTCTGTTGAAGCTGTTTTTTACGAGTAGGGGAAGGTTGCCGCTGTGATCGATGTGTGCGTGGGAAAGCAGAACGGCGCTGATTGTCTGGGGAGACAAGGGGAAATTTCGATTCTGCTGTTCGGCTTCTTTACGGCGACCCTGATACATCCCGCAATCGAGCAAGTACTGGCGCCCTCCCGTGGTGACTTGGTGCATTGACCCGGTGACTTCCTGCGCAGCGCCCGAAAAGTAATCTTCATTGCGTATTGACCCTGTCATATTTTGCGCTTCGTTCGAGGGTTGGGGATCATGTTAGGTGTCATGGTGAGGTTAGGAAGAAATCTTGTGATTGCCGGTGTCTTGGCGAGCGCGCCGTTAGCATGGGCTCACGCGGTGCTGCTGGAGGGAAGCCCGCGGCCGGGCGCCACGGTGATAGGTCCTAGCATCCCGCTAACCCTGCGATTTAACTCGCGGATTGATGGTAAACGGTCCCGGTTAACGGCGACCGGTGCGAACGGCAAAGATGAGGCGCTTGGCATTGCACCCCAAACGAAGCCCGACACACTTTCAGCTGAGATAAAGGGTGCCAGGCCCGGGCGTTGCCGGATCAGGTGGCAGGTATTGGCGTCGGATGGCCATATTACCAGGGGAGAGCTGGTCTTTCAGGTTCAGTGATGACGGGCAGGAAGTAACGCGACTGTGGCACAACTGCTTGAAGTTTTCGGATTCTTATCGGTAATTCTGCGCGGCTGTACGCTGGCTTTGCAGACACTTGCGGTGGGTGGCGTAGTATTTGCGCTCTTTGTGATGCGGGGGCACGATAGGAAAGTGGAGCGCGCCATTCAACGGTGGGCTTTGGCTCTGGCCGCAACACAGGTTCTATTTGTCGCGATAGATTCCGCTGTGCTGGGCGGAACCGGCGGCTTTTCACTGGCGGAATTGGCGGGGGCGAATTACTTTATCGCGGGGCTGGTGACAATTTCGGCGAGCCTGTTGCTGGGTTCGATGCCGACACGGAAAGCCATGCTGGTGCCCGTGTTGATGATCTTAGGTGCTACGCTAGCGACCAGCCATGCGATGGCGCGGCTGGATCACCGGCTGGTGCTGGGTGCATTCACGCTTCTTCATCAGGCCGCCACGGCCGTTTGGGTGGGGGGACTTCCTTACCTTGTGGCGGCGCGTCGGCCATCGACGGATGTTGTTTGGGGGCGGTTTTCCCGGCTGGCCCTGTGGGCGGCGGCGGTGCTTGCTGTAGCGGGCCTGGGGTTAACATATTTTTTTGTGGGCCAGCCGCAGGCCGTCTACGGAACTGCTTATGGCGTGATGGTAGCGGCGAAAGTCGTACTGTTCGGCATGCTGCTGGTGCTAGGTGGGGTGAACTACTTCGGCGTTCGCGACGGGGGATTGCTGGGGCGGTTGCGGGCAGTGGGAGAGGCGGAAATCGGGATTGGATTTTGTGTGATTTTTGCAGCGGCGTCGCTCACTTCGCAACCTCCTGCAGTAGATGTAGCGACCAATATGGTGCCCGGTCATGCGGTGGTGGAGAGGATTACGCCTCAAGTGCCGCGCCTTTCGACGCCGCGCGTAAGCGATCTGACGTTGCCCGGCTTGGAGCGAACGGCGAATGATTTCGCGTGGTCTGAATATAACCATCATTGGGCCGGGCTGGTGGTGCTATCGATGGGACTGTTTGCCGTGCTGGCGCGAACGGGATATGCGGCCTGGGCACGAAATTGGCCGCTGCTGTTTGTGGGGTTGGGGATATTTTTATTGTTGAGAGCGGATGCGGATGTGTGGCCGCTGGGTCCGTTTGGATTTTGGGAAAGCTTGAGGTCGGCTGAAGTGCTGCAACACCGGCTGGCAGTGATTTTGATTTTTGCTTTCGCCGCTTTTGAGTGGGGAGTACAGACCGGCAGACTCAGTTCGATGCGCGCGGCGCTGGTGTTTCCAGCAGTCTGCGCGTTGGGTGGGGCGCTGCTGCTGACGCATTCGCATTCGCTGACGAATGTGAGGGAGGAATTGCTGGCGGAGATGAGCCATGTGCCGCTGGCGATTTTCGGAATCGCGGCTGGCTGGGCACGATGGCTGGAGTTGAGATTGCCTCCGGGCGACAGGAGAGTGCCGGGAGCGGTTTGGCCGGTTTGCTTTTCGATGGTGGGAGTGGTGTTGTTGTTGTATCGCGAGATGTAATTGGACCAGATGAATCGATTAAAAGATGAGAAGAGCCCCTATCTGCTGCAACATGCGCAGAATCCTGTGGACTGGTATCCGTGGGGGGAAGAGGCCTTTTCGAAAGCACGGGCGGAAGATAAGCCAATCTTCTTATCCGTTGGCTATTCGACATGCCACTGGTGCCACGTGATGGAGCACGAGAGCTTTGAGCAGGAAGCTACCGCCGCGATCTTGAATCGGCACTTTGTTTCTATCAAGGTGGACCGGGAAGAGCGGCCTGACGTGGACCGGATATACATGTCCTATGTGCAGGCGGCAACCGGCTCCGGCGGGTGGCCCATGTCGGTTTGGTTAACGCCTGAGTTGCATCCGTTTGTGGGGGGCACATATTTTCCTCCTGACACCCGGTATGGGCGGCCCGGTTTCGGGGATGTGTGCGAGCGGATTGCGCGGGCCTGGCGGGAAGAACGTACGCGGATTATAGAAAGCAGTGCGAAGGTGTTGGGCCAACTGCAGGCAGCTTCGACGCTGGAGACGGCGGCTGGTTCAGCGGAGCCTGCTAGTTTGGACAGGGCTTACACGCTTTTTAGCCGGACATTCGATGAGCAGCATGGAGGTTTTGGAGCGGCACCGAAGTTTCCGCGTCCCGTGATCTTCAATTTCTTGTTGCGGCACTGGGCGCGAACTGGGGAGAGCCGGGCCGCCGAGATGGTGACGGCTACCTTAATGGCCATGGCGCGAGGGGGCATGAACGATCAGTTGGGCGGAGGTTTTCATCGGTATTCGGTGGATGCTTACTGGTTTGTGCCGCATTTCGAGAAGATGCTTTACGATCAGGCACAATTAGCGATTTCGTATCTGGAAGCCTTTCAGGTTACCGGTGAACCGTTATTGCGCCGCGAGGTAAGGCGGGTGCTGGATTATGTATTGCGCGATATGACGGACCCAGAAGGCGGCTTTTATTCTGCTGAAGACGCCGATAGCGCACCCGATGCCGCGAACCCGTCCCACAAATCAGAGGGGGCGTTTTACATTTGGGACTCTAAGGAGATCCAGGACCGTTATTTTGCATTTCAATTTGGAGTGGAAGAGCAGGGCAATGTAGAGAACGATCCGCATGGCGAATTTACCGGGCGCAATATTCTTTTCGAGGCGCACACGGCAGAAGAGACAGCGCACCATTTCGATGTGCCGCCGGATACAGTGGCCCATCAGGTGGAAGCCACGCGGGCAAGGCTCTTTCAGGAGCGCGAAGGGCGTCCCCGGCCGTACCGCGATGACAAGGTTCTGACTTCCTGGAACGGGATGATGATCCGGGCGTTTGCGCGTGCCGGAGCGGTGCTGGAAGAGCCGCGCTATACGGTGGCAGCGCGGCGGGCGGCGGAGTTCATCAAGGCAAAGCTGTGGAAAGACGGCACTCTTTTGCGGCGATATCGGGAGGGTAACGCGGCGGTTCCAGGATTCCTCGATGACTATGCAGGGCTGGTGAGCGGTCTGCTGGAACTGTATCAGTGCACGCTGGAGCCGGCGGATTTGGCGTTTGCGGTAACGTTGGCCGAGCGCCAGAGCGCTCTGTTCGAAGACAAGGATCAAGGCGGATTTTTCAGTACCGCGGAAGAGCAGGGCGACTTGGTCTTACGGATGAAAGAAGATTACGATGGCGCGGAGCCAGGGGCCAATGCTGTCGCCGCGATGAACCTGCTGCAATTGGCGCGTTTCACGGGACGCGAGGAATTCGCCGAATCGGCACGCAAGATCTTTTATGCGTTTCGGTCTCGCATCAACGATTCACCACATGCGGTGCCGCAGTTGCTGGCAGCGTTTGAATATTCGCTGGCGAGCCCGAAGGAGGTGCGTTTTTCAGGTGACGCGGAATCGCCGGAAGGCAAGGCTCTGCTTCGCGAGTATCATTCCAAATTTCGGCCTCTGTTTACAATCGCCAGGGGCAATGCTGGCGGCCCGGCATCGGTGACCGTCTGTGAAAATTCGGTGTGCCAATTACCTACAAGCGATGTAGCAAGGTTCGGCGAATTGCTACAATAGCGCCGATGGAACGCCAAGACGGGACTTTGATGGGTAATCCGATTACGCTAATCGGGCCGGAATTGAAGGTAGGTGACACAGCGCCGGATTTTCAGTGTGTCGATATCGGGTTGAAACCGGTGACGTTGAAGGACACGGGCAGCGCGGTTCGAATTTTCAGCGTGATTCCATCGCTCGATACCCCGGTTTGCGACGCGCAAACGAAGCGGTTTAACGAAGAGATTGTGAAGATGGCCGGCGTAGAAGTTTATACAGTCTCGATGGACCTGCCATTTGCGCAAAAGCGCTGGGGATCGGCGTTTCAGGTAGACCGAGTGAAAATGCTGTCCGATCACCGGGACGGATCGTTCGGTGAAAATTACGGCACGCTGATTAAGGATTTGCGAATTGAAAGCAGGGCGATCTTTGTGGTGGACAAAGAGAACAAGATCCGATACGTGGAATACGTAAAGGAAGTTGCGGATTACCCTAACTACGACGCGGCGCTCGCTGCGGCGAAGAGTTCCTAACAAATCAGGAGTGTACTCTCTGCCTCCTGCTCAAGCCGGCCTCTTGCGAACGCTGCGAAGTGCGGTAGACCGTGTTGCTGGAGGAGCGTCAAATCCGCTGGTGCGTGGCGGCATCACCATCGGTGCCGGAATCATTATCGGCAATCTGATTGGGTTCGTTCGGGTTGCAATTACGGCATACCTGCTGGGCACTTATGCCCACGCTGATGCCCTGGCAGTGGCGATCGGGCCGATCGACACCTTAAATTCGGTCCTGATCAATACCATGGTATTTGCGTTTGTCCCCATGTTGATGCTTCGGGAAGGTGCAGACCGGACAGCGCTGTTCCGCAAGGCCAACAGGATTTTTACGTGGCTGTTTGCAGTGCTGGCAGCCAGCATAATCGTGTGTGCACCGGCTCTGATTCACGCGCTTGGCCCCGGGCTTGCCGCAGAGCAGGT
>Ga0123337_10002936_pt1 | contig 18788 bp, 15 predicted proteins | sample frozenSSSSmetaG_FD_89792 | JGI IMG/M metagenome (GOLD analysis project Ga0123337, IMG submission 89792) | Glacier valley bacterial and archeal communities from Borup Fiord, Nunavut, Canada, to study Microbial Dark Matter (Phase II) -... | ecosystem: Environmental > Aquatic > Freshwater > Ice >... | reverse complement strand
GACAAGGAAGTGACGCCGGTCGACGTGACGCGCGTGGTCGAGACGGCCAAGGCGATCAACATCCCGAACGACCAGCGACTTCTCCTCGTCGAGCCGCAGGAATTCGTGATCGACGGCCACGAGGTCAAGGAGCCGATCGGCATGAGCGGCGGCCGCCTCGAGGTCAAGGTGCACATCGTCACCGGGGCGCAGAGCGCCGCCGAGAACATCGTCAAGTGCGTGCGCCGCTGCGGCCTCGAGGTCGACCAGCTGGTGCTAAACCCGAGCGCATCCAGCCACGCCGTGCTCACCGAGGACGAGAAGAGCCTCGGCGTCGCCCTCGTCGACATCGGCGCCGGCACCACCGACGTCGCGATCTTCACCGACGGCTCGATCCGCCACACGGCGGTGATCCCGATCGCCGGCGACCTGATCACGAGCGACATCGCGATGGCGCTGCGCACGCCGACCAAGGACGCCGAGGAAATCAAGATCGAGTACGGCGTCGCCAAGCAGCTGCTGGCCGACCCCAACGAGCAGCTCGAGGTGCCCGGTCTCGGGGACAGGCCGCCGCGCATGCTGAGTCGGCAGGCGCTGGCCGGCGTGATCGAGCCGCGCATCGAGGAGATCTACTCGCTCGTGCACCAGGTGATTCGCGAGAGCGGTTTCGAGGAGCTGCTGTCGAGCGGCATCGTCATCACCGGCGGCGCCGCGGTGATGCCGGGAATGATCGAGCTCGGCGAGGACATCTTCCTCAAGCCGGTGCGAAAGGGCACGCCGACCTACCGCGGCGCCCTCCACGACATGGTCGCCAACCCGCGCTCGGCGACGGTGATGGGCTTGCTCGAGGAGGCGCGGATGGCGCGAACGCGCGGGCAACGCGCGGCGCAGCAGGCGGGGTCGGTGAAGACCTTGTTCGGTCGCGCCAAGGACTGGTTTCTAGGCAACTTCTGATGAAAGACCTGTTCTTCACCCACGCCCACGACCCGCCGCCGAGCGGGTGAGCTCGCGCGACTTCGCGACACACCAAGAACGTATTTCCAGCACACATCCCGCACACATCAGGCAACTGCAAACGGAGTTCTCAACATGGCAATCGAAATGATCGAAGAGTTCAGCATGGGTACGCAGATCAAGGTGATCGGCGTTGGTGGCGGTGGCGGCAACGCCGTCGAGCACATGATCATGGAAGGCGTGCAGGGCGTGGACTTCGTCTGCGCCAATACCGATGCGCAGGCGCTCAACCGCTCGGCCGCGCACCACCTGATCCAGCTCGGCTCGACCGGCCTCGGCGCCGGTGCCAAGCCGGAGGCCGGCAAGGCGGCGGCGGAAGAAGCCGTCGACCGCATCCGCCAGGCCATCGACGGTGCCCACATGCTGTTCATCACCGCCGGCATGGGCGGCGGCACCGGCACCGGCGCGGCACCGGTGATTGCGCGGGTGGCGCGCGAGATGGGCATCCTCACTGTCGGCGTCGTCACCAAGCCGTTCGACTTCGAAGGGCCGCGCCGGCTGAAGGCCGCCGACCACGGCGTCGCCGAGCTCGAGGCCAACGTCGACTCGCTGATCGTGATCCTCAACGACAAGCTGCTCGACGTGCTCGGCGACGACGTGACCCAGGACCAGGCCTTCGCGCACGCCAACGACGTGCTGAAGAACGCCGTCGGCGGCATCAGCGACATCATCCACATCCCGGGCCTCGTCAACGTCGACTTCGAAGACGTGAAGACGGTGATGAGCGAGCCGGGCAAGGCGATGATGGGCACGGCGCAGGCGTCGGGCCCCGACCGCGCGTCGAAGGCAGCCGAAGCGGCGGTGGCGTGCCCGCTGCTCGAAGGCATCGACCTCTCGGGCGCGCGTGGCGTGCTAGTGCTGATCGCGGCCAACCGGAACACGTTCAAGCTGAGCGAGAGCAGGAACGCGATGAACACGATCCGCCGCTACGCCGCCGACGAAGCGCACGTGATCTACGGCACCGCCTACGACGAATCGCTCGGCGACCAACTGCGCGTCACCGTGATCGCCACCGGCCTCAGCCCGGCACGGCGCCAGCAACAGACGCCGATGACCGTCGTCCACAGCGCGCCGGTGAAGATGACCGGCACCGACAACCTGCCGGTGCTCAACCAGCAGGTGCAGATGCCGTCTCATCCGCAGGCCACGCACGACTACAGCGGCCTGACGACGCCGAGCGTCTGGCGCAACGGCCGCACGGCAGCGGCGAAGGTCGATGCGCTGGCCAGCAATGGGATGGACGAGATCGAGATCCCGGCGTTCTTGAGGAAGCAGGCCGACTGAGATCGAGCGACCGCGATCGCCGATCGGCAGTGACGCGTGACGGCCGCGCTCGGCTATCACGCGATGCGGATGCGCTGGTGCCGCGCCTCGCTCGTGGCGTTCGTGCGGCGCTGGGGCGTGTACTTGGCGGTGGTGGCGCTGGTGGCCGGCGCCGGCGCATCGTCCGGCGTCGCTGCGGTGCGCGCGCTGGCGGCCTGGACGGTGCTGCCGCTGTTCCGCGCGGCCATCGAGGGCAGCGGCCACGCCGCCGTTGCCGTGCTGCTGCAAGCGGCGGTGGGCGGCTTGCTGGTGGCCGCCCTGCGCGAGCTGCTGTGGCCGCTGCGCTGGCGGCTGGCGGAGCGGGCGCTGCCGCTGCGCATCCGGGCGACGGTCGCCTCCGATCTGATCGTCGTCGCCTGGGCATTGGCGCCGCTCTGGCTGCTGTATTCGGTCGGCGCCCAGGCACTGCTCGCGAACGATCTCGAATGGTTGCGGCCGGGCCGGGGCCGCGCCGTCGCGGCGCTGGTGCTGGCGGCAGCCGGCTCGGTGCTGCTCGGCGTTGCCGTGCTGCAGTGGCTGCGTCGACCCCTCGCGGCTCGGCCGCGGCAACGTATCGATGCCGCGACGCGAGGCGCACGCATGCCGCCGCCTTCGATGGCGCTCGGCCGACGTTGGCCCGTCGCTCTGCTGATGCTGCCTCTGTGGCGAGGTCCGGCGCGTCGCAGCGGCGGCGTGCTGCTGACCGGCAGCTTGCTCCTCGCCGCCACGGCCACGGCCATCGCCATGCTGCCCTCCGCGACGCCATGGTCGCTGGCGGCCTACGCAGCACTGGCCATGCTGCTGACGGCGCGCCTGCGTCGCCTCGCGGCCGCCGACCTCGGCGCTCTGCTCGAGGCCGTCCGGCCCTTGCCGATCCCGTCGGCGACGGTCCGGGCCGGCCTCGTCGCATTGCTTCTGTCGCCCGTGCTGGCGACCCTGCCGATGCTGCTCGCCGCCTTGCCGTGGCACGCCGTCCGCCCGCTCGTGCTGGCGGCCTTCGCTTCGGGCATCGTGGCGTGCTGCGCCGCCGAGGCAGGCTCGACGTCGGTCGATGCCGCCACGGTGTCGAGCCGCTGGTTGTTCTCGGTGGCGCTGCTGGTGGCGCTGGCCTCGGAGGTGGTGGCGTGAGCGACGCGCCATCGCTGCCGTCGGCGGCTTCGGAGCCGGCATCGCCGCCTGTGCTGGTCGCCGACCGGCTGGTGTTCTCGCACCCGCGTCGCCACGTCTTCAACGGCTGGTCGGCCGGGTTCGGGAAGGGCCTGACGTGGCTGCGCGGCGCCAACGGCAGCGGCAAGTCGACACTGCTCCACCTGCTCGCCGGCGCGCTGTCGCCGCAGGCCGGCACGCTCGCCGTTCTTGGCATCGACGCGCGCGTCGACCCGGTGGCCTATCGCCGCGAGGTCTTCCTCTGCGGCGCCGGCGCGATCGCCTTCGACCATCTGCGGCCGAGCGAGTTCTTCGCCTTCATGCGCGGCCTCTACCCGCGCTTTGACACCGCATCGGCGCGGTCGCATGCGCACGCATTCGGCCTTGAGCCGCACCTCGACCTGCGCCTGGCGTCGTTGTCGACCGGATCGCAGCGCAAGGTCTGGATCGCTGCGGCCCTGGCGGCCGGCAGCGCCGTGGTGCTGATGGACGAACCGACGCACGCGCTCGACGCCGCGTCGCTCGCCTATTTGCGGCAGGCATTGCAGCATCGCGCCGAAGCCCGCGGCCAGGCCTGGATCGTGACGAGTCACGAGCCGCTCGGCGCTGCCGCCGACCATGCCGCGGTCGTCGATCTGGCTTCGCCGACGGCGTGATGCGCGCCGCCGCGGCAGAAAAAAGGGTTGCCGCGGATGCCGGACAATTCGACCATGCTGGCCCAGCGCACCCTCAAGTCCATGACCCGCGCCGTCGGCGTCGGCGTGCACGGCGGCCAGAAGGTCGAGCTCACGCTGCGGCCGGCGCCGGTCGATCACGGCATCGTCTTTCGCCGCGTCGACCTGCCGCGCTCGGTCGACATCAAGGCCGACGCCTTCGCGGTCTGCGACACCCGGATGGCGACGACGCTGTCGGCCAACGGCGACCCCGACGGCCCGAAGGTGAAGACCGTCGAGCACCTGCTGTCGGCGTGCTCGGGCCTCGGCCTCGACAACCTGATCGTCGACATCACCGCCGAGGAAATGCCGATCCTCGACGGCTCGGCAGCGTCGTTCGTGTTCCTGCTGCAGAGCGCCGGCATCGTCATGCAAGAAGCGCCGAAGCGGTTCCTGCGCGTCAAGCGTGCGGTCGAGGTTCGCGACGGCACGGGTGCCGGCGCCAAGTGGGCGCGCCTCGAACCGTTCGAGGGCTACACGCTCGCCTTCGAGATCGAGTTCGACCATCCGGTGGTGAGCGAGACCGGCCAGCGCTTCGTCTTCGACATGGGCTCGGGCCAGTACACGCGGCAGATCGCGCGCGCCCGCACCTTCGGCTTCACGAAAGAGGTCGAGATGATGAGGTCGCGCGGCCTCGCGCTCGGCGGCAGCCTCGACAACGCCGTCGTCGTCGACGAGTTCAAGGTCCTCAACAGCGGCGGCCTTCGCTACGACGACGAGTTCGTCAAGCACAAGATCCTCGACGCCATCGGCGACATGGTGATGGTCGGCCACCCGCTGCTCGCCGCCTATCGCGCCTTCAAGTCGGGCCACGCCCTCAACAACAAGCTCGTGCGCACGCTGCTTGCCGACCCGACGGCATGGGAGATCGTCACCTTCGAGAACGAGGCCGAGGCGCCCCGCGGCCTCGCCGAGCTGGCGCCCGCCTGGTGATTCAAGAGCGCCGCGGCGCGACTCTGGGCAGGTTCAGGCGATGACGATCTTTCGCTGGATCATCGGTGTTCTCGCGCTGCTGATGGCGGTCGGCGCGGTGCTGAGTCTGGCGATCAATCTCGGCACCGACTCGCCGGTGTGGCTCGATCGGGCGCGGCGCTTCAGGCGCTGGACCGGGCTCGTGGCCCTGTTCTGGTTCAACGTCGAGGTCTGGGGCCGGGTGCTCGTGACGATCATCCACTGGAACCGCGGCTGAGGCCGACGAAGGCCATCGTTTCCGGCAGGTAGGCGTCGAAGTCGGCGATCGCATGATCACTGCCTTCGAGCAGGCGGATCCGGCAACCGGCATAGCGTGCGCTCATCTCGCGCCAGGACAGCACCTCGTCGCCCTTGGCGATCACGGCCAAGTAGCGCTCGAGCTTCGTCAGCGTCGGCGGCGGCGCCATCGCTTTCAGCTCGTGGGTGTATTCGCGGCGAAAGAAGAAGGGCTCGTCGCTGTGCCATGCCGTCGTCTCGCCGATCGCAGCCGCGAGGTCGCGGGCCGGCTCGACGGCGGGGTTGAGGAGCACCGCCCGGCAGCCCGTGCGCTCGGCGACGACGGTGGCGTAGAAGCCGCCGAGCGAGCTGCCGAAGACGGCCATGCCGTCGTGCGGCCACGAAGCGATGCCGGCGAACACCTCGGCCATCGCCCGTTGCGGCGACGCCGGCAGCTGCGGGCACCAGAAGCGCAGCTCGGGCCGATGCGCGGCCAGCCAGGCGCCGACCTGTCGCGCCTTGGTCGATTGCGGCGACGAGCGAAAGCCGTGCAGGTAGAGCAGGTGCGAAACCGGGCCGACGCTCACGCCTGTGCGCGCTCGGCTGGCGGCAGCGCTGCCGAGGTCAGCGCGGCCAGAAGCTTGGGATGGACACCGCCGAAGCCGCCGTTGCTCATGCAGAGCACATGGTCGCCGGGCCGGGCGGCCGCGACGACGCGGCCGACCAGTTCGTCGACACTGGCCGAGACCACGGCGCGGCCGCCAAGCGGCAACAGCGCCTGGGCTGCGTCCCACGTGAGGCCGCCGCTGTGGCAGAACACGAGATCGGCGTCTTCGAGCGCCCACGGCAACTGCGCCTTGACGGCGCCGAGCTTCATGGTGTTCGAGCGCGGCTCGAAGGCGACCAGGATGCGGGCGGCGCCGACCTTGCGACGCAGGCCGTCGATGGTGGTCCGCATCGCCGTCGGGTGATGCGCGAAATCGTCGTAGACGGCAACGCCGTTCGCCGTTCCCTTCAGCTCGAGACGGCGCCGCACGTTGCGAAAGCCGGCCAGCGCCCGCGCCGAGTCCGGGGCAGCGACGCCGACGTGCTCGGCCGCAGCCATCGCGGCCAGCGCATTGAGCTGGTTGTGTTCGCCGAGCAGCGACCATTCGACGCGGGCGACCTTCAGCGAGCCGCGCAGCACGTCGAAGGCGTGCGGTTCGCCGCGTGCGCGCAGCATGCCGGGCGCTTCCTTCCTGCCGCCGAAGCGCTGCACCTCGCTCCAGCAACCCATCGCGAGAACGCGTTGCAGCGCCTCCTCGCGGGCATTGACGACGAGGCGGCCCCGGCCCGGCACCGTGCGCACGAGATGGTGGAACTGGCGCTCGATGGCGGCGAGGTCGTCGAAGATGTCGGCGTGGTCGAACTCGAGGTTGTTGAGGATCGCCGTGCGCGGCCGGTAGTGCACGAACTTGCTGCGCTTGTCGAAGAAGGCAGTGTCGTATTCGTCGGCCTCGATCACGAACGGTGCGCCGGCGCCGCCGAGACGCGCCGAGACGCCGAAGTTGAGCGGCACGCCGCCGACCAGGAAGCCTGGCGCGAGGCCGGCCTGGTCGAGCAGCCAGGCAAGCATCGAGGTCGTGCCGGTCTTGCCGTGGGTTCCGGCAACGGCGAGCACGTGGCGGCCGGCGAGCACGTGATCGGCCAGCCACTGCGGGCCGCTGGTGTAGGGCGAGCCGGCGTCGAGCAGGGCCTCGAGCAGCGGGTTGCCGCGGGTGATGGCGTTGCCGATCACGAACAGGTCCGGTGCGAGCGCCAACTGGGCCGGGTCGTAGCCTTCGACGAGCTCGATGCCGAGCGCGGCGAGCTGCTCGCTCATCGGCGGATAGACGTTGGCGTCGCAGCCGGTGACGCGGTGGCCCGCCTCGCGCGCGATCGCGGCGATGCCGCCCATGAAGGTGCCGCAGATGCCGAGGACGTGCAGGTGCATGAAACGAATCCGGCCTACAGCCCCAGCCACTTTCCGATGGCGAGGATGTCGGCCTCGCTGTGCGGCGCGAAGCCTTCGTACTTGATGCCCTCGAGTTTTTTCCGGCCCTCTTCGCTGCCGTCGAGACCGACCAGGTACTCACGCACCTTCAGAACCTGGTCGGCGCTGAGCGCGGGGCTCGCCAGCATGTGCTTGATCGGTACCGGCTTCGACTTCGCGAGCACGCGGCCGCCCTCGGCGAGCCACGCCTTGACGACGCTGTCGGACGCCGTGGCGGCGCTCTTGGTCAGGCCGTTGTCGACGAAGAACGGCACCGCGTCCTGGAAGCGCGTGTAGAAGTAGCGCACCGGCGGCGTACCGCCGAAGGTGTCGCGCAGCGAGCCACGGACCATCCAGGCGGTGATCGAGTCTTCCTCGGGTGCGCCGACGGCACCGTCCTTCAGATCGGCGAGCGTCTTCGCTGTCGAGTCGGCACGGACGAGGAAGCTGGCGGTGTAGTTCTGGTAGCCCTTGGTCACCGCGATCAGGTGGTAACCGTTGCTGCGGATCGCCATCACCGACAGGTGCGCAGGATGCACGAGCGCGAGGTCGTACTCGCCGGCCGAGAGCCCTTTGCGCCGCGACGAATAGTCGGCGACCGGTTCGATCGTGACCGGCTGGCGCAGGATCCTGCCGAGGTCGGTGGCGACGGTCGCGTAGCGGGCGCGGATGTCGTCGTTCGAGTTCCGGTAGGTCACGCCTTCGTTGACCGCGAAGACCAGCGCATGCGCCGCTGTCGCCGCGTTCGCGAGCGCCAGAACGAACAGGAACCGAAGCCATGCCATCGCCATCATCCTTTCGAATCGAGACGGCATTTTGCAAGAGCCGCGGGCTCTGGCTATCGGTCGGTGTGCCCGCCCAGGCTGGCTGCTGCCGCCGCGACGGTCTCGGCGATGTCGGCCTGCGAATGCGCGGAGCTCACGAAGCCCGCTTCGTACAGCGCCGGTGCCAGGTAGACGCCGCGGTCGAGCATGGCGTGGAAAAAGCGGTTGAAGCGGTCCTTGTCGGTGGCCATGACCTCGCCGTAGTTGCGCGGCAGCGTCGTGGCGAAGAAGAAGCCGAACATGCCGCCTTCGCTGTCGGTCGCCATGGCGACGCCGGCGCCCTTCGCAGCTTCGCCGAGGCCCGATGCGAGGTCGCGCGTGCGCGCCGACAGCGCCTCGAAGAATCCGGGCCGCGAGATCTCCTGCAGCGTCGCCAGCCCGCAGGCGGTGGCGACCGGATTGCCCGAGAGCGTGCCGGCCTGGTAGACGGGGCCGAGCGGCGCCAGCTGCTCCATCACCGCGCGCTTGCCGCCGAACGCGGCCAGCGGCATGCCGCCGCCGATGACCTTGCCGAACACCGAGAGGTCGGGCGCGAAACCGGGCAGGTCGCGCGCGTAGAGCGCCTGGGCACCGCCGAGGGCGACGCGAAAGCCGGTCATGACTTCGTCGAACACCAGCAGGGCGCCGTGCCTGCTCGTCAGCTCGCGCAGCCGCTTCATGAACGGCAGCGAAGCGCGCACGAAATTCATGTTGCCGCAGATCGGCTCGATCATCACGCAGGCGATCCGCTCGCCGTGCAGCGCGAAGGCTTCGTCGAGCTGGGCGACATTGTTGTATTCGAGAACCAGCGTGTCGCGGACGACGGCCTCGGGCACGCCGGCGCTGGTCGGATGGCCGAAGGTGGCCAGGCCCGAGCCGGCCTTGACGAGCAGGGCGTCGGCGTGGCCGTGGTAGCAGCCCTCGAACTTGACGATGACGTTGCGGCCGGTGGCGCCGCGCGCCAGCCGGAGCGCGCTCATCGCCGCCTCCGTGCCCGAGCTCACGAAGCGCAGTTGCTCCATGCTCGGCACGTGCTGCAGGATCGCTTCGGCGAGCAGGGTCTCGCGCTCGGTCGGCGCGCCGAACGACAGGCCGTCGTCGACGGCGGCGTGCACGGCGGCCTGGACCGCCGGGTGGCGGTGGCCGAGGATCATCGGCCCCCAGGAGCCGATGTAGTCGATGTAGCGGTGGCCGTCGGCGTCGGTGATGGTGGCGCCGTCGCCGCGGGCGATGAAGCGCGGCGTGCCGCCGACGGCGCGAAAGGCGCGCACCGGCGAGTTGACGCCGCCAGGGATGACGCGCCGGGCCTGCTCGAAGAGCCTGGCGTTGTTGCCGTCGCCGGCGACAGCCGCGCCGTCAGTGGACATGGCGCGGATTCTTCGGCGCGCTGGTCGCCTCGGCCTCCGCCGGGCCGGGCTCGGCCGGCGCCTCGCCTTCGATCTCCTCGTCGCCTTCCGGCAGGGCCCAGAAGAAGCGGTCGGGCACGACGTTGCCCATGCCGGGGCGAAAGCCGGCGTCGAGCGCCTGGTCGAGGAAGGCGAGTGCTTCGCCGACGGCCGCGTGCAGCTCGACGCCGGTCGCGAGCAGCGCCGCCAGCGCCGCCGAGAGCGTCTCGCCGGCGCCGACGAAGGTCGTCTCGAAGCGCTCGAACTTCTCGCCGGTGATCGCTCCCTGAGCATTGGCGAGCACGTTGTCGAGGAACTGGTCGGGCAGGGGCACGCTGGTCACGAGCACGTAGCGGGTGCCATGCTTGGCCGCGGCCACGGCGATCTCGCGCGACGACGGCGGCCGCTCGCCTTCCCATTCCGGCATCAGAAAGTCGGTGAGCGTCTGGTGGCTGCCGACGAGGACCTCGGTCTGCGGCAGCACCAGGTCGCGGAACGCTTCGAGGTACGACTGCTGCTCGTCTTCTTCCACCCAGGCGAGGTTCGGCAGATAGGCGACGAGGGGCACGTCGGGATAGTCGGAAAGGATCTCGGCGACGGCGCTGACGCCCTCGGTCGAGCCGAGGAAGCCGACCTTCCAGGCCGCGATGGTCACGTCCTCGAGGACGATGCGGGCCTGCTCGACGATCACATCGGCATCGATCGCGTGGTGGTCGAAGATCTCGGCGGTGTCGCGCATCACGATGCTCGTGACGACGGGCAGCGCGTGCGCGCCCATCGCCGCGATCGTCGCGACATCGCCGGCCAGACCGCCAGCGCCGCTCGGGTCGCTGACGTTGAAGCTCATCACGCAGGCCGGCGCCGGTTGCTCCTCGAGATCGGCGGCAGCGTCGGCGGCGGGTGGAAGGGCAGTCATCGGATGATCGGAAGCCGCTCGGAAATCGCCGTGGAAGACATTCGCAAGAGCCTTGAACAGACCTCTAGGCGAACGTGAAGAATGTTGCGTATGTACCTACAGAGCCTTGCGTTTTCGCGAAGGCGCGTGCCTACAATCTGTTTGCATTGTAGTGAAGGCATTCCCCGGCCCGAGTGAGACGTGAGCGACCCCAACACCTGGATGTGCCTGATCTGCGGATGGATCTACGACGAATCGACCGGCGATGCCGAACACGGTCTGTCGCCGGGAACCGCATGGGCCGACGTGCCGATGAACTGGACCTGTCCGGAATGCGGTGCCCGCAAGGAAGACTTCGAGATGGTGCAGATCTGACCACGCAACGCTTGCGCGTCGGCTTTTAGGGAGAACGCCAGGTGACGAACGCGGCCGGAGCCGATAGCGCGGTATTGAAGGTGTTGGTCATCGACGACAGCAACACCATCCGTCGCAGTGCAGAGATCTTTCTGAAGCAGGGCGGCCACGAGGTTCTCCTCGCCGAAGATGGTTTCGACGCGCTGTCGAAAGTCAACGATCACGACCCCGATCTGATCTTCTGCGACATCCTGATGCCGCGCCTCGACGGCTACCAGACCTGCGCGATCATCAAGCGCAACGCCAAGTTCCAGACCGTGCCGATCATCATGCTGTCGTCGAAGGACGGCCTGTTCGACAAGGCCCGCGGCCGGATGGTCGGCTCCCAGGACTACCTCACCAAGCCGTTCACCAAAGACCAGCTGTTGCAGGCGGTGCAGCAGCACCGCCGAAGCGCGGCATGAAGAAAGCGACCCCATGACGATCCAGAAGATCCTGCTCGTCGACGATTCGAAGACCGAGCTGCATCATCTTTCGGAGATGCTCGGGAAGAACGGCTTCGCGGTGCGCACGGCCGAGAACGGCGAAGAGGCGATGAAGCGGCTCGGCGAGGAAAAGCCCGACCTCATCCTGATGGATGTCGTGATGCCCGGCCAGAACGGGTTCCAGCTCACGAGGGCCATCACGCGCGACCCGCGCTTCTCGACGGTGCCGGTGATCATGTGCACGAGCAAGAACCAGGAGACCGACAAGGTCTGGGGCATGCGCCAGGGTGCCCGCGACTACATCGTCAAGCCGGTCGACCAGGCCGAGCTGATGGCGAAAATTCATGCCTTCGATTGATCGTGCCCCCACGCTCACGAATCGTTCGCTGCCCCCCGAGGGGGCGGCAGCGCCCTTGGGGCGGCCCGGCGGGCGCTGCGCGTTGAAGTGAATGGCAAACAAGCAGGCCCTGCGCGATCTCCAGACGCGGCTCGCCGAACGGCTGCAGGCCGCCCGCACCGAGCCGCTGGCCAAGGCGTGGCTGGCCGTCGAGTGCAGCTCGCGCGGTTTTCTGTTTCCGCTGAGCGATGCCGGCGAGATCTTCGCGATGTCGCCGCTGCTGGCGGTGCCGCACAGCCACCGCTGGTTCCTCGGCGTGGCTAACTTGCGCGGCCACTTGCACGGCGTCGTCGACCTCGCGGGGTTCCTCGGCGTCAAGGCGGCGGACACCGGGCGGGACCAGGCCCGCCTGGTCGGCTTCAACCAGGAGCTGAACATCAACTGCGTGCTGCTCGTCGATCGCCTGTCGGGCCTGCGCAGCGAGGACGAGCTCACGCGCGATGCCGACGACGGCGCGGCGCGGCCGGCGTTCGCAGGTGCGCGCTTTCGCGATGCCTCGGCGCGCGTCTGGCAGGAGCTCAATCTCGGCGAACTCGCCAACGACGAATCCTTTCTTCGGATCGTCGGCTAAGGAATTGAAGAGGTCCACATGAGCTTCGTGAACAAGATCAAGGGATGGGGTCAGAAGGGCACCACCGGGCCGGAGCACGACGCACTGGAGCACGACGCCGCGTACATCGACATCAACGGCGGCGGCAGCGCCTCGCTGGCGCCGACCGACCTGCCGCTCGCCGACATCGGCGCCGTCGCGGCCTTCGACGCCCAGCCGACCCATGCCGGCGACGAGCAGCCGGCGTCGGCGTCGGCGTCGTCGATCATTTCCGAAGCGCAGCCGTCGGAGACGGCCGAGTTCTCGGAGACCCGTCTGCAGGACTCCGATCAGCAGATGGCGCCGACACGCGCCGCCTTGCCGCTGATCGGCAACCGGCCGGTCGGCGAGCAGCAGCGCATTCTCCTGGCCATCCTCGGCCTGGGCCTCGTCGGCCTCATCGTGCTGACGGTGATGTCGTCGTTCTCGGCAAACCGGGGCTCCGCTCAGGTGGCCGCCAGCGGCCAGGCGCTGATGCAGTCGCAGCGACTCGCCAAGTCGGTGTCGCAGGCCATGGTCGGCGTCGCCAGCGCGTTCTCCGACGTGAAGGAAAGTGCCGACGTGCTGTCGTCGAACGTGCGCAGCCTGAAGAACGGCCAGGGCAGCGTTGCCGCGGCGCCGGCTGGCGTGCAGGACGCGCTCGACACGGCGCTGCCGCTGGTCGACCGCGCCGAGAAGAACGCCGCCGTCATCCTGGGTCAGCAGAAGGCACTGACCGACGTGGGCCAGTCGCTGCGCGCCATCAACAAGGCATCGTTCGACCTCCTCGAAAGCGCGGAAGCGTTGCTGTCGCTGAAGCTGCAGCGCGACGTCAATCCCGCCGAGGTCGGTGCCTTGAGCCAGCTGGTGATGCTGACGCAGCGGATCGGCAAGTCGGCCAACGACTTCCTGACCGCCCAGGGCGTCAACCCCGAAGCGGTGTTCCTGCTCGACAAGGATCTGAACGCCTTCGCCGACATCTCGAAAGGCCTGCTCGACGGCAACGCCCAGATGGGCCTGCAGGGAGCCCGCGATCCGCAGATCCGCGACCGCCTGATCGCGCTCGTCAAGCAGTACCAGGAGACGAAGACACGCGGCAGCGAAATCCTGGCCAACCTGCCGGGCCTGAGCGCCGCGCGCGATGCCCAGACCAACATCCTCGGCGACAGCGAGCCGCTCCGCAAGGACCTCGAGGTCGTGCAGGACAAGCTCGGCTTCGAGACCGGCCTGGGCGGCACGACGATCCTGCTGCTGCTGCTGTCGGCGCTGCTGGTGCTTGCTGGCGGCGCCGGCTTGATGCGCGTCTACGTGACCGACCAGAACCAGCGCGCATCGGTGGCGCAATCGCGGCGGCTCGAGGCCGAAGGCCAGGAGAAGGAAGCCAAGCGCGTCAACGACGCCAACCAGGCCGCCATTCTTCGCCTGATGAACGAGCTGCAGGGTGTTGCTGAAGGCGACCTGACGCAGCAGGCGACCGTCACCGAAGACATCACGGGCGCCATCGCCGACTCGGTGAACTACACCGTGGAAGAGTTGCGCACGCTGGTCTCGCAGGTGCAGGGCACGGCTGCGCGGGTGACGACCACGACCGAGCAGGTCGAAGCAAATTCGACCGAGCTGCTGGCGACCTCGTCGGAGCAGCTGCGCGAGATCCGCGACACCGGCGAGTCGGTGCTGCAGATGGCCGGCCGCATCAACAACGTCTCCGCGCAAGCGCAGGAAACGGCGCAGGTCGCGCAGCAGTCGCTGGCCGCGGCCGAGTCGGGCCGGCAGGCGGTGCAGGACACGATCGGCGGCATGAACCTGATCCGCGACCAGATCCAGGAAACCTCGAAGCGCATCAAGCGCCTCGGCGAATCGTCGCAGGAGATCGGCGAGATCACCGAGCTGATTTCGGACATCACCGAGCAGACCAACGTGCTGGCGCTGAACGCCGCCATCCAGGCAGCGTCGGCCGGCGAAGCGGGTCGCGGCTTCTCGGTCGTCGCCGAGGAAGTGCAGCGGCTGGCCGAGCGCTCGGCCGACGCGACGCGGCAGATCGCGGCGCTCGTCAAGACGATCCAGACCGACACCCAGGACGCCGTCGGCGCCATGGAGCGATCGACCCAGGGCGTGGTCGAGGGAGCGCGCCTGTCCGACGCGGCCGGCACCACGCTGGTCGAGATCGACCGCGTGACGCGCCAGCTCACGGAGCTCGTGACCTCGATCTCGCAGCAGTCGCAGGCCGAAGCGCAGTCGGCCAACGTCGTCGCCGCGAACATCCAGCACATCTTCGCCGTGACCGAGCAGACCGGCGACGGCACCCGCTCGACGGCGCAGATGGTGCGCGAGCTGTCGCGCACGGCCGAAGAGCTGAAGCAGTCGGTGTCGCGATTCAAGATCGCCTGAGCGTTCGCCTAATGGACAGCCACCTGATGGGTTTGGACGAACTGCCGAAGACCGAAGCGTCGGGCGACGATCTCAGCGCGGTCGCCTGGGTCCACGAGGAACTTCGCCGCTCGCTCGACGCCGCCCACAAGTCGCTGCGTCGCTTCCTGAAAGACTCCGAAGCCGTCACCGGTTCCGACATCGACAGCGTCGATCCCGGCGTGCTGCGCACCGCGCGCTCGCAGATCCACCAGGGCGTCGGCGCCCTCGAACTGGTCGGCCTGCCGGCCGCGGCCATCGTGCTGCGTGCCAGCGAGACCGCGGTGCAGCGCAGCATCAGCCGACCGCAATCGCTCACGCCCGAACTCGTCGCCGACATCGAGCACGCTTCGTTCGGCCTGCTCGACTATCTCGGCCGCGTCCTCGCCGGCAAGCAGGTCTCGCCGCTGTCGCTGTTCCCGCAGTACCGCGCCGTCCAGGAGGCCGTCGAGGCCGATCGCTTCCATCCGGCCGACCTGTGGGCGATGGACTGGCGCTGGCGCGAGGTCGAGAGCGACCCGCAAGCCATCGCGCGCCAGGCCGACGACACCTCGCGCGCCGAGGTCGAAGGCAACCTGCTGTCGCTGATGCGCGGCACCCAGGCGCTGACCGCGGCGTCGAGAATGAGCGACATCTGTGCCGGTCTCGGCGCCGGCTCGGACCATCCGCAGGTGCGCACCTTCTGGAACCTGGCCGCTGCCCTGTTCGAGGCCCAGCACCACGGCCTGCTCGGCTTCGACGTCTTCACCAAGCGGGTCGCGTCGCGCCTGCTGGCGCAGTTCCGCATCCTGCAGCGCGGCGACTCCGATGTCTCCGAGCGGCTCGCCCGCGACGTCCTCTTCTTCTGCGCGCAGTCCGGTGTCGCCGGTCGCGCCAAGGTGCCGCGGCTGACCGCGGTTCGCGCCGCCTACGGGCTGGTCGAGCAGGTACCGGTCGACTATTCCGTCAGCGTCCTCGGCCGTTTCGATCCGGCGATCGTGCTGCACGCCAAGAAGCGCGTCGTCGCCGCCAAGGAATCGTGGTCGGCGAGCGCCGGCGGCGAGATGCATCGCCTGGCCGGCCTCTCCGAGCAGTTCGCGCTGGTCGGCGATTCGCTGCGGCGCCTGTTCCCGTTCGGCGAGTCGTTCGCCGCCGAGCTGCAGGCCGCGGTCGCGCAGACTCAGGCCTCGCAGGCAGCGCCGCCGCCGCAGCTGGCGATGGAAGTGGCGACCAGCCTGCTCTACATCGAGGCCGCCCTCGACGACGGCGACTTCGACCAGCCCGATCACGCCGACCGCGTCCGCCGTCTCGGCGAGCGGCTCGCCGCCGTGCGCGCCGGCTCGCCGCCGCAGCCACTCGAGGTCTGGATGGAGGAGCTCTACCGGCGCGTCTCCGACCGGCAGACGATGGGCAGCGTCGTCCAGGAGCTGCGGGCCTCGCTCTCCGAAGTCGAGAAGGCGATCGACCAGTTCTTCCGCGATCCCAAGGACCACGCCGGCCTCGTCGACGTGCCCCACAAGCTGGCGTCGATGCGCGGTGTGCTGTCGGTGCTCGGCATGGAGCCGGCATCGCAGGCGCTGCTGCGCATGAAGGCCGAGGTCGAGGGCATTGTCTCGACCGAGATCGACATCGAGAAGATCCGCGCTGCCGGCGTCTTCGACCGGCTCGCCGGCAACCTGTCGGCGCTCGGCTTCCTGATCGACATGCTGAGCGTGCAGCCGCAGATGGCGAAGTCGCTCTTCGTCTACGACGCCGACGCCGGCACGCTGGCGCCGGTGATGGGCCGGAGCGCGGCGCCGAGCGCCGGCCCTTCGCCGGTCGAGCCGCGGCTCATCGAGCAGGCGCAGATGCTGGCCTTCAGCTCGGTGCGCGACGACGTGCCGCTGCTCGACGTGAGCCGCGACCTCGAGCGCCTCTCGCACGAGGCGCAGGCCGCCGACCAGCCGGCCCTCGCCGCGGCGGTGCTCAAGGCGCAGGAGGCGATCGGCAAGGCACCCGACGATCCGGTCAGCGTCGCCAGTGCCCGCGGCGAGCTCTCCGAGGCACTCGTCGATTTCGTCGCCACCGCCACCGAGCCGCAGGGCCTGGCGCCGGTCAGCGAGCCGATCCCGCTGGCGCCGCTCAAGACCATCACGCTGGTCGGCGATCTCGAGCACGACGACGAGATGCAGGAGGTCTTCCTCGAGGAAGCGCGCGAGGTCATCGAGTCGGCCCAGGCGGCCTGCGCCGAACTGCAGACATCGCCCGACGACCTCGGCCTGCTGACGACGATTCGCCGCGGCTTCCACACCTTGAAGGGCAGCGGCCGGATGGTGGGCCTGAAGGCGTTCGGCGAAGCGGCCTGGGCTTGCGAACAGGTCTTCAACACGCAGCTCGCCGACCAGCGCGCCGCCGAGCCACCGCTGATCGAGTTCTCGACCTGGGCGCTGGGCCACCTCGGCGAATGGGTCGAGGCGATCGCCGAGCACCGCGACGACGGCCGCAACGAAGGCGAGGTAAAGCTCGCCGCCGACCGACTGGCCCGGCGCCTGCAGTCCGGCACGGAATCGTCCGACATCGCCTTGCCGTTCGGTATGCCGGCCGACCTGCCGAGCCGCGACGACCTCGAGCTGCGGCCGTTGCCGCTGCCGGTCGTCACCGAGCATGCTGCGCTGCAGGCCGACCCTGCGGTCGATGATGTCTCGTTCGAGTTCGACCTCTCCGGCCTCGACGCACCGGTCGACATCGGCACGCTGAACCCGGCAGTGACGGGCGCGCCGACGCCGATGAGCGCCGACGCGTCGGCGATGTTCGATCGCTTTGACGATGCCCGCGACGGTGGCGACGCGATGCTGACGACGCTGACCAACGATCAGCTGTTCGCGGAGGCGTCGCCGTCGACGCTCGACCTCGATCTGGGCAGCTTCGGCGAGCCGCCATCGCTGATCCACAGCTTGGCGCCGAGCGCCGGCGCTGCAGCGCCCGAGGCGATGGTGCCTGATCTGCAGCTCGACCTCTCGACCGGCGAGTCGCTGCCGGTCGCCGAGGTCGTCGCTGCCAGCGACAGTGCTTCCGGCGTCGATTTCGAGATCGACGGCCAGCCGCCGCTGGAGTCTGGCGGCGACGAGCACGTCAAGATCGTCGGGCCGCTCCGGATCGGCATCCCGCTCTTCAACATTTACCTGAACGAGGCCGACGAGCTGTCACGTCGCCTCATGACCGAAATCGCCGAGTGGGCGATGGAATTGCACCGGCCGATCGGCGAAGTGCCGGTGGCGCTCGCGCATTCGCTTGCCGGCAGCTCGGCCACGGTCGGCTTTGCCGATCTCTCGCAACTGGCGCGCGCCCTCGAGCATGCGCTGGCACGCTCGCAGGTGATCGGCCACGGCACCGAGGAAGAGGCGCGCCTCTTCGTCTACGCCGCCGAGGAGATCCGCCGCCTGTTGCACCAGTTCGCAGCCGGCTTCCTGAGAGAGCCGGCTCCCGAACTGCTGGCCCGGCTCGCCGAGCACGAGCTCAGTTCGGCAATCCGTCTCGAGGCGCTCACCGCCGCTTCGGAACTGGCCGAAGGCAAGGAGACGGTATCGCCGCCGGAGCCGGAAGCGATCGATTCGCTTCTCAGCCTGCACGACCTCGAGCTGCCCGCAGAGCCGGCGGCGATGGTGCCTGATGCGGTCGCTGTCGTTGCCGCCGACGAGGTTGCAACCGCCGAACCCTCTGCTCCTGCAGAACCGGCTTCGACCCTCGTCGAAGCGGCGATGCCCGAGCCAGAACCTGAACTACAGCCCGAGCCCGAGCCCGAGCCCGAAATAGAACCCTTGCCGGTGCCCCAGCCCGAGGCGTCCGCCGCGGTGGCCGTAGCGGCGGCACCCGAGCTGGAGCACGGTGACGAGCCCGCGCTTTCTTCCTTCGGCGCGCTCGCGCCGTTCAGCCCGCTCGGCGTCGCAGCGCTGAAGCCGCTCAGCGCCGCACCGGTCGAGACGGCGCGGACGTCGGCGGTTCGAGTCGCCCAGTTCGGCGACGTCGACGACGACATCGACGCGGTCGACGCCGTCGACCTCGAACTCTTTCCCATCTTCGAGGAAGAAGCGCAGGAGCTGCTGCCGAAGTTCGATGGCCAGTTGCGCGAGTGGGCGGCCCAACCGGCCGCGTCGGCACACGCCGCCGCCTGCATGCGCACGCTG
>Ga0123337_10002934_pt1 | contig 18800 bp, 19 predicted proteins | sample frozenSSSSmetaG_FD_89792 | JGI IMG/M metagenome (GOLD analysis project Ga0123337, IMG submission 89792) | Glacier valley bacterial and archeal communities from Borup Fiord, Nunavut, Canada, to study Microbial Dark Matter (Phase II) -... | ecosystem: Environmental > Aquatic > Freshwater > Ice >... | reverse complement strand
CGCGCTTGCGCGTGCGCTTCGTCGTCAGGTTCAGTCCAAGATCGGCTTGCTTCATGGCTCAGATTCTCGCTACCCTTTAGGCACCCGGTAACCACACTTGGGCGAGACTTTTGCAGACCTTCCTTAGACCTGTTCGATGCGCCTGCAACTGCTGTCCGACCTGCACCTGGAAACCGAGGTCTACGAGCCCGAGCCGGCGCCCGGCGCCGAACTGCTGGTGCTCGCTGGCGACGTCGACAGCACCTGGGCTGGGCTGGAACACTTTCGGGATTGGCCGGTGCCGGTGCTCTTCGTGGCCGGCAACCACGAGTTCGATCAGCGCGAAACCACCCAGGCCTGGCCGGCGCTGCGCGAGCGGTGCGCTGGCCTGAAGCTCGACCTGCTGGAATGCGAAAGCCGTGTCCGCACCGACGCCCAAGGCAGGCGCATCCGCTTCGTCGGCACGACGCGCTGGTGCGATTTCAACCTGTTCGGCCCGGCCGGCCGTGAGCGCGCGATGCGCGCGGCGGGCTACTACATGAAGGTGATGCGCGCCACGCGCAACGGTTCAGCGTTCGATGCCGCCGCCGTGCGCGACGAAGCCTTGGCCTGCCGCAGTTGGCTTGCGGCCGAGCTGGCTCGCCCAGCAGCAGGATGGGATACGACGGTGGCAATCACTCACTTCGCACCGAGCCTGCGCAGCGCCGACCCGCGCTACGGCGCGCAGCCCGGCACCGCCAGTTTCTGCAACGCCGACGACGACCTGCTGCATTTCGCGGCGCTGTGGCTGCACGGTCACTTGCACTGCCAGCACGACTACGTGGTGCCGCACGCGAGCGGCAGTACCCGCGTGGTGTGCAACCCGCGCGGCCACGCACGAAAGGGCGAAGCGGCGGGGCACCGGCCGCAGCTGGTGCTGGACGTTTGAGCGGGCGGCGGAGAAGTTCAGGCCGCCCCGGCGGGACGGTGGCTCAGGCCATCGAAGCAACTCGACAGCAGGATCTCGATGATCTGCTCGTCGCTGTAGCTGCCACCGGCCTTCAGCAGGCCGAGCACGGGGTCACAGGCCCGCGCGAACAAGGTGTACAAGATCACTTCCGAAGGCAGCGCGCCGTTCAGTTGGCCGGCCGCCTGCGCCGCGGTGATCCACACGCCGAGCAGGTCACTCACCTGCATCAGCCGGTCGAGGTAGGCTCGATTGGCGAGCAAGGCCGCCCGCAGCACCGAGTTCTGCGCCGGCAGCGACGGCATTTCGCCCGCCAGCTGCACCTGCATGGTCCAGTGAGCGACCGCCTTGAGCTGGTCGACGGGTCTGGCGTCAGCCCGGGCCTGCAAGGCCTCGATCTGCGCAAGCGCACGGTCGAGCACACGCACCATGGCCGCGGCTGCGAGCTCTTCCTTCGAGGTGAAGTGCTTGTAGAGGCTGGCCTTGGCGATGCCCACATCGGCCGCGACCTCTTCGACCGTCATCACGTCGAAGCCTTTTTCAGCGAGCAGGCGGTTCACTGAAGCGAGGATCGCCTCTTCCCGAACCTGCAACACCTGTTCCCGAAACGATATACGTGCCATTCCAAATTCTAGACGAGCAGCGGCTTGAACAGACGCGTCGGTCGAATTCGTACTCATCGGTCACTTTCGAAACCTGACGGTTTCGGCTTCGGTTTCCGAGGTTGTTTGCGCTGCAGTTTCGAACGGTCACAACTGCACAGGGCAACTCCCCAGAACGGTGGATGGAACTGCGCGTCGGGCACCGCTAAGGTAGTGACTCTGGGCACCTGCATGCCTCGACCCCCACCATGACCGACTCGAACCCGCCACTGCTGACTGCGCTGACCTGGGGCACGGTGATCACCGCTCTGGTGAGCGCCTTGCTGCTGGCCGCCGCGGGCCCCGGGCTGCCCACCCATGAGGACGCGCAGCAACTCGACGCGCGCCGCCAGCCTGCTGCTGCCGAGCGCCGCATGCAGGAAACCAACGACCAGCGCAGCCCGGTCGGCGCATCGTCAACCCGCAGGCATTAAGCGCAACCCGCAGCGACCAGCGGTCGCCGCATCGGAGCAGAACTTCTGGCCGCGCGCCTACTTGGCGACCACCTTGTTGCCATTCACCTTGTAGCGCTCGACCGACCTCTTCAAGTCGGTGTATTCCTCGCACGGCAGCCGGCACGCCTTGTCGAGCGCTGCCAGCCTAGCCTCGGCCTTCGGCAGGTTGCCGGTGATCAGGTAAAGCTCACCCGAATATTCCAGCGCACCGCGGTGCTGCGGCTCGATGCGCAGCGCTTCGTCGTAGTACTTCTCGGCAGCCGCGTAGTCGGGGGTGGCGCTCTTGCGCAGGCTGTAGCCCATCAAGTTGTTCCACTCGGCGCTGCCGGAGTCGTTGACGCGCCGGAGCTCGGCCACCGCAGCCGGCCACTTCTTGGCGGCAATTTGCGCGCGCGCTGCGCCCAGGCTGTCCGGCGTGCTCGGTGCTGCGCTTTCGGCAGCGGTAGCGCAGGTGGCGGCAAACGCCAATGTCAGTGCCAGCACGGCGGCAGCAGCGTGGCGGTGGGGTCGGTAAGGCATGGCGAGGGCTCCGGCAGGGCGCACAGGGCGCCGGTTGATCAGGCGCGCAGGATACCCGCTACCCGGCCGTGTTGCCCCGTAGAATCGCGCCCCTTTCAGCGTCGTGCCCATCGCCCTTCCCTTATGTACTGCGCCATCGACTTCGGCACCTCCAACTCGGCCATCGCCATCCCGGGCCCGGCCACTGGCGCAACGCCCGCCATGCGCCTGGTCGAACTGGAGCCGGGCCACACCACCATGCCCACGGCCGTGTTCTATTTCGTCGAAGGCCCGGAGCTGGACGGCCCGCCCCGCGCGTTCGGCCGTGCCGCCGTGGCGGCATATGTCGACGGGCTCGACGGCCGGCTGATGCGCTCGATGAAGAGCATTCTCGGCAGCAACCTGATCGACCAGACCACCGACGTGGGCGGCGGGCGGGGCGCGAAGTACCTGGACATCGTGGCCGGCTACCTGCGCCACCTGAAGCGCCGCGCCGAGGCCACCGCCGGGACGCCCATCGACCGTGCCGTGCTCGGCCGCCCGGTTTTCTTCGTCGACGACGACCCGGTGCGCGATGCGCAGGCACAGGCCGCGCTCGAAGCCGCCGCCAGGCAGGTGGGCTTTGCCGATGTGCAGTTCCAGTACGAGCCGATTGCCGCCGCGTTCGACTTCGAGCGCAGCGTGAGCGCCGAGCAGGTGGTTCTGGTGGCCGACATCGGTGGTGGCACGTCCGACTTTTCCGTCGTGCGCGTGGGCCCGCAGCACGCAGACAAGCTCGACCGCAAGGGCGACATCCTGGCGAACCACGGCGTGCATGTGGCCGGCACCGACTTCGACCGCCGCGTCGAGTTGGCGGCCATCCTGCCGCAATACGGCTTCGGCGCCATCGGGCCGGTGGTCAAAGGCACGCCGGCGCGCGAGGTGCCGAGCAGCGTGTACTTCGACCTCGCCACCTGGCACCTGATCAACACCGTCTACAGCCCCGGCCGCGTCGCCGAGTTGCGCAGCATGCGTGGCTTCTACGGCAACACGGTCCACCACGACCGGTTGATGGTGGTGGTCAACGAGCGCCTCGGCCACGAGCTGGCGGCGCGCGCCGAAGCGGCCAAGATCGACGTTGCCGAGGGCGGCGCGACGCGCATCGACCTGAGCCTGACCGAGGCCCGGCTGCATGCCACGCTGACCGAGGCCGAGGCAGTGCTGGCGATCGACGCAGACATCGACCGCATCGTCGACGCCGCACGCATCACGGCTGCGCAGGCAGGCCTGCGGCCGGAGCAGATCGATGCGCTGTACTTCACCGGCGGCTCCACTGGCCTGCGCCTGCTGGCGAGCCGCATCGCGCAAGCGTTCCCGGTAGCGAAGGTAGTGCGCGGCGACCGCTTCGCAAGCGTTGCCACAGGCTTGGCACTGCACGCGCAACGTTGGTTCGCAACGGCTTGAACACGGTTGTCAGTACGGGTCGCGGGCGGCGCTGCGCGGGCGGCGCCGTGTCGACCCGCGCGTCAGCGCTTCATCACGCCGCCAACACCGCCGCCATCGCCGCGCCCGCCACTTCCACGTTCGACGAATTCAACCCGGCCACGCAGATGCGCCCCGAGCGCACCATGTAGACGGCGTGTTCCTCGCGCAGCCGATCGACCTGGGCGGTCGTCATGCCGGTGTAGCTGAACATGCCGCGCTGGGTCAGGAAGTAGTCGAAGTTGCGGCCTGGCAGCTTGGCGCTGAGCAGCGCGTGCAGGCGCTTGCGCATGGCGAGGATGCGCTCGCGCATGGCGCCGAGCTCGCGCTCCCATGACGCGCGAAGGTCCGGCTCGGACAGCACCGCTGCGACGATCTGGCCGCCGAAGGTGGGCGGCGTGGAATAGCTGCGCCGCACGGTGAACTTGAGCTGCCCGAGCACGCATTCGGCCTGCTGGGCATCGGGGCACACCACGCTCAGCGCACCGCCGCGTTCGCCGTACAGGCTCATGCTCTTCGAGAACGAATTGGCGATGAAGAAGCTCACGCCGGTGCTCGCCAGCGCGCGCACTGCGAACGCGTCGGCCTCGATGCCGTCGCCGAAGCCCTGGTAGGCCAGGTCGAGGAAGGGGATCAGTTCGCCGGCCTTGAGCACCGGTATCAACGCGTCCCACTGCGCGGGCGTCAGGTCCACGCCCGTGGGGTTGTGGCAGCAGGCGTGCAGCAGCACCACGCTCTTCGGTGGCAGCGCCCGCAGCGCGGCCAGCATCTCGGGGAACTTCACGCCGCCGGTGGCCGCGTCGTAGTACGGGTAGGTGGCAACCGTCAGACCCGAGCCTTCGAACATCGAGCGGTGGTTGTCCCAGGTCGGGTCGCTGACCCACACGTTGCTGCCGGGGAAATAGCGGGCGATGAAGTCGGCGCCCATCTTCAGTCCGCCGCTGGAGCCGACCGATTGGATCGTGGCCACGCGCTTGCCCGTGACGGCCTCGTGCCCGGCACCGAACAGCAGCGCCTGCACCGCCGTGCGGAAGTTGGCCGCGCCCTCCATCGGCAGGTACGGCTTGGGGCCGCCGCGCGCCACGATCATCTCCTCGGCACGGCGCACCGCGTCCATCACCGGGATCTTGCCAGCGTCATCGAAGTAGATGCCGATGCTCAGGTTGACCTTGTTCGGCCGCGCGTCCTTCTGGAAGTCTTCGTTGAGGCTCAGGATCGGGTCGCCGGCAAAGGCTGGGATGTGCGCGAACATGGTGGGCTTTCGGTGGGCTGTTGGGCGGTGAATCGGGGAAGGCGGGTCAGGCGGCCAACGCGGCCTCGATGTCGGACCTGAGGGATTCGGGCTTGTCGGTCGGCGCGTAGCGCTTGACGACCGTGCCGTCGCGGCCGACCAGGAACTTGGTGAAGTTCCACTTCACGCCGGTCGTGCCGAGCAGGCCTGGTGCTTGCCTTGTAAGCCACTTCCACAGCGGGTGGGCTTGCGCGCCGTTGACCCGGACCTTGCTCATCATCGGGAAGCTGACGCCGTAGTTGAGTTGGCAGAACGACGCGATCTGGTCGTTGCTGCCCGGGTCCTGCGCACCGAACTCGTTGCTCGGGAAACCCAGCACCACCAGGCCCCTGTCCCGATAGGTTTCCCACAGCGCTTCAAGCCCGGCGAACTGTGGCGTAAAGCCGCAGGCGCTGGCGGTGTTGACGATCAGCAGCACCTTGCCGCGCTGGGTCGACAACTGCGCCAGCTCGCCGGTGATCGACAAGGCTTCGAAGTCGTAGATGCTGTTGGGGTGGGGCATGTCGGCCATCAAAGTCCTTCGTGGGAGTGGTCGGGGGTTGGTGTGCCGGCGGGTGTGCGACCGGGTGTGCAATCCTACCTTCGCCTCCGGCGCTGGCCGCCTTGACGCCCGCCGGGCCAGCCACGAACATCGGCTCCATGACGTTGCCGATGCCGCCTGGTCCCACCTCCGCCTCTGGCGGCCCCGTCGATCTGGACCTGCTGCTGCAGGGCACTGGCGGCGGCGGGCGCGAGGTGCTCGTCGTCGACGACAGCGCCATTGCGCGCACCTTCCTCGCGCAGCGGCTCAGCGCCTATCGCTATCAGGTGCACCTGGCCAACGACGGCGAACAGGCGCTCGCGATGTGCGCCGAGCAGGCCTTCGACATCGTGTTCGTCGATGTGTCGCTGGGCGGCGACAACGGCGTGGACGGCCTGCGTGTGTGCCAGCGCCTGAAGCGCCACCCGCGCCTGCCTGGCAGCGTGCCGCCCGCGGTGGTGGTGGTCACCGGCGACGCCAGTGCCAGCACCCGCGTGCGCGGCGCGCTCGCCGGCTGCGACGCGTACCTGGTCAAGCCCTTGCTGGAAGCGGAGTTCCTGGCCGCACTGCGCGCGGTGGACGCTCGGTTCGAGTGGGAGCCTGCGCGCGGTTGAGGGCGCGCCCTGGGCTCGACCCGTCAGTGCTTGTCGCTGCGCGCGATGGCCAGCAGGTGCTCGACCTCGTCCTTGTACTTGACGAGGTTCGAGAGGTGCCAGCGGTGGATCAGGTACATCGTTCCCGCCACCACCAGGCCGAACACCGTGATGGTCGTGAAGGCACCGAGGCCGAACTTCGTCATGCCCGTGAGGAACGCGCCCAAGCCGAGGATGCAGGCTTGCTCGTTGAAGTTCTGCACGGCGATCGAGCGGCCCGCGCCCATCAGGTTCGCGCCGCGGTGCTGCAGCAGCGCGTTCATCGGCACCACCAGGTAGCCGCCGATGGCGCCGAGCATGATGAGGAAGGGTGCAGCCACCCACACATTGGTCAGGAAGTTCAAACCGATCATCAGCACGCCCATGCCGATGCCGAGCGGGATCACCTTCGTCGCCTGGTCCAGGCGCATGCGCGTGGAAGCGAAGATCGCGCCCACGGCGGTGCCGATGGCGACCACGCCGACGAGCGTGGAGGCCTGCGTCACGGTGTAGCCCAGCGCCGCCGCCGCCCACGCGAACACGATCACGCGCAGGTTGCCGAGAATGCCCCAGAACAGCGTGGTGGTGGACAGCGAGATCTGCCCGAGCTTGTCGCCCCAGAGCCGCGCATTGCAGCTCGAGAAGTCGCGCAGCAGGTAGGCCACGTTGCCGGCGATCGGCTGCAGCGGTGCATCGGTGCGCGGAATGCGCAGGTTGAACAACGCCGCGATCACGTACAGGACGCCGATCACGACGATGGCCGCCTCGGGCGCGGTACTGATGCCGGTATCGAACATCGGCAGGTCGAACGCGAGCAAATGGCGCGACACCACAGTGCCCACGAGCTGCCCGCCGAGCACCACGCCGAGGATCACCGACATGATGGTGAGGCCCTCGATCCAGCCGTTCGCCTTGACGAGCTGCGAGTTCGGCAGCAGCTCCGTCAAGATGCCGTACTTGGCCGGCGAGTAGGCCGCAGCGCCCAGGCCGACCACGGCGTACGACAGCAACGGGTGTGCGCCGAACAGCATCATCAGGCAGCCCACCACCTTCACGCCGTTCGAGACGAACATCACCTTGCCCTTGGGCACGGCGTCCGCGAATGCACCGAGGAATGGCGCGAGGATCACGTAGAAGAGCGCGAACATCGGGCTCAGTGCCGGTATGTGCCAGGTCGGCGACCCCGTGGACTTGAGCAACTCGATGGCGGCGACGAACAGCGCGTTATCAGCCAGCGAGCTGAAGAACTGCGCCGACATGATGGTGTAGAAACCTTTTTTCATTCTCTCAACGACCACCTGTCTTCGTCGTGCGGCGCATTCGTGTCCGCATGTGTCCCCTCGCGGCGGCGTTATAGCACGCGCCCCTATTCATCCCACCAATGGATCGCCCCGCGTTCTCGGTGAGGGCGCGGGGGCGCAGGCAGAATCTTGCGCATGCCGCGCCCCATTCACGCCCACATCCACACCGATGCGCTCGCGCACAACCTGCGCCGCGCGCGCCAGTGCGCACCCGACGCGAAGGTCTGGGCCGTCGTCAAGGCCAACGCCTACGGCCACGGCATCGAACGCGCCTACGTCGGCCTGCACGGTGCCGATGGCTTTGCACTGCTCGACCTCGACGAGGCGCGGCGCATACGCGCGCTGGGCTGGCGCGGGCCGGTGCTGCTGCTCGAAGGCTGCTTCGAAGCGCGCGACCTCGAGCTGTGTTCGCGCCTGGGCCTATGGCACACGGTGCACTGCGACGACCAGATCGACATGCTCGCGGCGCACAAGACGCACGCGCCACACCATGTCTTCCTGAAGCTCAACAGCGGCATGAACCGCCTCGGCTTCACGCCCGGCACCTATCGCTCGGCCTGGCAGCGCTTGTCGGGCCTGACGCAGGTGGACGACATCACGCTGATGACCCACCTGGCCGACGCCGACGGCCCGCGCGGCATCCATGACCCGCTGGCGCTGTTCGAAGCCACCACGCACGACCTGCCCGGCGACCGCTCTCTCGCGAACAGCGCCGCCACGCTGCGCTTCGCACCCGGCGCGCCTGCGGTGCGCGGCGACTGGGTGCGGCCCGGCATCATGGTCTACGGCTCGTCGCCCGACTACCCGGCCGCCGGCATCGGTGCCTGGGGCCTGCAACCGACGATGACGCTCGCCGCCCGGTTGATCGCAACGCAGCAGCTGCAGGCCGGCGACCGCGTCGGCTACGGCGGCATATTCACCGCACCGCAGGCCATGCGCATCGGCGTGGTCGCATGCGGCTATGCCGATGGCTACCCGCGCGTGCTGCGCGCCGACGCACCGGTGCTCGTGGACGGCGTGCGCACGCGGCTCGTCGGGCGGGTGTCGATGGACATGATCACGGTCGACCTCACACCGGTGCCGCAGGCGAAGGCTGGCAGCCTCGCGACCTTGTGGGGCGTCGGCCCGAACGGCAGCGTGCTGCCCATCGACGAGGTGGCCGCCGCTGCCGGCACCGTCGGCTACGAGCTGATGTGCGCGCTGGCGCAGCGGGTTCCGACCGTCGCCGTGTAGCCTCGCCATCCCCAGTAGCGGCGGTGTAGCGCGCGCTTCACAGTCGGTCGACCTATTGCCTTCATCGGAGACGGCTGCATGTTCACGTGCAAGACCTTCATCACGTCACTCGCCGTCGGCGCCGCGCTCACCGTGCCCGGCCTCGCGTCGGCACAACAGTTCTTCCGCATCGGCACCGGTGGCACGGCCGGCACCTACTACCCGGCGGGCGGGATGATCGCCAACGCGGTTTCTCAGCCGGGCAAGATCGTCGTGACCGCGCAGGCCAGCAACGGCTCGGTCGCGAACGTCAGCGGCATCGTCGGCAGCGCGCTGGAGTCGGGCTTCTCGCAGGCCGACGTGGCGACGTGGGCGCAGAAGGGCACGGGCCTCTACGAAGGCAAGCCCAACGTGCCCGGCCTGCGGCTCATCGCGAACCTGTACCCGCAGAGCGTGCATGTGGTCGTGCGCAAAGGCTCGGGCATCCAGAGCGTGGCCGACCTCAAAGGCAAGCGCGTGGCACTCGACGAACCCGGCTCGGGCACGCTGGTGAACGCGCGTGCCATCCTGGCCGCCTACGGCCTCAAAGAGGCCGACATCAAGCCCGAGTACATCAAGCCCAACCAGGCTGGCGACAAGATGAAAGACGGCGCGCTCGATGCTTTCTTCTTCACCGGCGGCGCCCCTGCAGGCGCCATCGCCGAGTTGGCCTCGGCCGGCGCGGGCATCGACATCCTGCCCATCGAAGGCAAGGAAGCCGACGCGTTGCGGGCTGGCAGCGGCTTCATCGCCCCCGACACGATTGCCGCCGATACCTACAAAGGCGTGGGCGCGGTCAAGACGCTCGCGGTTGGCGCGCAGTGGGTGACCAGCGACAAGGCCGGCGCGGCCACGGTCTACGAGATCACCAAGGCGCTGTTCTCGGAAGGTGCGCAAAAGCAGCTCGCAGCCGGGCATGCCAAGGGCAAGTTCTTCACCAAAGAGAACGCGGTGAAAGGCGCCGGCATCCCGTTCCATCCGGGCGCCGAGAAGTTCTACAAGGAAGCCGGCTTGATGAAGTGAGGCCGCACGCTTGTCGTGGCTGATCGTCAAGGACCATCGATGACCGCCCCCACGCTTGCCGACCCGAAGGACCTGCTCGCGCTCGAACAGAAGTTCGACCCCGAGATGCGCTTCCGCCCGCTCGGCAAGGTCACGGCCACGCTGGCCGGCGGAGCGCTGATCCTGCTGTCGCTGTTCCACTACTACACCGCCGGCTTCGGCCTCTTGCAAGAGGTCACGCACCGGGGCGTGCACCTGGCCTTCGTGCTCGGCTTGATCTTCCTCGTGTTCCCGCACCGCAAGGGTCTGCTCGAACACGGTACCGGCCACGTGCCGTGGTTCGACTGGCTGCTGGCCGCCGCAGTGGCCGCCTCGGTGCTCTATATCCCGTACGTCTTCGAAGACCTGACGTTCCGTGTCGGCAACCCGTCGACGCTCGACGTGGTGATGGGTTCGGTCTTGCTCGTGGCACTGCTCGAAGCCACGCGCCGAAGCATGGGCTGGCCGCTGCCGCTGATCGCGATCGCGTTCATCGCCTACGCGATGGCCGGGCCGCTGTTCCCCGGCCTGCTCAAGCACGCCGGCGCGTCATAGAGCCAGCTCGTCAACCACGAGTACCTGACGAGCCAGGGCATCTACGGTGTGGCAGTGGGGGTCGTCGCGACCTATGTCTTCCACTTCGTCCTGTTCGGCGTGCTGGCCACGCGCATCGGCCTGGGCCAGCTGTTCCTCGACGTCGCATCGAGCATCGCCGGGCGCTATGCGGGCGGGCCGGCGAAGGTCAGCGTGTTCGGCTCGGCGATGTTCGGCATGCTGTCGGGCTCGTCGGTCGCGAACGCGGTGACGGTGGGCTCGCTCACCATTCCCGCAATGATCCGCGTGGGCTACAAGCGCGAGTTCGCGGCGGCTGTCGAGGCCGCTTCGAGCACCGGCGGGCAGATCACGCCACCGGTGCTCGGTGCGGCGGCGTTCCTGATGATCGAGTTCCTGGCCGTGCCCTACCAGACCATCATCATCGCGGCGACCGTGCCCGCGTTCATGCACTTCTTCGGCGTGTTCATGCAGGTGCACTTCGAGGCCAAGCGCTTCGGCCTGCGCGGCCTCACGCCCGATGAAATGCCGAAGCTCGCGCAGTCGTTCCGGGAACGCTGGCCGACGCTGATCCCGCTCTTCCTGCTCATCTTCATCCTCGTCACCGGCCGCACGCCCTACCTGGCGGCATTCAGCGGCATCTCGTCGTGCGCCATCGTGGGCCTGTCGACGCGCACACGTGGCAACACGGCGGCGAACTGGGGCCTGCTGGCGGCGCTGCATGGGCTGCTCGCGCTTATCGTGTTTGGTGGCATCGAGAGTTCGCAGGTCAAGGTCGGGCTGCTCGCCATCGGCGTGGTGGCGGCGCCGCTGTTGATGAAGGCGCTGCGCATCACAGGCCGCATCGGTGCGCCCGAGCTGATCGAGTCGTTCAGCACCGGCGCCAAGTACGCGCTGGCGGTCGGCGCGGCTGCGGCGTCGGTCGGCATCGTGATCGGCGTGGTCACGCTCACCGGCGTGGGCTTCAAGCTCAGCACCATCATCACCGGCGCGGCGCAGGCGGCGGCCGGTGGCGTGGGCACGCTGGTCCCGGCCTCGCTCATTGCACCGCAGACGCTCACGCTGCTGGTGGCGCTGGTGATGACGGGGCTGGTGTGCATCCTGCTCGGCTGCGGCATCCCGACGACCGTCAACTACATCATCATGGTCACGGTGGCGGCGCCTACCCTCACGCTGCTCGGCGTGGAGCCCCTGGTCGCCCACTTCTTCGTCTTCTACTACGGCGTGCTGGCCGACATCACGCCGCCGGTGGCACTTGCCGCCTATGCGGCGGCGGGCATGGCCGGCAGCGACCCGTTCAAGACCGGCAACATGGCGTTCTGCCTCGGCCTGGCGAAGGCGCTGGTGCCCTTCGTGTTCGTGTTCTCGCCGTCGCTGCTGATCGTGGCGAAGGGCTTCACCGGCTACGACTTCGCGGTCACCTTCATCGGTTGCATCCTGGGCATCACGCTGCTGGCCGCCGCCTTGTCGAAGTACTTCCTGGTCGAGATGACGCGCGCCGAGCAGGCACTGTGCCTGGTGGCCGCGTTGTTGCTGATCGCGCCGCGCCTGGTGCCCACGCTGATCGGCGCGGCGCTGGCGGTACCGATGCTGCTGCGCCACCTCGCGGCGCGCCGGCGCGCGCTGGCGCTCGTCGTGTAGCCGGTACTGCCGCTCGGGCCGCCCGGCGCGCGTTCGGTCCGTCGCGCGACACTATCGCGCATGTTCACCGTTCCAGACGCCGAGGTCGAGATCACCGCCATCCGGGCCCAGGGGGCGGGCGGGCAGAACGTGAACAAGGTGTCGAGCGCGGTGCACCTGCGTTTCGATATCCATGCGTCGTCTTTGCCGGACGATGTGAAGGCACGCCTGCTGGCGCTGCGCGACCAGCGCATCACGGCCGACGGCGTGGTCGTGATCAAGGCCCAGACCACGCGCAGCCAGGACGCGAACCGCGCCGACGCGCTGGCGCGCCTGAACGAACTGGTGAACAGCGTGGCCGTGCCGCCGAAGGCCCGCCGGCCCACCAAACCGACCTACGGCTCGAAGCAGCGCCGGCTCGAAGGCAAGGGCATTCGCTCGGCGATCAAGGCGGGGCGCAGCAAGGTCAGCGAGTGACGCGGTCGGCCGCCGGGTCAGCGGCGCCCGTCGCGCCCCGGGCCCGACGGGCCGGGGCGGCGCGGCGGGCCGTCACGGCGTGGACCTGCCGGGCCGCGCGCGCCGTCACTGCGCTGGTGTTGCTCGTGTGGCGCCGGCCCACGCGGCTGGGCGGCTTCTTCGCGGGCGATCACGAGCAGGCCGTCGAGTTCTTCATCGGCCACGCCCTTGAGCACGCAGAAGTTGGCACGCGTGAGCGTGGTGCGCTCGAAGTCGTGCAACAGGCCGGCGCGGTTGCGGCGCTGCTGTTCTTCCAGCTCGCGGCGCGACTGCTGGTTCTCGCGCCGGCGCGCCAGCTCTTCGTTCGCGACCTTGCGGTGCTCGTCGGTGATGTCGCCGGCGGGCTGCCCGTCGAGGTCGAAGCGCTGCGCGCCCTTGGCCACCGCCAGCAGGTACGAGGTGCTGCCGGTGTGGCGGCGAAAGAAGGCCGACAAGGCCTGCTTGCTGAACACGCCGGGCGCGCGCTCCTGAATGTCGACCTGGATGCGCAGCTTCAGCGGCTTGGGCCCACCGGTGAAGAGCGCGGGCGCGAGTTGCTTGAGCTTCTCGGCCACGGCGGCCGGGCTCAGCTCGGCAGGCTTCGCGGCGGGTGCGGACGGCACGGCGGCGGGCGCTTCGTCCGCCGGCGCGGCGGGCGCCACGGGCTCGGGCTGTGGCGCTTCGAGAGGCGCCTCTGGAGGCGCATCGGGTGCCGCTTCCGGCAGCGCGTTCGGTTCCGCCGGCAGCGCGGGCACAGGTTCGGTCGTGGGCATGGGTGAGAGGTCGAGCGGGAAAGGGCTGAATTGTGCCCCTGCCCACTGCCGCGCATCAGATCAACGTCGTGGCCGATGCCGCACTTGAGCCAGCGGCCGCTTGCCCTTGAGCTGACGCTCGATGCCGTCGTTGAGCTGGCTGCGCAGCGCGAGCACTGCTTCGAGGTGGCCGTACACGCCAGGGAAGCGCAGGTCGAGCCACAGCCACAGCGTGCACGCGCGCAGCGCCTGCTCCATGCGTTCCAGGCGGCTCGCGCCGTCCACGTCGTCGAGGAACCAGGGCTTGCCAGCGCGGCCGGTGTGGGCATGGCTGCTGCTCCAGTCGAGAAAGGCCTGCACCTGCGTTTCGGTGCGGGTGTCGACTGGCGCCTGGGCATAGATGAAGCGCTCTTTCAGCGTCAGCTTGCTGGCACTTGCGTCGAGCTTCTCGGCCAGATCGAGCATCTGTTCCAGCTCCGCCACAGCGAAGTGCGCGTCGTCGAGCTTGAGCTGCTGCATGAACACGCCGAGCACTTCACGCAACTTGGTCTTCTGCAGGCGCGACGAGATGGTGTCGATGTGCCAGCCGTTCGGTGCGACCGGCGCCTTGAAGTCGCGCGGCGCGCGCGGGTGCTTGGCGAGCAACTCCTTCAGCACGCGCCCGGCCGTCGGCTCGGCGGTCGTCAGCACGCCGGTGAAGCCTTCTTCGTGCATGCCGAAGCGACCGGCGCGGCCGGCGATCTGGTGCACTTCGGATTCGCTCAACTGCCGGTCGGCCACGCCATCGAACTTGGTCAGCGTGCTGAAGAGCACGCGGCGGATCGGCAGGTTCAGGCCCATGCCGATGGCATCGGTCGCAACAAGGATGTCGGACTCGCCGAGTGCGAAACGCTCGGCCTCGCGCCGCCGCACCTCGGGCGGCAGCGCGCCGTAGATCACCGACACCGGGTGGCCGCCGGCTGCTATCTGGTCGCGCAGGCTCAGCACCTCGCGGCGGCTGAACGCGACCACGGCATCGCCCTTGACCAGCTCGCCGATGGCCACCGGGTGCGTGAGCTGATCGACATGCTGCTTGCGCGGAAAGTGCCGCACGGTGCAGCGCTCGCCGCACAGGCCGAGCAGGTTCTCGATGGCCGGCACGGCATAGGCCGAGCAGATGATGATCACTTCGTTGGCGGGCACGGCGACGATGGCCTGCGTCCAGGCCCAGCCGCGCGAGGGGTCGAAGATCATCTGCGCTTCGTCGATCACGGCCACGTCGATGGGCTTGTTGGTCGCGACCATCTCGATGGTGCTCGACACCAGGCCCGAGCCGGGCGACGGCACGTTCTCTTCGCCGGTCAGCAACGCACAAGCCACGCCGCGCGCCACCAGCCGGTCGCGGCCTTCGAGCGCCAGCAGGCGCAGCGGCGCGAGGTAGGCGCCATCGTGCGCCTGCGCCAGGCGCTCGAACGCGGCGTGGGTCTTGCCGCTGTTGGGCGGGCCGACGAAGAGCTGCACCGTGCGCTGCAGGTGGCGCGCTTTCTGGAAGGTGTCGGGGTAGCCCTGGAACGCCAGTTCGGTGTTCAGGCCTTCGAGCGTGTCGAGCTCGACCCCCTGGCGCTGCCAGCGCTCTTGGGCGCGGTCGCAGGCAGCCATCAGCTCGGGCAGCGGCTGCGGCAGCGCGCACTCCGATTGCAGGCGCGGCAGCAGCGAATCGACATGCTTCGCGTTGGCCCGCTGGCTGCGTTCGACCAGCACGCCGAGGTGCGCGACGAGTTCGGCCGCGTGCGGGTAGGGCGGCGTGGGGCCGAGGGCCGCGACCAGCGCGGCGTGGCCGCCGTCACGATAGAACGCCCACACCGCTGCAGCCGGCACGCTCTGGCGGAACAGCACCGGCACGCGCCACTCGGTGCCGGGCACCAGCACGGCATGGCTGACGAGGCGCGTCCAGGCGCCGGCACGGCGCGACACGCCCAGCCCATCGAGCGCGGCGCTGCGCGCCTGCATCAGTGGGCGCACGCCGGGGCCGGTGCCGACGGCGTCGAGGTGGGCGAGCGCGGTGTCGATCAGGTCAGGGGCGATCCAGCGGCTCGGCCGCGCCCCGGCCACCGGCTTTTGAAGAAGCACGAGGCCGAGCTTGTCGAGGTGGTCTTCGAACCCAGAGCTGCTCTCGGGCACGAAGTCGCCGGGCTTCACGACCTGCGGCAACGTGTAGGCCGCTTGCCGGATGCGCGCGAACTGCTCCTTGCCGATGTGCGGCGGCACGCGGGCAGCGTGGCGCGGGTTGGGCAGGGTGGGCGTCTGGGACAGGGTCGGAGGCGGGGTATTGGAGGCGCTCGCAGGCATCGGATTCGGCATTCGTTGTTCGCGCCGACTCTAACCGTTGCCCCTGGTCGAAGCGCAGGCGGCTCAGCCGCGCCGTGCGACCCAGTACGTGGCACCTTCTGCGCCATAGCGCTCGTCGTGCGGCACGCCTGCGGCCAGCTCGAAGGTGTCGCCGGGGTGCATGTGGCGCGTGCTGCCGTGCGCCGTGAGCCACATCTGACCGGCGACCACGAGGGCCTTCGCCGCGAACGGGTGCGTGTGGGTGGCGATCACGGTGGATGCGGGCCAGTCGCGGACCAGCACTTCGTCGAAGCCAAAGGCGCGGGTATCGGCCTCGAAGGCGGCGAAGGTCATGGGGGTCATGGGGGTCATGGGGGTCGTGTCGTTCATGGTGAACCTTCGTGGATGAAGGGTGATGTGGTTAGGGACAGGTCGAAGCAGGGGCCGTTCACCGCGCCGCCGCGAGCCGCAACAACTGCGCATAGCCCGGCTGCGTGACCATGCGCGCGGCAGCGCCTCGCTGGCGCAGCGCGCGGTGCGCGGCGGCCAGCTGCCAGCACGGCAGTTGCGTGAACATGTGGTGCTCGCCGTGGTAGTTGACCCAGTACGGCGCGATGAACGCGCGCTCGAGCAGGCTCGCGCGCGTGGTGCGCGCCTGGCGCAAGGGGTCGGGCTCGTTCTGCGCGATCAGCGCGTGCTCGGCGATGTTGCGGATGCGGCTCACGAGCATGAGCCAGGTCATCATCGGCAGCAGCCACAGCGCGAGCCACACCCACGCGTAGCCCGCGGCTGCGAACAGCACGAAACCGAGCGCGTTGCCGATCAGAAAGCGCCGGTCCCTTGCAAGCTCCTCCAGGAAGAGGCCGATGGCCGGTTCGCCCGGCGCGCGTCGCGCCAGCCGCTCGGCGATGTGGCCGAAGCGCTGCTTGACGAAGGTCTGCCCGGTCAGGTCGCGCACGGCCTTGCGCGCGAGCGACGCGCGGGTAATCGGGAACGGGGCCGACAGCACCAGGTCGGGGTCTTCGGTCTGTTGCACGTAGCGGTGGTGCTGCAGGTGATAAGGGCGATAGGCGCCGAGGCTCGCCGAGCACAGCCAGTGGCCGACCGCGTCGTTGATGCGCCGGTCGGCATGCAGCAGGCCGTGCGCCGCGTCGTGCATCAGGATGAACAGGCCGAGCTGGCGCGTGCCGACCACCAGCACCATCAACGGCACGGTCACCGGCCACTGCGCGCCGACCCACATGGCCGCGAAGATCACGGCCCAGCAATGGGCCACGAGCCACAGGCCGCGCCACTGCGAGCGCGCCGTCAGCAAGCCCCACGCTTCGGGGCTGAAGAAGTCTTCGGGTCGGGCGCGGGGGGCGGCAGCCATGGGCAGATCCTTGGGCAAGGCATTACGCAAAACCTCGGGCGAATCCTTGGCAAAGCGCAATCCCCGACTGTGCCAGTGTTCCGGCCCGCGCGCACCCCTGCGGCGACAATGCCGCATGGCCAAGGACAAGTCGATCTACAGCTGCACCGAATGCGGCGGCACGAGCCCGAAGTGGCTGGGCAAATGCCCGAGCTGCAACGCCTGGAACACGCTCGTCGAAGGCGTTGCCGAAGGCCCGTCGAAGAACCGCTACACGCCGGCCGTGCGCGGCCTGATCGCAACCCAGCCTGTGACCACGCTGTCCGAGATCGAAGCAACCGACGTGGACCGCCAGAGCACCGGCGTCGACGAGCTCGACCGCGTGCTCGGTGGCGGCATCGTGGCCGGCGGCGTGGTGCTGATCGGCGGTGACCCGGGCATCGGCAAGTCAACGCTGCTGCTGCAGGCGCTCGACAGCTTGTCGCACAGTATGAGCACGCTGTACGTCACCGGCGAAGAGAGCGGCGCGCAGGTCGCGATGCGCTCGCGCCGGCTCGGCCTGGGCGCGTCGAAGGTGCGCGTGCTGGCCGAGATCCAGCTCGAAAAGATCAGCGCCGCCATCGAGGCCGAGCAACCCGCTGTCTGCGTGATCGACTCGATCCAGACGATGTACTCCGACCAGCTCTCGTCGGCGCCGGGATCGGTGGCGCAGGTGCGCGAGTGCGCGGCGCAGCTGACACGCATCGCCAAGAGCACGGGCATCACGATCATCCTGGTCGGCCACGTCACGAAAGACGGTGCGCTCGCCGGGCCACGCGTGCTCGAACACATCGTCGACACGGTGTTGTACTTCGAAGGCGACACGCATTCGAGCTTCCGCCTCGTGCGCGCCATCAAGAACCGCTTCGGCGCGGTCAACGAGATCGGCGTGTTCGCGATGACCGAGAAGGGGCTGAAGGGCGTGGCGAACCCGAGCGCCATCTTCCTGTCCACGCATGGCGACCCTGTCCCCGGCTCTTGCGTGCTCGTCACGCTGGAGGGCACGCGGCCGCTGCTGGTCGAGATCCAGGCGCTGGTCGATTCGGGCGGGCCGAGCCCGCGCCGGCTGTCGGTCGGCATTGACCGCGACCGCCTGGCGATGATGCTGGCCGTGCTGCACCGCCACGCCGGCATCGCCGCGAACGACCAGGACGTGTTCGTCAACGCCGTCGGCGGGGTGCGCATCAGCGAGCCGGCGGCCGACCTCGCGGTGATGCTCGCCATTCAGGGGAGCCTGCGCGGCAAGCCGTTGCCGCGCGGCTTCATCGCCTTCGGCGAGGTCGGTCTGGCGGGCGAGGTGCGGCCCGCGCCGCGCGGGCAGGAGCGCTTGAAGGAGGCCGCGAAGCTCGGCTTCTCTGTGGCCATCGTCCCGAAGGCGAATGCGCCAAAGGGCAGCGCCAAGACCATCGAGGGCCTGACGATCCATGCGGTCGATCGCATCGAGCAGGCCATCGACATCGCGCGGGGGCTGTGAGCCCCCCCCCAGAAAATGTCTTCGACATTTCCACCCCCAGAGGCAAAGCAGAGTGGCAATGCCACATTTGCTTTGGAGCGATGAGCCCGGACTTCGGATGGAGCCTGGCCGTGCTCGCGCTGGCCGCGGGTTGGCAGGCCTACCGCTGGCAGGGCGTGCTGCTGTCGATCAGCGTGATCGTGTTCTGGCTGCTG
>Ga0123337_10002932_pt1 | contig 18805 bp, 20 predicted proteins | sample frozenSSSSmetaG_FD_89792 | JGI IMG/M metagenome (GOLD analysis project Ga0123337, IMG submission 89792) | Glacier valley bacterial and archeal communities from Borup Fiord, Nunavut, Canada, to study Microbial Dark Matter (Phase II) -... | ecosystem: Environmental > Aquatic > Freshwater > Ice >... | reverse complement strand
GAGCGACAGCCAGCGCAATGGCGAGTGTACGGATTGAAAACTGGCTGGTCATCGAAACCCCCCTTTGCAGCCGGGATGTTCGCTTCTGCGACATCCGGACGCAGCGGCAGGATGCCATCCGACCAATTGACAATGCCCTAGCCGGCTTGGTGAACGGCCGGTGTTTTTACTGCCAACACTGCGTGGGGAATCTTCGGGGGATGCGGAGAACAGGGCCGCCCCGGGGGCGGCCCTGCGGTTTGGATCAGAGGCCGCCGCCGCCGTGCAGGTTGCGGACCTTGTCGGCCGCGTCCTTGGCTGCCTGCTCGACGGTCATGGCGCCGGTGAGGGCGTTCTGCATCATGTCGGGGACGATGATGTTCATGATCTCGGGCGCCTCGGGCAGAGCCGGGAACGGAATGCCGTTGGGCAGCATCGAGGTCGTGACGTCGAGGAACTTGATGGTGTCGAGGCGTTCCTTCATCCACTTGGTCTTGAAGCCGTTGACGTTGCCCGGGTTGGAGCCGGCCCAGGCGAGCTTCAGCGACCATTCGGGGCTGGTCCACATGCAGATCAGCGCCTTGGCTGCCGGCTCGTCGACCTTGCCGCCTTCGACGAACTCGGACTTGACGATGTGGATGTTCGAGCCGCCGAACACCACGGCGCGCTTGCCGTCGGGGCCGGTCGGGATCAGGCCGTAGCGCATGTTGTCGAGCACGCCCTGGGCCACGGCGACGTCGGTGCCGGTGGCCTTGCCTGCAAGCTCGACCATCTTGGCGTATTCGGACGGGTGCGAGATCATCATGCCGAGCTGGCCGGAGATGAACGGCGCCTGGTTTTCGCCCTGGGTGTTGGTCAGCGCCGAGACGGGCACGGACTTGTCGACGGCATACATCTGGTAGGAGGCTTGCAGGGAGCGGATGGACGCCGGGCTGTCGAGGCGGATTTCGCCGTAGGTCGGGTTGGCGTCGGCTTCGTCGAAGACGCCGCCGCCATAGCCCCAGAGCTGCGGCATGTAGCGGTAGGGCGTGTTGCCGGCGTTCTGCTTGGCGACGAGGCCGTAGCCGGAGATGCCGAGCTTGTCGTGGATCTGCTTGGAATAGGCGACGACATCATCCCAGGTGGCCGGAGCTTTTTCAGGATCGAGGCCGGCGCGCTTGAAGATGTCGGCGTTCCAGATGAACGCCATGGTCTCGTTGTTGGTCGGGATGCCGTAGGTCTTGCCCTCCCAGGTCACGGCCTTCATGGCGCCGGGCCAGAAATCATCGGCCGCGTAGCCGACATCCTCGGGCTTCAGTTCCTCGAGGTAGCCCTTGGCGGCGAACTCGGTGCCGCCCAGGATCTGCAGGCGGATGGCCATCGGCGCGGCATTGCCGAGCAGCGCGGTGCGGAACTTGTCGAGCAGTTCGTTGTAGGTGATGCCCTGCTCGGTCAGCTCGATGCCGGGATACGTAGCGCGGAATGCCAGGAAGAAGTCGCGGTAGTTGTCACGCGCGATCTGCGGGTCGGCCTCGAACATGCCCTGGTACCAGAACGTGAGCTTGCCCTTGTAGTCGGTGGGCGTCACCGAGCTGCAGTGCCCGACGGTATCGAAGTCCTCGGTGCCGGCGATCGAGCGCACATATTCGGGCGACCATTTCGAGATGTCGACGCCCGCGGCGAACGCCGTGGTGGCGGGCAGCGAGGTGGCGAGCGCGGCCACCGTCAAGCCATGCGCAAGCGCGCGGCCAAGTCCGTGTTTTGACATTCAGGTTTCCTCCTCGTTTCGCGACCCGACGCCCTCCGCGACAGATCGGGAATTTTGTCCGGCAAACTGCCGGTACATGATTATCGTCGGCATTTTTGAACAGGCAACCGAAATTTTGCGAAATTTGCAGCTGCCGTCTGGAAATCACCGCCGGAAAGCGGCAAAGCTGGTGCGTCGAAAAGATCGCAACTCGGAGGATTGATGAGCGCGTTCAAGGCCCGGCCGCCCGTGGGGATCGATCCGACCGGAGTGTCGGAGGAGGGTGCCGTCGTCTACGAGCTCATCCGCGACGACATCATCTCAGGCCGGCTGGAGGCCAATACGCGGCTGGTGGTGGCGGAGCTGGCGGAGCGGCACCGCTCGCCGGCCAACGCGGTGCGCGAGGCGCTGCAGCTGCTGCGTTCGCAGGGCTTCGTGCTGCTGGTGCACAACAAGAGCGCGCGGGTGCGGCCGATCGACCAGGATTTCGTGCGCGACGTCTACGAGATCGGGGTGCTGATCGAGCCCTCGATGGTGCGCTGGTTCGTGGACATGGCGACGGCGGACGATATCGCCGAGCTCGAGCAGATCCAGGGGCAGATCGAGGCCAACAATTTCGACGACCCGATCCTGCACAGCGAGCTCGACACGCAGTTCCACACGCTGATGTACGACCGGCACTACAATCACCTCGCCGCCGAACTCTGGTGGAAGCACCGCGAGCTGCTGCGCGCGCTGGCGCGGCGCTACAGCTACACGCTGTCGCGCCGGTCGCAGGTGATCCGCGACCACCGCGAACTGATCCGGCTGGTGCAGGACGGCAATGCCGAGAAGGCGGCGACGCTGATCGCCGCGCATGTCGATGGGGCAGGCCGCCACGTACTGGAGCAGATGCGGGCGGCCACTTCGGCACGCGCCGGCTGAGAAGAATAGGCGCGTGAGGAACGCGCCGGGACAGTATTAAGGGAGGAATTTCATGAAGATCACGAGCGTCGAGCCATGGCTGGTGAAGGCCAGCACCTCATATTGGGGCGAGTACCTGTTCGTCGAGGTAAAGACCGACGCGGGGATTTCGGGCTGGGGGGAGATCACCTCGACCACCAAGATCGCCAACCGGGCGCTCTGCGCCATCCTCAAGCAGGTGAGCGGGCAGATTGCGGGCGAGGACCCGAGCAGGATCGAGCGGCTGTGGCACAAGCTGTTCCGCAGCTTCACCTATATGGGCAGCCGGGGGGCGGCCTGCGAATGCGTTTCCGCCATCGACATCGCGCTGTGGGACATTCGCGGCAAGGTGCTGGGGCTGCCGGTGTACGAGCTGCTGGGCGGCGCGGTGCGCGACGAGATATCGCTCTACACGCACCCGGACCAATCGAAGTTCACCACTGAGCAGGGGGTGATCGACGAGATCACCGACATCGTGAAATCCGGGCACAAGGCGCTGAAGTTCGATCCCTACCCGTATCAGCGCGGCGGTGGCGAACAGCGCGACGGATACCTCGACGGCATGATGACGCGGGCCGACGAGCGGAAGGCGGCGGACCTCACCGCGCTGATCCGCCAGACGGCGGGGCCGGAGGTGGAAATCCTGATCGACGCGCATGGGCGGTTCGACGTGCCGACGGCGATCCGGCTCTGCCGTTCGCTGGAGGAGGCGGGGAACATCGACTGGTTCGAGGAGCCGGTGCCGCCCGAGAGCTATGGCGCACTCAAGCAGGTGCGCGAGAAGGTGAACGCGGCCATTTCGGTGGGCGAGCGGGCGCATACCAAGTGGGATTTCGTGCGTATCCTCGAGGACAAGCTCGCCGACTACATCATGCCGGACGTGACCTGGACCGGCGGCATCACCGAGATGAAGAAGATCGCGACGCTGGCCGAGGCGTTCTACGTGCCGATTTCGCCGCATGACGCGGGCGGGCCGATCAACGTGCTGGCCGGCGCGCATGTGATGATGACGGTGCCGAACTTCTACCGGCTCGAGACCTCGCGCTGGGACCTCTCGGGCTACAACGAGCTGATGCACACGCGGCTCGACAACTCGAACGGCGCGCTCAAGCTGCCGCCCGTGCCGGGGCTCGGGATCGAGCTCGACCGCGACTACCTCGAAAACAACAAGATCGAAACGGTGTGACCATGAAGATTACCGGCATCGAAACCGTCATCGTCAACGCTGTGCATCGCAACTGGATATTCGTGAAGGTGCTGACCGACCAGCCGGGCCTGTGGGGCTGGGGCGAGGCGACGCTGGAGTGGAAGACCCGGGCGATCAAAGGGACGATCGAGGACCTTGCGCCGTTCCTGATCGGGCAGGACCCGATGCGGATCGAGCACCTCGTCAACACCATGACGCGGTTCAGCTTCTGGCCGCTGGGGTCGATCGGGCTGACCGCTGTGTCGGGCATCGAGCACGCGCTGTGGGACATCAAGGGCAAGGCGCTCGGGGTGCCGGTGTGGCAACTGCTCGGCGGCAAGGTGCGCGACCGGGTGCGGGTCTACACCCACCTGCGGCGCGGCTCGTCGTCGGGGCGGGTATCGAACCTCGATATCCCGGCCTTCGTCGACGCGGTGCAGGAGACGGTGGAGATGGGCTATGACGCGATCAAGCTCGGCTTCGTGCCGTACACCGGGTACGACGCGCCGCTGCCGTCGGTGCGGCATGTCGAAAAGCTCGCCGCGGCGGTGCGCGAGCGGGTGGGCGACGGCATCGACATCATGACGGATTTCCACGGCCGGCCGGATTCGCTCGATGCGGCGATCGCCTATATCCGGGCGATCGAGCCGATCAAGCCGCTGTTCTGCGAGGAGGTGATCCAGCCCGGCGATGCCGCTGCGATGGCCGATATCGCCCGACGGGTCGATTGCCCACTGGCGACGGGCGAGCGGCTGTTCACGCCGCGCGAGTTCGCCGAACTGGCCGAGCTCAGGGCCGTGGCCTACATCCAGCCGGACCTCGCGCATTGCATGGGGATCAGCGGCGGGCGGAAGATCGCGGCGATTGCCGAGGCGGCGCACCAGGGCATTTGTCCGCACAACCCGATGGGGCCGGTGGCGGGCGCGGTGGCGCTGCAGTTCGACGCGGCGACGACGAACTTCGTCATCCAGGAAGAGGCGGTGGGCATCGTGCCGTGGTTCGAGGAGATCTGCTCGGTCTATCCGCTGCAGCTCGACCAGGGCTCGTGGCTGATCCCGGACGCGCCGGGGCTGGGCATCGAGATCGATGAGAAGGCTGCGGCAAAGTACCCGTTCGCGCAGGAGGTGATCCCCGCGATCGAGTCGGTGCTCAAGGATGGGCGGATCGCCAACTGGTAGGGGGAGGCGACCGGCCGCTCGGAGGCGGCCGGCCGGAAGCTCAGGCGGTGCTGTGGCCGATGACGCTCCAGCGCTCCTCGCGGGGCATGGTGGGGCGGAAGTCGTAGCGCTCCTTGCCCAGCGCGTGGAGGGTGGCGCGCTCGATGAGCGAGAAATCGGCCGGGTCGTCGCGGTTGAGGTTCATCGGCTCCTTCAGCACCACCGGCGGGTTGGTCATGAAGCGGACGCGGCCCGAGTGGTTGTTGGATGAAGCGTGCAGCATGAAGGGGTGGAGGATGATGAAGTCGCCGACCTCCCCGGTGATTTCCTCGAACTCCTGGCACTGGTCGATCAGCTTGCCGAACGCATCGCCGTCATCGACGCCTTCTGGGTGGGCGGCGAGATATTCGGCCACCACCTTGATCGAATCCGGGGCGACGAAGGTGCCGCCGCCTTTGTGGACGACGTCGCTCCAGTAGACGATGGTGAGCAGGCCCTGCTCGCGGCTATCGAGGAAGTGGCGGAAGAAGCTGCCGTCCTTGTGCCAGCCGCCCGAGGCGGGCGAGGGCTTGTCCCATGGCTTGTCGGCGCCGCGCTTGAAGTTGACGACGAAGGCGTCGGACCACTCGGTCGAGTCGATGGTGGTGAAGTGCTGGGACTCGATCTCCATGATCTTGTGCTCGATGCGGTCTTCGCCGCCGGTCACGTCGCAAAGCGCCGCCCAGCCGCGCGGCGAGATGTCCTTGATGAGCGCCTTGTTGTGGCGGTCCATCCAGACGATGTCCTTAGTCCAGGTCGAGCGGTCGACCGGGTCGTAGCCGAGCCGGCCATAGGCCTCGTCGGTCCACTTCTTGGCGAGCGTCGGATCGACGCAGTTCTTGACGCGGACATAGCCCTTCTCGATGAAATGCTGCGCGTCGGCTTCGGACAGAACCTGCAGAGTGCGGGCCATGGGGCGTTTCTCCTCTTTATGGGGTTTGGCAGTCAGGGCCGAACGATGGCGCCGTCGCGGCGACGGTCTTCGGCCATGAAGTAGGATTTTGAGGCCTTGTCGGGATCGAGCAGGGCGTTGGCCTTCGCCACGTCGATGTCGAGGCCGAGGCCGGGCTGGTCGTTGCCGTAGAGGTAGCCGCCGTCGAGGATCGCGTGGCCGGGGAACAGCTCGTATTCCTCGGGGGTGAAGTGGTTCTCCTCCTGGATGCCGAAGGCGGTGCTCGCCAGGTCGACATGCATGGCGGCCATCTGGTTGACCGGGTCGTTGTCGCCACCCTCCTGCCAGGCGGTCTGCACGCCGAACCATTCGCACAGCGTCGCCACCTTGCGGGCGGGGGTGATGCCGCCGCCTTTGGAAATGCGGATGCGGACGAAATCGATCAGCCGCTCGGTGATCAGCGGCAGGTATTCGTGCGGGTTGATGAAGAGCTCGCCCATGGCTTGTGGCGTGGCGCATTGCTGGCGCACGAGGCGATACCACTGCACCTGCTCGGGGGAGAGCAGGTCCTCGAGGAAGTACAGGCGGTAGGGCTCGAGCAGTTTGGCCAGTTGCACGGCGTTGTGCGGGGCGAGGTGCTCGTGCACGTCATGGGTGAATTTCGGGCCCCAGCCGAGCTTTTCGCGCAGGTGGGCGAACATTTCGGGGATGGCCTGGAGATAGGCGTCGTCGTCGAAGGCCTTGTCCTGCGGCCAGTGGTTCTTCGGGCCGCGGGCGTTGGCGCGATCGAGGAAGCCGCCGCCGCCGTAGTTGCCGAGCTGGCAGCGGATAACGGTGTAGCCCTCCTCCCAGTAGCGGCGGACATCGTCCTCGAGCTCGGTGATGGAGTCGCCCTGGGCGTGGGCGTAGGCGGCGACGGCGCTGCGGGTCTTGCCGCCGAGCAGCTGGTAGACCGGCATGCCGGCTTCCTTGCCCTTGATGTCCCACAGGGCCATGTCGATGCCGGCCTGTACGGTGTTGAGCGTCGCGTCGTTGCGCCAGTAGCCGGAGGTGTAGATGGACTGCCAGATGTCCTCGATGCGGGAAACGTCGCGGCCGATGATGAGCGGCGCGATGGTCTCGATGGCGGTCTCTATGACCTTGCACCGGTAGTGGTCGGAAGCCGAGCCGATGCCGTAGAGGCCGGGCTGATCGGTCAGCACCTTCACGAACAGCCACGTGCCATTGGCGCGCGTGCGGATGGTCTCGATGCCGGTGATCTTAGTCATCTCTTCCCTTGTAGTATGAATTTTGGCCGGTTGAATCGGCCCTATTGGATCGTTGCAACGTGACCTTCGCAACGCCGGTGGCGGAAGGCAAGTTGGGCGAAGGTGGGAGCGGAGGGGTACCCAAAGAGAAAGGGCGCCGAGGAGGCGCCCTTTCAAGAACTTCAGCCCGACGTCGTCAGTTGGCGGCGGGAGTGGCGGGGGCCGCCTCGGGGGCTGCCATGGCCGGAGCCTCCATCGCGGGCGCTTCCATGGCAGGGGCTTCCATTGCCGGAGAGGCTTGGGGGGCAGCGGCTGCGGGAGCCTCGGTTGCCGGAGCCGGAGCTTCGGCGGGCGGCGCGGCAGGAACCTCAGCCGCGGGGGCTGCCGGGGCTTCGGCAGGAGCCGGCTCGGCCGGAGCGGCGGGCGAGGCGTCGGTGATGCGGCCGTCGGTGTACGGTGTGTAGGTGCCGCCCTGCCCGGCGATGAAGTCGGCCAGCACGTTTTCGAGCGGCGGGCCGAAATCGTAGGCGTTCATGCCGGCCGAGGCGAACAGCTCGTAGCCGTCGCCGCCGGTGCGCATGAAGTTGTTGGTGACGACGCCGTAGGTGGCGGCCGGGTCGATCGGCACCCAGTTGTCACCATCCTTCACCATCACTTCGGAGACCCGCGAGCCGGCGGGCCTGGACTTGTCGAACGTGTATTTCAGGCCGGCGACCTGCGGGAAGCGGCCGGCGCCGTTCTCGATGTCGGAAACGCCGTTCTCGAGCGAGGCGACGATGTCGCTGCCCTTGAGCTGGAAGGTGGCGAGGGTGTTGGAGAAGGGCAGAACCGTGAGGGCCTCGCCCATGGTGATTTCGCCGGCGTCGATCGAGGCGCGGAGGCCGCCACCGTTCTGGATGGCGATCGAAATGCCGTCGGCCGCGACGCGGTCGAGCATGGCGTCGGCGACGAGGTTGCCCATCGAGCATTCGAGGGCGCGGCAGACCTTGCGGTCGCCTTCGATCGCGGCGGTGGCAGTGCCGATCACCTTGGACTTGAGTGCCTCGAGCGGCTTGCCGAGTTCGGCGAGGCGGTCGATGAAGCTCTGGTCGGGGGTGACGGAGGCGTCGAGCAGGATCGGGGCGCCGGCGGCCGAGGTGACCTTGCCGCTATCGTCCCAGGTAACGAGGAGATCGCCCAGCACCTTGCCGTACTGACCGGCAGTGACGACCGGAACATCGACGCCGTCGGGGTTCTTGACGAGGGTCGGGTAGGGGCCGACCGAGCCGGGAACGTCGCCGAGGAAGGTGTGGGTGTGGCCGCCGACGATCAGGTCGATGCCGGAGACGGCCTTGGCCAGTTCCTGGTCGATGCCGTAGCCGATGTGCGAGAGGACGATGATCTTGTTGACGCCCGCATCGGTGAGCGCGCCGACGGCGCCCTTGACGTATTCGGTGACGCTTTCGAACTTCACGTCGCCAACCGAGGCGATCTCGGGCGTATCCTCGGTAGTGGCGCCGATGACGCCGATTTTCTCGCCGGCGATGTTGAGGACGATGACGCCGCGCGGACGGCCATTGAGCTCAGGGTCGGCCGAGGTGTCGTAGTTGCCGCCGATGATCGGGAACTTCGCCGCGGCGAGGAATTTCGCGAACTCGGAGGGGCCGTCGTCGAACTCGTGGTTGCCGGTGGCGACCACGTCGAAGCCCATGTCGTTCATGAAATCGGCGACGATCTGGCTCTTGTACTGGGTGTAGAACAGCGAGCCCTGGAAGTTGTCGCCGGCCGAGAGCAGCACGACGTTCTCGCCCGCGCCGGTGGCTTCCTGCTTCTTCAGGTCGATCTCGGTCTTCAGCCGCGCCACGCCGCCGAAGCACTCGCCCTTGGTTTCGCCTTCGGCGTTGCAGGTCGAGTCGGTCTTGGTGATGGACTCGAAGCGCGAGTGAAAGTCGTTGATATGCAGGATCCTGAGCGAGAATTCGGCCTGCGCCGCGCCGGTGAAACCGGTGGTGAGTGCCAGCGCCGCAGCGCCCAACAGAAGTCGTTTCATGTCCCTGTCCTTTAGCTTCAAATCCGGTTGGCCCGGATGCTTGTCGCACTGGTTTGCAACGCCGCTGTAACGACGGCCGGCAGTCTCCCTGGAACCACTGCGCGCAACTCCAGTGGAGGGGTGAGCTTAGCAAGTTGAGCGGCGACGGGAAGGGGGACGAAGCAATCGTCTTCATCAGCCGTCAACCATGGGGCGTTGTCCTGCGGCGGGCCAAGGGTTTGGCAAGGTGAGACGGGCGATACTGGGGTAGGCCGGAGGTCCGGCCGATGGGGCAATCCGATGAGCATGTCGCTCGAAAGCCTGATGCGTGACTCGCTCGAGCAGACCAGCGCGCGGCCGGTGACGTCCGAACTCGGCTGGTTCGTGCTGGTGGGCGGCGGCGCGGCGCTGGCGCTGGCGGCGGTGACCACGGCGATGATTTCGCTCCGCACCGGGGTGCCCGACTGGACGATGGCGGCGCTCTGCTACGCGGCGTTCATCGGGCCGGTGTACCTGCTGCACCGGTGGCTGTCGTTCCGTTCGGACGCGGCGCACGGGCAGGCGTTTCCGCGCTATGTGGCGGTGCAGCTGAGCGCCATCGCGCTGGTTTCGCTGTTCTCGTTCGTCGGCTACTCAGTGCTCGGAATGGAGACGGCGATCGGCTCGATCATCGTGCTGGGGGTGACGGCGGGAGTGAACTTCGCCGTGCTCAGGCTCTGGGCGTTTGCCACGCATAGCTGACCGCGTGCCCCCCTCCACCGGCTTCGCCGGTCCTCCTCCCGCGCCACGCGGGGGAGGATATGAATGCCGACTTCCGCACTGGACTAAGGACGCGTTTCGGCTACTCTCCGCGCCGGTTTTAGGGCGGGAGTTATCCGATGCGCAGTGCTTTGATCGTCTGGGGTGGGTGGAGCGGGCACGACCCGGAGGAATGCGCGGCGATCTACCGGCGCTGGCTGCACGAGGACGGGTTTTCGGTGCGCGTCGAGACTGATCCCGAGGTGTTCGCCGACCCAGCGATCAAGGACCTCTCGCTGATCGTTCCCTGCACGACGATGTCGACGATTTCGCGCGATGCGGCCAACAACCTCGCTGCGGCGATCGAGGGCGGCGTCGGCATGGGCGGGCACCATGGCACGATGGGCGACAGCTTCCACGACTCGCCGCTCTACCAGTTCGTGGTCGGCGGGCAGTGGGTGGCGCACCCGGGCAACGTCATCGACTACACCGTCGACGTGGTGAAGGGCGACGACCCGATCATGCAGGGGATCAAGACGTTCCCCTACACCTCCGAGCAGTACTACATGCATGTCGACCCGGGTGTCGAAGTGCTGGCGACGACGACGTTTTCGGGCGAGCACGCGCCGTGGATCAAGGGCGTGGTGATGCCGGTGGTGTGGAAGAAGATGTATGGCGCGGGCCGGGTATTCTACTCATCGCTCGGGCACCGCGCGACGGAGTTCGAGAACCCGAACATGGCGACGATTCTGCGGCGCGGCATCAACTGGGCGGCTCGGGCGGAGTAGGGGGCTCTTTCTATCCTCTCCCGTAAACGGGAGAGGACAAGAGGGGGCACACTACCAGCGCAGCGCCCAGCGCCCCAATATTGCCCCCAGCACCGCCGCGATGAGTATCCCCGTCGTGTACCAGATGGCGAGGAACGGCATGCCGTTTTCGGTGCAGTGGAAGGCGTAGACCCAGGATGCGGCGCTGCCGGCGAGGAGGCCGGCGGCGAAGCCCGCGCCGGCCAGGTTCGTCGGGGCGAGGCGGCGCATCACCAGCGCGGTGGCGGCGTAGACGGGGATCGACAGCGCGACGATGTAGAACGGGCAGAGCAGGGCGCTGCCGCCCATCACCAGTTCTCGCGACATTTCGGGCGGCATGATGATGAGCTGCGCGATGCCCATGGCGCCGGCGAAGGCGACGAGGGCGAAGAGCGCGACCATCGGCTTGCGCATCGAGCCGCCGGGGCGGGCGAGGCGGGCGGCGGCCCAGAAGGCGAGGGCGGCGAAGATCGCCGTGTAGAGGAACTTCCACCAGTACATCATGCCGAACACCGCCTCGGCGAGGTCCGGGCGGAGGCCCAGCCAGAGCAGCATCGCCACTGCGGCGACGAAGATGCCGGCACCGAGGCCGATGGCGAGGCGGCGCGGCACGGCGCGCTTCGGCGCCGGCTGCAACTCGTCGGTGAGGCGGGCGATCAGGTCATCGGTCATTTGGCGCCTCCGATGAAGCGGGCGGTCAACGCCTTGAGGCCGCGGTGGATAGCCACCTTGGCGGCCGTTTCGCTCATGCCGGCGCGACCGGCAGCCTCGGCGATCGAGGCGCCCTCGAGTTTCACCTGCCGGATCAACGCCGCCGGGCGATCGGGGAGGGTGGCGAGCACCGCGTCGACATCCATGCGGGCCGTGGCGTCACCGGCGTCGTCGGCGGCAAAGATCGCGGCGTCCTCCTCGAGCGGCAGGGTCTGGCGGAGCTTCGAGCGCCGGAAATGGTCGATCAGCTTGTAGCGGGCAATGGCGTGCAGCCAGGCCGTGAAGGGCTGGGTCGGATCGTAGGTCAGCCTTCGCGTGTGAATTGCCATCAGGGTTTCCTGCACCAGGTCGTCGGCGGCGGCTGGATTGTTCAGTCGCCGCGCGTAGTAGCGGACAAGATGCGTGCGCAGTTCGGCGAGCAGAGCGCGATAAGCCCGTTGATCGCCGGCGAGCGTCGCGAGCATCAGGGGCTTGAGCCGCGCTTCGTTGTCCGCCGTCGGGGTCATCTGGTCTCTATACGGGTGAGGCGAGCGCGAGGTTACACGGAGTTTTGGCGGCTGTCTCGGCGGAGGCGCCCGGGCGAAGCGATCACTTGGCCGTGATGCTGTAACCGACTCGCCGCAGCCGCCGAATTCCCCTGCATGCCGCGTTGGGCGGCCTACGGGAGACTGAACATGAAGACCCTGATTTCCACCCTCGCCCTCGTGGCTTGTCTCGGATTTGCCGGCGCTGCGCTGGCTCAGGACGCGATGGCCCCGGCGGCCGACGCGATGGCTGCCGACGCGATGGCGCCGATGGCTGGCGATGCGATGGCGGCGATGACGCCGGATGAGATGCTGGCCGCCTGCCTCGAGAAGGCAGGCATGGAAATGGACAGCATGAAAAAGGACGAGGCGGGCAAGGCGTGCCACGACGCTCACAACATGGCCGCCCCAATGGCGACCGATGGCATGGCCGCGCCGATGGCGACTGACGGCATGGCCGCCGATCCGGGCGCGATGGCGCCGGCGATGTAATACAACTATCCGTGAAAGACTGATATCGCGCCCCGAACTGTCGTTGCTGGAGAACGGCAGTCGGGGCGCGACGAGAGGGGTTAAGATGACGGACCAGGCGATGGACCCGGCGATGGCGGTTGAGAAACCGGACAGGCCCAAAGGTCCGCTGATCTACCGGCAATCGATTTTCACGCGGGTGACCCACTGGGTGTGGGCGATCGCGATGTTCTTTCTGCTGCTCAGCGGGCTGCAGATCTGGAACGCTCATCCGGCGCTCTATGTCGGCGAGCAATCGGGCTTCGAGTTCGACAACGCCATCCTGCGGATAGGGGCGGAGAACACCGATGCCGGGCCGCGGGGCGTCACCACGGTGTTCGGGCAGAAGTTCGATACGACCGGGGTGCTGGGGGTGAGCGGGGCAGAGGCGCGGCCGCAATTTGTCGGGTTTCCGGGCTGGGCGACGATCCCGAGCGTTCGCGACCTCGCGACTGGCCGGGTGGTGCACTTCTTCTTTGCCTGGATGCTGATGGGGCCGCTGGCTGTGTGGCTCGTCGCCGCGGTGCTGAACCGGCACCTGTGGCGCGACATCATCCTGAAGCCGCGGGATATCCGCGCGCTGCCCAAGGATATCCTCGACCACGTCACCTTCCGCTTTCACCACGGGCGGAGCTACACGCCGCTGCAGAAGGTGGCGTATTTTTCGGTGTTCGTGATCCTGTTCCCGCTGATCATTCTCACCGGGCTCACCATGTCGCCAACGATGAATGCGGGATGGCCGTGGCTTGTCGACCTGTTCGGCGGACGGCAGACGGCGCGGACCATCCACTTCGCCGTCATGCTGCTGCTGGTGGGGTTCTTCGTGGTGCACATCATCATGGTGCTGCTGGCGGGGCCGCTCAATGAGCTGCGCTCGATGATCACCGGCTACTACCGGACGAGCCCGGGCACCGAACCCGACAAGAAGAAGGACTCGGCCAATGGCTAAGCTCATTCAACTCAATCGCCGGCGGCTGCTTGGCCTTGGCGCGGCGTCGGCCGGCTCGATGCTGCTGGCGGGCTGCGATACGTTCGATTTTCTCGGGCAGCGCAACCATCCGGCGCGCGATTTCCTCGAGCGGGCCAACCAGCTGACCTACGCGGCGCAGCGGGCGCTGGTGGGCGACCAGGCTATGGCTCGCGAGTTCTCGGAGAGCGAGATCCGGCAGGGGCAGCGGCCCAACGGCTCGACCGACCCGCGGCAGAACATCGAGGAGTACCGGCAACTCGTGGCCGGCAATTTCTCGGCCTACAAGCTGCGGATCACCGGGCTGGTGGAGACGCCGAAGGAATATACGCTCGCCGAGCTGCAGAACATGCCCAGCCGCACGCAGGTCACCCGGCATGACTGCGTCGAAGGCTGGAGCTGCATCGCCAAGTGGACCGGGGTGCCGCTCGGGCGGCTGCTCGACGAGGCGAAGGTCAAGCCGCAGGCGAAGTTCGTGCTCTACCGCTGCTACGACCAGATGGGCGGCGGGCTGTCGGCGCCGGAGGCCTATTACGAGACGCACGACCTGATCGACGCCTTCCACCCGCAGACGATCTGCGCCTACGGCCTCAACGGGCAGCAGTTGCCGGTGGAGAATGGCGCACCGCTTCGGGTGCGGAACGAGCGGGCGCTGGGCTACAAGCAGCCCAAATACGTGCACACGATCGAACTGGTGGACGGGTTCTCGACGGTCGGCATGGGGCAGGGCGGCTACTGGGAAGACCACGGGTACGATTGGTACGGGGGGATCTAAGGGCTGCCGTTCAGGATCAGGATGGTAGGGGGCCGGAAGTTGATCCGGAGGTTCCTGATGCGCGCCGTGCTTGCCCTTGCTCTCGCCGTTCTTGCCGTGCCCGCTTTTGCCGCTGAACCGACGATGCACTTTTCCGGGCATGGGGCGATGTCCGGGAACTGGTACGTGCGGGAGTTCGTGGTATCCAGCGACGGCTCGGACTCTTTCGCGAAGGGCGAACTGCCGCAGGGGCTGCTAAGCCTCGAGGAGGCGGATGGCGGCAAGCTGACCGGGATGCTCACAATCCATGACCGGACCGTCACGCTGAGCGGGACGGTCACCTATGCCGCGGACGGCGTGACCGTGCGGATGAGCGGCACGGTGGTGATCGAAGGCGCCGCGTACAGCGAGAGCTATTTCGGCTATGTCATGCCGAGCTGGTCGAACGCCGACGAGCAGTTGCCGACGCTGATCGGGACCACGACGCGCTTCGATCCGCAGCACCCCGATGCGATGGGCGGGACGGCCTCGTTCGTCGCCGTGCACGAGTTCTGAGGCGCCGCGCATGGCTCCCCTGCGGGTATTACCCTTGCGTTTCGCGGGGTTATGGGCCATATGCCGTGTCATTCGCCAAACCAATGGCGATGGACTTCTCTTCTTGCTGGCCAATGCGGTGAGTGGCGAAGTGCCCCGAGGGATCGATCCCCGGGTAAATCGCAACCGCGCGGCAAATCCCTGTCGCCATTGCTTTGTTTGACCCGCCCGCAGCGATTCATTCGCGCGCAGGGCATCCAGCGCTCCGATTGGCCCGGCGCGCCATAAAGGACTGACCTTTGACTCAATCATTCACCGAACTCGGCCTCCCGGCGCCCATCGTGGCTGCCCTGACTGCTGCCGGGTTTGACACGCCGACGCCGATCCAGGCGAAGGCTATCCCGCCGCAGCTGCAGCGCCGCGACATCATGGGCATCGCCCAGACCGGTTCGGGCAAGACCGCGGCGTTCGGACTTCCGATCCTCGCCGGTATTGCCGAGCTCACGGGCCGCGCCGCGCCGATGACGACGCGGGCGCTGATCCTGGCGCCGACGCGCGAACTGGCGGTGCAGATCGACGAAGTGCTGCACAAGCTCGACGGTTCGAAGCGCCTGTCGACGGTGCTGGTGCTCGGCGGGACCTCGCGCCATGCGCAGGTGACCAAGATCGCGCGCGGCGTCGATGTGGTTGTCGCCACGCCGGGCCGGCTCAAGGACCTGATCGATGACCGGAAGCTCCGGCTCGACCAGACGCGCTGGCTGGTGCTCGACGAGGCCGACCGGATGCTCGACATGGGCTTCATCGGCGCGGTCAAGCAGATCGCCGCCCAGATCGGCCCGCGCCGGCAGACGGCGATGTTCTCGGCCACCATGGCGCCCGAGATCGCCGAACTGGCCAAGGGCCTGCTCAACGACCCGGTGCGGGTCGAGGCCAACCCGGCGGCGACCACCGTCGGCACCATCGAGCAGCGCGTGATCTTTGCCGGTGCGAAGGAAAAGCGCGTGGTGCTCAACACGCTGCTCGCCGACAAGTCGCTCGAGCGCGTCATCATCTTCTCGCGCACCAAGCATGGCGCCGATCGCGTCGCGAAGAACCTCGCGGCCGATGGGCATGTCGCGGCGGCGATCCACGGCAACAAGAGCCAGAATGCCCGGCAGGCGGCGCTCAAGGGCTTCGCTTCGGGTCAGGTGCGGCTGCTGGTCGCCACCGATATCGCGGCGCGCGGCATCGACGTGCCGAACATCACGCACGTGATCAATTTCGAGCTGCCGGACGACGCCGAGAACTACGTGCACCGCATCGGCCGCACGGCGCGCAACGGTGCCTCGGGCTTCGCCATCTCGCTGGTGGACGGCACCGAGACCGACAAGCTGCGCGATGTCGAGCGGCTGATCCGCAAGACCCTGCCGGTTACCGGTGAGCTGAAGGGTGTTGGCGGCGAGGCGATCCCCGCGGCCGATGCGCGGCTGCGTCGCGCTCCGCCGAAGGCCCAGCCGGCGCGGCCGAACGGCCAGCGCAAGCAGGCCAATGCCGGCCGGCATTTCTCCGGCGCCAAGAAGGCAGCTATCATGAGCGACCGCCGCGACCATGGCGGCCCGGGCACCGGCGGCAACGCGCCGCGAGCCCGCGTGGCTGAAGGCGCCAACGCGCCGCGAGTCCGCGTGGCTGAAGGTGCCAACGCGCAGCGAGTCCGCGTGGCTGAAGGTGCCAACGCCGCTCGTCCGACCCGCCCCGAGGGTGTCAACGCCCAGCAGGTGCGCGGTGGCGCCGGGACTGGCAGCAACGTTTCGCGCAATGGCGGCGCGCCGGGGACGGCGGGTGCCTGGTGGGAAAAGCCGACGGGTGAAGGTTCGCCGCCGCCCAAGGCCGACAAGCCGCGCTGGGACAAGAAGCAGAAGGATGCCGGCAAGGTCCGCCGGACGTCCCTAGCGAGCTGATCGAGCTTCAGGGCACGCTGTAGCCATTCACCCGGTGTCATCCCTGCCAAAGCAGGGACCCATATGACAGCCGGCACCAGCGGATAGCTGGGTCCCTGCTTTCGCAGGGATGACATTTCGGGGTGGAGGGTCTTCGGTTGACCCTCCACCCCTTTTTGTTTCGGCGGATGCCTGCGATCCCGGCGCAAGGCTGACGGTGCTGTCGGTCGTTGATCATCGGCTGGCCGCCTCCCAGGAGGAACGAAGCACAGCGGCGGCCGTTGAGCTTTCCAGCCAAGGAGGCCGAAATGGACGACCTGAACAAGTCATCGCGCTCCGACACATCGCAGCCCAGCGAAGTGCCTTCCGATATGCCGGCGGCCGACGAGCGTCGGCGTGTCCTGCCGGAGGGGCAGATTCCCGGGCTCCCGGTTTCGCACGATCCGCTGCTGCAGCCGATGCCGAACCCGAGCCCGCGCGACGTGCCGCCGCTCGACTGATCGCCATGTTGATGAATGACGCGGCCCGCGGGGACATCCTCCGCGGGCCGCTTGCTGTGTTGCGGCTAAGCCGTTGAGCAGAAAGAGTGATCCAATACGTTCCTGAACGGTAGATAAACGCCCGAGTCCGGGAACGTTCAAGCTGCGCGTCGCATTGTTGCCCCCAAGATGAACACCGGAGCCGAGTGCTCCGACGCCCAAGGGGAGCACAAAATGATCAAGGTCGCGCTGGTTGCACTGTTCGTGATGTCGATGGGGACGCTGGGCTTGGCCGCCTCGGGGTTGCCGGTCGACCCGACCACGACTGCCGTCGAACTGCGCTGAGCAGTCGCACGAAGCGCCGGCCCGTCCGGCCGGCGGGGGGCTTCGCCGATGAACATCTCACTCCAGATCCTGCTGATCATCCTGTTCGCCGCGGCGCTGGCCGTGCTGGCGTTCTCCGCGGCGACGATCGTCAGCCTCGGGTGACGGTTCAGCTCAGCGGGATGCCCTTGTTTCCCTTGTCCTTCTGGTAGGTCGCCGACAGGTCGTTGTAGACGGCGCTGAGGTTTTCGACGCGTTCGACGAGGCGTTCCTTCGACGAGCGGTCCTGCCCGGCGATCATCTGCTGGATGTCGTGCGCGGTGAAGAACGCGTTCTTGCGGTTGTAGAGCGGGCGGTCGTCGGGGACGAAGCCGCGGTCGGGATCAGGGACGGCGTAGACTTCGCGCAGGATGCGGATGTCGTGCGGGATGCCGAAGGCGTCGCGGGTGTCCTCGTAGCTGAACAGATAGTAGAAATTGTCGAAGCCCGACCACGTGATGCCGGAAAGGCAGAGCGAGCAGGGCTCGTGCGTGGCGATGAAGATGCAGTCCTTGGCGGCGGGACGGCCCTCGGCCGGCAGCTCGAAGAAGCGGCGGATGGCGTGCATCTCACCGTGCCAGATGGGGTTCTCGGTCTCGTTGTTGGTCTCGGCCACCACCAGTGAGAGGTCGGATTTCCTCAGGATCGCCGCGCCAAACAGCTTGTTGCCGCCGCCGACGCCGCCGCGGGTGCGGCCAACGATGTCGTGTTCGATGACGTCGAGCAGGCGGGAGATAAGGGCAGGGGTATCCATGGGCGCTCCGGTTCGGTCACCGGAGGGTGAGGGTTGGGGCGTAAAGGGTCAAGCCGCTGCGTGGGGTCGCCCCCTCCACCGGCTACGCCGGTCCCCCTCCCCCATTTCATGGGTGAGGACCCAGGAGAGATCGTGCCTGCTCAACTGCTAGTAGTCACCGGCCGTGAGATCCTCATCGTGCAACGGTGGAGGGGCGGCCAAACGCTCATGAAGCCGGTAGTTCCACGCTCAGTATCGCGACTTCTCCAGCACGGCGAGCTCGGCCCCGGCTACATCCAGCAGCATCAGCCGATCCTGGTCCAGCCGCCAGAAGCGGGTCTGGGCCAGGGCGTCGAAGAAGGCGGTTTCCTGCGCCGTCAGGGCATCATCGAGACACGCCATGCGGGTGGCGGCGACGGCGGAGAGGGCGAGGCTCTGCTCGCCGACCTGGGCCTGGGCGAACCATGAGTTGCAGCCGCCGCGGCCGCCGGCCCGCATGTCCGAACCGATGGAGAGCGATGAGACGGAGCGGCGGGCCACCGGGGTGCCGGCAATACTCTCGGCGTTCCAGGTGACGTTGAGGATCGGCGGTGG
>Ga0123337_10002931_pt1 | contig 18806 bp, 17 predicted proteins | sample frozenSSSSmetaG_FD_89792 | JGI IMG/M metagenome (GOLD analysis project Ga0123337, IMG submission 89792) | Glacier valley bacterial and archeal communities from Borup Fiord, Nunavut, Canada, to study Microbial Dark Matter (Phase II) -... | ecosystem: Environmental > Aquatic > Freshwater > Ice >... | reverse complement strand
GTGCGCAGCGCCGTGTCGGCCGGCACGCCGAGCGCCATCGCGGCGTCGACGATGCGCGCGGCGAAGTGCGTCTGCGGCACGTCGACGCGGTACTGGTCGGGCATGTGCGGCAGCCAGCCGGCGTCGAGGAAGGTCTTGAACGCCGACGACGGCGAGAAGAAGCGCGTGTGCGTCTGGTCGAGCAGGCCGGCGCTGTCATAGCTGATGTCGCCCGCGACCAGCCGCTCGATCACCGAGAGGTGGCCCATGTTGGGCAGGCAGCAGACGATCTGCGCGTCGTCGGTGGTGAGATCGCACAGCGCCTCGAGCAGCGCGCCCGGCTGGCGCAGGTGCTCGAGAAGGTCGCCGATGACGACGACGTCGAAGCCGCCTTCGAGGACGCCGAGGTCGGCACGGTCGAGGTCGAGCGTGAACACGCGGTCGAGGTGCGGCGCCGCGGTGGCGCTCGCTTCGGCCGAGAGGTCGACGCCCCACCACTGCACGCCCGGATGCAGCTCCTTGAAGCGGCGGCCGAGCCGGCCGTTGGCGCAGCCGAGCTCGAGCACGCGCCGCGCGCCGGCGGGAATCGCGGCGAGCAGCTTGAGGTTCAGGCCGTCGTAGTAGTTCGTCGGCGCCGCGGCGGCGGGCGCCACGGCGGTTGGCGCGCGACGCAGCGGCGCCGACGGATCGGAGGCCGGAGCGGCCGCCTGGACCGGCGCGACGACATCGAGCGGCAGCTCGATCGTCGGCTGCATCGTCTGCGCGAGCATCTTCTGGAGCGGCGAGGTCTCCGTCTTCAGCAGGATCACCTGCATGCGCACGGCTGCGTCGCGGCCGCACTCGCGGCCCTCGACGTCGAGATGGGCGAGGCGCCCCATCTCGAAGCGATGCTCGACCCAGCCGAGCTCCCAGAAGCCGTCGATGAACGCGCTCCAGCTGCCCGGATCGAGCGAGCGCACGTGGCCCGCCGGGAAGCGGCCGGCATTCGACGCCGGCGCCGGCAGGTCGATGTGCAGCTCGCCGCCGTCGCGCAGCAGGCCGAGGCAGTGGCCCATGAAGGTCGGCAGGTCGCGCACCGCGGCCGGCAGGTCGCGCGCGTCGATCGCGTCGACGCTGCTTGCGGCGAGCATCAGCGGGCCGGTCGCCGATGTGCTCGTCGCGAACGGCAGCGCGAGCGGCACCGACAGGTCGAGCACCAGGTCGGCGCCGACACGATCGCTCGCGTCGACGTTGAGCCAGCCGGCGCGGTAGCCGCGGGCGACGCCGAGGTTGATCAGGGTCGGCTGCCACGGCCCGGCGGGACGGCGCGCGTGATGAGCCGAGGCGAAGGCCGTCGAGAAGGCGAGCAGATCGGCGTAGGCCTCGATCGGGTCGGCCTGCTCGAAGCGCGCGAGTGCCTCGCGGGCAAGATCGAAGTAGGCCGGCGTCGCGAAGTCCTCGCCGAAGAACTGCGCGAGCTGGTCGTCGCCTTCGAGCCAGAGCACGCAGTCCTCGAACGCTTCGTGTGGCCTGGTCGCGGCGGTGCGCTCGGAGATCACCGGCGTGCCGAGCGACAGGCAATGGGCGACGCGGATCTGCTCGAAGCGGCTCGACTCGTAGAAGTGCGCGTTGACCACCGCCTTGGCCTGGCCGATGAAGCGGTCGCGCTCGGCGCCATAGAGCGGCCGGTCGAACATCGAGACGCTGAGGCCCAACGCCTCGATGCGGTCGAGCAAGGCGCGCCGGCGCGGATTCATGCTGCCGATGAAGAGCAGGTCGATCGGGCGCTCCTCGAGCGGCATCGCGTCGGCAGGTCGCAGGTAAGGCGCGTGCAGCACCGGCACCACCGGGACGTCGGCGATCTCGCGGGCGTAGGCCGCGCGGTTGTCGGCGTCGTAGTCGACGACGGCCGAGCTCGCGAGGAGTTGCAGGTACTCGGGCGAGACCTGCGCGCCGCCATCGCCGAGCTGCTCGAGGTTGACGAAGACGCAGGCGAAGCGCTCGCGCAGCGCGGCGTCGAAGCCGAGGTGCGCGCCGAACACGATGTTGACGGCGTCGTGGCGGAGCCGGTTCTTGGCGATGCTGACCTCGGCCCCGAGCCGTGCGAGCTGGTAGCGGAAGTAGCGCGCGGGATCGAGCAGGCCGAGCGAGTGCACGTAGCCTTCCGGCTGCTGGATGCACAGGTGGATCGGGGGAAGCTTGCTCATGGGCGCCATCTTTCAAAGGGGAGCGGGCTCTCGTCGCCCACTGCGACAGCTTAGGCAGGCCGTCGCCCGGCAAAGGGCCGATCAGGGCGGCGAATCGTCGGCAATTGCGTCGCTGGCGGGCAGATGGTCGGGCGCCTTGCCGGCCACGGCGCGCGTCCACATGCGCCGGAACAGTGCTTCGATGTCGCGGGCGAAGCGGGCGCCGTCGAAGAGCGTGCTGGTGGCGCGCGCCGCGACGAGACGCTCGCGCAGTGCGGCGCGCCTCGCCGGATCGCGAGCGAGCGCGATCACGGTGTCGACATAGCCCGGCACGTCGGTCGAGACCAGCTCGTCGAGGCCGACCGCATGCAGCAGGCTGGCGGCGACGCGCTGGGCGAAGGTCTTGCCGGTCACCGTGACAACGGGCAGGCCGACCCAGAGAGCCTCGCCGACCGTCGTGTGGCCGTTGCAGGGCCAGGCGTCGAGATAGAGGTCGGCCGCAGCGAGCCGGCTGAGATGCGACTCCGTGCCGAGCAGCGGCGCGAACACGATCCGCTCAGGACCGATGCCGTGCTCTCGCGCCGCCGCCCTGAGCGTCGCCTCGACGTTGACGTTCCACTGCAGCAACCAGAGCACCGCGCCCGGCAGCGCATGGAGCAGCTCGCACCAGCGGTCGAAGACTTCGGACGAGATCTTGTACGACTGGTGGAACGCGCAGAGCACGAGCGCGTCGTCGGCCAGGCCCCAGTCGCTGCGCGTCGACGGCAGCGGCAACGGCCGGCGCGCATCGTTGGGCTGGTAGCAGCCCGGCATCTGCGCGATCTTCTCGCTGAAGAAGGCGGCGTCGGCGATCGGCGAGACGATGCGGTCGCCGATGAAGTAGTCGATGAAAGGCGCGCCGGTCGAGCCCGGAAAGCCGAGCCAGCTCACCTGCAGAGGCGCCGGCCGCTGCGCGAGCACCGGCAGCAGCGTGTCGTAGGTCGCGCCCTTGAGATCGACCAGGATGTCGATGCCGCGTTCGCGCACGCGTGCAGCCATCGCGCCGAAGCCCTGGCCGTGCAGCTCCACGAAGTGCTCGCTCGACGCGACCATGCGCCGGCGTTGCTCGCTCCCGTCGTCGGGGCCGGCGGAGAACAGCGTCACCTCGAACGCGTCGCGGTCGTGGCACTCGAGCATCTGCGCCATCAACTGGCTGGTCGCGTGGTGGTGGAAGTCGGCCGAGAGATAGCCGATGCGCAGACGGCCGTCGCGCTTCTTCGCGCTGACGCGCGGCAGCGGCCGCACCTGGCGCAGGGCATGGAGCGCGTAGTGGCGCGCGACCTTGAGCACCTCGATCGGATCGTCGACGAGGACGGCATGCGCGAACGCCGGCGTCTCGAGGGCGACGTCGTCGGGCACGGCACGGACGGCCGCGCGCAGGCCGGCCATCGCCTCGTCGGCGGCGATCCAGTTGCAGGCCTCGCGCTCGAGGAAGATCAGCAGGCCGCGCGCCGCGACGTCGCTGGCGCCGAGGCCGAGCAGGACGGCCGTGCGGATGCATTCGGCGGCCTCGGCCTTCATCGCCAGCTGCTTGAACGAGATGCCCAGGCGATAGTGCGACAAGGCGTCGTCCATCTTCATCGACAGCGCGTCGAGGAAGGCGGCGACCGCCTCCTCGTGCCGAGCCGCGCGCTGCAACGAGACCGCGAGCGAGACGCGGTGGTCGTGGTCGCGCGGCACGTCGGCCGGCAGCGAGCGCAGGCTCGTGACGGCTTCCCGGGCGAGGCCGAGCTCGAGCAAGGCGTGCGATTCGAGCGTGCAGGCGAGCGCCAGGCGCGGATCGGCGGCGCGGATCGCGCGTGCGCGCCGGACGGCATCGGCGGGCCGGCCGGCCTCGATCAGCGAGCGGACCGCGGCCAGCCCGTAGGCGCTGTCGTCGCAGATCGTCGCCGCCTGCTCGAACGCCTCTGCCGCCTGCGGCCACTTCTGGCGCTTGAGCAGATCCTGGCCTGCCTGCCAGCGGCGGTGCGCGCGCGCGTGCGCGCTCGATGGATTGCCGGGAGCGGGAGGTGAAGGAAGCGCGATCGCCATGTCGAGATGGGGGCGGCGCAAGACGAGCGCCGACGCGTGGAGTCGAATCACGAGCGTAGGCGCCGCGCCCGCCGCTGAAACGCGGAATTGCGGGCGCTCCACGCGCCAGTTCGACGCGCCGGCGCGGGGCCCGTCGGTCAGGGACCAACGGCCCAGCGCGACGTCCTGCCCTCGCTCGCCTGTCGCAGCGAGGCGGCGCGCTCGCGCCAGCGGCGGGCCTCGGCGTCGTGGCCGAGACCGGCATGGAGGACGGCGAGGTTGTGCGCGGCCAGATAGCTGCCGCGGCCGCGCACCGTGTCCTGCAGGTCGATCCGCTCGCCGATCTCGAGCGCACGCAGCCAGCTCGCCTCGATCCGCGGCAGCAGCTCGGCAGCGCGCTCGGGCGCGCTCGCGGCGCAGTCGAGCAGCAGGTCGCCGAGGGTGAAGAAGAAGTCGGGCGAGGCTTGCCAGGACGGCGCTTCCACGTCGGCGAGGGCGATCGCGGCGCCATGCCGGCCCGTCTTCTTGAGTGTGAAGAGCGCGCGCACGACCAGGTCGTGGCGCCATGCGGACGACTCGTCGCCGTCGGCAAGCGCGCGCAGATAGTGCGGCGCTGCGTCGGCGAACCGGCCGCGCACCTCGAAGTCCTTGCCGAGCTGGTAGCGCAGATAGGCGTCGTCGGGCGCCGCCGCGAGCGCGAGCGTGAGGAGCTTCTCGTTGCGGCCGCTCTTCTTCGCTCGTTGCGCATCGAGATAGCCGTCGTGGCCGACGACGAGCGGCAGGCGCCGGCGCGGCAGCGGCGAATCGGGCTGCTCGTGCACCCGACCGGTGTAGGCGACGCCGCGCGGCAGCACGCGCGCAAGCCAGCTCGGCGCTTCGCCAACCGCCGAATCGCCGCCGTCGAACAGGCTGGCGACGCGGATCTGGCCGAGGAAGTCGGCGCCGCCCGGCGCGCGCAGCGCCGTCAGTGACTCGCCGCCATGGCTGATCCACTCGTCGCCGTCGAGGACGAGGCGCCAGTGCGCGTCGGTCAGCGCGAGGGCGGCGTTGCGCGCGGCGGCGAAGTCGTCGCACCAGTCGAAGCGCTCGACGCGGGCGCCGATGCGGCGCGCGATCTCCGGCGTCGCGTCGACCGAGCCGGTGTCGAGCACGATCATCTCGTCGACCCACGGGCAGGCGCTGACGAGGCAGCGCGCGAGGCTGCGGGCCTCGTCGCGGACGATCATCACGAGGGCGATGCGATTCATGGCGGATGCGCCGGGGCCGATCAGCAATGGAGCCGCCCGTGGGCGCGCGACGATGGATGGAACCATCGCCCGGACCGGGGCGATCCCCGGAAGTGGCGCCGCCTCGCTGCTCTACTTCGGCGATCGACCGCCGACGGCGATGAAGGATTTTTTCCACACCCCGCCGGCTTTCACCTCAAGTTCACCGGGGTCGGCTCGATAACCCTGGCAACGCTCTCCTGAACATCGGGGACGTGGTCCGGTTAGCCGGCCGCGGGTTGGGCAGCAGGTTGCTGCCGGACACAACGGTTGACTAGCGTGGGCGGTGTCGACGCCAGCGACAGGGTCGCGGCGACGACATGCAAACGGCGGCAGAGGAAGTCCGCTTTCGATGCATCCGCGTGTAACGCCGGCGGCTAGGCCGGGGGTCATTCAACCAAAGGAGTTTCCTTCATGTCTCTGACGATCAACACCAACGTCAACTCGCTCAATGCGCAGCGCGCCCTGGGGATGTCCCAGTCGTCGCTCGCGACCTCAATGCAGCGTCTCTCGTCCGGCCTGCGCATCAACTCGTCAAAGGACGACGCCGCCGGTCTGGCGATCGCCGACCGGATGAACGCGCAGGTCAAGGGCACGGATGTCGCCATCCGCAACGCCAACGACGGCATCTCGCTGGCCCAGACGGCCGACGGCGCGCTGGCCACGGTGACCGACGCGCTGCAACGGATGCGCGAACTGGCGGTGCAGGCCCAGAACGGATCGAACGGCACCAGCGACCGCGCCAACCTGGATACGGAATACCAGCAGCTCTCGGCTGAAATCACCCGGATCGCGGCGCAGACCAAGTTCAACGGCAACGCCATCGTCGGCCCGAGCGCCGGCGCCCAGGTGTTCCAGGTCGGTGCCAACAACGGCGACACGCTGACGATCACCACCGCGACGGTGAGCACCGTCACGGGCAGCGTCTCGACGGCCGCGGCGGCGTCGACGGCGATCGCCGCGCTCGACACGGCGCTCGACACGATCACGACCAACCGTGCGACCTACGGCGCCGCGATCAGCCGCTTCGGCTTCGCCATCCAGAACCTGCAGATCACCGGCGAGAACCAGGCGGCCGCCCGCGGCCGGATCATGGACGCCGACTTCGCCGCGGAAACCGCGAACCTGTCGCGCTCGCAGATCCTGCAGCAGGCCGGCACGGCGATGGTGGCGCAAGCCAACTCAGGGCAGCAAGGAGTGCTCGCCCTCCTGCGCTGAACGTCGACGCTCGCGTCGTCGTCGAGCCGCCCTTCGGGGCGGCTTTTTCATTTGCAGCTTCGAATTGACGGCAAGAAAGGCATGTCTTCGAGCGATCGGCGGGTTTCACGGCATCGAAGAATCGCGTCCAGGCCGCTACACGTCGGCTGAAGAGTCCGGCACCCCTGCCGGGAGCCCCCTTTCCGCAAGGAGTGACCTTCGTGCCGCAAACCATCAACACCAACGTCTCATCGCTCAACGCGCAGCGCCACCTGAGCATGTCGCAGACGTCGCTCGCGACGTCGATGCAGCGCCTCTCCTCCGGCCTGCGCATCAACACCTCCAAGGACGACGCCGCCGGCCTGGCGATCGCCGACCGGATGAACGCCCAGATCCGCGGCACCGACGTCGCCATCCGCAACGCCAACGACGGCATCTCGCTGGCCCAGACCGCCGACGGCGCGCTGGCCACGATCACCGACGCGCTGCAGCGGATGCGCGAGCTGGCGGTGCAGGCCCAGAACGGCTCGAACGGCACCGGCGACCGCGGCAACCTCGACACCGAATTCCAGCAGCTGTCGGCCGAAGTCTCGCGGATCGCGGCGCAGACCAAATTCAACGGCAGCGCCATCGTCGGCCCGAGCGCCGGCGCCCAGATGTTCCAGATCGGCGCCAACAACGGCGACACGCTGACGGTGACCACGACCACGGTGGCGGCAGTGGCCGGAAGCGTCTCGACGGCAGCGCTCGCCTCGACGGCGATCGCCACGATCGACACGGCGCTCGACTCGATCACGACCAGCCGCGCCACCTACGGCGCCGCGATGAGCCGCTTCGAGTTCGCGATCGCCAACCTGCAGATCACCGGCGAGAACCAGTCGGCCGCCCGCGGCCGGATCATGGACGCCGACTTCGCCGCGGAAACCGCGAACCTGTCGCGCTCCCAGATCCTGCAGCAGGCCGGCACTGCGATGGTGGCGCAGGCCAACCAGCTGCCGCAAAGCGTGCTGGCCTTGCTGAAGTAAGGCTCCGGCGGCGGCGCGATCCGCCGCCGCGCGCCTCAAGTCGGCGCCCGCGATGCCGACAACGAGACATCGGTCCGTTGCGGCCGGGGTACGTTGAAAAGGATTGCCGATGGCAACGGTCAGCTCGACAAGCACCGGAACGATCAGTTCGGCCGGCATCGGCAGCGGCCTGGACGTCAATTCGATCGTCACGCAGCTGATGGCGATCGAGCGGCGACCGCTCACCGCTCTGCAGACGAAGGCGTCGACGATCCAGAGCACGGTGTCGGAGTACGGCAAGATCAAGAGCGCCGTCTCGACCCTGAACAGCCTGGCCGTCAAGCTGGCGAGCAACACGACCTGGGGGCAGACCGTCACCAACTCGTCGAGCACCGCGGTCGCGGCGTCGAGCAACGGCGCGACGGCCGGCACCTACCAGGTCGAAGTCAGCTCGCTCGCCAGCGTCCAGACGATCGCATCGACGGATCCGACCGTCACCAAGTCCAAGCTCATCGGCTCAGGAACGCTCCACATCGAGCTCGGCACCTTGGCAACGTCCGCCAGCTCGCCAGCGACCTTCACGCCTTCGGGCACGCCGGCCGTCGACGTCACCATCGGAGCGACCGACACCGTGGCCGACATCCGCGACAGGATCAACGCGTCCGGCGCCGGCGTCACCGCGCTGATCATGACCGACGCCAACGGCTCGCGCCTGCTGATCCGCTCCAACAGCACCGGCGCAGCCAGCGGCTTTCGTACCTCGGTGACCGACGCGGACAACAACAACACCGACGGACAAGGCCTGTCGTCGCTGGCCTACGACCCGTCGTCGGGCGTCGCCAACATGACCCGCACGCAGACCGCGGCCAACGCCGTGGCGACGGTCAACGGCCTGGCGGTGAGCTCTGCCACCAACACGTTGCCGAACATCGTCGACGGCCTCACGCTCACCCTGACGGCGCCGACGACGGCGCCGGTGACGGTCAACGTCGTCGCCGACACCGACTCGCTGAAGAAGACGATCACCGACTTCGCCGCCGCCTACAGCGCCGTCTACAAGCTGATCGCCGACGACACCAAATACAACCCGACCAGCAAGACCGGCGGCGTGCTCCAGGGCGACAGCGCGGCCACCGGGATGCAGCGACAGCTGCGCACCCTGGCCGGCGGCACGTCGAGCGCGTCGGCGATGTTTGCCCACCTCTCCGACGCCGGCCTGCAGATCCAGGTCGACGGCTCGATGACGGTCAACGACACGAAGCTTTCGAGCGCCCTCGCCAACCTCGGCGAGCTGAAGAAGCTTTTCGCCAACTCCGATACGGTCGACCCGACGCTCGACGGCTTCGCCAAGCGCTTTCGCGGCGTCACCGACGCGTTGCTCGGCGTCGAAGGGTCGCTCTCGACACGCACCACCGGCCTGAGCCTGGCGCTGCAGCGCAACCAGAGCGACCAGGACAACCTCAACCTGCGCCTGGCGGGCACCGAGAAGAGGCTGCGCGCCCAGTACACGGCACTCGACGCGACGATGGCCACGCTCACCACCCAGAGCAGCTACATCACGCAGCAGATCGCGGCCTGGAACAGCAACAAGAACTGACGCGAACGATCGGGCGCGCGCGGCCGTGGCCATGGCGCCCGCTGGACAGGCAGGTGCGTCGCCGGGACGGCGATCACGGCGAGCCGGGGCTCAAGTCGACACGGGCGATACCGATACTCAATCAAGCCCATCCGAGAACGCCCCCGACACCATGTTCGCGCACCACGCCATGTCCAGGAACACCTCCAACGCCCTCGCCGGCGTCTACCGCACGGTCGGTGTCGAGACCGCCGTGAACGGCGCGTCGCCGCACCGTCTCGTCGCGATGCTGTTCGAAGGTTTCGGCGATGCCGTGAGCCAGGCACGCAGCGCGATGCAGCGGCGCGAGATCGAAGGCAAGTGCACCGCCATCGGCCGTGCCATACGGATCGTCGACGAAGGCCTGCGCGCCAACCTCGACATCGCCGCCGGCGGCAAGCTCGCCCAGGATCTCTCCGCGCTCTACGCCTACATCGCATTGCGCCTGACCCAAGCCAACCTGCGCAACGATCCCGCTGCGCTCGACGAATGCGTTTCGCTGATCGATCCCGTGCGCTCGGCCTGGGCCGCGATCGACCCGAACACCCCCAGGGAAAAGGTCCAGTGATGCCCCGCGTCCAAACCTCCGGAGCCCGCATGAACTCGCTCTTGATGAACTACTACGAGGCCATCGAGAAGGCCAGCCAGGACATGCTCGAGGCGGCCCGTTCGGGCAACTGGGACCAGGTGGTCAAGCTCGAGGGCGCCTGCGCCCTGCTGATCGCGCAGCTCAAGAACACGGCCGCCGACAAGCCGCTGCCCGCCGACGAGGCCGAGCTGAAGTCGCGCCTGATGCAGCGCATCCTCCTGAACGACGCCGAGATCCGCCAGCTCGCCGAGCCCTGGCTCGAGGACCTCGACGACATCCTCGCCGGTCGTCCCAAGATGCTGCACTGAATCCGGTCATCCCCCGCCACCCGCACTCCAGCCCGCCACGAGGCACACCATGGAAACTCGCCCGGCGCCGCTCGACGGCATGAACCACGACGACGGACTCGACGAGTTCCGCGTCGCCGCGCCGCGCGACATCCAGTCGATCCTCAAGCAATTGCTCGACGGCTCGGTGCTGCTCAGCCTGCACGGCGAAGACGGCGTCGTCTTCACGACCGCCCTCTGGACGCTCGACGGCGAGCGCGGCACGATCGGCTTCAACGCCGACCCGGCCGATCCGGCGATGGCCGAGCTCCTGCGCGGCGACGAGGTGACCGTCGTCGGCTACCTCGACAGCGTCAAGATCCAGTTCGAGGTCCACGGCCTGCGTGTCGTCAGCGGCCAGCGCGCCAGCGTGCTGAGCTGCGGCGCGCCGCGCGAGCTCTACCGCTTCCAGCGCCGCAACGCCTTTCGCGTGCGGCCGCTGACGCGCACCGCGCCGACCGCGCGCTTCCTGCACCCCGACATGCCCGACGTCGAGATGGCGCTGCGCGTGGTCGACATCAGCATCGGCGGCTGCGGCCTGTTCGTGCCCGCCGAGCAGCCGTCGATCGGCCGCGGCACGGTGATCGCCGACGTGCGCATCGAGCTCGACAGCGACACCCTCGTCGAGGTCGACCTGCGCATGCAGCACAGCACCGCGGTGAGCGAAGGCGTTCGCGGCGCACGCCTCGGATTCGAATTCATCCGGCCGGGCGGCGAGACCCTGCGCACGCTGCAGCGCTACATCGACCTCACCCAGAAGCGCGGCAAGCTCATGGCGCTGAACTGATCGCCAGCAGGGCCACCGGCCCGCTCGAGATCAGCGGCCGTCGCGCTTCCAGCCGCTGCCCGACTGGTCGAGCAGCTGGTCGACCTTGAGCGAATAGTGGCCGTTCGAGGTGCCGTAGTGGCAGTCGAAGAGCGGCACGCCGCACACCGTCGCCTGGATCACCTGCGAAAGGTCGATCTCGATGAAGTCGCCCGGCTTGAGCGACAGGAGTTGCTCGACGGTCGCCGGTGCGTGCCCGAGCTCGGCGACCAGCTCGACCTCGGCCGGCTGGATCTGCTCCTTCAGCAGGTTGATCCAGCGCTGATCGGGCTGGTTCGAGTCGCCGCGCAGGGTCGAGTAGAGGACGTCGCGGATCGGCTCGAGCGTCGAGTAGGGAATGCAGAAGTGGATCTCGCCGCTGGCGTCGCCGAGCTCGAGCGTGAACGAGGTCGTGACGACGACTTCGCTCGGCGTCGCGATGGTGGCGAACTGCGGCAACATCTCCGAGCGCTGGTATTCCAGTTCGATCGGATGGATGCCTTCCCAGGCCTTCTTGTATTCGGCGGAGATGATGTCGACGAGTCGGCCGATGACGCGCTGCTCGGTGGCCGAGAAGTCGCGCCCTTCCATCCGCGTCGGGTACTTGCCCGAGCCGCCGAACAGGCCGTCGATGATCGAGAAGATCAGGCTCGGGTTGCAGACGACGAGACCGGAGCCGCGCAGCGGCCGCACGCTCATGATGTTGAAGTTGGTCGGCACGGCGATCTCGCGCAGGAAGTCGCTGTACTTCTGCAGCTTGATCGCGTTGAGGGCGACCTCGGGGCTCTTTCGGATCAGGTTGAAGATGCCGACGCGGATGTTGCGGGCGAAGCGCTCGTTGACGAGCTCCATCGTCGGCATCCGGCCGCGGATGATCCTGTCCTGGTCGGTCAGGTTGTAGTCGCGCGCCCCGCCCGTCCCGCTCTCCGGCGCCGCCTCGGCGACGTCGCTGTCTCCGGTGATGCCCTGGAGGAGGGCATCGACCTCGTCCTGCGAGAGCACCTGGTTGTTCATTGGGAGTTCGGGCGAAAAGAGAAGTGTCGACTGCGGGCTCCCCGGCGATAGCGGGAGAAGGGCGGGAAATGTGTTGCTCTTCCCCGGTCGCGCAGCGGTCCGGGTCCGCCCGGCCGGGTCAAGTTCCGGCGCCGCAGGCCGACAACAGCCTGACCGCCGGTACGAGACGAGAACGCCCATGAACAACGCCGCCGCCCTGAGATTTCTGGTCGTCGACGACTTTTCGACGATGCGCCGCATCGTCAAGGGGCTGCTGAAGGACATGGGCTGCCACAACGCCGAAGAGGCCGAGGACGGTGTCCAGGCGCTCTCCAAGCTGAAGGAGCAGTCCTTCGACTTCGTCGTCTCCGACATCAACATGCCCAACATGACCGGCTTCGAGCTGCTCGCCGCCATCAAGGCCGACGACGCGCTCAAGCACCTGCCGGTGCTGATGGTCACTGCCGAGGCCCGCAAGGAGGACATCATCCTCGCGGCCAAGAGCGGCGCGGCCGGTTACATCGTCAAGCCCTTCACCAAGGCGACGCTGGAAGAGAAGGTCCACAAGATCCTCCAGAAGATGGCCACGCCGGCCGTCGCACCGAACCCGAGAGCATGAAGATGGACCGGACGGCAGATCTGGTCCCCGACGTGCCGGCGGCGTCGCCGGAAGTGTTCCGCCAGCTCGGCACGATCACGCGCCAGCTGCACGACACGCTCACCGAGCTCGGCGTCATGCCCAAGCTGCAGCGCGCGGCCGACCGTCTGCCCGATGCGCGCAGCCGGCTGACCTACATCGCGACCAAGACCGGCGAGGCCGCCGACAAGGTGCTGAGCTCGGTCGAGCAGGCGAAGGTGGAGCACGCCAGCATCGCTTCTTCGACGCGCGCCATCGCCGCGGCGATCGTCGCCAACCCGGTGCGCGCGGTCGCGAGCGGGGCGGTGATGAACTTCGTCGGCGAGGTCGAGGCCTCGACGGCACGCATCGATCGCCATCTCACCGACATCATGATGGCGCAGGACTTCCACGACCTCACCGGCCAGGTCGTTGCCAAGGTCGTCTCGCTCGCCGCCGATCTCGAGGACAGCCTCGTCAAGCTGCTTGTCCAGGCCGCCCCGCACGAGCTGGCGCACAAGGTCGAGACGTCCGCCCTGAACGGCCCGGTGGTCGACCGCACGGGCCGGAGCGACACCGTCGCCAACCAGGGCGAAGTCGACGACCTGCTCGCCAGCCTCGGCTTCTGACGCCCTCGCCGGCAGTCCCAACGCTTCCACCATGCTGCGCAAGATCCGCGTCGACCAGCTGAGCCTGGGCATGCAGCTGCACGAGCTCTGCGGTTCGTGGCTCGACCATCCGTTCTGGAAGAAGCGCTTCGTCCTGCGCGACGAGGGCGACCTCGTCAAGCTGCGCAACAGCGGCGTCGTCGAGTGCTGGATCGACACCTCCAAGGGCATCGACCTCGCTGCGCTGCCGGCCGAGCCGCGCTCGAGCGGGTCCGCGCCGCCACCGGTGCAGCCCGCCCCTGTCGCCGACACGCCGACGTTGCCGGCGCATGTCGCCGTCGAGGAAGAGGCTGCCCGCGCCGCAGCCCTGTGCTCGCGCTCGAAGAAGGCCGTCGAGTCGCTCTTCTCCGACGCCCGCCTCGGCAAGGTTCTCTCCACCGACCAGTGCCTCTCGCTGGTCGACGACATCGCGACCTCGATGTGGCGCAACCCGGGCGCGCTGATCAGCCTGGCGCGCCTGAAGTCGCACGACAACTACTCCTACATGCACTCGGTTGCCGTGTGCGCGCTCATGGTCGCCCTCGGCCGCCGTCTCGGCCTCGACGAGAACGAGTGCCGCGACGCCGGCATGGCCGGCATGCTGCACGACATCGGCAAGGCGATGATGCCGATCGAGGTGCTCAACAAGCCGGGCTCGCTCAGCAGCGCCGAGTACGCGACCATCATGACCCACCCCGAGCGCGGCCGCGACCTGCTCGTCGCGGCCGGCGACGTGGGCGAGATCGCGATCGACGTCTGCTTCCATCACCACGAGCGTCCCGACGGCCGCGGCTATCCCGAAGGCCTGTCGGGCGCGGCGCTGAGCCGGCACGCGCGCATGGGCGCGGTCTGCGATGTCTACGACGCCATCACGTCGAACCGTCCCTACAAGGACGGCTGGGATCCCGCCGCGTCGATCGCACGGATGAGCGACTGGACGCTGAAGGGCCAATTCGATCCGGCCATCTTCCAGGCCTTCGTCGAGTCGATCGGCATCTATCCGACCGGCTCGCTGGTGCGCCTGCAGTCGGGGCGGCTCGCGATCGTCGCCGAGCAGAACCCGGCGTCGGCGCTCAAGCCCAAGGTCAAGGTCTTCTTCTCGACGAAATCGCAGATGCCGATGGCGCCCGAGATCATCGACCTCGGCCGCCAGGGCTGCGTCGAGCGCATCGTCGGCCGCGAATCGAACGACAAGTGGAAGTTTCCGCACCTCGACGAGATGGTGCCGGGCTACGACGAGTTGCGCATGGGCCTTGCCAGCAGCAAGAAATGAACGCGCGCCGGGCGCTTGCGGGCGCCGTTCCGACCGGGCGCTCGTCGGCCGTCGACGCCGGGCCCGGCTTCGGAGCCGACGACTTCGAGCGGGCGCGCTCGCTCATCTACAAGAAGGCCGGCATCAGCCTGCACTCCGGCAAGCAGGCGATGGTCTACAGCCGCCTGTCGCGGCGACTGCGCGACCTGGACCTCGACTCGGTGCACGACTACCTCGACCGCCTCGACGCGCTCCGGGGCGACGCGGCCGAGCGTGAGTGGCAGGAGTTCGTCAACTGCCTGACGACCAACCTCACCGCGTTCTTCCGCGAGGAGCATCACTTCCCGATCCTCGCAGCCGAGCTCGCAGCACGTGCGCGCGAGCCCGTCCGGATCTGGTGCAACGCCGCCTCGACGGGCGAGGAGCCCTACTCGCTCGCGATGACCGTCATCGAATCGCTTGGCCCGACGGCGAACGTGCGCATCGTCTGCACCGACATCGACACGAACGTGCTCGCGACGGCGGAGCGCGGCGTCTACGACGCCGGCGCCAAGGGCCTCGACGCGGTGCGCCTGAAGCGCCACTTCCTGCGCGGCTCGGGCGCGAACGCAGGCAGGGTCATGGTCAAGCCGGAGCTGCGCCGACTGGTCGAGTTCAGGATCTGCAACCTGACCGACGCGACGTGGTCGCCCGGTGCGCCGTTCGACATCGTCTTCTGCCGCAACGTCATGATCTATTTCGACGCCCCGACCCAGCGCGCGGTGCTCGAGCGCATGCACCGGGTCGTCCGGCCCGGCGCCCTCCTCTTCGCCGGTCACTCCGAGAACTTCAACGACTCGCGCGACCTGTTCACGCTGCGCGCCAAGACGGTCTACGAGCGTGCGTGACGGCGCGCGGCTCCAGACGCTCAGGGCCCGGCCGAAGAAGCCCGGCGAAGCGTCGTTCTTCTGGTGGGACGCGCATTTCGAGAGCGAGGCGGTCAAGGTCCTGCCCGGCGAGTTCTACGCGGCGAGCGAAGACATCCTCGTCATGACGACGCTCGGCTCGTGCATCGCTGCCTGCCTCTGGGACCGGCGCGCGCATGTCGGCGGCCTCAACCACTTCATGCTCGCCTCGGGCGCCGACGACAGCGGTCGCTACGGCTCGTACGCGATGGAGCTCCTGATCAACGAGCTCATGAAGCTCGGCGCGACCCGCTCGACGCTCGAGGCCAAGGTCTTCGGCGGCGGCCAGATGATCGGCGGCATGGACGCCATGCGCGTCGGCGAACGCAACGCGCGCTTCGTCCTCGACTACCTGCGCACGGAGCGCATCCCGGTGGTGAGCAAGGACGTGCTCGACGTCTATCCGCGCAAGGTCTGCTTCCTGCCGAAGAGCGGCAAGGCGATGGTCAAGCGCCTGGCGGCGACGCACGGTGGCGAGCTCGCGGCACGCGAGCGGGCCGCGGCGGCGCAACCGGCTGCAGCCGACCGCGGCGCCGGATCCGTCGACCTCTTCTGAGAACGGACATGACACGAACGCGCGTGGTGGTGGTGGACGACTCGGCGCTGGTGCGCCAGATGCTCGCCGAGATCATCAACCGCCAGAGTGACATGGAGTGCGTCGGCGCCGCGCCCGACCCGCTGGTCGCGCGCGAGATGATCCGCGAGCTCAACCCCGACGTGATCACGCTCGACGTCGAGATGCCGCGCATGGACGGCATCGACTTCCTCGGCAAGCTGATGCGCCTGCGGCCGATGCCGGTGGTGATGGTCTCGACCCTCACCGAGCGCGGCGCGGAGACGACGCTGCGCGCACTCGAGCTGGGCGCGGTCGACTTCGTCGCCAAGCCCAGGCTCGGCATCGCCGACGGGCTGAAGCTGCTGGCCGACGACATCACGGCCAAGATCCGCGTCGCGGCGCAGGCCAGGGTGCGCCGGATCGAGGTCGATGATCCGGCGACGGCGCAGCCCAAGGCGGCCTCGCTCGGGCGTCTCTCGACCGAGAAGATCATCTTCATCGGCGCGTCCACCGGCGGCACCGAGGCGACGCGCGAGGTGCTCCAGCACCTGCCCGCCGACTGCCCCGCGGTGATGATCACCCAGCACATGCCGCCCGGCTTCACGAAGAGCTACGCGGCGCGCCTCGACGGCCTGTGCCGCATGAGCGTGAGGGAAGCCGAGGACGGCGAGCGGGTGCTGCCCGGCCACGCCTACATCGCGCCCGGCGGCCTGCACCTTTCGGTCGAGCGCTCGGGTGCGAACTACATCTGCCGCGTCAAGGACGGCGAGCCGGTCAATCGCCACAAGCCTTCCGTCGAGGTGCTGTTCAAGTCGGCCGCGCGCGTCGTCGGCCCGAACGCGTACGGCGTGATGCTGACCGGCATGGGCGCCGACGGCGCGACCGCGATGCGCGAGCTCAAGGACGCCGGCAGCTGGAACGTGGCACAGGACGCCGCGACCTCGGTCGTCTTCGGCATGCCCAAGGAAGCGATCGCGGCCGGCGCGGTGCACGAGGTGCTGGCGCTCGCAGCGATCGCGCCGAAGCTGCTCGAGCGTCTGCGCACGACCGGCGCGGCATTGCACCGCGTCTGAGCCGGCGCGGCGGCGCGAAAGCGCTCCAGTTCGAAGCCACGACGCCGAAATGCGCAGGGAGGCGTCCCGCCTCGCCGGCGACTGGGGCCGATCCACCCGACCGAGCCCGACACTGACTCCGATGCGACCGACTCCGGCACCCGCTGCCGCCGCACTGCCCCTCCTGGTCGCGGTCGACCTGCAGGACAACCTCCTGATGGTCGCGCTCGACCTCGACCGGATGCAGACGCTCCTCGACGGCGCGTGCGACACCTTGCTCGCGGGATTCTCCGGCGCGAGCGCGGCCTTGCGCACGCCGGCCAGCGCCGGACCAGCGGTCGAACGCGCGATCGCGCATCTCGGCACGGCGATCGTCGCGCTCCAGTTCCAGGACATGGGCTCGCAGCTCATCGCCCACACGCAGCGGCGCCTGCGCTACTGCACCGACCGGCTGGCACAGGAAGCGTTCGCCGACGACGGCGACGACGGCGACGCGGTGATCGAGCCGATGCCGCTCCATCCGAACCCGGTCACGCAGGACGAGATGGACGCTGGCTCCATCACGCTCTTTTGACGCACGCCGGACCGCACGCGCACCCCCCGCAGGAGACAACACCATGCATTCGATCCTCGCCGTCGACGACTCCGCCTCGATGCGGCAGATGGTGTCCTTCACTCTGAAGAGCGCCGGCTTCGACGTCGTCGAGGCCGTCGACGGCCAGGACGCCTTCGAGAAGGCGAGCGGACGAGCGTTCGACCTCGTCCTCACCGACCAGAACATGCCGCGTCTCGACGGCATCCAGCTCACCAGGAAGCTGCGTGGCACGGCGGCGTTCAGATCGACGCCGATCCTGATCCTGACGACCGAGTCGAGCGACGAGATGAAGAAGGCCGGACGCGACGCCGGCGCGACAGGCTGGCTCGTCAAGCCGTTCAATCCGGCCAAGCTGATCGAGGTCATCCGCAAGGTCGTGCGCTAGCGCGAGCCTCGCCACCCATTGCCAGGACGACCCGACATGAGCGAATCCACTTCCCACGCCGGCGGCGGCGACACCTTCGACCTCAGCCAGTTCTACCAGGTCTTCTTCGAGGAAGCCGGCGAGAACCTCGAGCTGATGGAGCAGCAGCTGCTCGCGATCGACGTCGATGCGCCCGACGGCGAGGCGCTCAACTCGATCTTCCGCTGCGCCCACTCGGTCAAGGGCGGCGCGGCGACGTTCGGCTTCAAGGACGTCGCCGAGCTCACCCACCAGATGGAGACGCTGCTCGACAAGCTGCGCCGCAACGAGCTCGTGCTCGCGGCGCCGATGGTCGACGTGCTGCTGCAGGCCGGAGACGCGCTGAAGGCGCTGCTCGGCCGCCACCAGAACGGCGGCGAAGGCGAGGTCGTCGACACGACCGAGCTGCTCGACGCGATCCGCGCGATGGCGCACGGCCAAGTGGCGCCTGCACCCGCTGCCGCGCCGGCGCCTGCAACGTCCGCGCCGCTGGCCGCGCCCGCGACGCGCACGCTCGAGCTGCGCGTCGGCCCGCTCGACAACCCGGCAACCGCGCAGGACGTCGTCGACGTCTTCGCCGAGATCGACGGCCTCGGCACGATCGAGCCGATCGACGGCGGCGAAGCCGCCGACGGCATGCGCCGCTTCAAGGTCACGACCGACAGCAGCGACGAGGACCTGATCGACCTGTTCTCGTTCCACGTCTCGCGCGAGCACGTCAGCCTGCTGCCGCTCGGGCCCGGCTACGGCTTCC
>Ga0123337_10002929_pt1 | contig 18812 bp, 18 predicted proteins | sample frozenSSSSmetaG_FD_89792 | JGI IMG/M metagenome (GOLD analysis project Ga0123337, IMG submission 89792) | Glacier valley bacterial and archeal communities from Borup Fiord, Nunavut, Canada, to study Microbial Dark Matter (Phase II) -... | ecosystem: Environmental > Aquatic > Freshwater > Ice >... | reverse complement strand
CTCGAGCGTGCCGTACGCGTCGCCTTCGCCCTGCACGGCGAGCACCGGACAGGCGATCGTCTCGATCTCGTGCTCGATGTTCCAGTCGCGGAACTCGGGCGCGAGCCAGGCGTCGTACCAGCCGCGAAAGGCCGAGTCGGGATCGTCGTGATGGCGCGCGAGGCCTTCGCGCAGCGCGCCAGACTCAAACGCGGCTAGCGTCTTCGCGATGCTCGCGACCGAGATGTCCTCGACGAAGAGATGCGGCGCGACTGCGACGACGCCTGCCGTGGGATGGCGCGCCGCATGCAGCAGCGCGATCGTGCCCCCGTCGCTGTGCCCGAAGAGCCAGGGCCGCTCGATGCCGACCGCCGCGAAGAGCGCGGGCAGCGCCTCGTTCGCCTGACGGTGCATGAAGTCGCTGGCCCAGCGCTCGTTCGGCGGCTTTGGGGTCGAGCGGCCGTAGCCGTAGCGCGAGAAGACGAAGCCGGCGAATCCGTGGCGATCGCAGAAGGCGTGCGGAAAGTCCTTCCACATCGAGATCGAGCCGAGCCCTTCGTGCAGGAAGACGACCTCGGGCGTGCGCGCGCCTCGCGGCGCGCCGACCCACGCGTACTCGAGACGGACGTCGCGCCCGTCCGCCATCCGGAGCGCAGCGAAGGATCTCGCCGGTGCGATCGTCGTGTCGTTCATGCCGAGACCCGACGCTGCGCTCAGGACGACAGCTTTTCGCGATCGCGCAGCCGAAAGCGCTGTATCTTGCCGGTGGCCGTCTTCGGCAGCTCGTCGACGAACTCGAACGAGCGCGGGTACTTGTAGGGCGCGAGCCGCTCCTTCACGAAGGCCTTGAGCTCGGCGTCGCTCGTCGCGTGGCCGGGCTTGACGACGACGAAGGCCTTGGTCTTGACGAGGCCGTCGGCGTCCTCGGTGCCGATCACCGCCGATTCGAGCACCGCCGGGTGCTGCATCAGCGTCGCCTCGACCTCGAACGGCGAGACCCAGACGCCGCTGACCTTGAGCATGTCGTCGGATCGGCCGGCATACGTGTAGTAGCCGTCGGCGTCGCGCGAGTACTTGTCGCCGCTCCTGGTCCAGCCGTTGGCGAAGGTCGCGGCCGTGCGCTCGGCGTCGCCGTGGTACGTCGTCGCCGCGCTCGGCCCGTGGATGAAGAGGTCGCCCACCTCGCCGTCACCGACCGCGCCGCCGTCGTCGCCGCGCAACTCGATCGCGTAGCCGTCGACGGGCTTGCCAGTCGTGCCGTAGCGCACGTCGCCGGGACGGTTCGAGATGAAGATGTGCAGCATCTCGGTCGAGCCGATGCCGTCGATGATCTGGCAGCCGAAGTGGCGCTCGAACTTCTGGCCGATCTCGGACGGTAGCGCTTCGCCAGCCGACGAGCACATGCGCAGGCTCACCGCGTCTTTCGGCGGCAACGCGGGCGAGGCGAGCATGCCCGCGAAGCCGGTCGGCGCGCCGAAGAAGACGGTCGGCCGCAGGCTCGCGTCGGCGGTGGTCCAGCGCTTGAAGACGGCGTCGGGCGTCGGCCGCTCGGCCATCAGCACGACCGTCGCGCCGACCGAGAGCGGGAAGGTGAGGCCGTTGCCGAGGCCGTAGGCGAAGTAGAGCTTTGCGGCAGAGAAGCAGACGTCGTCCTTGGTCAGGCCGAGGACGGGCTTGCCGTAGAGCTCGGCCGTCCACCACGGGTTGGCGTGGGTGTGGACGGTGCCCTTGGGCTTGCCGGTCGAGCCCGACGAGTAGAGCCAGAACGCGGCGTCGTCGGCGCGCGTCGGCGCAGGCTCGGCCGCCGCCGCCGAGCGCGCCAGGAGCCCGTCGAAATCGTGCGAGCGCTCGGACGGCGCGGCGTCCGGCGCCACGACGACGTCGCGAACCGCGTGGCGGCCGCGCTCGAGAGCATTGCCCAGGACCGGCAGGAGCGCGGCCGAGACCAGCACGGCGCGCGACTGGCTGTGCTCGAGCATGTAGGCGTAGTCGTCGGCGGTCAGCAGCGTGTTGACGCAGACCGGCACGATGCCCGCATACAGGCAGCCGAGGAACGACACCGGCCAGGCGTTGCTGTCGAGCATGAGGAGGAGGACACGATCGTCGGGCTTCAGGCCGAGGCCGAGCAGACCCGCGGCAAGCCGGCGCGAGCGGTCCTCGAGCGCGCCGTAGTTCATCGTGCCGCGATCGTCGACATAGGCGATCTTGTCGGCGCGACCCGCGTTGACCGCGAACAGGTGCGCGGCGAAGTTGAAGTCGCGCGGCAAGGTCATGGAAGCGTCTCCTGGGATCGTGATCGCGTCGATTCGTGGCCGACGCGAGGCAGCAAACGACGATAGGGTCGACATCCGGCGCTGTCAAGCACTATAATGCATCATGCCCGCGAAGACGATCCGCCGCGCCGCCGCCAAGCCCCCGAAGGCGAAGAAGGTGGCCGTCGTCAAGGACCCGTTTCTCGTCGCGCTCGGCGAGCGCGTTCGCCTGCTGCGCGCCCGCCGCGGCCTGACGCGCAAAGGCGTCGCGCTGGCGTCGGGCGTGTCCGAGCGCCACCTCGCCAACCTCGAGTACGGCGTCGGCAACGCGTCGATCCTCGTCCTGCAGCAGGTCGCGACCGCGCTCGACTGCGCCCTCGCCGAGCTGGTCGGCGACGTGACCACCTCGTCGCCCGAATGGCTGATGCTGCGCGAGATGCTGCAAGGCAAAGGCGACGTCGACCTGCGCCGCGCGCGGTCGACGCTCGCGGTGCTCTTCGGGGGTGGCCAGGTCGATCCGGCGCGCGGCCGGCGCATCGCTCTCGTCGGCCTGCGAGGCGCCGGCAAGTCGACCCTCGGCGCCCTCCTGGCCGACGCGATGGAGCTGCCCTTCGTGGAGCTGAGCCGCGAGATCGAGAAAGTCGCCGGCTGCAGCATCCGCGAGATCCACGATCTCTACGGCACCGCCGCCTACCGCCGCTACGAGCGGCGCGCGCTCGACCTCGTCGTCAAGGCCCATCCGGCCGTCGTGATCGCGACGCCGGGCGGCATCGTTGCCGAGCCCGCGACCTTCAACGAACTGCTCGCCCACTGCACCACCGTCTGGCTTCAGGCTTCGCCCGAAGAGCACATGGGCCGAGTCGCGGCGCAAGGCGACACGCGGCCGATGGCGGCGAGCCGCGAAGCGATGGACGATCTGCGCAGGATCCTCGCCGGTCGCGCCGCTTTCTATTCCAAGGCCGATGCGACCCTCGACACCGGCGGCCGGACCGTGGCGCAGAGCTTCGCCGCGCTGACGCGGGTCGTGGCCGAGGTCGCCGGCATGCACGAAACTGCACACGCTGCCTGAGCACGGCTCCCATAAATGCATTATGATGCATTCTTCGATCGTTCCAGGAGCACCGCCATGTCGAGCCTTCCGCCCCGTGTCGACTTCCGCACCGAGCCCTCGCAGTACCGCCACTGGAAGCTCTCCGCCGAAGGCACGCTCGCCCGGCTGACGCTCGACGTCGCCGAGGACGCCGGCATCCGCCCCGGCTACAAGCTCAAGCTCAACAGCTACGACCTCGGCGTCGACGTCGAGCTCGCCGACGCGCTCAACCGCATCCGCTTCGAGCATCCGGAAGTGCGCTCGGTGATCGTGACCAGCGCGAAGGGCCGCGTCTTCTGCTCGGGTGCCAACATCTTCATGCTCGGCGTCTCGAGCCATGCCTGGAAGGTGAACTTCTGCAAATTCACCAACGAGACGCGCAACGGCATCGAGGACACGTCGGCGCACTCGGGCATCAAGTTCGTCGCCGCGGTCAACGGCGCTTGCGCCGGCGGCGGCTACGAGCTGGCGCTGGCTTGCGACGAGATCGTGCTCGTCGACGACCGCTCGTCGTCGGTGTCGCTTCCCGAGGTGCCGCTGCTCGGGGTGCTGCCGGGCACTGGCGGCCTGACCCGCATCACCGACAAGAGGAAGGTCCGCCACGACCTGGCCGACATCTTCTGCACCAGCGTCGAAGGCGTGCGCGGCCAACGCGCGGTCGATTGGCGGCTGGTCGACGCGATCGTCAAGCCGGCGCAGTTCGCGGCCGCGGTGCACGAGCGCGCGGCCAGGCTCGGTGCCGGCAGCGACCGGCCCGCGGGCGCCAAGGGCGTCGCCCTCACGCGCGTCGAGCGGACGGAGACGGTCGACGGCCTCGAGTACCTGCACGTCGGCGTCGCCATCGACCGCGCCCGCCGGGTCGCGACGATCACCGTGCGCGCTCCCGCCGGCCCGCCGCCCGCCGGCGATCCCGACGGCTTTCTGGCGCACGGCGACGCGTGGTGGCCGGTGGCGATGGCGCGCCAGCTCGACGACGCCATCCTGCACCTGCGCACCAACGAGCTCGACATCGGCACCTGGGTGCTCAAGACCGAGGGCGACGCGGGCAACGTCCTGCTCGTCGACCGCTGGCTCGTCGATCACCAGGACCATTGGTTTGTGCGCGAGACGATCGGCCTGCTGCGCCGCACCTTCGCGCGCCTCGACGTCTCGTCGCGAAGCCTCTTCGCGCTGATCGAGCCCGGCTCGTGCTTCGCCGGCCTGCTCGCCGAACTCGCCTTCGCCGCCGACCGCGCCTACATGCTCGCGCTGCCCGACGACGCGGCGCGTGCGCCGAAGCTCCAGCTCGACGCGTTCAACTTCGGCCTCGTGCCGATGGTGACCGACCAGGCGCGCCTCGCACGTCGCTTCCACGAGGAGGCCGCGCCGCTCGCCGCCGCGCGCAACACGATCGGCACCGCGCTCGATGCCGACGCCGCGCTCGCGCTCGGCCTCGTCACCGCCGCCCCCGACGACATCGACTGGGACGACGAGATCCGCATCGCCCTCGAAGAACGCGCCGCGATGTCGCCCGACGCGCTCACCGGCCTCGAAGCCAACCTGCGTTTCTCCGGCAAGGAGAACATGGCGACGCGCATCTTCGGCCGGCTGACCGCGTGGCAGAACTGGATCTTCCAGCGCCCGAACGCCGTCGGCGAGAAGGGCGCGCTCAAGGTCTACGGCACGGGCCAGAAGGCCGGCTTCGACTACACGCGCGTCTGAGCGCTTCAATTAAACATCACGAGACCGACATGGCCATCGACTACGCGCAGAAGATCCCCAACAACGTCAACCTCGCCGACGACCGCACGCTGCAGCGCGCGCTCGAGCAGTGGCAGCCGAACTTCATCAACTGGTGGGACGACGTCGGCCCCGAGAACACGACCGACAGCGACGTCTACCTCCGCACCGCGACGAGCGTCGATCCGCAGGGCTGGGCGCACTTCGACTTCGTGAAGATGCGCGACTACCGCTGGGGCATCTTCCTCAACCCCGGCGACGCGAACCGGCAGATCCAGTTCGGCGACCACAAGGGCGAGACCGCCTGGCAGGACGTGCCCGGCGAGCACCGCGCCAACCTGCGCCGGATCATTGTGACGCAGGGCGACACCGAGCCGGCGTCGGTCGAGCAGCAGCGCCATCTCGGCCTGACGGCGCCGTCGATGTACGACCTGCGCAACCTCTTCCAGATCAACGTCGAGGAGGGCCGCCATCTGTGGGCGATGGTCTACCTGCTGCAGAAGTTCTTCGGCCGCGACGGCCGCGAGGAAGCCGGCGCGCTGCTCGAGCGCACCTCTGGCGACGCCGACAACCCGCGCATCCTCGGCGCCTTCAACGAGAAGACGCCCGACTGGCTGGCGTTCTTCATGTTCACCTACTTCACCGACCGCGACGGCAAGTTCCAGCTCGCCGCGCTTGCCGAGAGCGCGTTCGATCCGCTCGCGCGCACGACCAAGTTCATGCTGACCGAGGAAGCGCACCACATGTTCGTCGGCGAGAGCGGCGTCTCGCGCGTGCTGCAGCGCACGGCGCACGTCATGAACGAGCTGAAGAGCGACGACCCGAAGACGATCCGCGAGGCAGGCGCGATCGATCTGCCCACGATCCAGCGCTACCTCAACTTCCACTACTCGGTGACGATCGATCTCTTCGGCGCCGACCAGTCGAGCAACGCCGCGACCTTCTATTCGTCGGGCCTGAAGGGTCGCTACGAGGAAGGCAAGCGCGTCGACGACCACGTGCTGAAGGGACAGACCTACAAGGTGCTCGAGGTGCGGAACGGTCAGCTCGGCGAGAAGGAGGTGCCGATGCTCAACGCGCTCAACGAGGTGCTGCGCGACGACTTCATCAAGGACTCCGTTGCAGGCGTGGGTCGCTGGAACAAGGTGCTCGAGAAAGCCGGCATCCCCACGCGCCTGGTCGTGCCGCACAAGGCCTTCAACCGCAGGATCGGCGCGCTCGCCGGCATCCGGATGTCGCCCGAAGGCCAGGTGGTGAGCGAGGCGGAGTGGACGCAGCGCGAGGCCGACTGGCTGCCGACCGCGTCCGACCGCGCCTTTGTCTCGTCGCTGATGGGCCGCGTCGTCGAGCCGGGCAAGTTCGCGAACTGGATCGCGCCGCCGGCGATGGGCATCAACAAGCAGCCTGTCGACTTCGAGTACGTCAGATTCGGGTGATCATTCGCGCATGAGCATCGAAGCGGTCGTCCTGACGCCGGCGGAGGTCATCAAGCAGCATCTCATCGATCCCGAGATCTGCATCCGCTGCAACACCTGCGAGGCGACCTGCCCGGTCGGCGCGATCACGCACGACGACCGCAACTACGTCGTCCGTGCCGACGTCTGCAACCTCTGCATGGCGTGCATCTCGCCGTGCCCGACGGGCTCGATCGACAACTGGCGCACCGTGCCGAAGGAGCTCGCCTACAGGGTCGAGGACCAGCTCACGTGGGACGAGCTGCCGGCCGAACTCACGCCCGAGCAGCTCGCGGCCGAGGGCGTGTCGGCCGATGCGGCCGCCACGTCGCAAGGCGCGCCGGTGCTCGCCGTCGACCCGGCGGCCGCAGCCGGCGAAGCGCCGTTCAACTCGGCTGCGTTCGGATCGACGGTGCCGCCGTGGTCTGCGGAGAAGCCCGTCACCAACGCCTTCACCGCGAAGGCCCCAGTGACGGCGACGGTCGTCGGCAACGTCGACTGCACCGAGGACGGCTTCGCGAGTCACACGCACCACATCGTGCTCGATTTCGGCGCCGTGCCGTTCCCGGTGCTCGAAGGGCAGTCGATCGGCATCGTGCCACCCGGCGTCGATGTCCACGGCCGCGCCCACATGCCGCGCCAGTACTCGATCGCCAGCCCGCGCAACGGCGAGCGGCCGGGCTACAACAACCTCTCGCTGACGGTGAAGCGCGTCACAGAGGACCACCAGGGCCGGCCTTTCCGCGGCGTCGGCTCGAACTACGTCTGCGATCTGAAGGTCGGCGACGTCGTCCAGGTCGTCGGCCCGTTCGGCCAGACCTTCCTGATGCCGAACCACGCGAAGTCGCACGTCGTGATGATCTGCACCGGCACCGGCAGCGCGCCGATGCGGGCGATGACCGAATGGCGCCGCCGGCAGAGGAAGACCGGCCAGTTCGAAGGCGGCAAGCTGATGCTCTTCTTCGGCGCGCGCACGCGCGAGGAGCTGCCGTACTTCGGGCCGCTGACGAGCCTGCCGAAGGACTTCATCGACATCAATCTCGCGTTCTCGCGCACGCCGGGGCAGCCGAAGCGCTACGTGCAGGACCTGATGAAGGAGCGCGCCGCCGATCTCGCGCTCCTGCTCGCCGACCCGAACGCGCACTTCTACGTCTGCGGCCTGAAGGCGATGGAAGAAGGCGTGCTGCTGGCGATGCGCGAGGTCGCCGAAGAGGCGAAGCTGCCGTGGGCGTCGCTCGGGCCGACGCTGAAGCGCGAAGGCCGGCTGCACCTCGAGACGTATTGAGCCGCCGCGGCTAGCCGGCGTCGCGCGCGATCGTCAGCATGAGGCGATTGCAGCCGTCCTCGCGGGCATAGCCCGCCCGCTCCGCCATCCGCAGCACGAGCGCGATGCCGAGGCCGCCGACGCGCCGGTCGTCGGCGTCTGCGTCGAGCGCCGCCGCGTTGCTCGCGAGATGCGCGACCGGATCGAACGGCGGCGCGGTGTCGTCATACGCGAGCTCGATGTGCCCGGCAGTGGCGCTCAGGGCGATGCGCACCGGCGCATCGCAGTCGCCGCCATGCCCGTGGGTGACCGTGTTGGTGAACAGCTCCTCGACGACGAGTGTCAGGCGCATGACATCGGCGGGCGCCAGTCCGTGTGCTTCGCAGAACGACTCGACGAAGGCGGTCGCCTTCGGCAAGTGCGCCATCCGTGCCGGCCAGGTGCGCGCGTCGCCGGTCGTCATCGGCCCGGCGCCCGAGCGCGGTTAAGCTCGCCATGCGTCGTTCGACGCTGACTCGGCTCTGGAGGTCTCATCGTGACGCGAATGTTCCTGAATCGACTTCTCGGCGTGCCCCTCGCGCTGCTCGCTGTCGGCCTCGCGGCTCCGGCCTGGGCCGACGTCGGCCAGATCAAAGTGGCGCAAGGCAGCGTGACTATCGACCGCAAGGGCCAGATGCTGCCCGGCCAAGTCGGTCTGTTGCTCGAGTCGGAAGACGTCCTCAGGACGGGCGCGGATGGATCGGTGGGCATCACGATGCGCGACAACTCGCTGCTCTCGGCCGGGCCGAACAGCATCCTGGCGCTGGAGCGCTTCGAGTTCGACCCCACGACGAGCACCGGCCGCTTCGACGCGCAGCTGCGCCGCGGCACGCTGGCCGTGATCTCCGGGCGCATCGCCAAGAAGTCGCCGCAGGCGATGACGGTGCGCACGCCGTCTGCAGTGCTCGGCGTGCGCGGCACGGAGTTCGTCGTGTCGGTCGATGAGTAGCTGGCTGCGTCGCGTGGCCGGCGTCGCGCTCGTCGCATCGCTCGCGGCTTGCGCCGCGCCGAAGGAGCAGTTCGTGCTGCTGCCGAACCCGGCCGGCCTGGCGACGGCCGTGACGGTGAGCCAGGGCGAGCGTCAGGTCGTGCTCGCCGAGCCCTACGCCGCCGCCCGGCTGCGTCGCGGCGGCCCCGAAGCCTTCGCCTCCAACGCGCAGGACGTCAAGACGCGTTACGGCGCCGCACTCGCGGCGCAGCCGACGCTGCCGAAGCAGTTCACGCTCTTCTTCGTCGACGGCAAGGACGAGCTCACCGACGAGTCGAAACTGATCGTCGACAGCGTCTTCGTCGAGATCGCCAAGCGGCCGGTGCCCGACGTGATCGTCATCGGCCACACCGACACCGTCGGCAACGATGCCGCGAACGACCTGCTCTCGCGCCAGCGCGCCGACGTCGTGCGCGCCGGATTCGTCGCGCGCGGGCTCGCGACCGACAAGGTGCTGACCGTCGGCCGCGGCAAACGCGAGCCGGCGGTCGCGACCGGCGACGGCGTGGCCGAGCCGCGCAACCGGCGCGTCGAGATCCTGGTGCGCTGACGGCCCGTTCATCGCTTCGGGCCGTTCCAGCACAAGGCCAGGATCGTCAGGTCGTCGTTCGGCTCGGTGCCGTCCTCGAAGGCGAGCACGTCGGCCTGCAAGGTCTCGACCAGCGCGTGCGCCGAGGCGCCGCCCTGCAGCGCGCCGATCATCAGGCGCTCGACGCGCTCGTGTCCGTACAAGGCGCCGGCCGGGTCCTGGGCTTCGGCGACGCCGTCGGTCATCAGGCACAGCACCTCGCCCGGTGCGAGCCGGCAGTGCGCGCTGCGGTAGTCGAAGTCGGGCATGGCGCAGAGCGGCGGGCCGTCGCCGTCGACGATGCGGCCGGGCCGTGGTGCGCCCGGGCGCAATCGATACGGGTTGTCGTGTCCGGCGTTGCAGTACGACAGCTCGCCGCTCTGCAGGTCGAGGATGGCGGCGAACATCGTGACGAAGAGCATCTCGGCGTTGTCGCGCGACACCTCGGCGTTGGCCGCGGTCATGATCTCGCCGATGTCGGCGTGCGGCGCGCGCAGCATCGCGCCCTTGTAGAGCGCCTTGCTCACGGCCATGAAGATCGACGCCGAGAGGCCTTTGCCGGCGACGTCGCCGATCAGCAGGAAGAGACGATCGCCGTCGAGCTTGAAGAAGTCGTAGAGGTCGCCGCCGACCTCGCGTGCCGGCGTCAGCGCCGCGTGGAGATCGACGCGATCGTCGCCCTTGAGCAGGTCGGCGCGCGGCAGGCTGGCCGACTGGATGCGCTGCGCCGCCTCGAGCTCGCCGGCGATGCGCGCGCTCTGCTCGCGCTGCTCCTGCACGACGCCTTCCAGCGAGCGGCGCTGGCGGATCGATTCGGTGAGCGCGAGCATCAGCAGCACGCCGAACAGCAGCAGCAGCGAGACGACGGGCGTCGCCGCGTCGAGCAGCAGGCCGCGGGTGCGAAAGACCGCGTACGCGCACAGCAGCGGTGCGACGACGAGCACCGCCATCAGCGTGCCGACGCGGCGCGGCGACCGGCGCGGCAGCATCCACGCCAGCAGCGTCCCTGCGAGCAGCACGAACAGAGCCTCGGCGCCGGTCGCCCACGCCGGCCGGCGGAGGGCCGTGCCGTCGATCAGGTTCTCGAGCAGTTGGGCCTGGATCTCGCTGCCCGACATGCGGTCGCCGATCGGCGTGTCGTGGATCTCCTCGAGGCCGATCGCGGTCGAGCCGATCAGCACGAGCTGGCGGCGCAGCAGCGCAGGATCGACGCGCCCGTCGAGCACGTCGACGGCCGAGACGAAGCGGTCGGCACGGTGGCGCGAGAAGTACGGGCGGACGGCGGCGTCGGCCTCGGTGCGGATCTGGAGGTCGCCGACCGAGACGCTCGTCACCGATCGACCGGACGCAGCCAGTCGAACCATCGGCGCGCGGGAGGCGACGCGCAGCATCTCGACGGCGAGCGTCGGCACCAAAGTGCCCTGGATGCTCGCCACCAGCGGCAGGCGCCGCACGATGCCGCGCGTCGTGTCGACCGAGATCAGTCCCCAGCCGCTCGCCTGCCGGTTGAGCTCGTCGATGCTGATGAGCGCGCCGGCGTGGCTCGGCAGCATCAGGCCGGCCGGGTCCGGCGCCTTCGCCTGGACCGTGACCGGCGCCGCGCGCAACGGCATGCCGGTCGGCTCGTTCGCGCCCGCGAGCACCAGCACCGTCGGCGTCGATGCGAGCGCGCCCGCGAGCACGGCGTCGTTGGTGAGCAGCGAGCGCAGCGCTTCGGCGACCGAGCCGTCCGGTGGCTTCGCCTCGGCCAGCAGTCGCTCTGGGGAGAGAGCGTCGCCCTCCGGCATCAGGATGTTGATGCCGATCGCGGCCGCGTCGGCGCGCGCGATGGCTGTCACCAGGCGCGCAAGCCGCGTGCGCGGCCACGGCCACTGGCCAAGCGCGACCAGACTCTTCTGGTCGATCTCGACGACCGTCACCGGCAGCGTGCTCACCTGGCGCGGCGCCAGGAGTTGGCAGGCGTCGAACCACGCCGACTGGAGTCGATCGGTCCATGGCGCGGGCAGCCAGACGAGCAGCGCCAACAGGGTCGAGACGCCGACGCCGACGATGCTGATGCGGTCGCGGCCGCGCGCCGGCTCGCTGGCCGCCGCGCGCGCGGTCACAGCGCGATGTCCATCCCGTCGAAGGCCGCGCTGACGTGCAGCGCTGTCGCGCCGCGCGTGATCTTTTCCAGCCGGCGCGTCTCGGCGAGCATCGCATCGATCGCGGCGTCGTCGAAGACGGGCTCGTGGTGGAAGAGGCACAGGTGCTTCGCGTTCGCCATCTGGCACAGCTCGACGCCGACGATGTTGCTCGAATGGCCCCAGTCGGCTTTCACGGAGATCGCGTCAGCGAGCGAGTACATCGCGTCGAAGACCACCAGGTCGGCGTCGCCGAAGAAGGCGACGAAGCGCTCGGTGTGCGCGGGGTCGGAGAGCGGATGCTCGGAGTCGGTCGAGTAGACGGCGGTCCTGCCGCCCGACTCGAAGCGATAGCCGTAGGAATCGCCACCGTGCCGCTGCAGCATCGTCGTCACGCGCACGCCGGCGATCTCGTGCGCGCGGCCCGGCTCGAGGTGCACGAACTCCATCGTCGCGCCGAAGATCCTGAAGTCGACCGGGAACGACGGCGGCTCCTGCTGCCGGCGCAGCGCCGATTCGAGCTCGCGGTGGCTGCCGTAGATCACGATCCGGTTGCCCGGGATGAAGGCCGGCACGAAGAACGGCAGGCCCATGATGTGGTCCCAATGCAGATGGGACATGAAGATGTGGAAGGTCTGCGGCTTGCCCTGGCGTTGCGCGGTCGCGGCCTGGCCGAAGGGACGCAGGCCGCTGCCCATGTCGCACACGAAGTAATCGGCGCCGCCGGTGTCGATCTGCACGCACGAGCTGTGGCCCCCGTAGGTGCCGGCGACTGCGAAGGGCAGGCCGGCGAGGATCGCGTCGAGGTCGCCGTCGGTCGCGATCGACCGGCCGCGCGCGGCGCGTAGCGTCGTCAGCAGCTTGTCGCGCACGCCCGCGGCAGTGAGGGCCACGGGCAGCGAGCCGCGGCAGCCCCAGATGCGCACGCCTTTCACGGCGCGGTCTCGGGGTTGGCGCTCCGGTTCCCGCTCCGATGGATCGCGAGGGCCTCGGGCGAGCACTTCGCCAGCGCATCGTCGAGCGTCGCGGTGACGACGAGGACGCGGTCGAAGCGGCTGATCGCGAAGATCTCCGCGACCACACCCTGCAGCGCAGCGACGAGCAACAGCGTCTGGTGCTCGCGCATTTGCCTGGCCGCGACCATCAGGACGCGCAGGCCGACGCTGCTGATGTAGTCGATCGCCGAGAAGTCAAGCACGAGCGGGCCACGGCGGGCGACCGCGTCGGCGAGCAACGGCGCCAGCGCATCCTCGAACGGAGCGGCCGTCCGATGATCGATGCGGCCTTCGGGCCGGGCGACGACGGTGTCGGCGATACGGCGCGTTGCGATCTGCAAGTGCATCTCCAATGTCGATCCGGCCGGCGCACCGGTCCGATTCAGTATAGGACGGAGGTTTCGCCGAGCGCGAGGTGTCGACCGGCAAAGAAAAACGCGGCCGGAGCCGCGTTCGTTCGGCACGGCGCCGTGCGCACGGCGCCGCGCCGGATGCCGTCTTACTTGGTGGCTTCCTTCGCCGCGTCCTTGGCTTCGTGACGGGCATGACGTGCCTTCGCGCGGTGCGCCTTCGCCTTCGCCTTGTGCATCGTCTTCGCCGGCTCGCCGCTGACGGCAGCCTTGGTGCTCTCGGCGGCCGCCCTGGTCGATTCCGCGGTGGCCTTGCCGGTTTCCTTGGCGGCGGTGGTGGCTTGCGCGTGGGCGCCGACGGCACCGAACAGGAAGGCGATGGCGATGAGTGCGTTCTTCATTGTGGATTCCTCGAAAGAGTGTGGTTCTGATGTGCGAAACGAGTGTCGGCGGTGGTGCTCGAGATCGCTCGTGCGATCCCGGCCCGGAATCGCCGCGCCCGAGCCTCAAACGTCCGCTGTTGGTGTTCCGTTGACGCGAGATTTGCCGTTAGCGCCTACTTTGCTTGGCCGGCGCTTGCCAACAAGAGCGCGAAGGCGGTGGCTGCAGGCGACAAGCTGCGTCCCGAGCGCTTGACGATGGCCAGCGTTCGGCTGATCGCGGGCTGCTCCAGCCTGATGCCGACGACCGCCGCCGCCGGGCCGATCGGCAGCGTGAGTCGCGGCACGACCGCAAGGGCAAGGCCGCTCTCGACGAGTCCGATCAGGGTCGAGACGTGGCGCACCTCGATGATCGGCCGCGGCAACGGCGGCAACTCGGCGAGCGCCTGATCGATCAGCAGGCGGTTGCGCGAGGCGTGCGAGACCCGTGCGTGCGGGTACTTCGCGAGCTCGCCCCACTTCACCGAGCGGCGTTTGGCCAGCGGATGGCCGGCCGGGCACGCGAGCACGTAAGGCTCCTTCAGGAGCGGCGTGAACTCGACCTCGGGATCCTGCATGCCGATGTAGTTCACGGCCAGATCGGCCTCGCCGTGCTTGACGCTGGCGAGCACTTCGTCGGCCCCTTCCTCGACGATGCGCACGAGCACGCGCGGATGCTTCTCCTGGAATGCGCGGATCACCGGCGGCAGGAAGTGGTGGACGGCGGAGAAGACGCAGCCGATGGTCACGTCGCCGGTCTCGAGCTCGGCCGCGTCGCGCAGGCTGAGGACCGAGCGGTCGAGGTCTTCGACCAGACCGCTCATCTCGCCGAGGAAGCGCTTGCCGAGCAGGGTGAGGCCGGCGGTGCGCGTCGTCCGGTCGACCAGGCGCACGCCGAGCTGGTCCTCGAGATGGGAGATGCGCCGCGACAGGGCCGGCTGCGACAGGTGCAGCGCCTTCGCGGCCGCGGCGAAGCTGTGCAGCTCGCCGACGGTGACGAAGGCGCGCAGATCGGCGAGCGACGGTTTCAGCATGCGCGGCGACCTCGGGTGTTCATGCAGTTCCTGCATCAAAGCCTCAGAAACTTGCAATTTACAGCCAGGCGGGGCGAAGCGACCATCGCTTTACCAGAACGGAGACAACGTCATGCAAAGACGCCACCTGCTGCAGGCAGTTTCGGCCTCACTCGCGCTGCCGAGCTTCGCGCGCGCGCAGTCGTATCCCACCAGGCCGATCCGCTACATCGTCCCGGTCGCGGCCGGCGGCGGCAACGACATGATCGCGCGCGTCGTAGGCGAACGCTGGGGCCGCGCGCTCGGCCAGAGCTTTGTCGTCGACAACCAGAGCGGCGGCGGCGGCGTGATCGCCTGCATGACGACCGCGCACGCGGCGCCCGACGGCTACACGCTGCTGCAGGGCTACGTCGCGACCCACGGCACGACGCCGGCGACGCGCAAGGTCAACTACGACGCGATCAAGGACTTCACGCCGATCGGCATGATCGGCGCCACGCCCAACGTCCTCGCGATCAACGACAACGTGCCGGCGAGGTCGGTCAAGGAGTTCATCGACTACGTCAAGCACAACCCCGGCAAGGTCAGTTACGGATCGGCCGGCCCGGGCTCGCTGACGCACCTGACGATGGAGCTCTTCAAGCAGGAGACGGGCGCCTTCATGGTCCACATCCCGTACCGCGGCATCGCGCCGGCGATCAACGATCTGCTCGGCGGCCAGACGCAGGCGATGTTCCCCGGCCTCGCCGCTGCCCTGCCGCACCTGCGCTCGGGCCGCATGCGCGCGCTCGCCGTCACCGGCAAGCGGCGCAGCCCGCAGCTGAAGGACGTGCCGACGATGGAGGAGATCGGCTTCAAGGGCTTCGATGCGATGCAGTGGTACGGCTCGGTCGGCCCGGCGGGCATCCCGGCCGACGTCGTCAAGCGACTCAACGAGACACAGGTCGCGGTCCTGAAGTCGCCCGACCTCGCAGAGAAGCTCGCGACCGAGGCGGTCGAGCCGTGGCCGATGTCGCCCGAGCAGTTCGGCCAATACATCCGCTCCGAGGTCGCGCGCTGGACGGCGCTGGCCAAGGCCCGCAACATCCGCCTGGAGGAGTGACCGTGGCCCGCAACACGCACGTCGCCGCCGACACCGCCGCTCCGCCGATCACCGACATCCTCGCGAAGCTCGTCGCCGGCCACCGCTCGCGCGGCTGGAGCGATGCGGTCGAGCACGAAGCGCATCGCACGTTTTTCAACTGGCTCGGCTGCGCCATCGGCGCGGCGCATCACGAGTCGGCCGATGCCGCGCTCGCCGCGATGCGCGTGCTCGACCCCGCGCCGCAGGCGACGGTGCTCGGGCGCGCCGAGCGCGTCGACGTCGCGAGCGCGGCGCTGGTCAACGGCATCACCTCGCACACCTTCGACTTCGACGACACGCACCTGAAGACGATCATCCATCCGGCCGGGCCGGTCGCCTCTGCCGTGCTGGCGCTCGCCGAGCTGCACGGCGCGTCGGGCCGCGACGTGATTGACGCGCTCGTCCTCGGCATCGACGTCGCGTGCCGCATCGGCAACGTCATGTACCCCGACCACTACGACCGCGGCTGGCACATCACCGGCTCGACCGGCACGCTCGGCGCGGCCGCCGGCTGCGCCCGCCTGCTCGGCCTCGACGTCCAGGCGACGACGATGGCGCTCGGCATCGCCGCCTCGCAGCCGGTCGGCTTGCGCGAGCAGTTCGGGACGATGACCAAGCCGTTCCATCCGGGCGCCGCGGCGCGGGCCGGGCTGATGTCGGCGCTGCTCGCGCAGAACGGCTTCACGGCGAGCGCGCGCGCGCTCGAGGCGCCGCGCGGCTTCGTCCAGGTCGTCTCCGACAAGCGCGCGTGGCACGAGGTCACCGACGCGCTCGGCGAGCGCTTTGAGATCTCGTTCAACACCTACAAGCCGTTCGCCTGCGGCATCGTCATCCATCCGAGCATCGACGCCTGCGTGCAGCTGAAGGCGCAGGGCATCACGCCCGAGCTGGTCGAGCGGATCGAGCTGCGCGTGCACTCGCTGGTGCTCGAGCTGACCGGCAAGAAGACGCCGAAGGATGGCCTGCAGGGCAAGTTCAGCGTCTATCACGGGGCCGCCGCCGGACTGATCTACGGACGTGCCGGCGAGGACGAGTTCTCCGACGCCGTCGTCACCGACCCGCGCCTGGTGGCGCTGCGCGACCGGGTGAACGCGACCGTCGACGACGCGGTCCACGAGGACGCCGCCATCGTGACGGCGCTGCTGAAGGACGGCCGCAGCATCGAGGTGCGCGTCGAGCATGCGATCGGGTCGACGAAGAATCCCTTGTCCGACACGCAGCTCGAGGCGAAGTTCGATGCGCTCGTCGCGCCCGTGCTCGGGGCTGCGCGCTCGCGCGAGATCACCGGGCAGTGGCGCGGTCTCAGTTCGCTGACCGACATGCGGACGCTGACCGCGCTCTGCCACCCGTGACGCCAACGACGACGCCGAGCCCGACATGACCTCCACGATCCCGCTGCGCATCGGCATCCTCGACGGCGACGACATCGGTCGCGAGATCGTTCCCGCCACCGTCGAGATCGCCCGCGCCGCCGCCGAGCTGCACGGCGTCGCCATCGACTGGCATCCCTTGCCGATCGGCGCGACTGCGCTCGCGAGCCATGGCCATACGCTGCCGCCCGAGACGCTGGCAACGCTGAAGACGCTCGACGGCTGGATCCTCGGCCCGATCGGCCACCGCGCCTATCCGGATAGGCCGAACGCGATCAACCCGCATCCGATCCTGAGGAAGCAGTTCAACCTGTTCGCCAACGTGCGGCCGACGCGCTCGTATCCCAACATCGGCTGCCTGCACGACGGCATCGACCTTGTGATCGTGCGCGAGAACAACGAGGGCTTCCAGCCCGACCGCAACATGCTCGTCGGCAACGGCGAGTTCCGACCGAACGACGAGGTGACGCTCTCGGTGCGCGTCATCACGCGCACCGGCAGCCGCCGGGTTGCGAAGGCCGCGTTCGAGCTCGCGCGCCAGCGTCGCAAGCACTTGACCTACGTCCACAAGGACACAGTCTTCAAGCTCAGCTGCGGCATGTTCGTCGAGGAGTGCAGGAAGCTCGCGGCCGAGTATCCCGACGTGCGCGTCGACGACGTCATCGTCGACACCTTCGCGATGCGGCTCGTGCGCGATCCGCAGAGCTTCGACGTCGTCGTCACGACCAACATGTTCGGCGACATCCTCTCCGACGAGGCCGCAGGCCTGGTCGGCGGCCTCGGCATGGCCCCGGGCCTGTGCATCGGCGACGGCGACGTCGCGATGGCGCAGGCGACGCACGGCTCGGCACCCGACATCGCCGGGCGCGGCATCGCCAATCCCTACGCGATGATCGAATCGGCGCGGATGATGTTCGAGTGGCTCGGCCACGCCCGCGGGCACGACGGCGCGGTGCGCATGGCGGCGGCGATGACGCGGGCAACGAGCGCGGCGCTCGGCGACCCGAGCGCGCGCACCGGCGACATCCGCGGCACGGGCAACACCGCGAGCTTCACGCGCTCGGTGCTGAGTACGCTGACGATCTGAAGGGTGCGGCCGGCATGAGCACGCGCATCGGTCTGATCTCCGACACGCACGGCCTGCTGCGGCCCGACGCGGTCGCCTTCCTGCGCGACTGCGACCACATCGTCCACGCCGGCGACATCTGCGAGCGTGCCGTGCTCGACGCGCTCGACGCCATCGCCCCGACGACGGCCGTGCGCGGCAACAACGACCGCGGTACGTGGGCCGCGTCGCTGCGCGAATCGGAGCTCGTCGAGATCGGCGGCATCGTGCTGTACGCGATCCACGACATCGCCGCGATCGACATCGATCCCGGAGCTGCGGGCGTGCGCGTCGTCGTCTCCGGCCATTCGCACCAACCGAGCGCCGTGGAGCGCGATGGCGTCCTCTTCGTCAACCCGGGCAGCGCCGGGCCGCGTCGCTTCAAATTGCCGATCTCGATCGCCGAGCTTGTCGTCGACGGCGCCGAGATGTCGCTGCGCTTCGCGGAGTTGGCGGACGTGCGGTGTTAGCGCGTCGGCATCGGCGTTGGCGCGTGCGTCGTTGTCGGCGTCGGAATCAGCCTGACCTCGACCGAGGTGGGCCGTGGCGGTGGCGGTGGCGGCGCGGCCTGGCGCCAGACGCGGCTCACGACCGCGAAGGTGATTGCCGCGAAGGCGATCGCGATCAGCACGGCGATGGCCCGTGCCTTGCGCGTCGGCCCCGCCCACTCGACGCCGTCGGCAGGGATGCGTTGCCGCGGCTCGTCGTCGCGCGTCATCGAGCAGCGCGCGCGCCAGCGGGTCTTTCTCGCGATGCTCATCGCCTCGTCTCGCCTCTCGCGGCCCACCGTCAGGGTCGCGCAATCATCATGACAGCACCCGCGCAGATCGGCCCGCCGCAAGCCCGATTCGGCCTCGCTTCAAAGCGGGCATCGCGGCTCGTTCACACTTCGCCATCCGGCTCGTTCCCTCCCGATGGCTGCCTCGCTTCTCACCCTCGACAACTCCTACGCCCGCGAGCT
>Ga0123337_10002928_pt1 | contig 18814 bp, 20 predicted proteins | sample frozenSSSSmetaG_FD_89792 | JGI IMG/M metagenome (GOLD analysis project Ga0123337, IMG submission 89792) | Glacier valley bacterial and archeal communities from Borup Fiord, Nunavut, Canada, to study Microbial Dark Matter (Phase II) -... | ecosystem: Environmental > Aquatic > Freshwater > Ice >... | reverse complement strand
CATACCCGGTAATCGTCTGCGGCGATTTCAACAATGTACCCAATTCTCACCCGTATGAAACCATCGGCAAAGGATTGCAGGATGCATTTGTTGAGAAAGGTGCTGGCTTTGGCCGAACTTTTACCGGCATCTCTCCCACACTGCGGATTGATAATATTTTTGTTGACAAGCAACTTTCAATCAACCAGTTTACCCGAATCACAAAAAAGCTAAGCGACCATTTTCCAATAATTACCGATATCAGCCGTCCGCAGCAATAAGTGAAATGATTATATTTGCAGTCCATGTTTTTAGCAAACCACCCATATCATTTTCTTCCTTGCTGTTGCCCTTGTTGGTTGGGTTAAGTGATTGCCTCTTAATTGATCAAAAAAAATTCGGGCAACAAACACAACATCAGTTATGATTATATCCGCTTAAAAAAAGATCAAAAAAGATGGACTGTAAATAGTTCCCGTTAAAGGGATTTGAATAATGAACGGCACCGCATCATTGCAGTTTCCGGAACAAAAACAACAAACAATAAACCGATTATGCCTTTAAAAGTATACAACTCATACACCCGCCAAAAAGAAGTTTTTACCTCCATCACTCCCGGCCATGTGGGGATGTATGTGTGCGGACCAACCGTAAGTGGCGAAAGCCATCTTGGTCATGCAAGACCCTATGTTACATTTGATTTTGTTTATCGCTATTTAACCTTTAAAGGGTATAAAGTAAGATATGTGCGCAACATAACCGATGCCGGACACTTTGAAGAAGAGGGAAAAGAAGCCGAAGATAAAGTAACCAAAAAAGCATTGCTTGAAAAACTGGAGCCAATGGAACTGGTGCAGAAATACACCAATTTATTTCATTGGGCGATGCTACAGTTTAATTGCATAGAGCCAAGTATAGAACCTACGGCCACCGGCCATATAGTGGAGCAACTGAACATGATTGAAAAAATTATCGAAGCCGGTTATGCCTATGAAGTAAACGGTTCGGTATATTTTGATGTGAAAAAATATGCAGCCACCCATGATTATGGCAAACTGAGCGGCCGGGTAATTGACGACCTGCTGGAAACGACCAGGGAACTGGATGGGCAGGAAGAGAAAAGAGACAAGGCAGATTTTGCCTTGTGGAAATCGGCTGCACCGGAGCATATCATGCGTTGGAAAAGTCCGTGGGGCGACGGTTATCCCGGCTGGCATATTGAGTGCTCGGCCATGGCTACCAAATACCTGGGTGCTGAGTTTGATATTCATGGCGGCGGCATGGATCTGCAGTTTCCGCACCATGAAAGTGAAATTGCACAGAGTACTATCTGCAACCATCACACGCCGGCAAAGTATTGGATACACAACAACATGATTACGGTGAATGGCCGTAAGATGGGAAAAAGCTACAACAACCAGATAAAACTGACGGAGATGTTTAGTGGCACCCATCCATTGCTGACGCAGCCTTTCAGCCCGATGACGATTCGTTTTTTTATTCTGCAAAGTCATTACCGCAGCCCAATCGATTTTAGCAGCGAGGCATTGCAGGCAAGTGAAAAAGCATTGAAGCGATTGTGGGAAGCATATGAGGTTTTGCAGAAGCTACCCGTTACAGAAAACCAAACCGCCAACGATACCGAACTGGAAGAAAAGATTATCAGGTTGGTAAATGAACTGGAAGAATTTATGGACGATGATTTTAGTACAGCTAAAGTATTGGCCAATCTGTTTGACCTGGCACCGGTTATCAATTCCATCAAAGATGGTCATATTGCAGCAGGGACTGTGTCAACTGCCACTTTGCAGTTATTGAAAAATACTTTTAAAATATATCTGGAAGATATCATGGGCCTGAAAGATTCAACGGCTGCTGAAGACAATTCATTGGATGGTGTAATGCAATTGCTGATTGATATCAGAAAGGAAGCCAAGTCAAAAAAGGATTATGCCACTTCGGATAAAATCAGGAACCAATTACTTACACTTGGGATTGCATTAAAGGATGAGAAGGATGGCGGTATGAGCTGGACGAATGTATGATGTTTTCGGTTTTTGAGGAAGTGCTTTCTGAACAAAAGGTTGATCACTTCAATATTTTTCAAAGAAATTTTAATAAAAAAGCTTTCGTCTCAAAACGAAAGCTTTTTTATTAACCTGGCAGACACCACTTATTATTTGGTAAAAGGTCTATTCTGTTGATCCCCTCTTGAACATTGCTGTGACTATGAAAACATCATTCTCATAAACTCCTCTTCTATATCATTGGCTTCTCTTTTCTGTTGCTGGTCTTGTTTCCATTCCTGTATCATCTCCTTAATATGTCTAAGTGCCGTGGGTGATTGAAACGCTTTCAGATCTTTTTTAAAAGCCAATTGAATCTGTTTCAACTCTGCCAAATGTTGATGCACCGATTCTATCGGATACTGCTGCACGCTCAACCCAAACAATTCAAACAGCACTGCATACCGGGGTTGGTCAACAATACTATCTGCTTCATATTCCAAGTCCCTTACCTGTTCTCTTAATATCTGCAGATAAATGGTTAGTTTTTCTTCGCCAAGTGTTTCAAGGTGGTCATTTTCATTGTGTATCCATTTTAATTCCAGCATCAAAAGCATGTGCAGATTTTTTGCCTCATACGCAGCAATCAGCTCTTTCATCAGCACTTCTTTTTCAATCTTGCGTTCTTCATCCTGCTCAAGATCAGGGTGGAAAAGCTTGGCCAATTGCTTATAAATAGTACTGATATTCTTTTGCTTCATTTCCTCTGCCGCCTTCTGCATCCGTTCCGTTTCCAATTGCTTTGCCGTCTTTTTTTGAGAGGCCTTACTCTTTTTAAATGGAGCATACTGTTGCTGTTCCTGTTCCTGTTTTTCAGCCATCTTATGTTCCAGCTCAGCCACTTTCTGCTCCATTGCCCTTTGGTCATTCATATCTAAATCGTCCAGGTCAATATCCAGGTCCATTAGCTTAGCAGCCCTCAGCATTTCATCTTTCGATGATTCTTTTTCCCTTCGCTCCATGCTTTCGAATGTTTCGCCATTAAGTTGCGTAAACATTGTATGCAACGCCTCATCTTCCCTGCCTTCCGGCTGCCGGCACAATTCAAATACATGGTCTTTCAGAATAGCTTTCAGGTGCCGCTGGTCTGTTTTGGAAAGCTTATAGCTTTGGTAAGCATCCCATAAAATTGTCACCAGTTGCCGACGGCATAGATCTAACTCATTTGAAATCGGGTAAATTTCGTTGCCATAAATTTTTAGGGCGGTGTCAAATTGCAATTCCTTTTTTTCAATTTCCTTGTGCAGCTTTTCTATCCGTTTGGTTAACTTGTTAAAAGCCTGTTGATTTTTAGTCAGCAGCTTTTTACCTGTCGTACTAATAACAAGACTTTGCGATTTTGATTGCTTTAATTTCTGCTGCATCCTGTTATAAAACGAATGATTTTATTGAATTGATTACCAGTTAAAAAACTGTTTAAAATAAAATTTCTACCAAGTGAATATTTCCATAATTGCTCCCCTTTAGGGGCCGGGGGCTCCCTATTTCAGCCATTCCATGGCCGGCACACTTACCGGATCTTTAAAATAATTTAGTCTTAAACTATCATTCCAGCCGTTGGGATTTTTTTCAAATGTTTTACTGCTGAAGAAGATCATGCCCTTCATATTGGGTGTGTTGCGCATGGCTTCAATTTGCCGGGGCAACTGGTTCACATTTCGCCAGGCAGCATTGGTATTGGCCCGGTAAATTCCCATACCGATATAACAATGTTTGCCGTAGGTATGGGTGCTCCACCATTTTAATAACACTTCATAGGGTGCTATTTTATGTCCAAACTCCCAGTATAATTGTGGCGCTACATAATCAATCCAATCTTTTTTAAGCCACAACAAAATATCAGCATACAGGTCATCATAATTGCTTTGTGCACCGTTGGTATTGCTGCCATCCACCGGATCTTTTTCCTTATTGCGCCAAACACCAAAAGGGCTGATCCCAAACTGGCATTTTTTATTTTCCTTTTTGATGGCCCTGCTCAGCATGGCGATAATGGAATCGGTATTGCTTCTTCTCCAGTCATCTTTTTTCATACCCTTTCCATATAACTGGTAACTGGCTTCATCCGGAAACTGTTTTCCGGCAATGCGATAAGGATAAAAATAATCATCAAAATGAATGGCATCTACCGGGTACCTGCTTACTACATCTGTTACCACCTGCGTCACGTATTGCTGCGCCTCTTTATTGCCGGGATCAAAATATCGCTTGTCGCCGTAGGTTACAAACCATTCGGGATGGAGCCTTGTAACATGCGTTGCTGCTACAGAAGCGTTGTTGATATTAAATTCTGCCCTGTAAGGATTCATCCATGCATGAAAAACCATTCCACGTTTATGTGTTTCAGCAATCATAAATGCCAGCGGATCATAATATGGAAATGGTGGTCTTCCCTGTACACCGGTTAGCCATTCGCTCCATGGCTCATACTGTGACGGATACAATGCATCCGTGCATGGACGAATCTGCACAATCATTGCATTCAACCCATTGCGCTGGTGCATATCCAATAATCGTATAAAAGCTGTTTTTTGTGAATCGCTGTTAAAATCGCCCAGGTTGGGCCAATCAATATTATCAACTGTTGCAACCCATACGCCCCGAAACTCAGGGGTGGATTGCGCTTTCCCTTTCAATGGAAGGATAAATTGTACAATTATCAGCAGGCAACAAACAGCCCTTAACCGGTAATTTGACCTTACCCATTTAAGTAATAATTTCATTTGTATGATTAGTTGGAATGACGGATTTTGTCTAACAATTTATTCAGCGTTTTTGCTTCCTTGTCAGATAAAGCACTGGTGATATTTTGCATTTCATCTTCCTGCAGGTCAATTTTTTGCAGCACCTTTCTTCCCTTATCCGTGATAGACACATCTACCAATCTTTTATCTGCCTTGCAAACAATTTTCTTTGCCAGGCCTTTAATAATCAGGCGATCAACAATGCGGCTGGTATCGCTCATTTTGTCGAGCATTCGTTCTCTGATTTGCAATGTTGAAAGTGGCGCTTCGCTTCCCCTCAAAATCCGCAAAATGTTGAACTGCTGCATGGTAAGATCTTCCTTGTCAAATATCTGCTTTAGCTGCTCAGTTGTCCAGTTGTAGGTAAAAATCAGGTTAATGATGGCTCTTTGATGTTCGCTTTTAAAGCTGCGCTGGTTAATGTCTTTGTCAATACTCATCCTTAAATGGTTTCGTTTAAAGCATACCTTGTATATGCCCAATTGTGCAAAGTTAACTCAGTAAACGGTTGGTTTCGCAGTGCATTTAAATTTTGTAATTTTTTATTTTGAACATCTTTAAACACTACCTTTTTCTTAGACTTCGCCCTTGATTTCTTTTGTCCGACAAAAACGAATTCTTCAATAAAACAGAGGAAAACCAAGGTTTTTGGAGATGTACTTTAAAAAGAAACAGATTCACCAGTTCTCACAAATTCATTGTTGTAAATTTTTATCAGTATGATAAAATAACTAATCAGCAAAGGCCCAAATATCAACCCCATAAAGCCAAATAATTTTAGACCTACGATTACCCCCAACACGGTAATCATGGGGTGTACATTACCCATTTTTTTTAAAAGGCCAAGGCGGGTAATATAGTCCACATTACCTGTTACAATAATGCTGTAAATGGTAAGACCAGTTGCCATTAAATTTTGATTGGTTGAATACATATAAATCACAATCGGAACCCAAACAATCATTGTACCCACCAGTGGAAAAAATGCAAACACGCCAGTGACGAACCCCAACATTCCCCAGTCCTTCACGCCAAAGATTAAATAGCCTATTGCCGCAAACACCCCCTGTACAAAACATATGATGGGGATGCCCACCGCATTGGCCCTGATCATTAAGTCCGTTTCGGCGCCCAGCTTATCAACATTTTCCTGCTTTAGTGGTATAATATGGTCCAGGTATTTTTCAATTGCTTTGCCGCTGGATAATAAATAATACAACAGAAAAAACATCATGATGAGATTGGTTAAAATATTGGCCGTGCTGTTTAAAAATGAAGGAATGTACGAAGACATATTTTTTGCAAGCGTGTCGGCAGTTGAAGCAGTAAAGAGCTTCATGCCTGTATAGGATTCTACTTTTTTGGAAAATATTTCAAGACCCTGGATCACCTCCTGCTGGTTATTGATCAGAGAATTTATTTTGGGCGAAACCAGCTTTATCGAAAAATAAACCGGTATTGAGATTATGATGATACTAATGAGGATAAACAGTAATGCCGTTAACCCTTTACGCCATTTTTTTTGAATGGTAAGTCTGTAATACAATTTTCGGAAGAGAATAAACAGCGTAACGCCGCCCAAAAGACCGGGTAAAAAAAGATACAATTCGGTAACCAGCATGATGGCCAGCATCACAATTAGAGCGAGCAGAATCACCTGGCGCAAATGATTGTTGAACGTATTGTTTGACATGGAGTAAAATTAAGGCGTTAAGGGTTTACTGTTTTTGTTATTCGTTTTAATGTTCAGGCAGATTGTAGCTGAATTGTCCAACAACAAATTGCAGGATAAGCATTCCGCCAACATTTTAAAAACTATACAAACATTAAACCGAAAACCATCCACAGAGCTTCATCAATCTTTTGCTATCCTTTCCAAACCGAAACACCTTCACTACAATTGGCACATATATCTATATTTTTACGGCTCTTCATCAGCTCGCCCCGAAACTGTTTGTAATTATCATTGTTCCACACTTGCTTAAAAGACTGATTTTTTAAATTGCCCAATTGATGCATGGCATCTTTATCAAAGCAACAGGGAACCACCAAGCCATCCCAGGTAATTACATTGGCATGCTGCATTTTCCAGCAGCGGTTGGCCAGCTTGTTTTTGGCAGTATAGCTTCCGTCTGCATGCTTTTTATAGCGGCTGTATTTATCTATCGTAGGAATCAGGTTGTTGGGGTCGGTTTCATACTCATATACCTGGGCAGTTTTAAACCGTACTTCATCTACGCCCACTTCTTTGGCCAACCGCTTTATATCCTCTATCTGGTGCTCATTGTGTTTTACCACCAAAAACTGAAAGAATACAAAGGGCGTTTTACTATTCAATTCCTTCTTCCACTTTACAATATTTTTTGCACCCTCCAGCACCTTGTCAATATTGCCACCTACCCTGTATTGTTTGTAAACATCCTGTGTAGTGCCATCGATGGAAATGATCAATCGATCCAGCCCGCTTTCCACGGTTCTTTTAGCGGCTGCATCATTCAGGTAATGCGCATTGGTAGAAGTGGCGGTGTAAATACCTTTATCACTGGCATATTTTACCATGTCCAGAAAATCGGGATTCAAATAGGGTTCGCCCTGGAAATAAAAGATGAGGTACAATAGTTCTTTGTGAATTTCATCTATCGTTCTGCTGAAAAAATCTTTTTCCAGCATACCCGTTGGCCGGGTAAACGCTCTTAAGCCGCTCGGACATTCAGGACAGCGCAGGTTGCAACTGGTGGTAGGTTCAAATGAAATGGAAACTGGGTAACCCCATTGTACAGGTTTATTCAATAACCTGCTGGCATAAAAACTGCTTAGCACTTTTAAACCATTCCAACATCTTTTGAAGGTTAACTTGCTAGCCAGGTTAATACTATCATTCCAATTAAAATCGGGCATAGGTACAAAATTACTGGTATTTAATGTTTGAAATATGAAACAAAAACCGGGGCAGCCTATTGTTTCCTATTTAGTAAATAACAGGCTGCTCCGAAAATATTTATCAACTGTAAATTTTATCCAACTGTCAACAAGCCTTTTCAGGAATGAATTGAAGAACAAAAATACATATGCCATTTTTTTATTAGAAAAGTGGAAACACATTTTCCTGTTGTTGGGCATCACTTTAGTGGGTAGGGCGTTTAAAAACTGAAATCACTATGTTTGAAGCGACAAAATATGTGTTTCAATGGATTTGGCAGAAATTAATGTTTACAGAATGACCCATATTGACAATATAACACATGTATTGCAAAATGGAATTACTCATAGAAATTCGCCTAATCATAATCCAAATTATATTGCAGTTGGCGATATCAGCCTAATAAACACAAGAGATACCAAACAAGTTACTGTGGATAATGGTAATTTTCTGGATTTTGAAGCGCCCACAATCAGTCTTGGAAATTTTTTTCCATTTTATTTTGGTGTAAAAATGCCGATGTTATACGTAATACAAAACGGAGGCAATTTTGTGATTAACTCTACGCCGCCATCAGAAATAGTTTACATGGTATGCGCTGTTAGCCGAATAATTAAAAAACATGAAAATTATTATTTTTCAGATGGTCATGCAACGGATAATCTTACAACATTCTACGATAAGACCAAAATTGAGAGTTTATCAGAAATCATAGATTGGAACGCAGTTAAGGCTTCTTATTGGGGTGGGTAAGACAATCTAAATATAAAACGAAAAAAGCAAGCTGAATTTTTAGTCTCTGAAGATGTAGCTGCAAATCTCATTTTTGGCTTTGGGTGTTATAATATTGCTGTCAGAAATAGGCTAATAGAGTTAGGAATTCAAGAAGAAAAAATTAAGGTAATACCTAATGCGTATTATTAATAAGAAAATATGATAAAGTATATCAAAGGCAACATTTTGGATAGTAGCGCTCAAGCACTAGTTAACACTGTAAATACAATGGGTGTAATGGGGAAAGGTATCGCATTGCAATTTAAAAAAGCTTATCCTAATAATTATAGGTCTTACGAAAAAGCATGCAAAGCCAATGAAATACAAGTTGGAAAAATGTTTGTTTCAATAGATACCAATACAATTTCAGGTGAAAGAATTATAATTAATTTTCCAACAAAAACTAGTTGGAAAAAGCCTTCGGAATACAAATACATTGAAGATGGGCTAGAAAATCTTGTTGAGGTCATAAATAACGAGAAGATAAAAAGTATCGCTATACCGCCTTTAGGAGCAGGAAATGGTGGTTTAAATTGGGAGAAAGTAAAGAAAATAATAGAACAAAAACTCGTGGATTTGGATACTGAGATTTATGTTTATGAACCTACCCTGCAAATACAAGAACACTTAATTAAAGAAAGAGTGAAACTTACAGATGCTCGAGCTTTATTACTTTATGTTCTTTATGATTTAGTAAGAAATGGTGAGTATGTATCTGAGTTTTCAAGCGAGAAGGTTTGTTACTTTTTGCAAAAATTTGGAGCGAAGAAATATTTCAAGTTAGAGTTTGAACCAAATTTTTATGGTCCCTATTCCGGTAAAGTACGCTTTGTATTGAATGCCATAAATGGAAGCTATTTAATGGGGTATAGCGATATGAATAAAAAACCTTTTGAGCCGTTGACTTTAGTACCCAATGCGTATGATACAGTAAAAAATCACATTGAAAGCGATAACGAATTATTGGAAATAGCAAATAGAACTATTGTTTTCTTAAGCGGCTTTTATTCTGATTTTGCCCTGGAATTGCTATCGTCCATAGACTACATTTCAACAAAAGAAAACACTTTTGATAAACAAACAATTTCAAGAGGATTAGAAAAGTGGAGTGACCGAAAACGCACTTTGTTTTCTAATCCAAAATATTTAGAAATTTCACTGAAACATCTTCAATCGACAAGTTTCGTTTAAAAGAACAGTCTGAAGTAAACAACGAACACCCACCGAATGTATTTGCAAAAGTTGGGCTTGACGGAATGTGATTACCCAAACTTCGCAAATACAGGTTCGAAATGACATTCCATTTTTTAATTGCTTTATAATTACCATAAACTTGTTGATTTTTTGAAGTGCATTTTAGTCATCACAATAACCCTCTTATTCATCGCTTCATCATATTACCTGCTATTTTTTTTATAATATGTCGTCTTTAACGGCTTCAATAAATCCTCCAATCCGTTCATTTTAATTTCATAAATAGTAGCCAGGTAAATACCCATTTTTCCTGCTGGGAAACCCTGGCGCTGAAACCACTCCAGGTAAAAAACAGGCAAATCGCACAATGTTGTTCCCTTGTATTTGCCAAAAGGCATTTCCATCGTAACCAGTTTTATCAATATATCCCCATCTGGTTTTTCAGGTTGCTCGTTCATCTTATACTTGCTTTTTTAGTGTGCGAAAATACCGGCGATTTTGCTAACTATTCAACTTTAATGCGGATGATTATTTGAAAAATTTGCTCCTGTTAAACGTTATTCAATACATCGGTTTGCAACAAACTTTGATGAACCTGCCTTTAGTGGCTGGTTCTTTTGGCAGGTTGTCTCTTCTTAAAACTACAAAACAGGAAATTCTGTGTAGTATGAAATGGAGTGATATGGTCCTCGGTGATGCAACGAATTTTATTAAATCCATCCTGCAATTGTGCCTGCAATTCGGATTCTGAATATTGTTTTATATCAAGGCCACTGCATTTGGTTGGTCCATTTTTAGAAAAGGTGCCAATTGTCAAATACCCGTCTACAGCTTGCTTCGCTGCTTTCAAATAGGAGGTGATTTGATGGGAGGTTGTAAGAAAATGAAAGGTTGCCCGATCGTGCCAAACCTGGTAATGTTCAGTAGTTTTAAATATGTTGATATCACTTACAATCCATTTCACTTTTTTCGATTTGTCACCCAGTCTTGCTTTTGCTTTATCGATGGCCTTTTGTGAAATATCAAGCACCGTAACATCTTCATAGCCTTCCTCCAGTAAATGATCCACCAGCTTGCTATCGCCACCTCCAATATCAATAATCTTTGCTGTTTTATCCAGGCCAAATGAATGAATAAAGTCCAGTGAAGTTGTTGGTATATTCTGTGTCCAACTTACCTGGTTTGCACTTTTTGTTTCATAAACATGATCCCAATGTTGTCTTTTTGAATATCCCATAATGCAAAGGTCTGCAATAAAGCAGCTCATTTTGTAACAAAAGTTACTTTGGGTTTGCGGCCAGGATCCTTCTGGTGTTCATTGTTTCAACAGTATTATTAAAATTAGACGCACCTCCTGATTAGGTTATCCCCTTTTTAATCACCGCTTACCGCTATCTGATATTTAAGCATGCAGATCCTTTACTTTTGTATAAACCTTCTTTTTATTCATGTCCTCTCCTGCGCTACAATTAGCATCCGAAAAAATTAAATTTGAAGCCTTGTTTGAACATGCTTCGTTGGGCATTTTGGTGATCGACCAAACGGGTGAAATTATTTTGGCCAATTCATTTCTGCTATCCCAGTTTGGCTATGCAGATGCCGGTGACCTAATTGGTAAGAAAATGGAATTGCTGATTCCACGCCGGTTTCACTCATCGCATGAGCAGGAAAGAAGTGAATTTATTAAGCAACCAAAACGGAGACCCATTGGTATTCGAATAGATTTGTTTGGCGAAAAAAAGGATGGATCGGAATTTCCGGTGGAAGTCAGTTTAAGTAATTATGAAGCCGGAAAGAAATCTTGTGTAATTGCATTTATAAGCGACATCAGCACACGAAAAGAAATTGAAAAAGCGGCCATTTTGCAAAAGGAACAACTGGCAATTGTTAACCGGCAAATTGAACAAATGAATAATGAACTGGAACAAAAAGTAGCCATCCGCACCAGTGAACTTCAGCAGATGCTGACCGAGTTGGAAATTTCGAAGGATGAATTATTTAATGCATTGGGCAAAGAAAGAGAATTGGGAGAACTAAAAACCCGGTTTGTTTCAATGGCATCGCACGAATTTAGAACCCCCTTAAGTACCATCCTTTCTTCTACCAACCTTGTTTCAAAATACATTAAAGAAGAAGAGCAGGACAAAAGAGACAAACATATCAACCGCATAAAATCTGCTGTAACCAATCTGACCGATATTTTGAATGACTTTTTATCCATCGGAAAAATTGAAGATGGTAAAGTGGAAGCCAATTTTTTAACCTTTAATATCCACGAAGTTGTTTCAGCTGTCTGCAATGAAATTGGTGAAATTACAAAACCGGGCCAGCAAATTGTTTATCGGCACCATGGTAGCGAAATGGTAACGCTGGATGTTTTCCTTTTTAGAAACATCATGATCAATTTACTTTCGAATGCCATCAAGTTTTCGCCTGAAAACAGCACGGTAGAAGTAGATACCAAATTAACTGATCAGGAGATTACGATCTCCGTTAAAGACACAGGAATTGGTATTTCCGAAGCTGATAAAGTTCAGTTATTTGAACGCTTTTTTAGAGGAGCCAATGTAACCAATATACAGGGCACCGGGTTAGGATTACATATTGTTGAAAATTATGTTGGACTTATGAATGGTAGAATAAACTTTACCAGTAAGCTGGAAAAGGGCACCACATTCTACATTAGTTTCATTTGCAATGCGGTAAGTATGATTTAACTATTTATCTTGCAATCAATAAATTACATTTTGTATGCAACACATTTTACTGATTGAGGACAATGATGAAATAAGAGAAAATACTGCTGAAATACTTGAGCTGGCAAACTATAAGGTAGATACTGCTTCCAATGGAAAGTTAGGTGTTGAAAAAGCAATGGAAAGTACGCCGGATTTAATTATTTGTGATATCATGATGCCTGTGTTGGATGGGTATGGTGTATTGCATCTGCTACAAAAAAATGAAAGACTAAAAAATGTTCCCTTCATCTTTTTAACAGCAAAAGCTGAAAGAGGCGATTTTAGAAAAGGAATGGAAATGGGTGCTGATGATTATATCACCAAACCCTTTACCGATATAGAATTGCTAACAGCCATTGAAAGCCGTTTAAAAAAATCAATCCAGGCTCATAAAAATGCAGCCACTGCAGATGCACCGCAACCGATAGAAGAAACAGATCATCACAAAGCCTTGCAGGAATTGATTGAGAATGAAACGGTCAATTTTTACAAAAAAAAGCAGTTAATTTATACCGAAGGCAATCACCCGGTAAGAGTTTTTTACATACAAAAAGGCAAAGTAAAAACTTTTAAAACCAGCGATGACGGCAAGGGACTTACCGTAGGCCTTTTTAAAGAAGGCGATTATGTTGGCTACACCGCCATATTGGAAGGCACCGTTTATAAAGAAACAGCAGAAGCGATCGAGGATACCACTTTGTCTATTATCGGAAGAGAAGAGTTTGAAAAACTGTTGCAATCAAACAAAAACGTAGCACACCAGTTTATCCAGTTGCTTGCCCAAAATGTGACCGACAGGGAAAAACAATTAGTAGGCATTGCATACAACTCATTGAGAAAAAGAGTGGCAGAAGCATTGATATTATTACAAAAAAAATATACCAAAGACGATACCGGCAAATTTTCAATTCATATTTCACGGGAAGACCTGGCACATATCGCTGGTACTGCAACAGAATCTATTATAAGAACCCTCAGCGATTTTAAGAGTGAAAAATTAATTGACATTAAAGAAGGGGCCATTATCATTTTAGACGAAAAACGATTGGCAGCACTGCTCAATTAGGCATCACACCATAGAGAGCAGGTATTTATTAAATTGGTTTTTTAAAGTGGAAAACTCTTTTTCAAGATAAGACATTTCATTCCTCAGCTTTTCCTGGTGTTTGCAGATTTTATTATCCAGCGTCTTTTTTTGGGCTAATACCAGTTGCAGATTTTTTTCATGCGTCTTCACATCAATTTCAATGTCTCTGATGTATTCATCTTTCAATATAAATTCATTTTGAAAATACTCTGCATTGGCAATAATTACTTTATCAGTCTCCCTATCCACCACTTCGCTTAGCCTGGTTTTTAAAAAGCTGTTCTCCTGAATAAAAAAATCGAGCAAACGCTTCCACGTTGTATTTTCATGTAAAAATTGCTCTATTTTAGTTGACCCGGTCATTAGTTTTTTATTATTATTTAAATCGTACACCAAACGCTATTATTTAAATGTTATAGTTTAAAATTTTGCACCAGGGGATGGCACTCCTGAACTTCCCGTGTATTGTTGTTTATTGCCGGGCTAACGTATGGAATTCCCAAACCCATACCTCTTATAATCAGCAGGCAAGCCATTAGCACCATCATAACCGGGTAAGCACTGCGTATTTTTTGACGCAAGCCAATTCCAATATAATTGCCAAAAAAAGAAACGCTCCACATTACCGGCAATGTGCCCAGCCCAAAGGAAGCCATAAAAAATGCACTTTTATAAGGATCGGCAGATGCAATGGCGCCCGCAATTGCCATGTAAATCAAACCGCATGGAAGCAGGCCATTTAATAAGCCGATTGAAAACAATGAGCGGTAAGTTCTTTTCAGAAATAATTTCCCAAGCATGGATCTTACCTTGTAACTATACGTAGAAAAAACATTGTTATTTCCGGTATTTGCAAACCACTTTTTTGGAGCAAATACAAAGAATAAAATTGCCAATCCCACTGCAATTGACAGCCCTTGCTGAAAGCCAAAAAGCGAAAAACTTTGCCCGGCCAGACCAAACAATAAACCCAATGCACTGTAGGTAAAGATTCTACCTGCATTGTATAAAAAAGTGCCTGCAAATTTTGCAAAATCACTGGTGCTGCTGAGTGGCAACGAAAATGCCAGCGGCCCACACATGCCAATGCAGTGAAAGCTCCCCATCATTCCCAGTGTTAATGCTGTAAAAAATAAAGCGGCCATTGTTAAATAAATATTTTTTCTTCGTAATAATAACTTACCCCTTCTACCTCCCAGTTAATTTTAACGTAATGCAAACCATGGTAGTTTGGTGGTACATTTATTTCAACAGCACTATCCGTAACAGTGAAAATTTTTTGCATGTCCTTTCTTTCGTCGGAAGGACAATATAAAACCACATCTCCTTTTACTTGCTTTGCTGCAAAATCTTTTGGGAAACTAATGGCCAGTTCATTATTGATCATCTTAATTTGAACTGGTGCAGACAATGCACTGGCTCTTTTGGATTGATCAATTTTTTGCTGATACACCAGTTCTTTGGCATAGTAATCTTCCGTTACCAGGTCTTTGTTTTGGGTAGATGCCTTATATGCCAGGAAACCCATTCCTGCGACAAATAAAACATACACTACAATTATTTTATGTCCCCAATTCATACTCAAATTTTTATTTCGTTAAAAAAGCAACCTAAAAACTATCAGCTCTTTTGGTTGAAACCCTCCTAGTCATATACTTCCGGTCCCATGAAATTCGCTGTAATGGTTTTAATTTTTACGTCACCTTCATACAAACCTATTTCCAATGGTATCTTCCATCCTTTCACATCGTCCCGGTTAAGCTTTACAAAAAACTGAACATTGCTGTAGTCTTCTTTTTTAACGATCAAATTGCTGCTTCCAACCATCGCTATTTCTCCCTTCACATTTTCCAGCTTCAAACTAATGGCAATATCCTTGTGGGTTTTATTGGCCAGCTTTAAACTATACAGGTTTTCAATGCGACCATCCGGCAATGAGGTATAGGTCATTCCATTGGTCCTCATTAGTCTTGCATCCAAATCTGTTCTGCTTGCCAACAGAAAAACCAGCAACGCAACTAAAAGCGTTAACACAGCCGTGTATGCTTTTATCCTTGTTGTAAATTTTAATTGCACCCCGTTTACAATACTGTTCTCAGATGCATACCTCACCAAACCTTCGGGCTTATTTATGCTGGTCATGATCGCATCACAAGCGTCTACGCATGCTGTGCAGTTTACGCATTCCAATTGTGTCCCGTTGCGGATATCGATGCCTGTTGGACAAACCCTCACACAGGCGTGACAGTCGATACAGTCTCCGTTTTTTACTTCTGCTGTTTCATTGGCTGCAATCCTAATTGGTGATCTTTCATTGCCAAAAGCTGCACTTGTTTCTTGCTCACCATTGTGTGAATTATTTTTATGTTTCGCTTGTATTCCTCTCGGTTCGCCCCTTAAGCGATCGTATGCTACCACGATAGAATTTCTATCCAGTAATACTCCCTGCAGTCTGCCGTAAGGGCACACTACAATACAAGCCTGTTCTCTAAACCACCAATACACAAAGAAAAACACCGTTGTGAAAGTGAGTAAGGAAATCAGCGTACCCACATGACCGGCTGGGTTTGTTATGTAACCCAACAGCTCATCCATACTAATCAGGTAAGCCAAAAAGAAATTGGCAATCAAAAACGAAAGCGCAAAAAAGAGGATGAATTTAAAAACCCGTTTCTGAATTTTCTTTGCGTTCCATGCCATTGCTTTTAGCTGCTTTTGCTGAGTGGCATCTCCATCTATCCAATACTCTATTTTCCTAAAAACCATTTCCATAAAAATGGTCTGTGGGCAGGCCCAACCGCAAAAGATTCTTCCAAATACCACCGTAAACAAAATAACAAATACGATGAACGTAACCATCCCAATTCCGAAAATGAAAAAATCCTGTGGCCAAAAAATTAGCCCAAATAAGATGAACTTGCGTTCCAGAATATTGATCATCAAAAACGGGCCACCATTCACTTTTATAAAAGGCAGTGTAAAAAATACAATCAGGTAAAAAATACTGAACCAGGTTCTTAGATTGTACAACTTCCCCTTAGGTTTTTTTGGAAAAATATAATTCCGCTTTCCTTCCTTCGTAATTGTTGCGACAGAGTCTCTGAACGATTCCTGATCTACCATTTTATACCGTTGACATGTTATCTTTTTACAATTGAGCTATCGGGCTTATTTCCATTCAAGGAATCAGCCGGGGCTTTCGCTCCTGGTGTTTCTTCCGCATAAATATCGCCTTGCGGCGCTTTCCCGTTTGGAGGATTTGTTCCTTTTAATGTTTTAACAAAACTGGCTATTTCACTCATTTCCTTAGGATTGAATTTGATAGCCCAGGATTGCATTCCTTTTTCGGCATAACCAACTTTGAGTGTATTATAAACAGCATTTAGCGAACCTTTGTGCAGCCAGTAATCATCCGTTAAGTTAGGGCCAGCTCCGCCTTCTCCCTTAGTGCCATGACAAGCAACACAATTGGCCATATAGTTTTCTTTTCCTTTGTTTACACCATTTGCATCAGCCATTGGCACATTTGCTTCATCTATTTTATCTTTATTATTTGCCTCGTAAGCGTCTTTAGCAGCCTGGGCACTGGCCATTTCAGCAGCATATTCCTGCGTTGGATTTTTGCCATTTCCAAATACATGGAAATTTAAAATGTAAACACAGGCAAATCCAATGGTGATAATAAAACCATATTTCCACCAGGGTGGCAAGGAGTTGTCCAGTTCCTGTATGCCATCGTAGTCATGATCCAGTAAGGCATCCGCCTCATGTTCTACAGGTATTGATTTTGTAAAATACTTAGAATCAAGTTTTGTCCACAAAGCAGCCATCGATGAGGTTTTTACTGCAGCGGCTACTTTTTCAGGAAGCAATTCTGCAATCACTCTTCTGATAGAGAAAAACAGGAATAACACAGCAAATATTTCTGTTACGATTACCGCTAACAAAAGGTAAAAGGTATTGGCAGAAACGCCCCCGTAATTAGGAACCACCTTTGCTGCAACATCTGTAGCTGCTGCGGTTTGCGCCAGCACATTATTTGATAGCAATGATAAAATCCCTACTAGCGTAAGCGTCGCCATTTTCCTGGCTTCTTTCGTCTTGTTCATCAACTGGCTGGATAACGCTATCAACACCTGGCCCATTCCCCAGATTACGAACACCAAAACGATAGCGGTAACGACTAGTAAAATGGCCAACAGGTTGCTACCGGGTATTTCCGGTGTTGCTGCCGGAGCTACTGTTGTTTGTGCCATCATGTTAAGGCTGATGAACAGGAATATTGCCGTACCGGCTATTTTTTTATACATAAATTTTTGTAAAAACATACTAGGGTTTTTAATTGGTTGAGTTACTGGTTTCATCTGCATCGAATGGTAGATTCGACAATTCATCTACCCTCCGTTTATCCATCTTTTTTACCACCACAAGTAACACTACAAAGAATAAGAAGAAAATGAATAAGGAGATCATTGGATAAATCGCAACATGATCCATTGTTTCGGTGTACTGTTTTATAAACTTAAACATGTCTTATTTTTTTGTGGTTGGTTGATTACTAATATCTGTTCCCAAGCGTTGTATATAAGCGATCAATGCAATCACTTCTTTATTAGGAGATACCCGGATGCTATCTGTTTTAAGATTATCAACGATACCTCTTGCCTGTTCAATCAGGTTTTGATTGGCCTCATTTTCAAATCCTTTTTCATATGGAACACCGAGGGTTCTCATCACATTTATTTTAGTAGCTGTAGTGGTTGTATCCAGTTCTTTCGTTAACATGAAAGCATAAGCCGGCATCAATGAACCTTCGCTCAAACTGGATGGTTCTCTAAAGTGCCGGAAATGCCATCCGTTGGTTTTTTTAAGATTACCGGCGCCTTCCCTGGCTAAATCCGGACCTGTTCTTTTACTACCCCACTGGAATGGATGGTCATATACAAACTCACCAGCTTTTGAATATTCACCATAGCGTTCCGTTTCACTGCGGAATGGTCGTATCATTTGCGAGTGACAGGTATAACAACCTTCTCTTACATACAAATCACGGCCCTGCAATTCAAGCGGTGTATAAGGTTTTACACTGCTAATGGTTGGCACATTTGATTTTACAAGGAATGTTGGTATAATTTCAATGGCTCCTCCGATCAGGATAACGAGTAAACTTAGTACCATAAATTGTACTGGTTTCCTTTCAATGACTCTGTGCCAATGTTCACCTTTATGTGATACATAAACTTTTTCCATTGGAGCTGCTTCTGCAGCTTCATCTGCAACCAGCTTACCCGATTTTACAGTTTTATAAATAT
>Ga0123337_10002927_pt1 | contig 18817 bp, 13 predicted proteins | sample frozenSSSSmetaG_FD_89792 | JGI IMG/M metagenome (GOLD analysis project Ga0123337, IMG submission 89792) | Glacier valley bacterial and archeal communities from Borup Fiord, Nunavut, Canada, to study Microbial Dark Matter (Phase II) -... | ecosystem: Environmental > Aquatic > Freshwater > Ice >... | reverse complement strand
GGCTTTCCTGGTGGAGACGGCCGGAGCGATTGCGGTGAAGCGGTTCACACAGAAACTTACTCATGCGGATAGTAAAACTTTTGTTGGTAAAGGGAAACTGGAAGAAATAAAAAATTATATCACGGAAAGAAATATAGGGCTGGTGATCTTTGATGATGAACTTACCGGATCACAGATCACCAATATTGAAAAAGTACTTGACACTACGACCATTGATCGTTCCGACCTTATACTTGATATTTTCGCAAGGCGTGCGAAAACCGCGCAAGCAAAAACACAGGTTGAACTGGCACAATATCAATACCTGCTTCCAAGGTTAAAAGGAATGTGGAAACACCTGGAACGCCAGGGCGGAGGTATTGGTACCAGGGGCCCGGGAGAAACCGAAATTGAAACCGACCGTCGTATTGTTAAAGACAAAATTTCCTTGTTAAGAAAGCGCCTGTCAGAAATAGACAGGCAGTCATTTACCCAACGTAAAGACAGAGGTGAATTTATACGTGTCGCTTTGGTGGGATATACCAACGTGGGCAAATCCACCATCATGAACCTGCTGAGCAAGAGTGATGTTTTTGCTGAGAACAAGCTATTTGCGACCCTTGATACTACCACACGCAAGGTTGTTTTCGAGAACACCCCGTTTTTATTAAGTGATACGGTGGGTTTCATCCGCAAATTGCCCCACCACCTGGTAGAGAGTTTTAAAAGTACGCTCGATGAAGTAAGAGAAGCAGATATCCTGATACATGTAGTGGATACATCGCATCCCCGGTATGAAGAGCAGTTGGGCGTTGTAAACAATACATTGCAGGACATCGGGGCTTTTGAAAAACCTGTCATTACCGTTTTTAACAAGATGGACCTGTACGAAAAAAATACATTCGATCCATGGCTGGAAGAAGGGGTTAAAGAAGACTTATTAAGAGAATTAAAAGAACGCTGGGAAAGTGAAACACGTGGTAACTGCGTTTTTATTGCTGCTATCGAAAAAAGAAATATGGAAGAGCTTAGAAATACTATTCTCGGAAAAGTAAAAGAGTTGTCCCGTATTCGGTATCCTTATAAAGATATATATTTTCAATAACGTTCCATTATACCTACTTCATGATCAAATAATCAGGTAGTGAAAAAATACAGGTGGTATAAGATTGCAGGCAGCGAAGAAGAAATACCTTTTAATTCAAACAATATTGCGCTGGTAGAGGTGGATGGTAAGACGATGTCAATTGGCAAACACCTTACTGATTTTTTTGCTTTTGCACATAAATGTCCGCATGCCGGGGGCATATTGTCGGAAGGATGGATTGATTCAAAAGGTAATGTTGTCTGCCCTGTTCATGGCTATCGGTTTAATATGGAGAATGGCAGGAACATTTCGGGTGAAGGATATAAACTTAAACACTGGCCGGTAGAAAAAAGGGCGGATGGAATATATGTAGGGATAGAAGAAGGGCTGTTTAGCTGGATGTAGCATGTTGAAATTATTGTTTCATTTGGCTGCAATAGCCTTAGCGCACGATCGATAGCTGATAGCATGTCAAAGCATTTCATCCTTGACATAACACTGCTGTTATGTCAAGGATCAGATGTCTTAAAACCGCTGTCAGCTGTCAATGATTTAATATGTTATAGACTTTCCTACTGATAGGTGCAAGCTGACGACTGATTTCAAAAACGTTAATGTATAGTAGACGTGATGTTCACCGGAGCATTGTTGCCATCTGGTTTTTTTCTTCTTCTAATAACGGCTTAATGGTATTAAAATATGCTATCAACCTGTTTAAAAGGGAAGGTATCATTTCTAACTGTATTTTTAGTCGCGCCATGCGTTCGATATCAACAATGTCCTGCATCATTTCGTGTAACTGTAACATTTCGATGTTACTTTTCAATACCTGTGCATCGTCAGTTACTTCTACCCAGGATTCCATTAAAACGGCCGTTTGAATTTTATTCAGCAACGCCGGTGTATTGTTTACAAATTTACCAACTACTTCACTTGCCTGCAGTGCAGGCATCATTTTATACAGGTTGTTGAAATCGTAAGGACAAAGACTTATCATTGGTTTGCGACTCGAAGTATCGCCAAGAACCTTTCTCAAATTTTCATTCAAAAATTTACTTACTGTTATAAAAAGTTCAGCGGGCTTAAATGGCTTAGACATATATTCATTCATGCCAGCTTCAAAACACCTGATTCTTTCATCCCTTAACACACTCGCTGTCATGGCAATGATAGGAGTTTGCAAAAGTAGTTTTTCACGGATATAAGCGCTTGCCTGAAAGCCATCCATTTCGGGCATCTGGAGGTCCATTATAATCAGGTCAAAATCAGAAGCTGTTCCTGATTCCAGCAATTCTACAGCTTCTCTTCCATTATTGGTGATGGTGGTAAGAATACCCGCCTGTTTAAGCGTGAAAGAAATTACCATCTGGTTAATTTCATTATCCTCCACTATCAGTACTTTTTTCCCCCGCAAAGCTTCTTTATCGATAACCTGTTTTTCTTCTGTCTTTTGAATAGCTGCCAGACTAACATTTTTATATGGGATGGTAAAATTAAACGTAGTGCCTTTATCAACTATACTCGAAACTTCTATTGTACCTTTTTGAAGCTCGATTAATTGTTTTGTGATGGATAAGCCGAGGCCCGTACCGCCAAATTTGCGTGTAGTATCCATGCTGGCCTGCGCGAAGCTCTCAAAGATGTAGCTTATTTTATCTTCAGCAATTCCAATTCCTGTGTCTTGTATTGAAAACTGAATAGTAGCATCATCAACGTCACTGCTGATTGCGACGGCAAATTTTATATATCCTTTTTGGGTAAATTTAATGGCGTTGCTGAAGATATTAGAAAGGATTTGTGAAAGCCGGTACGGGTCACCAATAATCAATGCTGGAATATCCCGATTGATTGCTGAAATCAGTTCCACGCCTTTTTCCTTCATCTTAATTCGAAAAGGAGCAATAACAGTCTCGATAACACTTCTTATATTAAATTCAATGGACTCAATAGTCATTTTTCCAGCCTTGATTTTAGACAGATCAAGGATATCATTGATAAGAAACAGCAGGTTGTCTGAAGACTGCCTGACGATGTGAAGAAATCTTTCCTGTTCGGGATCAAGCTGTGTTTGCAAAAGCAGGTTTGTCATGCCAACGATCCCGTTCATAGGAGTACGGATTTCGTGGCTCATATTAGCCAGAAATTCACCCTGAAGTTTCTCTGCATTTTCTGCTTCTTTCCTTGTTTCCAGGAGGTGCTGATGGTATTGAACACGTTCCGTTATATCACTTGAGATGCCACTTATAGCGAAAATTTTTCCTGACTGATCCAGCAAGGGAAATTTCACCACCATTAAGTTTTGAACTTCTCCCTGATTATTGATAACCTCCTCCACTTGCAATGGTTGCATTGATTGAATTACTGTTTCATCCGCTTTTTTATACCTGTCAGCATTTTCAGTTGTATCGATATCATAATCTGTTTTGCCTATTATTGACCGGGCATTGCCAAAGGCAGCTTTAAAACGTTTATTTACGAGCAGGTATTTACCCTGAAGGTCTTTGATAAAAATCATCAGCGGAGTATTGTCGAGAATTGACTGTAGTCGGAAGTCATATTCTTTGCGTTCAGAGTCTATTTTTTGCAACGCGGCTTCCGCCATTTTTTTTGGATGAATATCTCTGACGATACATTGAAACCCTGTTATAGTCGCCTTGTTATATATTAGCACACTATCCTGTTCCACCCATTTTTCATTACCTGATTTAGTGATGATGGGAAATTCTATGCTGGCAGTCCCCAGACGGGTTGTGAATTGTTTTGTATAATGATTTTTCAATGTATGGATATAGGAAGGCTTTAGCAGGAAAGAAAAATTTTTATTAATTATCTCTGTGTTTTTATAACCCGTAAGCAATTCGATCCTGTGATTTACAAAAGTAAAATCTCCATAGTTATTAGTAGTAAACATAACCACACCAGCGTCTTCGATTAGCCGGCGATATTTTGTTTCACTGTCTAAAATAGCCATTTCATTGATCTTCCTGCGTGCTGCATTTTTTTTAAGTAGAAAGACAACTACAAAAGCGAATACCATATAAGCGATCCCGCCAATAATGCTGATGTTGAGCCTGTTTTGAAATTCTCTTTTATTGGTTGCAATCCTTTGGGTCAGTAGTTGTTCTTCGTTAGCCGACATGCCAGCCAACGCCTGTTTCAGGGAATCCGTTAATATTTTACTCTTCCATTCAGGATTTATATAATTGTAGTCACCAGGTTCCCGATTTTGCATAAAAGTATGCTGCCAGTTAACCAGGTTAGCCACCAGGTTTTTGATTCTGCCGATGTTTACCTGTTGAATAGCATTGTCACTGGTAAGCTGCTTAGTATATGCCAGTTGTTGCTGTAAAAGTGGTATTTTTTTATTGATTTCTTCTGCAAAGATTTTTTTATCGGCTGCTGTAAGCCAGCCGTTGAAGACGGCCTGATTTTCGGAGACGGTGGTTGAGATATTGCTTATGCTATTGATTACGATATAAGTATGTGCCACCCATTTGGTGGTGATATCAAGCCTTTTCCCCGAATTATAAGTTACCCAGGTGAGGTAGCCTATAGCGCTAACAGCCAGGAGTAAAAATAATAAATGCTTGTGTTGACTTTTCATCAGGGATTGGGGTTACAGTGCTATAACGTTGTTTGTTAAGATAAATTATTTGGGGAGAGTTGGAAAGCCTGCGAGCGATAGGATTCAGGCAGGTTTTATATAAAACCAGCCGGGCAGATAACAAAAATTAAAAAAGGCTTTGTAGAAAAAGTAAATTCCCTATTTTTGCGCTCCCAATAAGTATACTCCTCCTTAGCTCAGTTGGTTAGAGCATCTGACTGTTAATCAGAGGGTCTCTGGTTCAAGTCCAGAAGGGGGAGCAACGTTAGACAAGCCCTGATTTTTCGGGGCTTTTTTGTTTCTTAAATCCATTGCATCCTTACCAGCGTTCGTTATTAGATTAAGAACCTCATTAAGTTTACTGGTTCGATAGGTACTATTTGAATAATAGAGTTTTTCAGGAAATATTGAACCAATTATGAATTGTTTAAGTCGTAGGTCAGCATTTTTATAATAATAATCAAGATTTGTTAAAAATGGAACACTAAATTTCAAATACCGCAAGAAATTACTTTCTGTGTTCTCCAATTCACTTAATTCATGTTGCAATTCCATTTTCCTAGTGTTAAATTGATTTGTGGCATTTTTGAACATTACATCGTCAATCGTACTGGTAATGAAATACTTATGATTTACATTTTCAATACCTTTCTCTATATCATTAAGTTTACTTCTTAATGTATTGCAACATTATGGGAAGCAGTAATAGCAGATGTAGGAGTAGCATTGTTAGCAATCCTAAATGCAGTAAGAATACAGAAGATAAAAGTTTAATTTTATTAAAATAAAAGTTCATAGCAAGCGACATGGCTCGATTTGAATTTCATGGTGTCACTCTTGTACTTAACAAAATTCTATTGAGCAATCATTGCTGTTTTAATAAGCAAAAGCATAGATAGTTACTCACTCGCCACTCAATCACATACGCCATTAATTAGTTATTTGCTCAATTATCATAAACCAAGATGTTCAAAAGTGACTTTAGCAATATGAAAAAAGTTGTTCATTTTTTATTTTTTTTATTTTTTTCTCAAACGATTAACGCCCAAATAAATCCTGAAGCTGTAGATACAATCGGGAATAAAACTTTAGACAGTGTCGTTGTAAGCACATATTTAGCCAATGCTAAAGCCAACTATTTAGCTGATGTTGTTGGTACAAACATCTATGCGGGCAAAAAAACAAATGTTATTTATCTAAACGCCTCGAAGGAAAATCTTGCTCAAAATGTAGTAAGAACCGCCTTTGCTAAAATACCCGGGCTTACAACATGGGATATGGACGGAGCCGGTTTACAAATCAATGTTGGTTCAAGAGGTACCGATAGTCATCGTTCTATAGAAATGAACATGCGGCAAAATGGATACAATATTAATTCAGATATGTTTGGCTATCCCGAAGACCATTATACCCCGCCTTTGCAAGCAGTTCAACAAGTACAATTGGTAAGAGGTTCAGCCGCCCTGCAATTTGGTAGTCAATTTGGCGGTATGATGAACTATGTAATGAAAGAAGGAGACAGTACAAAGGCTTTTGGTTTTGAAAGTGAACAAACAACCGGTTCAAACAATTTTTTTAATTCTTACAACGCTGTAGGTGGCACAAAAGGCAAACTAAATTATTATGCTTATTATGATTACCGGCATGGTGATGGTTCACGTTCCAATGCTGCGTTTAACTATCATGCTTACTATTTCAATCTGGATTATCACTTCAATTCCAAAGCAAGTTTGGCATTACAATTTTCAAGAATGGATTATGTACAACAAATTGCCGGAGGTTTAACCGATGCCCAATTCATTCAAAATTCAAAACAATCAATACGATCACGAAACTGGTTCAACCCCGAAATTAATATACCAGCACTAATCTTTAAATATAATGCGGATCCAAATACGTCTTTAGAAGTTACGGCGAATGCCTTATTTGGTCAACGCAATAGCGTTCAATTCATTGCTTCACCTGTTGTTTCAGATACTATCATTGCCTTATCAAGGTCTTATAATCCAAGGCAGGTAGACAGAGATTATTATTTAGGCTTTACTACCGAAGCAAGGCTTTTACATCATTATAAAGTCCATTCAATCAAAGCCGTTATAACAGGGGGTATCCGTTATTCGAACGAAACAACAAAACGCAGGCAAAGAGGAGCCGGTACTACCGGCAGCAATTTCGATTTAAATCTTGCAAAGCCATATGGTATTGACTTACGGTTTAATACTATTAATTATGCTGCCTTTGCAGAAAATCTGTTTCAGTTAACCAATCGTTTTTCTGTAACACCTGGTATTAGATATGAAGTAATTAATACAGAATTACAAGGCAAAATCACTGATGCAACTGCTGATGTTGCTTACAAGGGAAATAGAAGTTTCCCTTTGTTTGGAACGGGCCTGCAATATCAGGTAAATAATTATAGCCAGCTATACGGAAATGTTTCGCAGGCTTACCGGCCCTTTTTATATGCAAATGTTACTCCTGCCGATAGGCTTGATATGATAGACCCGAAGTTAAAAGACAGTAAAGGCTTTGATGTTGACTTTGGATATAGAGGGCATTATCGGGATGTTTTAAATTTTGATGTAAATGCCTTTTATCTTCTTTATGGCGATCGGGTTGGTCTGCTTACAGCAAAAAGACAGGATAATAGTACTTATTTGCTAACTACTAATATCGGAGATGCAGTCACTAAAGGAGCAGAATTATATGTTGAATTATCACTTTTGAAAACAATTATAAAAAGACATAACCTCACTGATATAAGAATATTCAACTCTTTATCATACAATCATGCCCGTTATAAAAATTCTATTAGCAATAAATCTGGTACAAATACAAATGTTACGGGAAACCATGTTGAAAACGTCCCAGCCTGGATGAATAAAACAGGTCTTACATTTCAACACAAACATATTACTACCACCTTCCAGTACACTTATTCAAGTCAAAGTTTTAACGATGCCTTTAATACGAAGGCAAGTGCTGATGGCATAATAGGTTTAATTCCTGCTTATCACGTGTGGGATTGGTCGTTTAACTTGCAATTTGCTAAAGCATTTCATATAGGTGGTGGAATAAATAATTTTACAGACGAAAAGTATTTTAATAGAAGAATCACAATGTATCCTGGTCCGGGCATCCTGCCTGCTGATGGCAGAACATTCTATGTTTCTTTTGGAGTAAAGTTGTAAATAATATAATTAAATCGAATGCAGCTAGTGGATTTGTACAGGTCACATGCCTGAAGTAAGGGAGGGAATTATTTATGCAGGTAAAAAGAATGAAGTTATCCTTGCAGACAGATAAGATGTGAATAAGGCTATCAATAATACAAACCAGATTTTATGAAGAATACCCGGTTTGACTATTATTGAAACAGAAACAGGAGGTTTTAGTCCCTAATGGCATCACAACCCGTGTCTTAAAAGCTCAAATCCTACGCAAAGCATAGAAATGAATACACGACAAAGTGGTTATAACATTATTGCTGATGTATTTGGATATGATGAAGAATACTACATACCACCTAGGGAAGCCGTTAGTAGGATAGAAATGGTACGTGGTACAGCATCTTCACAGTTCGGTTCTCAATTTGGAGGTATGGTAAGATATGTTGGGAATAAATTCATTCTTAAAAGCAGATTTTCAGGATATATTTGTTTTGAAAAACTGTCTATCCTAGTTCTAGCAAAACAAGGTCTTCGATTCAAAATTGCATTTATCAAATCTTTACTCAAACGCTGAACTCCTTTTACAAAATTCTTTGGTTCTTTTGATAAAAAAGAATGGTGAAGCTTTTTTCGAGCATGGCTGTAGTTTTTAACTAGTTTGTAAAATTAGATAATAAGCCATTCGAAGACAAGATGTCCATTAGATGAACTAGTTCAACGTCAACGTTTTAAATAGATAATCATGAGTCTTTTTAAAAATTTATTTGACTCATGAATTACTTACGTTTTATTTGAGTTCTTTTGATATAATTTGGGAGTTCATAAAAAATAAAAAGCCCGAAAATCAACGATTTACGAGCTTTTGAAACAATTTGATATACATTCCAGCGGAGAGTGAGGGATTCGAACCCTCGATACCCTTTCGAGCATACACACTTTCCAGGCGTGCTCCTTCAACCACTCGGACAACTCTCCATAATATTACCACCTTCCCGCCCGGGATCAAGATATAAACTTAATAACAAATCCTTTGCAAAGGAGGGCAAAAATACATGATCAACACTTAGCTGCCGAATATTTTTTCTGCATTGGAAGTAGTGATTGTGGATACTTCCAAGGGAGTAACTCCTTTCACCAACGCCAGTTTTTCAACGATGTATTTCAGGTAACTGCTCTCATTGCGTTTGCCACGGAAAGGCACCGGCGTCAGGTATGGCGCATCTGTTTCCAATACCATATGTTCTAAAGAAATTCTTTCTAACACCGCTGCCAGTCCGGCATTTTTGTAAGTGAGTACACCACCTATCCCTAAATAAAATCCCAGGTCTATTATTTGCATTGCCGATTCGTAATCACCGCCAAAACAATGGAAGATGCCTTTCAGCGAGCCTTTCTGATGCTGCCCGACAATCCTGATACATTCTGTTGTAGCGTCCCTTGAGTGAATAACAATGGGAAGATCATATTGCAAGGCCCATTCTATCTGCTGATTATAAGCAGCTGTCTGTTGCTGCTCAAAGGTTCTGTCCCAGTAAAAATCCAGCCCTATCTCCCCTATCGCTGCAAACTTTGTTTTTGAAAGCCAGTCTTGTACTAATTCCAACTCCTGCAAATAATTTTCTTTTACCGAGCACGGATGCAACCCCATCATAGGAAAACATTTGTCCGGATACTTATCCCTTAACTGGAGCATGCTGTTAGTAAAGGCGCTGTCTATGGAAGGAAGATAGAATTTTGTAACTCCTTCTTTATCCGCCCGGTTTATAACCTCACGTATATCATCAGCAAATTCAGGCAGGTATAAATGGCAATGCGTATCTATTATCATAATTTAAAATTCAACAATATTATTAATAAACTTGCTACTCATATTAACGGTAGCTCTACGTATTGCTATCTGCTCTCAGCTATCTGCTATCTAGTTGGCGCTGATGCTATGGCAAACAAAAACAAGAGGAAACCGGGTGGCAGTGATCTGTTGATTGCTAACAGCAAATCTTAACATGACTTCAAAATTAACTTCCTTATTTATAACATCTATATACGAAGAGAATAGGCGAAGGGTTTATACGTAACATACTTAAGGACAAACCTGAATCTAAAATCGTATAATTACTGCTATCAATTTGAACATACGGTTATAGTTTTCTTCTTTGTGACTCGGCTCCTAATGAATATTTTTTTTACCTTATTTAATAATCACAACAATAATAGAAATCAAAAAAACTTAGCACTTTACATATCAGCATATCTTCAAGCCAATTTTTAGTGGCACCTTAGGGATAGTATAATTCCTAAGCCCAATAGTTATTCTTATAATTCAATAGTATTAATACTATTGAATTAATTACCTGTTTTTTTTGTTATCAGTATGATGAGATCAGAAAGGGAGCATTTTGCCTGAGCAAATACAAGCGATAAAATTAGAAGGAATTTTATTGTTTCTATTTTTTACTAAAATTGAATTCTTATAAATAAATAATGTACCGTTAATACAGTAACAAAATATTTAGAACGCTACAACTCAATACAGACTTGACTATCATCGATCTTCACATTATAAAATCTATCTATCAATCAAGCATAATAAAATTACATTAACACCAGAATTTAGTTTGAATTAATTAAAATTTGTTTTATCTTTAAAATAGTTTTCATAGGGTACGGATTAAAAACGGGCCAGGGTTTCTACCCAGGCCCAAATTTTTTTGATGATATCCTGAATAAATCCATTTCTGCAAATAGTCTCAAAGTTGGAATTATTCCCAATTTATGATTTTCGTTACTCTATATAATTATTCTTTCAAAACTATATCCTCTTTCTTTGTAATATTTCAACAGGATGGGTAATGTATACATCATCCTCTTTTTTGCTTTTTCGCTATCATGAAAAACGATGATTGAACCGGGAGTTGTTGATTTCAAAATATTTTTCCAGCAATCTTCGGGAGAAAGATTAGTATCGAAGTCTCCACTTAGTACAGACCACATTATTATATTGTAATGAAGTTTATCAATCAACTGCTTCGACTGGAAGCGTGTAATCTTTCCATAAGGCGGACGAAAGAGGGAAGATGCTATATACTTTTCCGCCTTGATTATATTTTTCAAGTAAGTCTTATCATCAACTGTCCAGCCATTTAAATGATCATATGTATGATTACCCGTACTATGGCCGGCGTTTACTATCTGTTTATATATTTCAGGATGTTCAGCAACGTTCTTACCAATACAAAAAAAAGTTGCTTCTGCATTGTATTGATTCAACTGATCTAAAACAAACGGCGTTACCGTTGGATGAGGCCCGTCATCAAAACTTAAATAAATCTTTTTTTCTTTAGAAGGGATACTCCATATATAATCCGGGTAAAGAAACTTTTTCACCACCCACGGAGTTTTAACTAAATAAAACATTGTAAGATTTTTAGTAATAAGTTCACTGCTATCATCGGTCAGCCTACTACTCAAATATCAGTCATAAATGATATCCTAAGATTTTTCGAAGTAATTTATTTAAAAATAACCGATAATAGTTTCGCCCTGAAATTCATGGTGTTTACCTTAAAGCTGATAGTCGTTTTCTATCTTTGGGCAATGGAAAGAAAAGTTAGGGTGCGTTTTGCACCAAGTCCCACAGGAGGGCTGCACCTGGGCGGAGTAAGAACGGTGCTATTTAATTACCTGTTTGCAAAACAACAAAGGGGAAATTTTATCCTTCGCATTGAAGATACTGATCAGAACCGCTATGTTGAAGGAGCCGAACAATATATCATAGATTGTTTACAATGGTGCGGACTGAATGCGGATGAAGGTCCTCATGCAGGTGGCCCTTTTGCACCCTACAGGCAGAGTGAAAGAAAAAATATTTACCGTCAGTATGCTGATCAGCTGATTGAAAAAGGATTAGCATATTATGCTTTTGATACCACCACGGAGTTGGAAGAAATGCGAACCAAATTTAAGGCTGATGATAATCCGCAACCGCAATATAATTATGTGCTGCGTGAAAAAATGCGTAACTCACTTACAATAAGTGAGGGAGAATGCAGGCAACTTATTAAAGAGGAGATACCTTATGTGATCAGGATAAAAATGCCTCAAAACGAAGAGATAGCATTCACAGACATGATTCGCGGTGAAGTGCATTTCAACAGCAACCTGGTAGATGACAAGGTTTTGTTGAAAGCTGATGGAATGCCTACTTATCACCTGGCCGTTGTAGTGGATGATTATTTGATGAAGATCACGCATGCTTTTCGCGGTGAAGAATGGTTGCCGAGCGCACCGGTTCATATATTACTTTGGAGATACCTTGGATGGGAAGACGCCATGCCGCAATGGGCCCACCTGCCATTGATATTAAAGCCTGACGGACATGGAAAGTTAAGTAAGAGAGATGGCGACAGACTGGGCTTCCCGGTGTTTGCGATGGATTGGAAAGATCCTAAAAGCGGTGAACTAAATACCGGCTTCAAAGAAAAAGGTTTTCTACCCGATGCCTTTGTAAATATGCTTGCCATGCTTGGCTGGAATGACGGAAGCGGACAGGAAATTTTTACACTGAATGAATTGATAGAAAAATTTTCCATAGACAGGATCCATAAAGGAGGCGCTAAGTTCGATTATGACAAGGCTAAATGGTTCAATCATGAATGGATAAAAAGAACCGGCGACGAACAGCTAACTGATATGCTTCTGCAATCATGGAAAGATAAGGACGTCACCGCTGAAAGATCATACATTACAAAAGTGATAAGTATGGTTAAAGAACGTTGCTTCCTCCTTACTGACTTCTGGGATCAATGCTTCTTCTTTTTTAAAACGCCTGCTACTTATGATATCGTGTCAGTAAAAGCAAAATGGAATGACGATAAGAAATTATTCTTTGAAGAATTTATTAATGAAATTAATCAACTAAATAATTTTGATGCATTAACAATTGAAGCCCGTTTTAAAGATCTTGCGATACAAAAAAATATTAAAGCGGGAGAGTTACTATCACCCTTTCGTATAATGCTGGTAGGTGGTAAGTTTGGTCCGCCTGTATTCGAGATTGCTTCTACTATTGGTAAAGAACAAACGATGGAAAGGATTAAAAAGCTTTTGTTTGAGCTATGACTTGAATGATTTTGTGTTACTATGATTTTATCCATAGGCCATTACAAAATCATTCAAATCATAATTCGTACAATTTTTACATTTGCAATATGGCTTTTATAAAAAAATACCGTATCCCTCTTATTCTTGCACTTATAAAATTCATTCTGCCTTACCTGCTCCAAGATTCTTTTTATGAATTGCACAGGGACGAATATTCATACCTGGCGGAGGCCGGTCACCTTGATTGGGGATTTATGGAAGTGCCTCCGTTACTATCGCTGTTATCTAAAATCACGCACCTTTTAGGAAACGGATTTTTCTGGGTAAAATTCTGGCCTTCTTTATTTGGAGCGCTTACCGTATTGATTATTTGTGAGATGATTATAGAAATGGGTGGTCGTGTTTTTGCTCAGTGCGTTGCTTGCATTTGTATGATAGCGGGCGTTTACCTTCGGATTCATTTTTTATTTCAGCCAAATTTCCTGGAGATATTTTGGTGGAGCCTGCATGCACTGCTCATTATAAAATACATCAATTCCAACAACTCAAATTACATTCTCCTGTCAGGTATCGCAGCAGGCTTAGCCTGGCTCAGTAAATATTCTATTATTTTTTTTGTTATAGGAATAATCGCCGGAATTATTCTTACTCCCGATAGAAAAATACTGTTTAAAAAATACATCTGCATGGCAGCGGGAATTGCGCTGATAATTGCTTTACCGAATATCATCTGGCAATACAACCATAAATGGCCGGTTATTTATCACATGAAAGAACTGCGTGAAACGCAGCTCCGATTTGTACTACCATTGGCTTTCTTAAAAGACCAGGTTCTTATGCACTTGCCTTATTGTTTTATATGGATAGGGGGACTGATATGGCTGCTCTTCATCAGAGCCGGGAAACGATACCGGATACTGGCATGGATATACATTACAGTTATAACCTTACTGATTGTTTCATCCGGTAAGAATTATTATTCACTGGGAGCGTATCCCATGTTACTTGCAGCTGGTGGCGTATGGCTTGAAAGTATTACGGTCGATAGATTCAGGTGGCTGCGTTATGCTGCTGTAAGCATTGTTATAATCCTTGCGGTTCCTTTTGTCCCGATGTTATTACCCATATGGAAACCTGTGAAGCTAGCCGGTTATTATGCGAAATATGGCATTAGTAATACCGGGATACTCAAATGGGAAGACCGGAAAGATCATCCACTCCCACAGGATTTTGCCGATATGTTAGGCTGGAAAGAACTCGCTGATAAAGTATCCAACGCGTATGCTTTATTGCCTGACTCTATTAAAAAAATTACGCTGATTCATTGTCGTAATTACGGACAGGCAGGCGCTATATCTTACTATGGAAATAATCTTCCTCAGGTTAATACTGATAATGGAAGTTTTTTGTTATGGATGCCGGACACGTACCATATCAAAAACATTTTGCTGGTAGCCAGGCGCCTGCCTGATCAGGATGACAGTGTGTTTCAACAATTTGAAAAGCACCGGATGACCGACAGTATAAAGAATTTCTACTCAAGAGAATTCGGTACTAAAATCTTCCTGTTTGAAAATGCAAATAATATTGCAAATTCCATGATAGAAGAAAATATTCGAAAACAGAAGAATAAATTTCGAAGATGATATTAAAGTGTATGGCATATTCAATAGCGTCGTTTTGCTGACGGCTGAAAGCTGACGGCTCTGATAGCTGATAGCTAATGAGGATATGATTTACTTAACACTGCCGGAACTTAATAGATCAATAGCATTTTCATTTACTATTTTTACAGAACAATATTAAGTGATGCATGAAAAATTAAAAAGGCCGCTCAGGGTCCTGGTTGCAAAGATTGGTCTTGACGGGCACGACAGGGGAGCTAAGATTATTGCCACCGCTCTGCGTGATGCGGGGATGGAAGTGATATATACCGGTCTCCGGCAAACGCCTGAAATGGTGGTAAATGCTGCACTGCAGGAAGATGTTGATGCTATCGGGATCAGCATTTTAAGTGGGGCGCATAACACTATTTTTCCTAAAGTAATGCAACTGATGAAAGAGAAAGGGATGGATGATGTATTATTAACCGGCGGTGGAATTATTCCTGCCGATGATATGAAAGTATTGAATGATTCAGGTGTGGGAAAATTATTTGCCCCTGGCACCCCAACTTCAGAGATCGCAGGTTATATAAACAAATGGGTAACAGAACACCGTTCCTTTTAAAAAATATACCATGTATCAAACAATAAATACCCGTCTTGAAAAATCAATTTTTGTAATTACCATTAACCGTCCGGATAAATTAAATGCGCTTAATGAAATTATGATAGGAGAGCTGGCACTTGCAGTTGATGAAGTTTATAACAATGTTGACATCAGGTCGGCCATTATCACTGGTTCAGGAATTAAAGCTTTTGTTGCAGGCGCTGATATAAATGAGTTTTTTAACATCGGTAACGATGGTACCGCGATAGCTAAAAAAGGACAGGATGTGTTTTTTAAAATTGAAAATTCACCCAAACCGATTATAGCAGCCGTAAATGGTTTTGCATTAGGCGGTGGTTGTGAATTAGCCATGGCCTGTCATTTCAGGATCGCTGCTGACAATGCGAAGTTCGGACAACCCGAAATAAACCTGGGATTGATACCCGGATATGGTGGCACACAACGCTTAACGCAATTAATAGGGAAGGGTCGTGCAATAGAGTTGATGCTGTCAGCGGTTTTTATAGACGCTGCAACTGCACTGCAATATGGATTGGTCAACTATGTAGTGCCACAGGAAGAACTGATGAACAAATCAATAGCGGTTCTTTCGTTAATTAATGAGAAGCCATCTGTCGCTGTCGCCAATTGTATAGAGGCTGCTAACGCTTTATCTGATCATTCTAAAAACGGCTACGAAGTTGAAGCAGCTTGTTTTGGAAAATGTTTTAATACACAAGATATGAAAGAAGGTATCACCGCATTCCTGGAAAAACGCAAGGCGAATTTCACAGGGAAGTAGTGAGAGCTATCAGTATCATAATACACTTTTAATATCCTGAATTTCTATTAACAATTATTAATTACTAATCAACAATTACCTCATGGATTATCGTATAGAGAAAGATACAATGGGTGAAGTAAAGGTACCTATTAATGCGCTCTATGGAGCGCAGACGCAACGTAGCATTGACAACTTTAAAATAGCGCAGGATATAAACAGGATGCCGAAAGAAATTATCCGTGCTTTTGCATATTTAAAAAAGGCCGCAGCTATCACCAACCTTGAAGCGGGCGTACTGACAAAAGAAAAGTCCGATCTGATAGGAGTGGTATGTGACGAAATCCTCGAAGGAAAACTAAATGATTCTTTTCCGCTGGTAGTATGGCAAACAGGTAGCGGAACGCAAAGCAATATGAATGTTAATGAAGTAATCGCTTATCGCGGCCATGTAATAAATGGCGGACTGCTTACCGACAAAGAAAAATTTCTTCATCCTAATGATGATGTCAATAAATCGCAGTCGTCAAACGATACTTTTCCTACGGCAATGCATATCGCTGCTTATAAAATACTTGTTGAAGTAACCATACCCGGAATCCTTGAGTTAAGAGATACCCTTGCTGAAAAAAGCAAGCTGTTTATGAAAGTTGTAAAAATTGGCAGAACACATTTTATGGATGCCACACCCATCACACTGGGTCAGGAAATAAGCGGTTATGTATCGCAGCTGGATCATGGACTTAAAGCAATTAAAAATACACTGGCTCACTTATCGGAGCTTGCCCTTGGCGGGACAGCTGTTGGCACCGGCATAAACACCCCACCGGGATACGCAGAAAACGTAGCGGCACATATCGCATCTTTAACCGGACTGCCATTTATCACCGCTGAAAACAAATTTGAAGCGCTTGCTGCTCATGATGCTATTGTTGAATCGCACGGCTCCTTAAAAACTGTGGCAGTTAGTTTGATGAAAATTGCCAACGATATAAGGATATTGTCATCAGGGCCACGGTCAGGCATAGGCGAAATTTTTATTCCTGATAATGAACCCGGATCATCTATCATGCCCGGCAAGGTAAACCCTACTCAGTCGGAGGCGCTTACAATGATCGCAGCACAGGTTATGGGTAATGATGTTACCATAAATATAGGCGGCGCTACCGGCCATTTTGAATTAAATGTTTTTAAACCAGTGATGATCTACAACTTCCTTCATTCTGCCAGGCTGATAGGTGATGGTTGCAGGAGCTTTAATGAAAAGTGTGCTGTGGGAATTGAGCCAATAGAAGCTAATATCAAAAAGCACCTTGATAATTCACTTATGCTGGTCACTTCCCTTAACACTAAGATCGGTTATTATAAAGCCGCTGAAATTGCGCAGAAAGCACATAAAGAAGGGACGACTTTAAAAGAGATGGCGGTAAAACTCGGTTACGTTACTCCTGAGCAATTTGATGAATGGGTTGTGCCCGCAAATATGGTAGGAGATATTGGTTAAATTTAATTCCGTGTATAAATTTGTGCACACTTAAAATTTTTCAAGAAAATCAAGTGGTTTCGAAATAATCAACTGTGCTATAAATCCATTTTTAAAACTACTTACCTTTCCCCGTTCAGTACTTGTGATGTAACCAAATCTTATACCCCCTTGCAAGCCATCAGTTATTTTGCCATTTTCATCCAAGCCTTTTATGAAATAGACCGGTATAAAAATACTCAGCTTTTTACTATTAATGCCTAAGGTAACGGAAGGAGAAATTGCGATTGTAGCATTGTTTTGCTTAAGTATGTTTTGACGAAATTCACCCATCACATTATGACTTACCTTTTTATCAGGCCTGCCAAATGCAAGCGTACTGGTATAGGAGTTTCTACTTGAGCCAAATGGTATATTGAAATCCAGCGCATCTGCCGCATTATAGCTTTCAGTATAATTATAACTTATAGCCGCATAACCTGTAACGTTAAAACCGCTGCCAAGCGCTTTAACTATTGAGAAAGTAAATGTAGGCGTGATAAAAACATCTTTGTTCTCTTTAAGCGTAAACGAGTCTGTGGCATACAAAAAAGATGTTTTTGTAAATCCCAATTCCACATTTATAAACAAGGGCTCTTTATATGACACACTACTTAAAGCAGCAAGCGCCTGTTTTTTTTCATCTTCTGTGCCATCGATACTTATATCACGAAGTCCCGCAGTTCTTGGCGGTATTTTTTTTCTGTCTGCATAGGCAGTATTTACTTTATCAAGATTTGCTATCTGCCCATCGGCTAAAACAAAATGAGGATGCCAGAACATTTTTTGCAGATTAAATTTTACGGTAGTCCCAGGACTGATACCACTCAAATCCAATGGGGTAGCCTGACTGCTGCCTTTGCTAATTTTCTGATCTATGGTTAACCCACCGCTCCATCTTGAATTAAATTTTGCCTGTAACTCAATCTTTCCATTAACGCCCTCTTTTAAAAAAGAAGATACAGAAACATTGGAATACAAATTTGGTAAGCTGCTTACGCCAAATGGAGTTGATAATTTAGATCTGGTATTGTTCCTGGCAGCATTTTCTGTAACCAGTGCGTTTTGTCCCGTTAAAGTATCTTGTGTATATCCCGCCTTTATGAATGAAAAAGATATAATCAGCATTAATAGTATTCGGTTCATTTTATTAAATTTTAGCTTAAAGTGAAAAGAAAAACATTCCCATCCTGCACGCCACCAGGGTAATTTTTATCTATATCCAGTGGATCGAAGCCCTGGTTATCGGGTGTTACCACCGCTTGTATGCGTGCGTGCGCCTGCGCCTTTCCAGCGAAGACAAACCATTCAAACCTGTAAGTTATACCAGGCAAAAGATCAATGTCTCCCTCATCATTGTCTG
>Ga0123337_10002926_pt1 | contig 18818 bp, 14 predicted proteins | sample frozenSSSSmetaG_FD_89792 | JGI IMG/M metagenome (GOLD analysis project Ga0123337, IMG submission 89792) | Glacier valley bacterial and archeal communities from Borup Fiord, Nunavut, Canada, to study Microbial Dark Matter (Phase II) -... | ecosystem: Environmental > Aquatic > Freshwater > Ice >... | reverse complement strand
GAACCGGAAGGACAGCATGCCGACGATGACGGTTGCGGCGACCCAGATCGCAAGCATAAACCACCACGGAGCACCGTTGCCAGGAATTAGCCAGATCACGAAGAGATGCAGCAGGTATACTGAAAATGAGATGACCCCGAGCGGCGCCAGCACCCTCTGAACCATCGGGATAGGTCGATACATCCCGAACAGAAAGACCGGGACGGAAAGGAACGTTGCGGCTGTCCAGTAAGCTACTCCCCAGATGCTCATCCACCAGACGACGCGACCGAATGCCATAGAAACAACAGCCGTCAGCATGAAACCAAAGTGCAAAGTTGGAAGGCGTTCCGACTGATGCAGGTAAGTCACTAGGCCGACGAAGAAGAAGCAGTAGATCAACGCACTGTACTGAACGGAGTTTGGCAAAGAAGGAACGAACATCGCAAAGCCGAGCATTGCGACCACCACGTAGGCTGCCCGATACCCAAGGCGTCGTGGCGCGATGGCGGCAAAGATGCTCACTGCAGCATAGAATGCAATCTCATAGGCTAGGGTCCACTCAAGGCCACCCAGCGGAACCGTGAGTCCGAAAAAGTGGGTCGTCATAGAGAAGAAACTCAGTGCGTAGATCACCGAGTGATCGTTGAAGGCGGCCAAGATCGCGGCGCGCCGTGCATCGTTAGCGAGAACGAACCAAGCCAAAACGCTCGCCAAGACATATAGGGGAAGCAGACGGAATGCCCGCCGCAGCCAGAATGCCGCAAAGCGCTTCCAGGCCAAGGGGCGTGAGAGTAACGGGAGCACGGTGCTTGGAATTATGTATCCGCTGACGCAGAAGAAGATGAATACGCCTACAACACCGTAGTTTACTGATCGATCCTGGATGTCCGGAAAGTCGGGGATGACGCCGTTCAGGAAGTGAGAGAATAGAACCAGAGTTATCGACAGTCCTCGAAGCGCATCCAATGACGGCAGTCGTCCCTTACCAACGACTGTTGTACCGCGCTGAGCCGGCAAGTCAGAGACTGATTTATTTCGCATGGTCTAGTTCGCCCAGCTCCAGATCGGCCAAACTGCCGCAGTCCACATCGACCCAACCAGACAACTCACGGCGTGCGCACTGAGAGGCCCCCTGGTGCAAGTAGCCACGGGCCTTTTGGGGGGAGATTCGGTCATTTCCCTGGGCCGGGAACGAGCCCCAACGAAATTTTGCCAAGAGCGGCCCGCAGCACCCTACCGACCGAAGCCCACACTTAGCTCTCCTGGCCCACCGCCTCAAACACCAGTCCTGCGGATTGCCTGTAGGGTAGAGTAAAGGTTGGCCCGCCCGCTCTTGTAAGAATCTATTACTAGTTGTCTTGCAATGCGCTCACGCAGCCGGCGTGGGTCGCGCTGCCAGTGCTTAACTACGGGAGTCTGGTACCAGTCGGGCATGGCGGAGTTCAGTGTTTCCGCGAAGTTGCGGATCATCGCACGGCGGCGGCTGTCCACCGGATCAGAATGGATATTGTACGCTCGATCAATGAAGAGGTGTCGAGCCACAGACCACTGGTAGTAATGATCCCAGCGATCATAGAGAAAAATGTGCCGACGCTTCTTGAGTTCCTCGTATGAGTTGAATATGTTCATCGTACTTGGCAGGTTGGTGCGGCTTTGCGCCAGTATTGAATCCGGACGCTGTAAGTAATGGTACTTGTGCCCGGGGACAAAGCCGATCGTAGGGCACGAGGCGAGAAGGGCCGGCACGACGGCGAAGTCCTCAAACCAACCGTCGCCGAAGCGAACGCCAGGTGCGAACATATCGGAGCGATATATCTTGTTCCACGCCGATGACTCGAGACCGGATGATAGCACCTGCTTAACGGGATCGCCTTCATTGCGGACTGCGAGATCGAAGCGCTGCTGCACTCGTCCTTCAGGCGTCACCAGGTCATAGTTCGTGACAGCGATCTTGCCGTTGGGCCCGAGAGCATCAACGAGGCTCGACACAAAGTCGGGTTCCACCCAGTCGTCTGAATCGACGAACGTAACCAAGTCGCTTTCGATGCGGTCTATGCCGAAGTTGCGCGCGCTGCCCAGGCCTCCGTTGTCCTTATGCAAATAGTGAAAATTACTGTGTCTTTCAGCGTACTGTTGAGCGATTTGCGTGCTGCCGTCCAAGGATCCGTCGTCGACTAGCAGGACGCGCAGTCGCGCGTATGACTGCGTCTGCAAAGAATGAAGGCAGCGATCCAAGTACTTGTCTACGTTGTAGATTGGAACAATAACGTCGACCGTGGGCGCCCATTGCAAGTAAAGCGCCCGTGCTGGTTTCGGCGAATGATTCCGACGATGAGCAACATGATGCGAGGATCGCGATACGAATGGCGAATACTGGTTCAGTCGCGCCACTATGCCGAAAAGCAAGGCGACTTTTCGCAATCGGCCGCCCTTCCAGTTCATGTATCCCGTGGCTTCGTAGGCGCCGGGAAACGCTCGACGGGAGTTGAGTACGTCAAAGACGTACTTCCGTGATGTCAGTGGCAGCACTTTCGTCATGGCCCTGAACAACTGTGCAGACGCGCGCTGCGTCGACGCATATCGGTACAGTAGTTCATGAGAAAAAGATCCCTGAGTATCAAGCCAACTGCCAGCATAGAGGTGCTGGCAACAACTCTGGCCGTCCATTAGGTCGAGCGTGAATACTCCGACTGGCTCTATAAGTAGATCGTTGTCCAGTAGTTGCCGGGAGCCATCAAGGACAAGGCCGTGACCTCGGCCCAGCCATGTCATCAGCGTGGGCAACGGTGTAAGGTCTAGTGTCTCGTTATCGATCTGTAGGTGGCGGTTGCGGCAGGCCTTCAGCGCCTCGGTGATAAAAGGATGGCCGGGCTCCGAGAGGATGAGATGCGGTCCAAGAAGATAATCGCTTTCCCACCCCATGACGCAACGCCTATTGAGCCACGGGGTAACCGGTTGATTGAACTTCACATCAAGGTCGAAGTAGACGCCGCCGAACTGCTCCATTGCAAACAGGCGCACGATATCTGTTGCGAATGCCCACTTCTTCTCCTCCAGTGCCTCGCGAAGGAATGAACTGTCGATCGATCTGACGTCAGCGGCGTTCCAGACCCTTACCTCGAAGTCTGGATGAAGTGCCTTGGCGATATCGAGATGGCGAGAGAAAGTCGCTGGCATTGGCTCGCCGCTTAGCCAGACACAGTGAAGGATACGTGGGATCATTCGGGGCAATTTCGTTGATAGAAAATTGAGCGGAGGCTAGTGCAGGACGTACTGAGTCTCACCCACCTGCTGATTACCTCAAGGCCACCTATGCAGTCCATTTTCAGAAGTGAGTCCTCACATGCCAATTTGAGCGAGGTCCTTCGCCGAGATCACCGGCGGCCCCTCGAGTGGCCATTTCACGGCAATCGTGGCATCATCCCACCGGATCGTGCGTTCGCTCTCTGCGTGCCAGTAGGCGGTGGTCTTGTACAGAAACTCCGTGCCGTCCTCTAGTGCAAGGAAGCCGTGGGCGAAGCCCTGGGGGATCCAGAATTGCTTGCGGTTGGTAGCACTGAGTTCGACGGCGGCCCATTTGCCGTAGGTCGGCGAGCCCGCGCGGATGTCTACGGCCACGTCCCAGGCGGCGCCGTGGACAACGCGGACCAGCTTGCCCTGGGCATGTGGAGCGATCTGGCAGTGGAGGCCGCGCAGCACGTTCTTGTGGCTGGTCGAGTGGTTGTCCTGCACGAAATCGACGTCGAGCCCGGTGGCTTCGCGGAAGCGGGTGAGGTTGAAGCTTTCGAAGAAGGCGCCGCGCTCGTCCTCGAACACGCGCGGTTCGAACACCATCAGTCCTTCGATATCGAGGCGAGTGACCTGCATCAGCGGCCTTCCTTGAGAATGCTGGCGAGGTAGCGGCCGTAGCCGCTCTTTTCGAGCGGCCTCGCGAGACGCTCGAGTTCGCCGTCGTCGATCCAGCGGTTGCGCCAGGCGATCTCCTCGGGGCAGGCAACCTTGAGGCCCTGACGCTTTTCGAGCGTGGCGATGAACTGGCCAGCCTCGAGCAGCGAGTCATGCGTGCCGGTGTCGAGCCAGGCGAAGCCGCGGCCCATGCGCTCAACGTTCAGCTCGCCGGCCTCGAGATAGAGACGGTTGAGGTCGGTGATCTCAAGTTCGCCGCGCGGTGAGGGTTTCAGCCGCCGGGCGAAATCCACCACGCGCTCATCGTAGTAGTAGAGGCCGGTGACTGCGTAGTTCGATTTCGGCGCGTGCGGCTTCTCCTCGATGGAGGTGGCGCGACCGGTTTCGTCGAAGCCGACCACGCCGTACCGCTCCGGGTCGTGGACATGGTAGGCGAACACGGTGGCACCGGTTTCACGGGCGGCGGCGGCGCCGAGCAGGCGCGGCAGGTCGTGTCCGAAATAGATGTTGTCGCCGAGGATCAGCGTCGAGGGACGGCCGGCAACGAAGTCAGCGCCGAGGATGAAGGCCTGCGCGAGACCGTCGGGCTTGGGCTGGACGACGTAGTGGAACGCCATGCCCCAGGCGGAGCCGTCGCCCAGCAGCGCCTCGAAACGCGGCAGGTCGGTGGGAGTGGAGATGATCAGCACTTCGCGGATGCCGCCATGCATCAGGGTTGACAGCGGGTAGTAGATCATCGGCTTGTCGTAGACGGGTAGCAGCTGCTTGGAGATGCTGAGCGTGGCCGGATGCAGCCGCGTGCCGGCGCCGCCGGCGAGGATGATGCCGCGGCGGGTCATGAGGGCTCCCCGACCAGGACTGCGATGGTGGGGAGGACGTCGTCGCGCCACCCGGGCAGCTCGCAGTCGAGTGCGCTGCGCAGCTTGTGGGTCGAAAGGTGCGAGTTCCTCGGACGTCGCGCGGGCGTCGGGAAGGCGGAGGAGGGAACCGGCAGCACCCGGTCCGGTGTAGCCCTGAGCTTTGCGCCCAGCCCGAGCGCCGCTTCGACAATGAAGCGGGCATAGTCGCAGCGGCTCGTCTCGCCCTCGGCGGTGAGGTGGTAAGTGCCAGCGGGCAGGGGACGGCCGGCGTCGCCTTGCGCGATGATACGACCGACGATATCGGCGATCAGCCGGGCGCTGGTGGGGCAGCCGAACTGGTCGTCGATCACCTTGAGTTCGTCGCGCTGCGCCGCGACCTCGAGGATCTTGCCGATGAAGTTGCTGTGCGAGGCACTGTGCACCCAGCTGGTCCGCAGGATGACGTGATCGGCGCCGCTCGCCGCGATCGCCAGTTCGCCGTCGAGCTTGCTGCGCCCGTAGACGTTGAGCGGCGATGTTGCGTCGTCCTCGACGTAGGGCTCCGGCTTTTCGCCATCGAACACATAATCGGTGGAGAGATGGATGAGCCGCGCACCCATCTCGGCGGCGGCCTCGGCCAGGCGGCCCGGGGAGGTGGTGTTGACGAGCCGGGCCAGTTCGGGCTCGGACTCTGCCTTGTCGACTGCGGTGTAGGCCGCGGCGTTCACCACCACGTCCGGCTGCTCGCGATGCACCAGTCGTGCCACGTCGTCAGGGCGTTCGAAGTCCGCGCCGGCGCGGCCATAGGCGGCAATCTCGCCCAGCGGGGCAAGGAGCGCGGTCAGCGCCGTGCCGACCTGCCCGTCGCGACCGAGGATCAGGATCTTCATCCGTACTGCCTCGCAATCCAGTCGCGGTAGGCGCCGCTCGTCACATCGGCCACCCATGTGGGGTTGGCAAGATACCAGTCGACCGTCCGGGCAATGCCATCGGTGAACGACATCGCGGGCCGCCAGCCGAGCTCGCGGCCGATCTTGGTGGCATCGATCGCGTAACGGCGGTCGTGGCCGGGCCGGTCGGCGACGAAGGTGATCTGCTCGGCATAGGACTTGCCGTCGGCGCGGGGGCGGCGCGTGTCGAGCAGGGCGCAGATGCTGTGCACCACTTCGAGGTTCGCCATCTGGTTGTTGCCGCCGACATTGTAGGTGGTGCCCGGTTCGGCGCGTTCGAGCACCAGGCGGATGGCGACGCAATGGTCGCCAACATAAAGCCAGTCGCGCACCTGCTGGCCGTCGCCATAGATTGGCAGTGCCTTGCCGCTCAGGGCATTGTGAATCACCAGCGGCACCAGCTTCTCAGGAAACTGCAGCGGGCCGTAGTTGTTCGAACAGTTGGTGACAAGCGTATTCAGCCCGAATGTCTCGCGATATGAACGGACCAGGTGGTCCGAACTCGCCTTGCTCGCCGCGTAGGGGCTGTTGGGCAGATACGGGTTGGTCTCGGCGAACGCCGGATCGTCCGGCGCCAGCGTGCCATAGACCTCGTCGGTGGAGACATGCAGGAAGCGGAAGCCGCTGCGCTGTGCCTCCTCGAGGCCGGCAACATAGCCGCGGACGGCTTCGAGCAGATGCAGCGTGCCCATCACGTTGGTCTCGAAGAACGGCGCAGGGCCCGAGATCGAGCGGTCGACATGGCTTTCGGCCGCGAAATTGACCACGGCCCGCACCTGGTTCTGCCGCAGCAGGCGGCCGACCAGTACGCCATCGCCGATCGACCCCCGCGTAAAACTGTGGCGCTGGTCGGCGGCAATTGCAGCGAGGTTGCCCAGGTTGCCGGCATAGGTGAGCGCATCGAGCGTCACGACCGGCTCGTTCGAAGCGGCAAGCCAGTCGAGCACGAAGTTCGAACCGATGAAGCCCGCGCCCCCGGTGACGAGGATGGTCACGCGACAAGTACTCCGCTCTGCGGCTCGACCTTAGCCGCTCCGGAACGACACCACCATGACATCAGAGCTTGCCCAGCAGGCCGGCAAGGTACAGCGACAACTGCCCGATCGCGGTCTGGCGATAGACGCCGGAGCGCCACAGGTTGACGATACGCTGCGGCAACCTGCCATGGCGTGCCTGGCAGAAGCGGTCGAACTTGGTCGCGGCATCCGGGGTGAGCAGGTCGCGGCAGGCCGCCAGCGCGCTCATGTTGAGGTTGTTCCAGCCGACATAACGGCCGCTGAGCGCAAAGCGGGCCCGGTTGATCCGGGCCTGGAAACCGAGGTTCGAGCCGATCAGGTTGGCGTCGTGCTGGCGATAGCGGACGTGCGGCGTCTCCGAATAGATCACCTTGCCACCGGCACCGGCGATGATCAGGTAGGCGAACCAGTCGTGGCTGACGAACTCGGTCCGCCGGGCCGCTTCGCGCAGCAGGTCATAAGCCGCACGGTTCATCACCATGGTGTTGCCGCCGCCGATCGACTGCACCAGCGCGTTGGCGAAATCGGGGGTCCTCCTGAACAGCGTCGAGAGGGACACTTCCTGGTCATCGACGTCGGTGATCACGGTCCGGGCGCAGTAGAGTGCGGGGCGGGAGCCATGCTGGTCGATCGCTGCGACCGCGACCCGGGTCTTGTCGCTGAGCCATATGTCATCCTGGTCGCAGAATGCCACATACTCGGCATCGACGTCGGATTCGGCGAGCAGCTTGCGGAAGTTCCCGGCGAACCCGCGGCGTTCGCCTGTCGTCACCGAGAACCGGCCCTTGTTCCAGATCGTCTGCCAGCTACCCAGCAGGTCCGTGGTACCGTCCGTGGAGGAATCGTCGGATGCGTGCACATCGATGGATGGCCAATCCTGCGCGATCACCGACCGCAGTTGGGCATCCAGGAAGCGGGCGCCATTAAAGGTCGCCAGCAACACCGCTAATCTGCCCGCGCCCGCGCCGTCGGCACGCTGGTCTAAAGTCATTTTCCAGTTCACCCGCATGGACTCCGGGATATTGGTCCCCGGCGTCTTCCCGCTGAAATTCCATTTGTCCGTCCCAACGGACCTAACGAACCTCCAACACAACGCACTCAGCATAGAGAGGGTGCCATGCCTATCAAGGTAGTTTTTGGCAAGGACATCCCGCATAGCGTTATGCGTTGAGAAACACTCAGCAATAATAACGACTTGCTTGGGGTGGACGGCGGCGCTGCGGGCGATGTCGGCGGCATGGTGTGGCATTGGTGCCGCACTGGGGTCTCCTCTGCCGGGAAGCACCCGCCGCCCGGCAATAGCTGTCGCTGTCATACCGCGGTGCGCTTCGCTTCCCGTGCGGGGGCGGAATTCATGCTATGTGGCAGCGAGGGTGTGCAAGTCACTGATAATTAACCATGACGGCCCAAGCTGAAGCTCAGGGTGAGTGGGGGGTTCCGCCATGGAACTTCTGTTTCTGCTTTTATTGATTCCCGTGGTCTGGCTGATGCTGCTGCCGTCGCGCATCGTCGGCACGGTCAAGCGTCATCGCTTTGCTGCCGCAGGTGTTCTCGCCGCGGTTGCGGCAGGCGGCTTCCTGCTCGTCCAGCTCAACCATCCCGCCGATGCTCCGGCCGACTACGCCCACGGCGACGCGGCTCTGCGCGCCATGCTCGAGTAAGCCGACCGGATCAGGTTTTGCCGGCTAACTCGCCGCCGATGTCGCCAGCGAGCTCTCGGGCGCTGGAGCGACGCTGCGGGGAAGCATCGCAATCGCCGCGAAGGTCAGCGTCGAGACAAGTCCCAGGAAGGACATCGCCCACAGGGCGCCGGTCATCCCGAACGCCGCCATCATCAGCGCCAGGCAGAACGGCGACACGGCCGACGCGACTTGTCTCGACGAAGACAGCCAGCCCAACCGGGCGCCGTATTTCTCGCGGCCGAGCAGCTGCAGCGGCAGTGCGCCCGCCACGATGCTCGTCAGGCCAGAACCCAGGCCAAAGAGGATCGCGAACACGATCGACCCGGCGAGCGACGGCGCGGTCAACGCCACGACCGCCAGCGCCAAGGGAGGAAGTGCGGCGGCAATGATCGCCAGGCGTGTCGATGGCAGGTTCTTGCCCAGAACCATATTGGCCAGCCGGCTCAGCACCTGCGCGGGACCGAACAGGGTGGTGATGAGCAGCATGTTGCTGCCTAGCCCGAGGCCGGTCAGCAAGGGAATGATCTGCATGACGACGGCCGAGAGGATGAACCCTTCGACGGCGAAGCCAAGCAGCATCAGGGCGAAGCCGATGGTGCGGTTTCGACCGTGCAGGGTTCGAAAACTCGCTGATCCAGCGCCCGTGCCAGTGCCCGCCGGCAACGCTGCGGTATCTTCCTTGGACAGTCTGCCCAACCAGAAGTGCAGGGGGGCGCAGATCAGCAGGTTGAGGGCGGCGAAGACCAGGTAGACCCCGTGCCAGTCCATCCGCTCCAGCAGCAGGCTGGTGATGGGCCAGAAGATCGTCGAGGCAAAGCCGGCAATCAGCGTGAGGTGGGTGATGCTCCGCTGCGCGTCCTGGCCGGCGACCTGCACCAGCGCCGCGAATGCCGTGGAATAGAGCACGAAGCTGGATGCGATCTCCATGGCGACCAGGGCGCCGCCATAGGCAAGTCCGTTGGGCGACAAGGCGGCCGCTACGAAAGTCAGCGCGGTAGCCAGGGATCCGAGCGTCATGACGCGGGAAGCCCCGAATTTATCGGCGAGATGCCCTGCGACAGGCGCCATAAACCCTCCGGCCAGCAGCGCGACCGTCAGTGCGGCGTAGACCCACTCCGACGGCCAGTTGAATTCCCGCCCTATCGCGGGCGCCGTCACGCTGAAGGAATAATACAGCGTGCCGTAGCCGATGATCTGGGTCACACCCAGCGCCCAGATCGCCCGGGCAGGAATTCTGGCCTTCATGGTCAGGCCGGCTGGATTGCGTTGGCGATCCCGGCGGCGGTGGCGGCGCTGGTGCCGCAGCCGCAGCCCGCTTCACCTTCCGCCCTGGCCTCCTCATCGGCGACACAGCAAGCTGAAGTGGTGGTGGCGGGCCCGCCGCAGCAGGTGGCAGCCGCGGGAGTGGCCTCGCTGCCAAAGCTGACGCTGCAAACGCCCGTCTCGGGGAGCACCAGGTGAACCTCGCGGGCCGCGACATGGTCGCCCGCAAGTTCGGCCACCACTGACCGGGCCTGCTCGAAGCCGGTCGCCATCAGGAAAGTCGGGGCGCGGCCGTAGCTCTTGGAGCCGATGATGAACAGGTTGGTCTCGGGCTGCGCCAGCTCCACGACGCCATGCGGCGGAACGGTCCCACAGCTATGGAAGTTCGGGTCGATGAGTGGCGACAGGGCTGGCGGTGCCTCGGTCGCCGGATCGACGGAAACGCGCAACTCCGACAGCATCTCGAAGTCCGGGCGGAAGCCGGTTGCGACAGCGATCTGGTCCACCATCAACGTCATCTGCGTCTCGCCGAGGCTGCCGATGACGGCAATCCTGCCTTCTGCCTGCACCAGTCGACTGGCGGCGAAAGGTGCCAGCACCTGAAGGCGGCCGGTGTCGATGGCCCTCCTTGCCGCCAGGCCCAACGCTCCGCGCTCCGGCAACTGATCGTTCAGGCCGCCGCCCAGCAAACGCTCGATGCGGTTGCGACGCAGCGCCCAGAGCACGCGCGTGCCGGGCTCCTGGTCCTGCAGGCTGAGCAGTGCCAGCGCGATGTTGATGGCGGAGTGCCCGCTGCCGACGACCAGCACGGTCTTGTTGGCATACTTCTCCCTCGCCGTGCCCAGCACGTCGGGTATGCCATAGTCGATGGAGTCTGCGATCGCCCGTTCGCCGGGCACGGGGAGACCATCGACGCCCATCGGGTTCGGACGCCTCCAGGTGCCGGAGGCATCGATCACCGCCCGAACGACGCTCGCCTGCTCGTTGCCTTCTGCGTCGGTCCAGCGCACTTCGAACGGTGCCTTGTCGCGGTTCTGGTTCGAGACCTTGTCGAGGCCAACTCGCGCAATCGCGGTGACCCGGGCGGAGAGCTTGATGCAGGGCGCCATCATAGGCAGCCCGGCAAGCGGCTCCAGGTACTGTTCGACGATCTGGCGTCCGGTGGGCAGTTCGGTCAGCTCGGGCGCATCCCAGCCTGCTGCCTCGAGCAACCTCCTTGCGGCGGTATCGACGTCGTACTCCCAGGGAGAGAAGACACGAATGTGACCCCACTCCAGCAGCGACGCGCCGACGGAGGCGCCTCGCTCGAAGACGATGGGGGTCAGCCCTCGGCTGAGGAGATGGGCAGCAGCAGCCAGACCGACCGGACCCGCGCCGACCACCGCTATGGGGAGATTGGTCTCCAGCTTCATCGTGCATCTTCCTATTTTCTAGAAATACAGAATTTATAACGAAAGGAGAGTCTCATGCCGCTTCGGTCGAGTCCTCCGACGCCGAAGCGCAGCCGTCCGCATCGGCGCAGCATTCGTCGGCCAGGTAGCCAATGAGGCCGTTCATGCTGGTATAGTTCGCCCGGCAGATCAGTGTGGTCGCCTGGCGTTCCTGCCTCACCAGGTTGACGTCGATCAGCTTCTTGAGGTGATGCGACAGGGTAGATGCCGGAATGTCGAGCTTGAGTTGCAGCTTGCCGACCGGCAAGCCGTTGCCGCCAGCACGGACCAGTGTCCGGTAGATGGTCAACCGGGTGGAGTTCCCGAGGGCCTCGAGCTGCGCTGCAGCTGTTTCGATGTTCATGGAAATAGCATGCCAGTCGGAGGACAGGCGGTCAAGGCTATTTCTACGATCTTCGAATTAGGCGATTGGGCAGCTCCTCTGTTGCGGTCCTTACGACACCGCGACGTGTCACATCGCAACGCCGGAGAAGGAGCCGTCCACAGCATCGGAAGCGGAAATATCCGCAGGCTGACATGACCTATCTACGGTGCGGTCTGATGTCGGCCAGCGAGGAAGCGCTCCAGCGGCCTTGACCACGTCGGTTCGCTGTCGATCAGGGCGTGGCCGTCGCCTGGTATTGGCGGTAGCAACTGGTAGTCTACCTTACCGCCAGCCTCTCGAAATGCGGCTGCCATACGGCTCGATAGTTCCGGGCCAAAAAATGTGTCGTTCTCGGCGTAGAGCCACAACGTTGGAATACGGGCCGTTTCGCCGTATTCGCCGGCCGATTGCACCAGGTTATCCGAGGAACAGTTGTTGTTCGGCTTGTTGCCGTTTCGACCGCCCTCACCACCGGAAAAATTGATGGCGGCTACCACGCCCGGCGGGTTGCGGGCCGCCATGGCAAGTGTCCCCCACCCACCGGCCGAGTTCCCGATCGCGATGAGGTGCTCTGGATCGATGAAGTCCTGCTGCCGCATGTACTGTATTGCGCCCTCAATACTACGGGCCGCCCCGTCCCCTGCTGCCTTGAAGTCTGCAGCCATGCACCATCCCTGGCTCTCGAGGTACTGCCCGCCCGTCGCCCCGTGCCCTGGACGCTGGGGCAGCAGCACCGCGTAGCCCCGGGCCACCAGCCATGCGGTGAGCTTCGGAAAGCTGGGGGTCTTCATCTTTTTCCGGATGCGCGCGTCCTGCTCGGAACCATGATTGATGACGGCAAGCGGGAAGGGCCCACTTCCGGCCGGCCGGAACAGCTGGGCGTGCATGAGCAGCCCGGCCACCGGCGACGGAATGAGCCACTCCTCCACATGCAGCGGTCCGGTCGCCTCGCTCACCCTGCCGGGCTCAGCAGCCAAGCTGGCAGATAGGAAGAAAGTCATTCCGGCGACGAGCGGCAAAAATGACAGCCGTATGAAGCCTTTGTGGGTGACGTCAGCGCCCAGGACCATGTTCAGAAAGCCGAGAGCGGAGCGGATGAGTTTCGTTGTCATAGGAAAGACGTCCCTAGTCGGTGGCAGTTAATCTGGTGTTAACGTCGCTCACTAGCCAGTCGTCATGAGGTTGTTGCGGCAAAGACACATTCATATTCTTATGCTCTGGAGTCGATCGCGTCACTCGACTCCAAACTTGCTGTACTTCTAGACTCCACCTAATAAATTCGTCTTAGTATGGGAAAAGCGCCGAGACAGCGACAGGGACACCGTCCCGCCAGTCGCCACCTCAACGGGGGAATCTAATGTCGAAGAAGGTCACTGGGAAGTCGAAGCGGGTGCTGCGGGCGGGCGCGCCGCGCTTTGTCTTGGTCAAGCAGACGGATCGCAGCTGGCTGCTGGGCGGCACGACTCTGTTCGCGGGCCTCATCGGTATCGGGCTGGCCGGCGCGCCGAGTCTCGCTGTAGCAGCCGACTGTACCGATGACGTCAATGCGTGGAGCTGCAGCGGCGTCGGCGTAGTTCCGCTGGATCCGCTGACTGCGACGGCGGACTTCTTCCTCAATCTCGACGGCAGCCCGCTTCCACTCGAGCTTACCCTCAACAGCGCCACGCCGGGCGTCAGGCTCGATGCCGCCGGCTTCGGCGGCGACGTGCAGGTCGAGAGCGAGGTCGTCGTCCGCAACTCCGGCGGCGATGGCGTGTATGCCACCAACGTGGGTGACGTGGAGTTCAACATCGACGGCGAGTTTACCGGCACGGGCTCCGGCAGTGCCGACGGCCTGCATATCGTGGGTGAAGACGGAGACGCCGAGATCGGTATCTTCGTGCACCAGGACGGTACACTTAATGGCGGCCAGAGCCCTTACAGCGAAGACTCGAGTGCCTTTGGCGGCTATGGCCTGAACGTCGATGGCAATGACGCTTTCGTTTATGGCAACAATGACGGCCACATCCAGGGTACCGAGGCCGGCGCTCTCTTCGCCGATACGTCGGGTGTCGATTTCGGCAATCACAGCTACTCTTCGATGGTCGGCGTTTACGGCATCAAGTTCGAAAACAACAATGGGCCGATCAACTACAGCAATGGCAACGGCCTGACCGTCGGTTATGGGTTCGATGGTGTATACGTTAAGAACGTGTATAACCAGACCGGCAACAATGCCGTTAATATCAATAACAATGATGCCGGAATCATAGTCGGCTACAATAGCGGCATAGACATCCAGGGCGACGTCGAAGGCGTCCAGGGTGGCAACGGCAACATCCAGATCAATAACGATATTTACTACAGCTATGAAGATGACGACAACGACGACCAGACCCCTGACGTTCTGACCCGCAACGACGGTGGTTTTATCTACGGCTACTCCGGCAACGGCATCCTGATCCAGGCCGGCGACGAGGGTGAGCTTACCGGCGATGTCCACATCAACAATGGTGGCACGCTGGGCCGGTTCTTCGATCCGGCGGATATCGAGGCAGAGTTTAACGTTCAATCAGGGGGCTTCGACGTTACCTTCTTCTTCGACCAGCAGTTCGACTTCGAGGGCAAGCTGCCCTACGGCATCTACGGCTTTCAGTCAGGCGTCTGGATCGACGATCTCGACGGCAGCGTCCATATCAACAACAACAGCCGCCAGGCATCCGTCTGGGACGAGCAGAACCAGGTCGACGTTCCGCTCCCCAATGAGCCTTGGATCTCGGGCGGCGTTATCGCCAGCGAGAACGGCTATGGCATCCACATCGAAGGCGTCGGCGACGGCGACGAGGAAAACGGTCGCGTCGACATCAACAACGGCAATGACAACAATTTCGCTCAGGCTGGCGGCCTGATCGTCGGCTACGGCCAGGATGGCGTGTACGTCAAGAATACGACCAACGATGCCAACATCAACAATGCCCGCGGCATCATCGACGGCCACGTGAACGGCGTGTTCTTCGACGACGTCGCCAGCGATGAGCGCTTCGTCGACGTCTATAACGCCGCCGGTTCGATCACCGGCTTCACCGGCATCGGCGTCAGCATCAGCGCCACCGACGCAGAAAGCGTCAACGTCAACAACTGGCGCTTCGACGACCAGACCATGAGTGCTCCTGACCACGGCGGCGTCATCATGGGCGACGACCAGGCTATCTGGATCGAGGCCAACGACATCCATGTGGGCAACGGCCCCGGCGGCAGCATCCTGGGCAGCGGTTCGTGGGACTTCGACAATAGCGAAGGCGAAGCGATCATCGACCTGCACAGCGACTACGACAGCGACGGCAGCGCCAATGTCGACAACCAGGGCCTGATCGCCAGCTGGGCGACGCTCTCCGACGACACCGGCCACGTCACCTGGGAAGCCCAGTATGACGCCTGGACCGTGCAGGGCGTCCCCTTCTTCGACATCGGCTACGACATCGACCTCGAGGCCATCGAATCCGACGTCGACACCTTTGCCGAGTTTGCCTGGACCGGTGGTCAGGGCGGCTCTCTCAGCAACGACGGCATCGACCTCGCCGACTACGCCAACAGCGCCAGCGCTCTTGCGATCTCCGCGCAGGGCTTCGATGACGGCGATACCGGCGCCGATGCCCACTGGAACAACTGGGGCGGTGCCATTGCCATGGGCCGCGTCCTGCTGGACGGTGGTACCTTCGAAGAGAGCACCTCTATCCAGAATTTGGGCGTCTGGTACGTCAAGGATCTCGAAGGCGAGACCCTCCTGGATTGGCAGGCGGCAGCGCGGCTTCGCGGCGACGGCGACTACAACGGCATCGACAACGCCGGCCTCGTGCAGACCGGCTTCGACTCCGAAGCCGATGAGACTGCGACGTTCTTCGTCTCCGATTTCGACAACGGCGCCTACTACGACGACGGCCTCGTCGCGAGGTACGGCCTCGTCAGCATGATCGACGGCGGTGTTGGCGATGAGTTCATCGTGGACGTCACGGAGCTCTACAGCAAGGTGGATGGGAACTACGACGGCCGCGGCTTCCACGGTTCGCAGGAAGGCGATCTGACCAGCTTCCTCGGCATGGACGTGGACCTCAGCGCTGAGGAGATGATGATTTCCCGCTCCGACTTCTTCACGGTGCAGGGCGACATCAACGGCTCGACCGGCGTCATCTTCAATGTCGTGCAAGGCGGCACGACAGTCGTCGGTGACGTGATTGAGGTTGCCTATGTCGACGGCTGGGACCGGAACAACGAAGACCAGCAGTGCTACGAGGTGGCCTGTGTCGAGGGTGACACCCTCTACATCTCCGATAGCTCGATGAACTACCAGGAAGTGGACGGCATCGGCACCCTCCAGGACGGGTTCTACTCGTGGTACCTCACCGAGACCGGCATCGCGCCTGATCCTGAGTTCCTGCTGGTCAGCACCTTCTCGCCCAACGCGGTGCAACTGGCGAGCCTGATCACCGGCGCCCAGAACATCTGGTACGAGACTGCGGGCGTCGTGGCCGACCACGTCTACGGCAACCACTTCCCGCTCGATGGTGAGGGTGGCGGCGGTGCCGACCTGGTGGTCGGCGAAGACCCGATGGCTCCGGTGGCTACCGCTCCGAACTTCGCGGTCTGGGCCAAGGCCTCGGGCAGCTGGACGCAGCAGGACGACACGGTCACCCAGACCATCAACCAGCAGACCATCAACATCGACACCAGTTTCGTGCAGACCACCTTCTCGCTGCTGGCCGGCGCTGACTACTCCAGCAACCCGGGTGGCGACGGCTTCCGTGCCGGCGTGTTCGGCGGTGCGATCGGTTCGAGCCTCGACTTCGACAGCTACAATGCCTCGGCCACCTATACCGGCGGGACCGTGGGTGCCTACGGCGCCTTCACCTCCGGCGGCTTCTACGCTGACGTCGAAGGCAAGGCTGACTTCCTCGATATGGACTACAGCGCCCTCGGGATCGACGCTTCGGCCTCGGTGCTCAGCCTCGGCGCAATGGCCAACGCTGGCTACCGCATGGAGATGGGCGGCTTCTTCCTCGAGCCGAACGGCACCGTGGCGATGTTGAACAGTTCCATTGACGACATCTCGGCTGGCGGCGCCTCGGTTGCCTTCAGCGACGGCAACAGCCTCCGGGCCGGCGCCGGCATCAAGCTGGGCACCACGCTCCAGACCGGCGAACTGACCACCGAACTGGCGGTCAGCGGCAAGCTCTGGAACGAGTTCGTAGATGCCAACGAAGTGACGGTGTCGGACGGCCTGGGCACCGACGTGACCTTCAGCGACGACATCAGCGGTGCCTTCGCCGAGCTCCGCGCTACGGCGACCGCCTACTCCGACGACCGGAGCCTCTCGGCCTTCGCCACGGCGGGCACCAAGTTCAACGAGGACTTCACCACCGTCGACGGCAAGGTGGGCGTCCGCAAGGGCTTCTGACCTCCAAAGTAGAAGTAGAAGAAGGGGCCGGTCCACTGGACCGGCCCCTTCTCTTTGCCTCGCCCCGCGGCTACGGCGCCGCCGGCTAAACCGCTTCGCGCCGCGTCACCTCCACCAGAACCTGGGCGGCCGACCCCATCGCGTCGAGATGCTCGTACATCTGCCTCGTATATTCGGGCGACTCGGCAGCGCGAGTCTCGGCAACGTGTCGGGATGAGAAGTGCCAGGTGTTTCCGCCGGGGTTGACCTCCAGCACGTAGAGCCGCCCGGTCCCGGCCTCTCGTACAATATCGATCCCCTTGAGCGGAATGTCCGGAATGGCGCGGTGCGTCGCCTCGACTAGCGCCATCACGTCGGCCTTGTAGACGAATAAGCGCTGCCGCCCCGGCACGTGCTGCAGCGCAACCGGCGCCCGCTCCAGCGTTTCGTCGTCGGCGGTCAGCGACACCAGGTCGAGGTCGCTTTGTATCTGCATGCAGTAGAGCGCCCGCCCGAACAGCGACAGCACCCTGTACATGAAGAATTTCGGCCCGCTGTCGATGAACTGCTGGGCGACCATCGGTCCCAGCCGTCCGGGATGGTCCTGGGGATAGTCTGTGGGCGCGATATACTTCACCCGCTCGGTCCGCATCAGATGGATGCCCAGTCCCGTGGACGAACTGGAGATGTCGAGCGGCTTAACCAAAACCACCGGCCCCCACTGTCTGGGCTCGAGGCGAATGCCGGGCATCAGAACCTGCGTCTGCGGCACTGGTACGCCCGCGGCCGCCAGCATCTGCAACTGCTTGAACTTGGGGATCTGGTAGCCCTGGTAGACCTTGCCGCGCAGCGGCAAGACCTTGCCGGTTCCCGACGCGGAAAACACCAGCGTCGGCTTTTGTGCAGCGACCCGCATCACCTCTTCGTCCGCCCTGGCGGCGCTGACGACGAACACGCCGATGCTGGGATCGATCCGCCGGATGTGGGCCGACACTTGGCGCCAGTCGCTCATCGCCTGCTGGCCGGGATGGTGCACGATCACCAGGTGCTTGTCGCATCGCGCCATGCGTTCGGCGAGCGAGCGATCGGGCTTTTCAGACATAGTCTGGTCTGCGGGCATGACTTGTCTCTTGATTGACAGGCAACTGGACCGCATCAACAGAAAAAAGGCAATTGCACGGCGTCACCAGCAAACAAAAATGCCGCGGTTGGTGGTAAAAACTGCGCCTGGTGCGGCCGGTTGACTTGATCCCGGCATCCCCCTTGGCTATCGATTTTCCCAGCAAAATGCCCAGTGAGTTCAAAATGAAGTTTGGTCCGACCCTGTTTGCCCTGGCACTGCTGTTCGCCGCACCTGCCGGGCAGGCGCAGGAGCAGGTGATCGGTGCCGATCCCGCGCCCGAGGCACCTGCCAACGTGTGGGCGACGAGCTGCGGCTCGAACACCCGGGGCGCCCCGGCGAGCTGCCAGCTCAGCCAGCGCGCCATCTCATCGCAAACGCGCCGTCTGCTCGCCGGGCTCACGCTCCGTTTTCCTGCCGGTGGCGAGGCCAATCTGCTGGTAACAACACCAATTGGCGCCTGGCTGCCCGCCGGCATCACCATCGACGTCGATGGCGGCGCCAAGCAGATGCTGCCCTTTGACGTCTGCGATCGCGACGGCTGTTACGCCTCGATGCCGGTGTCGGCCGAGATGCTCAGTGCAATGCAGGCCGGCCAGAAGTTCAACATCGCCATTCAGAATACGCAGAAGCAGGTGGCGACCATTCCCCTCTCGCTTGCCGGATTCACTGCGGCCTATACTAGCGTAAAGTGAGCCCCAGTGGCGGCCCCCGTGTCCCGACACAGAATTCCGGAAGCGCACGACGCAGCATGGCAGAAGTCTCGCGGCATTCAGAGCCGCAAATCTATCCCGAGGACGAGCCGCCGGACCCTTCAGAGCAGGCGCCCGGGCCG
>Ga0123337_10002925_pt1 | contig 18823 bp, 15 predicted proteins | sample frozenSSSSmetaG_FD_89792 | JGI IMG/M metagenome (GOLD analysis project Ga0123337, IMG submission 89792) | Glacier valley bacterial and archeal communities from Borup Fiord, Nunavut, Canada, to study Microbial Dark Matter (Phase II) -... | ecosystem: Environmental > Aquatic > Freshwater > Ice >... | reverse complement strand
TTATATAGAGGCGTCGTGCTAAAGGATATCTCTAGATATCTAGATAACATAATATCCACGATATCCTCATATCCATCACGTGATCCTAAGTCCACGTGACATAGCTATCTGCAGCTAACCGCTTAGCCGTAACATGCCCCACCTCCTTTGCCACCCCCCTTTTCATGCTCCGTGCGGTGAAAAGCGCTTAAGTGCATGTTTCATCTCGTCTTCTTCCGTGCTTAATCAATAAGGCAGCGATTAGCATACCACGAGCTCGCAAAATTGCCCCTTCACAGAAATCGATCACGTAGCCTAGCCTCTAACCATGGGCAGCGTCGCATCTTAGGAAAACGAGCCTACGCTAGCACGAATGCAGCGGTTAAGCTCATCTGCACTTAGCACCACACATGCTTAGCCCTAATTCCACCCATGAGACATATGCGTTAACGAGAGGTAGGACACGTCGTCGTCACTATGAGGCATTTTGTTAATTAGCTTATTGTAGCATTGAGTGATCTTAAGAGAGGAGTCCCCATCCTAGCTAAGAATGCACTAATTAGCTCCTTTGCTGTTAAAAGGAGAAATCGTATTTAGCCCATGCGTTCCGTGGATCCTAATGCAAGCCCTAAACATGCAATGGCTAGATGTAGCAGCATCTGAGGTTAGACGAATCTACCTAACTGCAATTGCCTACGTCTTCCTATCCATTTGTTCAGAATCCCCTAAATAGTCTAGTATCATCACCTCAAATGAAGGTAAACCGCCTAGAAGGCATGGATTAGTAGTCATGTGATAGTTTTCAAGAGGGATCTCCGTCTTCGATCTCTAGGGTACTGAGTAAAGCCTCTAACGATCTAGACACGCAACTAGACATCGGCCCTTCTCTTGCAGATTAGCCTAGATCAAGGCAGAGGTCGCTACCTAACGCCCTAATTCGCAAAGGGGTCGCGGCGCGGGCTAGGCAGCAGCCGGCTACGTCATCGTGAGGCAATTTTTTAATTGGCTAGGTCATAACACAAGGCACTCTTAGGGCAGAGTGAGCCTACGTCGTCGCAATTTACCGACGATGATTGCGGTGGAGGCTTGTGATGGTGCGACGACGAAGAGAGGGCGCGCATGAACTCAGCTCATCCTCGTATCTCGGCCAATCCGACGTCCACTAGAGGGCTAGCTGCTGTCGCAGACGCTTAAGCGTATTGAAGCTGCAGTGGTGGATCGGCGTTTCTAGCTTCGAAGCGGGCTTAACCCCAGGGGTATGTTTAGCTGCGGCAAGGCCGGCGAAGGTGGCATTGCCAATAGCAGGACCAGGGTGGAACAGGCGAGCGAGACTAAGTGAAAGGAGCGAAACCGAGCGAGAGAGTCGTTGGGAGTCGATTGAGGAGGAGATGGTCGAGGGAAGGGAGGGCGCCGTCTTATATACAGCTCGAAAGCGGCGGCAGGTCCGTGCGTGCGCGTTCCCCGATTAGGCGGGCGCCAAACCCGGGGGGGCAAACCGCAGTACTGAGATAATGAAGATTATTAAATAACTAATTTAATAGGAAAATCCTCTTTAAAACTCTTATTATTCTAAATTCTAAGGATAAATTAGTAAGTTAGAATATTCTAATTAAATATCTTTATTATTAGCTTCTTATGTTTATAGACGCGCCACGGCGCAACTTCCCCAAATTCGTTGATGCGAGTCCCCTTGTTGCGAGGCCATAAATGTACGCCGGGAGCCCTGTCCCACTCTCTTTAAGATCACTCATTCAGTCTCTCCCTAGGTTTCGGACTCTCCTATCACAATCCTGCATCTCCTTCAAAACATTCCACTCGGCAACTCGTGGACAACGCATCTCCATCGCTGCCATGTGCGCCTCCCCTCCTCCCACCCCGCCGTCAAGGGCCCCAGAAGATGACGAGCGGAGATTCAAAACCATTACCTCGCCCTGTGAGTGGGAGGAGGATTACCGCCCCGGCGGCTACCATCCCGTCCTTCTGGGCGACATCTTCAACAATGGCCAGTACAAGGTCATCCGAAAGCTTGGCGACGGCTCCTATTCAACGGTTTGGCTGGCCCGTGACATGAGGTAAGTCCATCTTTTGCATCGTCTGTCGGCGATGATGTAGATTATGATTGCTCATTCCCTTCAAGGAACAGTAGGTATGTCGCCCTGAAGATTCTCGTCTCGGAAATCTCAGGATCGACAACCGAGCTACGAATCTTGCGCTACATCACCGAAATCGCACCAGCAGAGGGGGCCCGGCATATCACGCAGCTACTCGGCGAGTTCGAACACCGCGGCCCCAATGGCATCCACAAGTGCCTGGTATTCGAGCCGATGGGTCCGAGTGTCAACACTATGGTCGAGGAGCTGCCCCAGTTCAAACCTCGCAGGTGGGGAATGAAGATCCGCTATCCGCCTCAGATGGCAAAGAGCATCCTCAAGCAGTCCTTGCAGGTCCTGGCATTTATCCACGAGAATGGTATCGCCCATGGAGACTTCCAGCCGGGAAACATGCTCTTCGCTCTAGATGATATCCACTCGAAGCCCGAGGACGTGCTCCGACAGGAGGAAGATGTGCAAGCTGGGTTAATCTCGCCCCCGGTACAGAGGCTAGACGTTAAACAAGATAAGTGGGCTCCTCGATATCTTTGCGTTGCGCAGCCACTGGCACCCTTTACCAACTACGCCGATGGCTTCAAGATCAAATTATCCGATATGGGTGGCGGTTAGTACCTCCCATTCCGAACCAGTCTCTTTTAATTCTTTTTTTTCTTTTCATGATGAATATCTGTACTTAGCTACCTACCCTGAACATCATATTTCTTTACGGACCCGCCGACAAAGCCCGTTACTCCACTCGGCCTTCGAGCTCCCGAGTTGATTCTTACCGGAGCCGTCGACAAAACACTTGACGTCTGGAGTTTCGGCTGCCTTGTCTTTGAGCTTATCACCGGACAGCCCCTCTTCTGCATACCGGGGTCGGAGTCTGAAGATGACGACCACCTCCTCTCCCTCACTGCTCGGCTCGGCGCCCTCCCCGACGAGCTCTTCAGGCAGTGCAAGACGTCCTCGCTGTACTTCACGCCCGAGAGGAAGCTCTTTAATTGCCAGCTCGGGGGAGTCGCGGAAGGGGCGGAGCCGCTCATGGTGGAGCAGACGTCCATGGAGGAGTTGTTCGATCAGGCAGGCCCGGATCTTGATGAGGAGGAAGCCCGCGACGTGAAGGCGCTCATTCGACGGATTTTGCAGTACGATCCCGCGAAGCGACCGTCGGCTGCGGAAATTTTGTCTGATCCGTGGTTTTGCGAGATTGAGGTTGGGAGCGGCTCGTCCAAGTAAAGGTGGCTGTAATCTAGTTGTACTTGCGTGGTCGTTATCGGCCCTCAGACATTGATTGTCGAATAGTTCTCACTTTATGCATGTCTCACATCCAGAGCATGCAGAAGAGTATCCACTTGCCTTCAGTCCAATAGCCGACTGATGCCTATTCAGGCGAGAGCACATAAATAGTAGATAGATTTGATAGTTAGCTAGACTCTATTTGACCTGCTTTTATCAGTTAATGCTTTTGTGCCCACAGTGTTCACCGAATACTGTGTTCAACATTGATACTTAGCATATGGCCTCTTCGATTTGTGTTGCGTGTCTAAGTTCTGAGCAATGCCTAGGTCAAATCATGACCAGCTCAGTACCGCGCCCGTTAACAGTAATTGTGAATGTCTAGATTCGTCTTAGATGATAGTCTTCTGTAATATACATATGTTCCTAGATAGCCAGTATGCCCTAACACTAGTGGTACACTAAAATTCAATCCTATTCTATATGTTTTACCTGTATTATTTGTAGGGCCCTAAGAATATAGGCATGTGACTAGCAAATCTACTAAAGTGGTATTAGCTACACTTTACTAGCCAAGTGAGCCAATCCAAACGCAACAGCTCTCTTAAACGCTGTATTCAAATATAAATAGAGCTTAGCTTCATAGTTTATATAGTTTCATCAATTCAGTCACTTTTATCACTGGATTCAACAGTTTCAACAACTTTATGATTGTGCATATTATATGAGACTATCCAGGTGGGACACAATTTATGGTACCATTCAACACAACACGGCCGAGACGAGTCCATAAAAGAGAAGGCGGATAAATGATGAGTTGGTATTCATATTTGCCCAGCGGAATAGACGCACCGAAGATGGGGAGAAATATGCATGTCCACATAGGACTCCAGACCTAATCGCGTGCTTCTTCATCAATGTCTAGCAGAGCTTCGTATTACTCCCAGAGTGAGATGCGCTCAGCTATCGCACTCTCATGGAGCACCGCCCTACACGACCTCCACCAGCGCCTCGCTGACGACAACCTCGTCCTTCACCTCCAACTTCTCAATCCCGTCCACCAAACCCTTCCCGTCCCTACTCCCCCTAAACGCCTCCACCGCCTTCTCCCTATGCCCAATCAAATCCTCATTCCAAATCCACCTCACCCTCGTATCCAACTTGTCCGCCAACTTCCCCAGATCATCCCCCGCCCCCTCCCCCTGCATATCCAGCACCCTGCCCTGCTCGCGACTCTCCCTCACCACGCCCTGCGTCCGCGGAATCCGCACCGCGTCGTACGCCGCGAACGCGTGGCCCAGGTCCGCGGACTCCGAGCACAGAGCTAGCAGGTGCGATAGGACGAACGCGTCCTCGAGCGCCATGCCGGCCCCGGCGCCGAAGTGTGGTGTCGAGGCGTGGGCGGCGTCGCCGAGGATGGCGACGCGGCCGCGGTGGTAGGAGGGGATCGGGGGGTGCTCGTAGAGGGCCCAGACGTCGGGGTTTTGCATCAGCTGGAGGGGGGTGGGGTTAGCTGAGTCCATAGAAGATGAGGAGGGAAGTGTAGATATGGAGAAAAATGAGGGGGGATATCATACCTTCAACACGGCAAGAGCTCGATCTCCCCAGTCCGCAAAGTCCCTCGTGAGCGCCTCCTTCTGGTCCGGCTTGACCCACTCGCCCTCCCACTCTTCGTCCTCGGTCTTTGTCCCGTGAAACGCGACGATGTTCAGCATATTGCCCTTGGCGACGGGGAACGTGAGGATATGTCCGTTGTGGCCGAGGTACATCTGGCGATTCCGCGCCTTCTCCTCGCCCAGCACCTCAACCGCCTTATCCATCGGGCTGAGGCCGCGGTAAGCATACTTATTCGTGAAGCGCGGCCGCAGCGCTGGGCTGTCAGTGCCGACGACGAAGGCACGGCACGCGGAGCGGATGCCATCGCAGCCCACGACGGCGTCTGCCGTGGCGGTCGTCCCGTCTGCAAAACTGATGAGGACCCTGTCCTCCTCGCCGGCCGGCTGTTCCAGGCCGACGACGCGCTTGCCCATGACGGCCACGCCCTCGGGCAGGAAGCTGACGAGCTCCTCGAGGAAGTGCGCGCGATGCACGGTGCTCTGCGTCTCCATGTTATCCATGAAGACCTCGATGATGCTCTTTCCCTCGTTGGGGCCCTTTTCGCCGACCTGGAAGTCGAACCAGGTTGTGGCCTTGCTGTCCCAGCCATTGAAGGTCGCGCGCGTCTTGTAGCGCTCCCAGAGCGCGGGGGAGATCAGCTGGATAGCTTTGTGGCTGTTGTTGCCGAAGCCAAGGCCGGCACCGATCTCGCCGAAGGCGGATGCGGCTTCGTAGATTGTGAAAGTGATGGTGGGGGAATAGGGGAGGAGGCCAATGGCGAGGACGACACCGCCGATGCCGCCGCCGCAGATGGCAATGTGGAGGGGTTTGGGGTTGGGTGAGGCCATGCTGGGGGAGGTAGATCTTTGCTTTCTTGGGTTGGGGTGTAGGTTGTGCAGAAAAGGCCAGTGGGAATTAAGAATCAAAACTCAATTGATGCAGATTGAGTTGCAGAGAGATGAAGACAGGTAGGAGAAGATTGAAGAAGGATTCTGCAGTGAGAGCTCCCAGCTGCAGGAATGGAGATAAACAAAGGGAAGACAGGCCAAAATAGCCAAGTGCAGAAGATAAAGGTGTCCACGTACCACACGGCGTTTCGGAGACATGGTGACCCCTCTTGGGTCATGGTGCCTCAGGTGGTGAGGTGAGGGAGGGAATCCGAGGCCGTCCTCCATCGATCATATCAGTAACCTTCCGTCAATAATACTCCACAGCCTGTCATTTCAGAGCAGAGGCCAAATCTGGCTCGTACGACGACTCTAAGCAGAACCAGGATCTCCCCCTAGGACTCGACTCGGGGGGGCGCGATCCGGGATTCGAGGATTCTCGGACGAGGAGATTAAAACTATGCAGTCGTTCACTCTCCAAGCCCAAGGCTTCCAAACGGTCTAGAAGTGTATATCTGATTTGGACGGTCGAGGTCGAGCTGGAGGAAGGGAGTGCAGCAGTCAGTCTAGTCTGTGCGTATGTTCGTCCAGTATGCAGCACCTCCCACTCTCCCACGTCCCGCCTGTCAGCTAATGCAGATGCTGCACCCCCTGAGTCTTCCACTGCTAGGAAAACTTCCATTCCAGCACCTGTCTTCTCTTTGTTCGTCCACATTGCGGCTGCTGCGAATGATGCCGTTGCCGAAGCCTCTCTGAACCCAACGACAACATCACCAGGGCAGACACGACACGGTCTCGAGACTCTCCTGTCTGCTCTCTCGGCATTCTCGTTATGCTATGCAGGCAGTAAAAAAAGGTGAGAAATCCCTCGCTCCGCAGCAAGCAAGCATTATCTCGACATTGCATGTTGGACGTTGGATGCTAGTCTGCCAAGAGCTAAGACGTCAGTTCAAATTATTAGCCCCCTGCCGGCACAAATACAGTCCACCCCAGTCATACATACGGCTGCACCTTTAGCGTAGCCGTCGTAGCCCACAGACCACTTAGACTACCAGGGGACCGCCTCGGGGAAATGTGACTGTTGGTTCTCATATACCTCCCGATACGAATGCAAGGGCCCTCTAATATAACACCAAAAATACCAACAATACGTTCTGTTGGCTGTTGGATGAGAGATTATGAAATTTCCTTAGGTTCCGGTTCCATGGCCATCTTAGCATAGCTCAGCACGGCATATGCACCCAGAACGTTATTCGTGCCCTGGTACTACCCTCAATGTTCACACTAGCATTCACATGTGAAGAGATGATTTTATGTATTACAAGTGCTGTATTTCAAACATTCGCTCGCCTGTGCAAATCCAAACACCACTCCTCCACAAACCCCATATCTAGAACCCATACCGGAAATGCGGGTGATCATCCCCAAGGTTATCTGCCTCCTCGCTCTGCAGCAAATGATCCCTCCTCCCCTCCGCCCTCTGCTTATTCTCCCACCACATGCCCCCCACATACGCCGTCGCCATCGCCATAGTCGCACACACCAATCCAAGATTGACCTTATATCCCACATCGTAGAACGGCGCCGCCGAGCCCTGGAACGTCATACTCGAGATAATCCCGCCGAAGTTCCCCAGCCCCATCTCAATCGCAATCGCGAACGCGATCTTGTACGCGCCGCTGCAGTTGTTGACGAGCAGCGTCCACAGCTGCGGCACCGAGATGTACCCGCCGACGGAGATCAGGTACAGCGCGCCGTACTTGGTGTTCGTGGACACCCTGCGCTGGTTGATCATGATGACCAGTCCGATGAGCGTGAGCACCCAGCCGAACATGGCGAAGCCGTAGCGGTGCTTGAGCTTGTCGGAGGCGTAGGAGACGGCTAGTGTGCCGACCGCCGAGGCGATGAAGATCGGGATCACGAGGGCTTGGATGTGGCGCACGCTGGCTGTCGGGTCGAATTGCTTGACGATCGTGGGCGCGAAGAGGTTGATCGAGTAGACGGCGACGATGGAGCAGATGAACATGGCGGCACTGTGAGGGGTTAGGAGGTTCTCTGATGGAGGGAAAGGGGAGGACGTACCAGATCCATATTTTCCAGTCAAGCAGGATGCGGCGCAGCGCGCGGGCATCCAGGCGGTCCATCTTGCCCACGGTGCCCTCGCCCTTGATCTTGTCCTGCAGGATGGCGCGTTCCTCGTCCGAGAGCCACTTGGCGGACTCGGGCCAGTCGGACATCAAGAAGTACGCGACGACGGTGACGCCGGCGGTCATGCAGCCTTCGACGATGAAGATCCTGCAAGTCATTAGATTAGGCTGTGGAATTGGGCAGTGCACTCACCATCTCCAGCTCTTGTATCCGTTGGAGCTGTGGATGTTGGCGATGGCCAGGGCGAGCAGGCCGCCGAAGGCGCTGGAAATGGCATTGCCCACCATGAGCATGTTGAGGCGCCATTGCAGTTCGTAGCGCGGGTAGTAGTGGCTGAGGAGGAAGATGGAGCCGGGGATGAGTCCGGCCTCGAAGACTCCGACCATGAAGCGCATTGCGACAATGCCGGCCCAGTTGGTGATCACACCTTGACCAATTGTGAAAATACCTAATGAATGTTAGAAGTCATATGATAAACTGTGCAACTTGGGCTTACCCAGCAGCAGAGTCTCGCCGCACAGAATAGCCTTGGGACTGAACTTCTTCATGAGCCAATTGCTGGGAACCTCGCAAGTAATAAGACCAATGAAGATGACGACGAGGGCAACATTGAATTGATTGCTCTTGGGGTCCATCTTCAGGTCCGCCTCAAGACCCTGAATCTTTGCATTTCCGATATTGACACGATCGATTAGGGAGCAGAACCACAGCGCCCAGAGAGGCGGCAGGAGATGGAGATCCAACTTCCAAATCAACTTGCGATACTGGAACGGAGTAAGAACCGGGACTTCAGGTGCTGTATCGGAACCAGAGCCCTTTTCAGAGAACTTGACAGAGGCCATGTCGGCGACAGCGCTTTTCTCGACGTCGGCCATTTTGGATGAGGATCTGCAGACTCAAGGCGAGGAATGGGAATGAATGAGAAAAGATGAGCAGGAAATAATTGCGAAATGTAGAGTAATTGTATGCTTCCCTCGTGCGATCCACGTTGGACCGTGACACTGGGGAAGCTAGTAAACCGCTGCATCGTGGCAGAACGCAGGCTTGGAAATATTGGAATGATATTGGATGGAGACCATACTGTATGTATGTACCGTGGCAAGTATTAAGATCCTTGCTAAAGACAATCTCGAGCGTTCCAGAGGCTCCAGAGGGAAAGAGGGGACTCCACGCGCAATGGCCTGTGTCAATACTGTAACCGTCCAATTCTAGAATGCGGTTTAGGAGACGAGGGACGATGATAGCCCGTTAACATTGATTGCCATCATCTTATCGAGTGTAGCGGCGGGAGAGGGAAGGTCCCCTCATGCGGAGCTAATCGGAGAGTGGAGAGTTCCTGTCACCTTCAGGGCGTGAGGCCAAAACTTGTTCCAGATGAGACTGAACTTTGTGAGACCTACAGGTTTCTGGAGGCATCTCGATTCTCAGATCCATAGAGTGCTTGCGTACAGTACAGTATGGGCTCATGGTCCTTCAAGGGCAGCATATCGGAAAAGCACTTGATTGGCTTTCGAGGGAACATAACTGCCAGCGATTTCCAGACAATTTATTTCTGTTTCAGGGTCGAAGCGAGGAAAATGGTATCATCCATGGGCCTGCATGAATGCGAAGGAATAGAGAATGCTATCATCCATGCTCCATCCTCATCCTGGAGGTAATCCTAGAGCTGGCCCCTGCCTTGCAGGAGCATCACATAGCCCCAGTGCCCATCACCACACCTTTGTCTCCTTGTCCCTTTGCCCCTTGAATTCAGCACTTCTTCAGTTCAAGATTAGACCTCACCTGCATATGCGCATATTCCCTCACGCCATTAACGCATCTTTATGCCCACAAAGGTTAACAGCGGGAAAAGGAGAGCTCTGTGTTCGGCACCTGTGCTATATGCACATGAAGTGCATTGGACTTTTGGACCCTAAGGCCATTTGGTCCAGGCCTCCAGGGTGTGTGTGTGCATACGTCCGCACAGTCTACAGATGCACGCACCGATCCCAGCGAGAGCGGAACCGAGCCGGGCTGCCGAGCGAACAGACAGACGGGCTTGGAGGAAGGGAAAGGAGCGAAGGAGCGGGAGCGGGAGCGGGAGCGGGAATTTTGACCAACAGTGCTTCGGAACAGAGTAGCTGTTGAAGGCCGAGCTATACTTCGTAGGCTCCGGTGGCTAGGGAAGAGCCGCACCGAGTCTGAGCCTGAGGCTCCAATCCTCAGTTCCGCCGGCCTGGCATTTACTGTATACGAGGCTTTTTATCTAGTTAGTGATCAATCAATCAATTGAGTGCCCGTTGTCCAGCGCCTACATTGAATAGCTATAGTGGATTAAACCCTAGCCCTATCGTGACCGCTAAGAGCCCCACTTTCAACAGTAGCAAGCAAATTACTGGCCTCACGCACATGGCTTACAATATATATATATATATACATATATGGGTTAATATACATATGGGTTAAATATATATGTACCTTAGCTTGGCCAACGATTATTTCGGGGAAGCAGTAGCACTGGGACCGACCCGAACGTGCCCGCCTGTCACCAAATCTAGGACTCTTGGCATGCGGCGCTAAGCACTGGCAGCACTGTAGCACTGTAGCACTCCAGGATCCCTAAAGAAACTTTGTGTAAACCGACCTCTTATCGTTCATCAGGCAGTCAACACCGCAGGCAGTTCTTCCGAGGCCACGTATGTCTGTACGTACATACGTACATACTCTCAGCTTCACTTGTAGGTCTTCTCCATAGTTTTTACTTGGCATTAATGACATTGATATGTCTCCGTCTTTTTCCTTCATGGCAGAAATGAAGCCTTTCGAAAGTTTCTATCCTCTTGTCTCGTTGCATTTTTATGCACCTCATCGATGTGCTGTGCAGTTGGGAGTCACTCGGCACCTCTGTCTGTGTTGGTCCCCCAACGGTCCTGGTTGATCTCTGCCTTCTGGGACCGCCGGGAGACTTTCTGGACGGCCACAGCCTGGATATGAAGTATTCCGAGACGCCACAGCCAGGATTACACCACGCCCTGGGAATGAACTGGGGAGAAGCCGTCAGGTTGTTTCAACCCCAAGGCTTTTAATCATTCACTTTACCTCACAAAACTGAATTCAACACTGGTATCCCGAGGGAAACTTTGGGGGGACCCAGCTACTAGATGGTTCAGGTGTCGAGGCTTGGGATGCTTCTGTTCCATTGCTTGCTCTCGGAGAACGTGCATGAGCAAATTTGCTCACTGCTCAATGCCCTAGTCATCACCATCATTGCCGTTTTCCAGGTAATGCCACATTATCATTGGCTCCCTTCGAAGCCATGCTCGCCATTACCCTAGCAAGCCTACGAGGGGTTTGGAACGCTACAATGCGTCCAGGAACAAGGTCAACTTCCTTGGGTCATGGTCATGGACTGACTGTGGACCAATATGCTTGAAATACTACAGGAGTGGATCTGTCTACAAACCTGAGTAACATCAATCAGCCTCTCATGACGGATGAGGGTCTCATTTCCCATTTGTTATCGTTTCGGATATTGTCCAAAGTGGCTGGTCGTCCACTGCGCTCTGATGGCACTGAACAGTCAGGACCTTACACAACAGACAGCAGCACAATTGGTTTGATCTCGATCACGGCGAGTAGAGCTTCAAAAGAAACTTCGGATTTCTTCATTTGCTTCACTATCCCAACGCTGAAGGAATTTCCATAAGGCTGTCTGTCTGTGTGTCCTCCTAGTTCCGAGGTTAATGTTCCGCATACATTCACTCCTATCCGTCCAATAAAGGCTCAAACATTTTCTGTTTCGGGACTTGGAAGAGTTGGTGATAGTTTTGATCCCGCAAGGGATATCCAAGGAGTTCTAGTTTGCATCGGTCTCGGCGAGATAGCCAGGGATATACGGAACATGCCCACTCTGATCTTTACGAACCACGCGTCTGATGCGCCAAGAGTCCACTTTTCCGGGGATCTCGATCCCCAGCTCCGTCTGCCAGTGCAAACGATGAGAACTCCACCGGCTGCGATGCAGATGCAATACTTTCCTTCAAGGATCTTTTTCATCACGCCTCAGGCAAATGTGGGTGACCCTTGGTCTGTTCCTGTGTTGACTTTTTGCTTGGGTTGGGTTAGAGTATGTATGTTGAATGTACCTATGTATTGTACGTACATAGATTTTGTGATAGAATATTATCGTCCCAGGCATATTCTTTTCTCAGGCATGGTCGCCGTCGTTTCTTATTATCGCCTGTAGAGACTGCGTATCCTGGTTGTTGGAAGGAGCGCAGCGACGATACAGCTAGATTGCGAGTTCTCCATGTCTTTTCAATAGTATATGAGAGATCATCGACCCACTTCTTAAGCTTCCATCTTAACCTTCCATGAATGTCGTCTGGGGAGACCTTTCACATATCAAGCACGGCCAAGGCACTTCTCAAGGATACCCCTCAGACTTTGAACAGGCCGTAGACTTCGATTTCGATTTCGCCGTCGAGATTTTCTCCCTCTTTACTTGAATATCGATAGCGAGATGGTGTCGGCAACTCCTAACTTTGCGGACAATGACGACTCGACCGGTATGCTGTGGGTTGGGCTGTTGTTCCCGTTGACGTTCCTTGCTGCCTTCATTGTTGGCGTTCGAGTGTGGTGGAGGTATAGCCAGACTGGCACCATTGGGAAGGCTGATTGGTGTGTCGTTGGGGCTTTGGTGAGTTGGATCGAATACTTGCATATGAGATGAAGGACGGCTCTGATATTCCCACAGGCAAATGCTCTCATACAACTGGCTATTGGTGCTACTGGTATGTCAACTCTGCTTCAGAAGGCCTAAAAAAATCCCTTTCCTAACATCCATCTCAGCAATCATCCGATGGGGCTTCGGCCACCACGTCCAATACCTCATAAAGCACTACGGTGTCCTCTACGTCCAAAAATCCTCCATGGTAATCTCCCTTCCCCCTCTGCATTTCCCACCCCTAATCCTCCCCAGTACTTCTATATCTACCAAATCTTCTACAAGATTCTCGTCTCTCTGACCAAGATGTCCTTCCTCTACCTCTACCTCGACATCTTCACTGGCCACCCACGCTTTCGCACCATTTGCGTTGTCACAAACTGGTCCATCATCGCCGCCATGATCGCCTTCACCCTCGCCACCACCTTCCAATGCGCCCCCATCGAGTTCAACTGGAACAAGACCATCCAGGGCGGCCACTGCTTTAGCGCCCCGCCGTTTTGGTACTCCCACGCCGCTTGGAACACCGCGTTCGATATCTTCGTCTTGATCCTGCCGATTCCCGTCATTAGCTCGCTGCAGATGGGGAGGAATCAGAAGGCTGCGCTCATGGCGGTATTTGCGCTGGGTGCGTTGTAGGTCTCCCTCTTCCCTACCTCTCTCCCCTTTCTCCCTCACCGAACTCCAAAACATGCGTGGGGAGCATGGCTGACAATCCCAGCGTCTGCGTCACCTCTGTCATGCGCGTCGTCTCCCTCGACATCGCAGCCAAAACCGTGACACAAGACATAACCTTCTCCACCAACCGCGCCTTCATCTGGACGCAGACCGAGTCCTGCGTGGGCATCATCTGCGCCTCGCTGCCCACCCTCAAAGCCCCCATCTCGCGCCTCCTCCCCAAGCTCTTCTCCGGCAGCAAGTTCGGCACAGGCGACAGGTATAATCTCGAGGAGGTGCATAAGGGCAGCGCGGACACGAAGGGGGCTTGGAAGGATAATGGTACGTATGGGAGCAGGGCTGTGAAGGATAGCGATGCGGAGACCATGGGTAGTCAGGAGCAGATTATGGGGATTAAGAAGACGGTTGATGTGCATGTGGTGAGTGTCGAGGATATGGAGCGGGGGGCGGGGCTGGGGACGAGGAGGAACGACTTTGGCGGGCGTGCGTAGATGATGTTGGTGTCGGATGGGATGGGATGGCAAAGAGGGGGGAGATAGGTCCCTACACTCGTTGAGCTGCGTTGGGACCCAGGCTGCCTGGCTGGCCCCAGGAGTTCGGGCCATGCCGCGTTCGTTCACGCATGCCCTGTTATGCATTGACGAGGACGGGCTTCGATACATAGAATTTTTAACCCACGAGGAGGGTCACGACCTGTACGTCGATACATATTTTTTAGAGATTTGCAGATGTGCGTTATCAGCAGCTGTTTGTTCCGGAGTAGACATAGATAGAAGTAGACGCGTTCTGAATGAATGGAGCGTGAGAGAGGGAGAGAGATCTTGACTCTCGCAGTGTATGTCTGAGCTTGCTTTTGGTTTATCCTAGGCATTGATGTGTGATAAACAGTGAGGGCGTCTGAGTTACGAGGCGTGCTGGTGGCTGCTATTTTCGCAGAGGCGACAGAGAGTTGAGCAAAGCAAGACCACGAAACATGAAAAAACGGTCTATATACTGGTGTATCATGCGGCTCTGGGGCCTCTGGGTTTCCCAGTAAGGTCCTGGCGGTGCATCAGAACGCAATGGGCAGCGATGAAATCCTGTAAACGTGTGCGCATCGTCGGGAGGATAATAAAAGAAGAAGAAGAGAGTGATTCGCACAAGGAGAAGAACATCAGGGAATCAGCGGTGGTAGTGCAAGAGTATATGTTAAACGCCTAGGGCATAGGTAGGTCTGCACCAAGCAAGACAAACCCAGAAACTGAGCATGTGGAGAAAGGGGGTGAAACAATTTGGAGATGGGGTATTTGGGGGCGACGTTAGTGATGGGGAGGAGGAGTAATAACAGCCACCGCAACGATGGCAAGGAAGACGATAGTGAGAATAAACCTCACGGCAGCGACGCAACGACGTCAACGACAATGTCTGCGCAGAACATAGTGCTATTTCCTTAGAATCATCTCCCCATACTTAACGCAGGCAACTAAATACGACACAATCACACACGTAGAATTGTCTGGCTAGTCTTAATCGATTTCATTGTTAAGCATGTGAGGCACAGTGCATACCTATAAATAGTGTAGAAGAAGATTTGTGGGACAGAGTATATAGTATTAATATAGGAGATTGAAACATATTTAATTTTATGTTTCTTTAATTCACTCTGCTCTATAGACTATATAGACTTTTGGGTTCCTATATCGCCCTAAAAAAATCCTAAATATAATACGAGATTTTATTATAATCGGAATCATAAATCGACGGGCACACGGAACGGCAATTGGGATCAACAAATAGTATGTTGTACAGCCCTGCCGTGTTTTGATCCTGTTAAATCCAAGGCTTAGGTGATGTATGGGGGATTTATACCCCCCATCTTTGTTGAACACAATATTGAATATTGTGGGCACGGAAGAGTAAAGTGTGAAAGCATGTAGAATTTAATCTATCTAATGAAACTACATATTCATGTGTGCCCTTGCTGTCGGTTATTAGAGTAGTCAGTAGGTGAATATCCCGCTCTGGATTCACCAGAGCATTCTCCTCCAACAATCTCCCCTCTAATTCTCTCTACCCGCGAAAATGCCATCTTCTGCTATTTGAATTCGCAAGCCGTAACTACAAGGTGTGGGATGGATTTATGACCTGAACATCGAATCTGTTGACTTCCAACTTTGGAAGTTAACTAGGGATGTGCACATACGTTCATGTGTCTTCTTGGAACGTCTTTTGAACCCCTCATTAGTGGTGGCTGGTGGCAGAGTATAAATTCAACGGCCTTGAGAGTTTGCAGCGAACGAGGCAGACACACCAACCCATTGAGAAGGATTCTACGAGATGAATTTTGTTGGATGAGGATATTTTGCCTGCTATAGTTTGTGTGGAGCTGGAAGAAGAGGTGGGTTCTCGTTGGGAGAAACGGAAATAGAGGAGCAACGATGATAACAAGATGGGAGTGAGAACAACACCACAGATAGGGTGGGGAAAATACAGCAGCGGTATCAGTGTCTGCGTATCCTGCAAAGCGTGTGTCTTGAAGAGGTCCGCGATGTTGGGAAACTCCGTCTGATCCATCGCGGTGTTCCAATCCTCAAATACAGGATTGAGAACGAGCGGAATATCGTGGCCACCGTGGATTAGGACTTTGCCAAGGTGTCTTGCAGGTTCTGGGTGCAGCGCAAGGTCGGTTGATTGCGTGGCATTACACTCAACGCGCCAACGTGACAGTGCGGATAGACGGCCCTCAATCATGTCCGCGTCTCGCATTCGATTGCCTTGATGTTGTAGAAATTCGAAAACTCCAAAGCTAGGCCAATGGGTAGGAATTTATAAAACCCATCTACTCTGCCATCTCTACCGCGACAACGCCATTCAGAATTCTTTCGGCCATTGCAATTTCCAGGGCCTGGGTGTAAGCTGTGAGATGGGCTTACTACTGTACTAATACACCGTGTCGTTTCCCTACTTCTGACTTCGGAAGCGGGAATGCGTCCTAGACTTGTTGACATTGAATTAACATATTTCATAGAGCCACTGCTACCTAACCACAAGGTGAATGCTAGAGAGTGCGGGGGGAGGATATCAGGTGAGTGATGAGGAGACAGGTTACGACAATGGTTCTAGAGATGGGAAAGAGAGTGGCATTATTGAGGAGAAATATGGCGGTTCTCGCCGAGAATTCTAGGACCACCTCCTAGTCAACCGGATCCATCATCTCGTCTCGTTGTTAATCCCAAAATTGCCGGTCGTCTCGCAGAAGACTCTTCGATTCATTACAAATGCACCACAGGCAAGCTTCTATAAGCAAAATATCTCTTTAGATATAGCGTTTAACTATTAACTACACCTTCAGCTGCGTTTGGGCTGCTTGAGCTTCAGCCACATGAATATTCCCATTCGGTCCCGCATTCTTTGCCACGACCTCTGCAACGTACGGCGGCTCTTCCTTATAGACATCATACTTATACTTGCTCCCCGTATGATCGCTCCTTAAGCGGGACTGCCCAGGACCATAAACCTTCTCCCGAGCCGTCAGTCCGTCTTGGGCCTCCTGCGGGTAGATGCCGCGTCTGCGCAGCTCCGGAACCAGCAGGTCCACCACGTCCTCGAATGTCCCTGGAGTTGTCACATAGCCGAGATTGAAGCCGTCGACGTCGGCCTCGGCGACCCAGCGCTCGAGTTCGTCTGCCACGGTCGACGGTGACCCAACAGAAACGGGCCCCAGGCCGCCGATCGATACTACCTCTGCTACGACCTCGGGAGTCCATTTTGGAACGCTCTTGCTCGTCGTGGTGAATGCACTCAGCGGAGATGTCACCTTGTGCGCTTCTAGCGAATCTTCTGCTGTGATTTCCTTACCTAGGGGCAGTTTTGAGATATCGATCCCCGTCCAGCCGCTAAAGAGGACAAGGCCACCGATGGTGGATGCGTATTTCTTTACTTCGGCTAGCTTCTCCTGGGCTTCTTCATCGGTGCGGCCAATAATGGGGGTGAAGGTGCAGAAGAACTTGATGGAGGCAGGATCGCGGCCTTCTTCTTTGGCGAGGCGGCGGATGTTGGCGATTTTGGGGGCTATGACGGAGGGGTCGTGGCCGCTGACAAAGATTGCTTCTGCGTGCTTGGATGCAAATTCAGATCCGGCACTAGAGCTGGTCTTAATTGACATGTTGGAGGTTAGATATGTGAAAGACTTACGGTGAGGTGCCTGCCTGGAACAGGAAGGGGGTTCTTTGAGGGGAAGGGTCAACGATGTGTCTCGACTCTAAGTTGAAATATTTGCCGTGGTGATTGATCTGTCGTACTTTATCTGGGTCAATGTAGGCATCATTCTCTACGTCCTTGATGATTGCATCTTCGCTCCATGAGCCTTCCCAGAGTTTGTAGAGAACACGCAGATATTCATCCGCCTGTCTGTATCTCTCGTCATGCTCTATGGGTGTATCAATCCCAATGGCTTTAAATGCACTTTTCTTCCATGAAGTGACAATGTTCCTTTAGGGTCGTTACCTTGACGCTTCATTTAGCAGGGCAAACCAGCAGTTGGGAGTCACGAGTGGTGGAAACCCAGGTGGGCATTACTCAGTCTAAGAATCAGGGCAGCCCATGCCATGGACAGCTATATGAAAGTTACATACCATCCAATTCGTCCTCCCGTGAGATGATCAAGGGTAGAGAAGCGTTTTGCGAGCAGGAATGGCGGTTCGAAAGTTGTGCTTGCGGTAATGCCGAAGGCAAGGTTTGTCGTAACTGTTGATATCAGCAATTCCGCAGTGGAGATAACATGGGAGGTGGGGATTACCGGCCGCCATTGCACTAATTGGCTTCGAAGGTACGTCAGTAATTATTTCCTGATGTGGTTGAGCGTCCCTCCGAACTCACAATCGTAGGATCAGTCATCGGCCATTGCGCCGCCCTCCGGATGCAATTATCCAGACTTCCCTCATAAGTATCATACCCGCCATACGTATCAGCGAGGAAGAGGGCGTTGATGTTCCCTCGTTCCAGGATCTTGGCAAGGTCGATCCAATATTTCAGATCTCGTTTGTAAGCCGAGCGGTCCTTTGGATTCTGTCACGAACATCAGCATTTCTGGAATCGATCAATCATTCACGCAGCAGTACCTTCCATTGCCCTGGACTCAGATGGCCCACGGTCGACATGTCAAAGGCATTGAGCAGGATTTGCTTTTTCCCATGGCTATTCTGTGGCTCGGCATTCGGTGTTTGCTGTTCCGCCAGGCCATTACTTGAGCTTCGCAGTCGCTTCGCCGCCGATGAGGTCGCAGCCTCCTCGGTGTTGTTTCTTTTGGTTCGAGGCATTGGCAATGGTACGGATGGTTCGCAGCTGTTTCCGAGTACTGAGGAAATCAAAAGGGGGGGGGGGGGGGGCCCCCGTGGGGTGGGTGGGGGTGGGGGCGGGCCGGCGGGGCCGGGGGGGGGGGGGGGGGGGGGGGGGGGGGGGGGGGGGGTGGGGGGGGGGGGGGTTGTAGGGGAGGATGTGACAGCCAGCATAGAGGGAGAGGA
>Ga0123337_10002924_pt1 | contig 18837 bp, 18 predicted proteins | sample frozenSSSSmetaG_FD_89792 | JGI IMG/M metagenome (GOLD analysis project Ga0123337, IMG submission 89792) | Glacier valley bacterial and archeal communities from Borup Fiord, Nunavut, Canada, to study Microbial Dark Matter (Phase II) -... | ecosystem: Environmental > Aquatic > Freshwater > Ice >... | reverse complement strand
GCGATCGCACCTAATCAACGGTGATTGACAAAAGCCTGAAACAACGTATTTTCGTTAATGCACAAGATAGTTATTTTGTACAGTGCGTAAGTCCTAACTATATAATTTGTGTCAAGGCAATTCATAAATGGCCCCTACAATACGTTAATTTTTTCTACGCTACATAGGTTGATCGTCAGTTTTTCTTACACTTTCGTCGTAAGATCAGCGACGGGGAATCCAACATCAAAAAAATGCTGGGCAAGCTCTAACTTTTTCTGCGATTGACCCTGTTTAATACTTAACCAATAAGTATTGTCACCAATAGGACTATTCACTCCTTGAGTACCTAATTGACATTGAGTAGTAGTACACGATACATCATGATTGAACCGTTAAATTTTTAAAGATGAAAAATTTCTTTAATTGCAGGTTTCACGAGTATAAAGAGAGGTGGATATGGATTTTAGCTTAATTGTATCCAACATTTTGAATCCGCCAATCTTGTTTTTCTTTTTAGGCATGACTGCTGTTTTTGTCAAGTCTGATCTGGAAATCCCCCCACCAGTACCTAAACTCCTTTCGTTGTATCTGCTATTTGCCATTGGTTTTAAAGGAGGGGTAGAACTAATCAAAAGCGGACTGAATCAGGAAGTAGTTCTCACACTCCTGGCAGCAATGTTGATGGCTTGTTTTGTTCCAATTTACACCTTTTTTATCCTGAAGTGGAAACTGGATACTTACGATGCTGCGGCGATCGCAGCAACCTACGGTTCTATCAGTGCCGTCACTTTTATCACTGCTGGCACTTTTCTGAATGAGCTTGGGATTCAGTATGATGGCTACATGGTAGCAGCTCTTGCCCTGATGGAATCTCCAGCGATCATTGTTGGTCTGATCTTGGTGAATATATTCACCGCCGATGAAAAGCGAGAGTTTTCTTGGTCGGAAGTTTTGCAAGAAGCATTTCTTAATAGTTCAGTTTTTCTACTAGTCGGTAGCCTCTTAATAGGTGTTTTGACCGGACAACGCGGTTGGCTAGTATTAGAACCCTTTGCTCAAGGGTTGTTTTATGGCATTCTCACCTTCTTTTTACTGGATATGGGACTAGTCGCTGCTAGAAGAATTAAAGACTTGCAAAAAACTGGAGTTTTCCTGATTTTATTTGCGATACTAATTCCAATACTGAATGCAGGCATTGGGTTAGTGATTGCCAAATTCATCGGTATGCCTCAGGGAAATTCGCTGTTATTCGCTGTATTGTGTGCCAGCGCTTCTTACATTGCTGTCCCGGCGGCAATGCGGATGACTGTTCCCGAAGCAAATCCTAGCCTATATGTTTCTACCGCTCTAGCAGTGACATTCCCGTTCAATATTATTGTGGGAATTCCGTTATATCTCTACGGAATTAACCTATTTTGGAGGTAATAATATGCACGTAGTTAAAAAGATAGAAATTATCGCCAACTCCTTTGAGCTTGCCAAAATTTTAGATAGTTTAGAAAAGTCTGGTGTACATAGCCATGCCGTAATTAGAAATGTTGTTGGTAAAGGATTACGAGGAACTAGTGAAGATTTAGACATGACCATGCTTGATAATGTTTACATCCTCGCGTTTTGTATGCCAGAACAACTCAAGCGTGTTGTCGAAAATATCAAACCACTTCTCAACAAGTTCGGAGGTACTTGCTACGTTTCCGATGTGATGGAGATTGGCTCAGTCAGATGTGTCGCATCTATTTAGGGGAGTGATAAATTCAATGAAGCATTTCATGGAACGTCGTGACTTTTTGAAGTTGGGAATTACCGGGGCTTTTGGAATGATGCTAACCGCTAGCGATTTACTCTGGCAGGTTGAACAGGCTAAAGCTGCCGAAATACCCTCAAACTCCCCTGAATCCCTCAATCCCGATGCAGCGTTACAAAAGCTGATGGAGGGAAATCAGCGATTTGTTGATCATCAACCCCAATATCCCGATCAAACTGCGCTGCGGTTGCAGGAAGTTGCTCAAGCTCAACATCCATTTGCAACTATTCTTAGTTGTGCGGATTCACGAGTACCCGCAGAAATTGTTTTTGATCAGGGCATTGGGGACATCTTTGATGTTCGGATTGCCGGAAATATTGCCACACATGAAGCGATCGGCAGTATTGAATATGCGGTTGTCTTGTTAGGTTCTCCCCTGCTGATGGTGATGGGTCATGAGCGTTGTGGGGCTGTAACCGCAGCTGTCCAAAACGAATCGTTACTTGGTGATATTGGTACTTTTATTAAGGCAATTAAGCCAGCCCTGAAAAAGGTCGAGAATCAGCCGGGTGACGCGGTTGAAAATGCTGTGGTTGCAAATGTGCAATATCAAATTGAACGGTTGAAGCGATCGCCGCTTTTAACTGAGCAGGTGCGATCGGGTAAATTGAAAATTGTCGGCGGTCGTTACGACTTGGATACAGGTAAAGTGAGTATTCTTACTTAATTTCCCAGAGGATTCCCAGATGAGGGAGACAAGGGAGATGAGGCAGACAAGGGGATAAAGAAAGAAAGTGTTTTCCCAATGCCCAATGCCCCATTCAATCCTGTACAGTCATTGGCAGACGAATTGTGAAAGTAGAGCCGACGCCCGGCTGACTTTTGACAATAATCTCACCACCCATCATCTGGCAAAAGTGGCGGCTAATTGCCAACCCCAGTCCCGTACCTCCATACTTTTTCGTAGTGGAGGTATCTCCTTGTGTAAAAGGTTGAAATAACTGCTGCTGTTGACGGTGAGACATACCTATACCTGTGTCGGTAACGGTAAAAGTAATCATGCCCAAAGGTGCCTCTGGTCGGAATTCATCCTTTTCTAGGTTGACTGTCAGCGTCACCTTGCCGTTTGTAGTGAATTTACTGGCGTTGCTGAGTAAGTTTAATAATACCTGCCGCATCCTAGTTTGATCGGCGTACATGGTGCCAAGTTGCTGATCAAAATCCACTTCTAAAATATTGGCATTTTTTTCTATAGCTGGTTTGACTGTAAGGACGACGTTATGAATCAGCGTCGCAATCTCGAATATCTCTGGATAGAGGGTCATTTTCCCGGCTTCAATTTTTGACAAGTCGAGGATTTCGTTAATCAAGTGCAGTAGATGCTTACCAGCAGAGTTAATTGTCTCTAAATCTGTGATGAAGTCTGCCGATAAACCCAGATCGGTGGCATCGTCTTCTAGAAGTTGACTCAAGCCAATCACAGCATTTAATGGTGTGCGTAATTCGTGGCTGACATTCGCCAGAAATACACTTTTTGCCTTGCTAGCAGCTTCGGCTAATTCTTTAGCTTGTTGTAGTTCTTTTGTTCGCTCAGATACTCGCTCAATCAGATGATTTAGAGATTTGGCGAGTAGGCCAATTTCATCTTCAGTGGTGACGGGCGCCCGCAAATCGAAATTTGATTTTCTAGCAACTTGCTCTGCTACTTGAGTGACAATAATAACTGGTTCAGCGATCGCCCGACTAGTACGCCAAGCAACAATAGCTGCGATCGCTACCGAAACCAGCATACTCATAATCACAATCAATCGCTCAACTATTTTTGCCTCATAAACGGCTTTTTGCCTTTCTTGCTCTTGATCTTCAGCCGTTTGGAGGATGTTAGTCAAGTTTTGCGAAAGCTGGTCTAGCCGCATGGCTGTTTCACCAGCCATAATTGTCAATAACTGCGATCGGGCAGAAGAAATTTGCTGAGGCTGCACTTGTTGGGAGTCAATTTTCTGTAAGACGACCTCGATTTGGTCAACGTAAGCTTTTAAATTAGTCTTGTAATCTAGCAATAACGTCTGTAAAGTCGAACTTGTTGCTGCTAGTCTTTTAGGTTTACTGTCAATAAATCCGGCAATTTTTGACTCTAATTGTTTAGCTTTTTCAACATTCTTCAGAAAATCGGCTTTTTTGCTTTTTAGCTGTTGTGAATTTTCCAATACAGCAACTAAGTTAGAGCTATGTAATTGCGCCCCGACTACTGCATCTTTATAATTACTCAGTAGTTGTCCTTGTTCATAGGCTTGATTGAATTGCCTAACTTCCTTTCCCCGGTAGTAGTTGGCGATTACTAGCCCAGTCAGTGAGCCAAAAAAGCCAATTCCGATCGCTACAAAGTACCCATAGCCAATTTTTTGATGAATGCGCCAAGAACTGGCTTTGAGTTTCCCTTGTGAGGGAAATTCTATAGTCGGGAGTTCGTCTGTCGATGGCTCTTCGGCTGGCACTTTTTTGCTTTCTGAACTGTTGTCGATAGGGGTTGGCTTTGGAGTTGGCATTTCTCAAACCTCTTTGCCTTCCCGCAAAAATCACTAAATCAGTTTAGCTTGTGCAAACACTTTAATTGGTGATTAACATCTAGATTATCTTTTTTTCTAGCAAGAGCAAATTATTGCTTACTAGATAATTAGTATAACCTTATATAGTATGAGTGGTTTTGATAGCAATCTTTCTAAGGAAACTTACTGAGAGCGAATAGAATTCACTTTTTCAGCAAAAGACCTGTCTTAGACAGTCTTCCCCTTACCACAGCACTTTCCTCAATATACAGTTGATAGCAAAGAGTTCTTGCCATCAGCTATGCCACTAATCTACCTTACTGCTTCCTGATAAAATTAATACAATCAGGAAAAAAACAAAAGCTTTGATATTCGCTGGGCATTGAACACTTGTACTGAGCGTTGCCGTTGGCGCAGCCTCTCGTAGAGAAGTATGGGGCATTGCTTACAGGACTTACACAAACAATAGCTGAAAAGAATGATTTTTTTCTTAGGGGCAATACCCTTCTCCTGCAAAGACGCTACCGCGTAGCTTGCTTCCACGTTCGCCCTGTGCAAACAATTTTAAATTGATTTCTTCCTCATCCCAGGCACATATATCATAAAATATGTTAAAAGCCTAGTCTATGTAAATACACAAAAACTTGTATTACGTATTAATATCAATTGCAATGCGTTAATTGACCAACGCGGCTTAAAATAGCTTTAATATCAGATAAAATCGGCTTTTAGGCTTATATAAATGAGAGGTAGACTGATTTTTGGATGGTTTGGACTTAAATTCAGTCCGATTATCAGCAAATGACACGAAATCGGATAATCACAACCTGAGGATTGCAGTTGATTCCAAAAAATACAACTCAGTAAGTTGATTATAATACATCCTGCTGCTTTCTGAGTTCTATCTTCCTACTGACTTTCTACCTTGTAGTTGATGCAGTAGATATTACGGGACAGTTATGATTATAGGACACTAAAACCCTTTTGTGCCCTTCACACAATTGTAGTGATGCACTTTTGCATTACCTAATCAACAGCCTTTTGGTTGTAATTATCCAGATTAGAAAAACTCAACTGTCAAATTTATGGGAGTTAAAATGCCAGAACAAGAATTTACCGAAACCGCATCCAACGAGACTACAGTGGCAGAGATCAACAACCAAACGGCTACGATCACCAAACTCCAGCCTCCCGCGCAGTCTCAAGACGAATGGCTAAAATACGGGGAGCAAATTTCTACCTTTTTAGCAACATTGCCAGAATATGTGGGAAGCTTTTTTAATCAATATAAGCAACCTCTGGTAACAGTTGGTTTAATTCTGGGATCAATTGTTGGGGTTAAAGTACTCTTTGCAATATTAGATGCTTTGAATGATATCCCCTTGGTAGCACCTACTTTTGAGTTGATTGGTATTGGTTATTCTGCCTGGTTTATTTACCGCTATTTACTCAAAGCCTCAACCAGAAAAGAGTTAACTGGTGAAATCACCGTTCTTAAATCACAAGTTGTCGGGCAAGAAATTCCAGAAGCTTAATATCAATTATCGCTTCTCTATAAGACCCTTCGACCAGCTCAGGGCATCGCGCTTGGTGTAGCTTGCTCCTGTGTAGGACTAGGCTCTAATTCCAAATCACCGAAGTCTGATCGCCGGAAGTCGGCGGTCAGACTTGTCTTAAAATTCCCTACGAAGTTCATTGAGACGAACCTCTGGCGGACAATTTTCCCTTTGAGTTCGGTTTTGGAGATATTTTGGGCGATGCCTGCGGTGGTCACTGAGCTTGCCTGCCCTGAGCCTGCGTCGAAGGGTCGAAGTGCAGGCTACGCCGAAGCACAATGTTTTGAGATGCGATTAAGGGCAACTTGCCACGTTTTACTAAAGCTTGATGAATCATCGCCGCTATTTCAGCCCGACTAGCTACTTTGTTAGGAGCAAGGATTTGTGGATTTGGATAGTTAACTACCAGACCATTAGCTGTAGCAATGGCTATTTTCTTAATAGCATAGGTTGGAATATTTTTAGCATCTTCATAGACACTTAAAATCTGATTTGGGGAAGTGGCTGCTTTAAAATTGAACCCACTAACAAGGGCAACTAAAACTTGCACTCGCGAAATATTTTGTTGTGGTTTGAAGCTTTTTTTCGGGTAGCCTTTGAGAAATCCGCTACTAATGGCTTGGTCAATTGCTGGAGTTGCCCAGAATTTTGCTGGTACATCTTGAAATGCGATCGCAGCCTTAGACGGTTCTTGGTCAAAGGCTTTTTGCAGTATGGCAGCAAATTCGGCGCGGTTTACAGGCTGATTTGGTCTAAAAGAATAATCAGGAAACCCTTTGAGAATACCACGGGAAGAAAGAACGTCTATAAAAGGCCGACCCCAGAAGTTTTTGGGTACATCGTTAAATGCAATTGGCGGCGGAATGATTGATTTTGGTTTTGCCGGAGTTACTAAAGGCAACGCAAATGATGTAATTGATGACTCAAGTCCTATTGAAGAGGATACAGGTGTCTGTAGTTGTGGGGATTGAGTTGGAATTACCTGAGCAGATGGCAATACTGCGCGGTCAGGAGTTGCGCTTTTAGTTGGGAATGAAGGTGTCTTGGGTTCAAAAACAGCCGCAGGACTAGAATAGGGCAAGACGTTGTTGGGGACTATATTCGGTTCTACTTTTGGACTAGAGGACGGCAATACTTGCTTTGGTTGAACACCAGAAGAAGGAGTGGAGTCAGGCGACAGCAGCCCGTTTAAGTTCCAGCTAGAATCCCTGCGAGACAATGACCAAAAAAGAATCGCTCCGATAGTGGCGAAGGCAACCAAAATGGCTATAACTTCGTCAAAGCCAAGGGCAGTTCTTTGGGATGACTCTGGTTCGGAAGGAGGTCTATTTGTCATCGTAATTACCCTGGTAGCAGTAAATTTTGTGTCTAAACAAATTAAGCCACAGATTTAATTCGTAATTCATAGAAAAATATTAGACTTCTGGTTCAACGCCGAGCGATGTCTAACGACAAGCCGCTCCGCGTCTACGCAATTGGGCAGTTAGGCGATCGGCTCTTTGATGTTCCTGTTCTGCTCTTTGATGTTCCTGTTCGGCTCTTTCATCGCCATTCAACAACAAATTACCTTGTAAATCCCACCAACGCAGCCAGGGTAATTCCACATCCTGATAAACTCCCTGCCACAAGCCTAATTCAACACCCAAAGAAACTATAGGATAATGTCCTCGTTCATTTGCTGGTAACACCTGATACTGTCCTTCAATCAGATGATAAACTTCTATACTGGTTTTACTCACTTCATAAATGCCGTAGAAGGGAGGACGAATCACCTGCTCATAAACCCAAAATTTACCCTTCCAAGGAGTTTTATCTCGTTCCTCTGCACCATTGCCAGAGACAAATTCTAAGACAATCAACGGGGCAATAGATTCTTGCCACAATACATAAGAACGTCGCGTTTGTCCATTCAGCAAAAATGGTACATTCGGTACATAAAACCAATCCGGTGCTTCTGCTCCTTTTTCAGGGGGATCAGTTAAGCGCCAGTAAATGCCTAAGTCCTGACCAATACAATATTGATCTTCAGGATTTAATTGCTTGAGGACGGGTGTAATTGAGTCAGTCAGTAGGATGCTTTGAGGATGTTCTTGCCAGTTTTTGCCTCCGGCACGCTCCGCGAACACAAACGTACCATCAGAGTCTGGAAGCTGGGTATGGTCGGGGAAAGGAGTAAGGGCAGTGGATGGTTCGGTTGCAGAGGTCATAATGCTACCTTTGCACTCTTTGTAAAGGTTATTTTTAGTGTAGCTTGCGATCGCACTTCTTTATATTCTCCACCCAGATGATAAATCGCCCGCCAGTTGCTTGCAAGAGATTAAAACGATTTTCCCTTTCAAAGGGCTAGTCTTAGTAGATACCTAAACCGAAACCGGATTTAGAGGGTGACAAAATGTAAAATATTAACTTATTGTTTACCTATCTTTGTAAAAATCAGGATGTCTTGTGCCAGAAGAATTCAGTTACCAAATTTCACCACCATTTTTGTCTGTTGGTAGCGATCGCGATCTTGATGTAGAGTCAACCCTCCAAGAACTACCAATGTACAACTTCCCAGTGGAAATCAACCGCACTGGTATGGAAGTAGCTAATTTTTTGGAAAAATACCCCCTGCTACCGGGAGTAATTTTGGTAGAGCAGGGAAAGTTCATTGGGATGATTTCGCGGCGACGACTGCTGGAATTTTTGATTCGCCCCTATGGACAAGAGTTATTTGTTCAGCAACCATTAGCCGTTCTCTACAGCTATGCGCGGATACCGATATTGCTGCTTGCTGATTCAACATCAATTTTAACTGCGATGCAACTTAGCTTAAAGCGATCGCCAGAATTATTAGCAGAACCAATTGTAGTACAAACAGAATCTGGTGCTTATAGATTGTTAGATGTCCAAGAATTAAATATTATTTCTTGGCAAATTCGCGGAATCGATAATTTGGTGCGCTATGAACGCAGCCAAGCCCAAATGATTCAAAATGATAAAATGGCAAACCTGGGACGTTTGGTAGACGGCGTAGCGCACGAAATTTTAGACCCAGTAGGTTTTATTTGGGGTAATATAATTTATGTCTCAACCTACAGCCAAGATTTACTCAAGCTGATCGCGGCTTATGATCAAGAGTTACCATCAGTTTCCGAGGCAATTAATCTTCTTAAAGAAGAGATTGAATTTGATTTTTTAGAACAAGATTTGTCGCGATCGCTTGCTAGTATCCGCACGGGAGCGGAAAGATTAAAAAAACTTGTCACCAGCTTACAAAACTTCTGTCACATTGACGAACTTTATCCCAAACCAGTAGATTTACACGCCTGCATAGATAGTATTACTTTATTAATTAATAGTCGTCTTCAAGGAGAAATTGAAATTGTCAAATACTACGGTCAATTGCCGCCAGTGTATTGCTTTATGGGGCAGTTAAATCAGGTTTTGATGAATATTTTAAGTGAAGCTGTGGATACTTTACTCAATGAAGCCGTGCGACAGCAGTTGCATCTAGAAGAAACTAAGACTCTTCAAAAACCCCGAATTGAGATTACCACAGAAGTTATTTCGCAAGAAGCAAGCAACCCAGATACACCAGATTCTCGCTTGATCTTAATTCGCATTGCTGATAATAGCCTTGGAATGTCTGAAGAGTTACAACAGCAAATTAGGGAGTCTTTTTCTCTGGAAACAAAGACTGGTAAAAATACTAGTTTAGCTGTAAGTTATCGAATTATCACAGCCAGACACGGCGGTAAATTAAATTTACGTTCCCAGCTAGGTGTAGGCACTGAATTTGAAATTTTATTGCCTTTAGTTTGATTGATTCTAAATTATGAATTATTGATAAGTCCGGTTGGTATTGAATTCTTCAAGCACATTTACTAAAATATTCATAAACCAATAGAGTTTAGTTAAGCATTTCTTCTCTTTCTTCTCTCTGTGTCCTCGCGCCTCTGCGGCAAGCTGCTGCGCGTTTACGTTAAAAAAATTGGGAGATTTAGTTACTTTTCCTGCTGGTTTATCCTGTACTTGGGATGTGAAAAGCGATGTAAAAAAACACTCTTGCTATGTAGTTCAAGTCAATGAACAAAGCGAAGAAAAACTTAAAGATTTAGGTATTCTTGATTGTCCCATTTGGAAAAAAGAAGTATCTGAGGTTAAACAAACTTATAGCGCAGATAAGCTATGTTACTTTCTTGAAGGTGAAGTCGTAGTAAATCCTATTTGGGGAGAGCCAATACATATTAAAAAAGGTGATTTAGTTACATTTCATGCCAGTGTATCTTCTACCTGGCAAATAAAAAGTGATGTGAAAATGCATTATTGCTACCCTGATTAATTAAGGAGCATTTATGACTTACAAGTTACTATTTGTTTGTTTAGGAAATATATGTCGTTCGCCTTCAGCAGAAAACATTATGAAACATTTGATTGAGCAAAAAGGCTTGAGCAATCAAATTATATGTGACTCTGCGGGTACATGCAGTGACCACATTGGTGAATCACCTGATGAACGTATGACTGCTACTGCTATTGAAAAATTAGGAATATTCTTAAGTGGCAATTCTCGTCAATTTCATACTTTGGATTTTAAAAACTTTGACTTGATATTAGCTATGGATAGACAAAACTACAAAGATATATTACTTCTGGACACAGCAAAATAGTATCATCGTAAAGTTTATTTAATATGTGAATTTACATCAAAATATAATCTTGAAGAAGTTCCAGATCCTTATTATAGGGGCATAGAAGGTTTTAATTTGGTAATAGATTTATTAGTCGATGCCTGTGAGGGTTTATTAAAAAATATTACAGGGCAAGCGCATCTTGTCAATAACAAGACCTAAATCTCAATAAAGCCCTTGTGTAATTAATTATGTCAGACTACTTACCATCTCAATTAACCAGACAACAAGGGGTTTAAGCCCCTTGTTAAAGGTAGGCAAACTTCCACCACAGTCTACTAGTTCCCATCTCAATTCAGCTGCAATAAATTTTCGCCACGTTGATAAATTTCCCGCGCATAGTCAGTCCAAGCACCTTGTCCCCAATAACGAAAACAGCTAGTTTGCAGCAAAAGGTTATGTAGAAGAACGTTACGATAATGAGATTGTCTAGTGATAGGTTCTGCTGAGTCAACTTGCTGTAATGGATCAACCTTTTGATGGAATAAACTGCTTAGTTGATACATGGGAGACAACACATTTTCATATCCTTTCACCCAACTGATATGATTTGTCCACGAGGCTCCATCCATGTGGAAATTAGAGTTTATTTGCTTTAATTCTTGAATCGCATTCTCTACAGCTTCCGGTTGACAATTGTCTGGTGAAATTCGCTCCCAAATCTGATATTGTCCCACTGGCTGACAAGTTGGATAGTCTTCAGGTTTACATCCAGCAGCTTCGATTAATTCTAAATATTCTGTACCACATATCCCCACAACACCTGATTTTCCTCCGCCGTTATTGACCATATCCCACCAAGCTTGTTTAAAAGCGCTAGGAAATTCATTCATCATCACACCACCATTTTCACCATCTCCAATTTGGCTAACTATTGGTGGCACAAAAATACTGCCAATTTGTTGTTTGGATAACGTTTTGGCTTCATAGTAAGGCTGCATTTGTGCGACTAATTTAGTATCCGAACCTTGAGTTTTAATTAAGGCTGTAATGCTAATTGTTTCGCCTTGGGAATTGCGAGCAATCAGACGGTGTGGTAAATGTTTGTGAGTAAGAGATTGACCGTTGATTGTTTCTACAGAATGCTCTTGAACGAGTAGCCAGCGATATCCACATTCTTTCAGCGCTTTTACAAATTTAAAGAGAGCATCAGGGTGATTTGGCAGGTGCATTTCTGGGGGCGAAAATCCTTTGACTCGCGCTAGAGCTTCCCAGCCAAAAATTGCTGCAAAGTGATGTTGCCATGCAATGATCTGCAATTTAATATCTGCTATGGGTGTGGAAGGAATAACTGCATGGCTCCACATTGTACCCAGCCACTCTACATAAGGTTGGTATGTGCGATCGCAAGTGATGCGTTTAAGATTATCGAGAACATCACCGCGTCCCATTTGCCGCAATCCCCACAAAAGATTACCTGAGTAATCCAACATCACACGGGGATTGCAACCTTGAGTTACAAGTTCGGGGATCAAGTCTGCCATGCGGCTGTAACAATAAGCAAAAGCATCTGCATTGTGATTATCCCCTTCATTGGGATGTTCAAACATATATTGCAGATTGCTGATCAGTGTACCACCATTTCCAGCAGGTATAGTTGGCTGGTGCATGTGTAAGGCGATCGCAAACACAGCATTTACGTCTTCTAAGCGGATATTTGTTGTTGGTAAAAATACTGCTTGATCATGGTTAACTACAGAGAGAACCTCTGTTTCCCAACCAGAAATATTCGGTAAGCCATCAATGATTTCGGGCAAAGGAGTCAGAGTTGTAGGGAAGGAAAGCATTTCTGGTTGCTCCGAAATAAGTTATATCTATATAAAATTTGCCTGAGTATCTAATAGCACTTGGCTCAGTATATATCCAATAAATACCCTGAGCCATAAAATTTTTAATTTGGTGATTTTCACAAAGATGCGAACTCAGGCAAGTCTACCCAGATATTCGCATCTTTGTGTTCTACTTTTTGATAAAGTTTGTTTACGCTCTGTGGATGCAGCAAGTAAAGCTTGGTTTAATTTCACTTTAGGTAGATAGATAGGCAAATGCCTGATTATGGCGCGATCGCAACTCTGGTAGAAATTTTGCTCCCCGGTAGGCGATCGCGTCAAAAAATTTAGGACTTATGTGCAGACACACCAGAAATCATGTTCTTGACAAGAACATATCGCCAAAACGATGGATTCTCGTGAAAAAACTCAGTTTCGGGATCAGCTTGTTCAGTTTTTGACTCGGCTGTTTTGTCGGTGATGGCGGAGCTGCTATTTTTAAAATTAGCTCTAGCAACCAGGGAGCAAGGCGTTGACACAACACGGCTAAATGACTTTGCCATCCGACTAAAATTTCTGGTGAATCATTTTGCATTCCGGTGACGAGTGCTTTCGCCACTTCTTGGGGAGTCATGGGGATCACCCAGCGAAATAATTTTAAGTCCCGCATCATGTCTGTGTCTGTAAGGGAAGGCAGTAATGCGATCACCCGAATATTATGTTCAGCTAGTTCGCGCCGCAAGGCTTGGGTAAATCCCAAAATTGCAAACTTGGTAGCTGAGTAAGTCGCCATCGTCGGTGCAGCAACTTTCCCCATCAGGCTCGACACATTCACAATTGTCCCTTGTCTTTGGCTGGCCATGCGTCGAGCGATCAGACTAGTGAGGTTGTACATTCCTAACAAGTTCACAGAGAGTTCTTCTTGAACTTGGGGCATTTTAGATTGCAAAAACGAGCTTTGGTATGCGACTCCCGCACAATTAACCAGCAGGTGAATCTGTCCGTAATTGCGCCACAGTTGGGCAACAGCGATATTCACTTCAATTGTCTGCGTCAAATCTAATGTCACGATCGCAGTTTCTGTGCCCATCGCCTCGATTTCCTTGGCTACCTCGACTAACTTTTGGCGATCGCGTGCTATCAATATTAGCCGCTTGATGCCTTGTTGCGCTAGTTCGAGGGCGATCGCTCGTCCAATACCACGGGAAGCCCCTGTAATGAGGGCTACTTTGCCTTGAATATCCATTGGTTTTATCCTCCAAAATCTAAGTCTTACCAAACTCTTAGTTATTGCTGACACACATAATCAACACCTGCTCGCTTATCGGCACAAGGTAAGACAAATAATTAATCGCAATTAAAATCAAACTGAAACTAAGCCTTTACCAACGAGATAGTTTTTGGTTAATCTGCAATCCCTCATAATTGTCTATACGAGGCAGACATTTCTCGTTTTTAACCTGTTAAACCTTAACACACTTGGCTGAATACACGTAGCTCATAGATTTTATTTCTCCTAGATCCAAGCGCTCATCAGCATCGTTGTAATACACACGTTAGCAATTAAATCAATGTATTGCAATATTCTTTAATCAGAATTTCTTAATAGTTCTTAACGACAAGTATATATATGGAAAAGATTTTATTAAATAAGTTTTTATAAATACCTCAGTACAAATATCTCACTTTCCTGACAATTAGCTCCGATTTAGTGAAATTATTCTACTTAAGTCATAGCTAAGAAACAAAAAAGACATATAGGCTTTGCTTTACTGTTGCAGCACTGAGTTTTTTCAAGTATTTCGCAGATTTGCGCCAGTATATTTACTGATTTGTTTTAAATCCCGACCTCTGATTTTTGCTTTTTAAAATAATAGAATAGAGTTAAATTATTGTCTTCAATGCAAATTACAACGGCATATTTATTTGCCAAAACTTTAGGGAAAATGGTTACTTGTTTGGCTTTAGCTTTGAGTTCATCAAAGTAATGGTTGAGACTTGTCTGGTATATAGCATTCTTTTAATCATTTATGAACAACAAGATCCCCGACTTGTTAGAGAAGTCGGGGATTTAAAGCTTTCAATCTTCACTAATCAAATAAGATTGCTCTAGTTAAAACTTTGAGTAAGTAAGTGGGCAAGAATAAATCAAACTATAGCGCTTCTCAGTTGAGTGCAATACAGACCTAACAAGAACAGCCCCTTCCCTACAAGCGTTGGGGAGTAATATTCAAAGCCTCTCTCCTAAAAGGAGAGAGGTCAAAGTGTATTGCACACAAAGGAGAAACGCTATATGTTACGCAATATAAAATTATCGGACTTACGCAGACTCAGTGATTCTTCTCTGCCTGACGCTGCGCGCACTTCTGCAAAGAAGCAAGCTACGCGTAGCGTCTCGTAAAGATGGCGGTTCGAGAAATTAAACTTTTTGGCGATTTTTTGGTAAGTCCTAAATTAATTAAATTGATACAGATGATGTACTAGAGAACAAAGGTTTGTAGTCTCCACCAAGCCAAGCGTTCATTACTCCCTACTCCCTACTCCCTCTCTTTTTCCTGACAAGAGCGAATAAACTCTGCAAACTGCTGCATTAGTTTGGGATTACGCCAACCGGAATCAGTTTCTTTTTGCATGATTGAAAGTGCTTCTGCTGAAGTAAGAGCTTCTTTGTAAGGTCGTTCGCTGGTCAGAGCATCGTAAATATCGATTAACTGAAATACTTGCGCTAGGTAGGGAATATTATTCTCCTTAAGTCTATCAGGGTAGCCTGAACCATCCCAGTGTTCGTGGTGATGGCGAATAATCGGAATTACACCCCGCATACTGCGTAGTGGCCGGCAGATTTTTTCTCCAATTAAAACGTGCTGCTGCATTATCTGCCAATCTTCGGGGGTGAGTTCGCCTTTTTTCAGCAGCACTGCATCAGGAATACCCAGCTTGCCGATATCGTGGAGATAACCACCCCACCGCAAATCTCGAATTTGGTAGCGTGAAAGATTGAGGTATTCACCAAAAACTTGTCCCCGTTTTACCAACCGTTCACAATGATTACCTGTGTTGGGATCGCGACTTTCAATAGACATGGCAATGGAAAATAGTACTTGTTCGGCATGGTCTAAATCTTCGTTCAGACGCTTCTGCCGTACCAAGGATTTTACACGTGCCGCCAGTTCCACACGATCAAAAGGTTTGCTGAGAAAATCATCAGCCCCAGCTTCAATTCCCCGAATGCGCGATCGCTTGTCATTTAACGCCGTAATAAAAATCACTGGGATTAGTCTAGTCTGCTCATCCTGTTTGAGTAATCGGCACACTTCAAACCCATCTATTCCTGGCATCATCACATCCAGCAAAATTAAATCTGGTTGTTTTTGAGTTACCAATTCAACAACAATTGAACCCCTGTCCGCCTCAATCACTTCGTATCCTTCTACTCCCAAGAGGGAAACAGCAGTCATGCGACTGGCAGGATGATCGTCAACTACTAAAACCCTCGGCGGATCTAAATCAAATCCATTCACTTTAGAACCTTTGACTTACAATGTTCTAGATACCAATGAATCATCACCCCAATTAACATCAGCTTTTATCCAACAAGACTTTAGGCTTGCCTATCTTTAACCATAAGCTTTTCTTGAGATCAGCCTAAAGAATAACCCATAATTAAGCTATTTGGCTTGTAAAAACTTGTTGTCTGAGTATCTGGAAAATAAATCAGAATTTTTGGCAAAAAAATGTCTAGCTTTTCTGAAATTAAGGACTGGGAACTAGTTTGTAGTTGCATAGGTTAGCCGGTCGTAGACATCTCAATCTAACTACAAACTAGTTTCCATAAAATCCCTGCCTTGTGTTCCCAATAGCCACTTTTTTCGCCAACCAGAAGTAGGTTCCAGGCAAGAGGTTTGTTGCTCTTGTTCTCGCCGCATCACGATGACTTCGGTTGGATCGCTCAATTGAGGATCGCGATAGGGAATAGCAGCACGGGTTAGCAAGTGTTCTTTTTCAGCTGGCGAGAGGGGAGGGAGTGCTGAGAAGTTTTTCAACTCAGCACTTTTAGAATGTGCTGCCACAGTACCAGGCGATCGCCTTCCCACGGGTGGGGTAGAACCTATGATCAAGCCAGCAGACAAAAGTGCTGTGCGTACAGCAGCAGCACAAGAATAGGTGGCTAATAAACCATCTTGATGTAAACACAATGACAGTTGTTTAATAAATTCAACAGTCCATAATTGAGGACATTGAGGTGGTGAAAAGGGATCGAGGAAAATTACATCTGCCCAGAAACCCGACTGACGTACTAGCGTTATCGTAGTTCTAGCATCGCCAATTAGTAGCTTCGCTTTCAGGTAAGGTGTTTGTACTTGATGCTCAAAAGCTAACTCTTTTAGGATTTCAATATAGTTACAGTTCCAATTGTCGAACAAGTGATGAGCGATCGCAGCTTGTGGCACAGCTGGATTCAGTTCTAAACCGATTACTTCTACACAACAACCAGGATTCACTGCCCAAATTGTCTGCAAAGCAGCAGCTGTGTTATATCCTAAACCATAACAGATATCCAACAGCCGCAAAACTGGTTTTTGTGCGGCTGTAGCTACTTGAGTAGGTTCCACAAACTTGAAAAAACTCTCCTGTTTGGCTCCATAATGGCTATGAAAAGATTCACCAAACTCTTGAGAGACAAAGGTGAAAGAGCCATCTGCTGTTAACTTAGGTGTAAACTTTTCTAAGTCTGACATCTTACAAAAAAACTAAATAATGACCAATGCCCTTTAGGAGTACTGAGTGCTGAGTAGGAAATCTAACTTATTTACTCAGAACTCCGAAAACAGGAAAATAGGAACTGTTTTACCCAATGACTAATGCCCAATGCCCCATGCCCAATACTTCGGCAACGCTCAGTACAAGTCCCCAATTTGTTGTTTCGCCAGCTTGGCTGTTTGAACATCTAGAAGATCCGCAAGTCCTTATTGTCGATTGTCGCTTTTCTCTAGCCGATCCACAACTAGGACAACAACAGTACCAGACAAGTCATATAGAGGGGTCATATTACCTAGATTTGAATCAGGATCTTTCCAGTCCAGTGGGTAAGCATGGTGGGAGACATCCTTTACCTAACCTCAATGATATAGCTAACAAATTGGCGGCGATTGGGGTAAATTACCAAAAAACTTTAGTTGTAGCTTATGATGATTCGCGCTTTGCTTTTGCGGCTCGCCTGTGGTGGCTGTTGCGCTATCTAGGACATGAGCAAGTAGCAGTATTGGATGGAGGCTTTGCAGGCTGGCAAAAAGCTGGATATTCTGTTACAGATGTTATTCCTCCCCCCCAGATGGGTACGTTTGTAGCTCAAGTACAAACAGAAAAGCTAGTAGATATTACAGAGGTAAAAAGTCGCAAAGATAACCAGGAGGTAGTATTGGTAGATTCAAGAGAGAGCGATCGCTACCGAGGTGAACAAGAGCCAATTGATAAAATTGCTGGTCATATTCCCGGTGCAGTCAACTATCCCTGGCAAGAAGTTACAGACTCTTCCGGCTACCTACTACCTCAAGGGGAACATTACCGTCGGTGGGAGAAGCTAGAAATAGCCGCAGAAATCTTGGTATATTGCGGTTCTGGCGTTACTGCTTGTGTGAATTTACTTTCTTTAGAATTAGCTGGCATTGACAAGGGTAAACTTTATGCTGGTAGCTGGAGTGATTGGATTTCTTATTTATAGTTAGGAGTTAGGAGTTAAGAAGTGAACTACTCAGACTTGCCTAAGTCTGAGTTTTCTAATCAACGCAAATTTATACCCCATGCCAGAGGCAGAATTATAACAGTTAAGTGCTGCCTCTACAGCCAGTAAAGCAAAAAGTGATATTCCCTACGACCAGAGAACATCTGCTAACGGTAGATTAAATCAAGGGTTAGGGTCGAGGTGTGCATTACTGCATCACCCCTCCCATTCGGAACCGTGCTTGCAACTTTCACTGCACACGGCTACTCAATGTGTTATCCATTTGTCAAATCGGACTTCCAGACTTTTTGACCTACGGAATTAGGAATATCATGTATCCACTCCCAGTTAGTTTTATTCCAAAATTGAGAAAGTTTCTCTCGAAATTTGGAGCGGTCTTTCTTCCGTATTTCTTTTAGGTCAAGTGCGGTCTTTTCGTCGTGACAATGCCGATGTAATAATTGCAGATTTTTATACTCATCCTTGCCTCTTAATGCTCTGGGGATTTTGTGGTCTACTTCTAAAACATCCCATTCTTGGAAGCTTAAACCGCACCAAGGACATTTACCCTTTTGAAGTTTTAGCAACTTAGCCTTACGATTAGGCATTTGGGGGTGTATCCCTAGTCTTTTACTCCAGTAAACTGTGTCGCCATCGTAAGGGCTTTTATCGCCTTTAACTTTTACATAGTCAGTGCTACTGCAAGAAAACTCACTATGATTAAGTAACCGGAAGGAGTTCGCTGTTCCTTCCCTGGTTGCGAATACCCAGTTCTTATTACCAATGGAAGTCCAATATTTGATGTGACCATCATTTATGTTTCTACATCGGCGTTTTGCCCATCG
>Ga0123337_10002923_pt1 | contig 18838 bp, 16 predicted proteins | sample frozenSSSSmetaG_FD_89792 | JGI IMG/M metagenome (GOLD analysis project Ga0123337, IMG submission 89792) | Glacier valley bacterial and archeal communities from Borup Fiord, Nunavut, Canada, to study Microbial Dark Matter (Phase II) -... | ecosystem: Environmental > Aquatic > Freshwater > Ice >... | reverse complement strand
TTCCATGTCGACGAGGGCCACCTGGCGCAGGGTGGCGGTGTCACCGGGGCCCAGGCGCTGGCTCCTCCGGTGAGTCACATGGGCCCGGAACCCCTCGCCGGTGTACTGCGGCGACTCCGGCTCCATCTCGGCGAGCCCGGCCACCAGACCGGCGACCAGACAGGCGTGGGTGGCGCGCAGCGCCGGGTCCATCACCACCTCCGAGACCGGCACCGTGTGGCGCGGACCGAAGAGGGCATCGGGGCCCAGTACTACCCTGACGACGGGCAGGGACGACGTCGCGAGGGCGAGCGCCCGGGCGATCTCGTCCACCGACGCCCGGCTGAAGAAGGTCGGCACCAGCGTGACGTGCAGCGGCCAGTCCCGGGTGGTGAAACGGTCACCCACCCGAAGGGGCGCGAGGGGCGCGACGACCACGAACCGGCGCATCCGGGTCGACGTCGAGGTGCCGGGGACCTGCGGGTCCACGACGTCAGTCGCGGCGCGCGCCGAACATGATGTCGTCCCAGGACGGCACCTGCGGTCGGCCGCGACGAGCCGCCGGCCGCGTCGCCTCAGCCGCGTCCGGTGCAGGCAGCCGGGGCTGTTCCTTCGCGTTCGGGCGAGACTTCGCGTCCGGCTGGTGCGGCTCGGTGGCGGCCGCCTCCTCTCCGGGTGGGTCCTTGGGCCCGTCCGGGTCGTCGGAGCCCGGGGCGCCGCCGACCGCGGCCTCGGTGTCACCCGGCGAAGCCCCGGTGTCGCCGACCGCGGCCTCGGTGTCACCCGCCGACGCGTCGGTGTCGCCGGCCGCGGCGCAGCGCGGCCCGAGCGGGTTCTCGGTGTCACCGGCCGCGGGGACGGGTGTCGCCGGTGCCTCGCCGCGAGACGCGTCGGTGTGGGCGGGCTCCTGCGCGAGCGGTGGAGCGGTGGTGCCTTCGGACCCGTCGGCGTCCGCAGGGGCGGGCGTGGCGTCGGGCCCTTGGCCGGGCTCGGGCACCGAGGAGTCGTCGCCGGGGCGCGGGTGCGCCGCCGGCGGCAGACCGTGGACGTCGGGGTCGTAGGTCAGCCCGCTGATGGGCAGGGCGTCGGTGGGAGACTCCGGTGTCGGCACGTCGGTGGGTGCGCAGCCCTTGCGGGAGCGGCGCCCGCGAGCCTGGCTGCGCTCGCGCATGGCGGTCACTAGGTCGACCGACCCGTCGGCCGCGCGACGGGTCGGGGTCGAGACCCCGCCCTCGGCCTCGACGTCGTAGACAGTGGTCTGCACCCGGGTCAGCGGAGCCGGCCCCGGGATCGGCCCCGACGAGACGGGCGCCTCCTCCTCGGTCAGCCAGCGTGCCTCGTCGTCGAGGGGCGTGACGGTCTGGGTCGACTGCTCGAACGTCCAGAGCGCCCGGCGCTCGCGGCCGCCGGCGACGAAGCGCATCACGACGGTCCAGTGCTCGGCCTCGGCGTCCCGCCAGGAGTCCCACGTGCTCGTCGTGGGGTCGACGTCCCGGGCCCGCATGCGCTCACCCACGCGCACGGCGAGGGTCGGCGCGTCGGACCCGCCAGCGCGGGTACGCATCCGCACGAGGCGGGCGAGGTCGGCGACGTGGGCGCGTTCGGCGAGGATCGGCCCTTCATACCGGCGCACCTTCTCGACCGTCCATCCGGCGCGCGCCGCCACGTCGTCGGCGGTTGCTCCGGCCCGTACGAGCGCCTGCACGTCGCGCGGGCGCAGCCCGCCGTCGAGTTCGATCTGCAGCTGACCCAAGCGTGAGCGATCCTGGCGGACAGCGGCTCGCAGCGCATCGTCGAGGGGGAGCCGCAGGCGGGTGCCGTCGGCACCCTCGAGCAGCAGGTGGGTGCCGTCGTCGTGGACCCCCACCAGCCGAAGGTCCTGCATCAGCACTCCTCATCCCCGCCGGTGACGCCGGGTGACGCCAAGTGTTCCTGCCCTATCCTGCCCGTTCCTGCCCCAGACTGTGCCATCAGCACCCGGCTGCGTGGAAGCGGCCACGCCGGACGGAAGCCGGACGGGTAGCGTTTTGCCCATGACCGACCCCACCCTGACGGGCGTGCCCGTGCCCGTGCCCGACGCCAGTGACCTGCTCGCGCCGTACGACGCCGTCCTGCTCCTCTCCTTCGGGGGTCCCGAGGCCCCCGACGAGGTCCTTCCCTTCCTGAGGCGGGTCACCGCCGGGCGGGGGATCCCCGACGAGCGGCTCGAGGCGGTGGGCCGCCACTACCACCTCTTCGGTGGCAGGAGCCCCATCAACGACCAGAACCGCTCCCTCATCGCCGCGGTGGAGGCCGAGCTCGCGGGGCGGGACATCCACCTGCCCGTGCTCTGGGGCAACCGCAACTCCAGCCCCTTCCTCGTCGACGCCTTGCGCGACGCGGCCCAGCGCGGGCTGCACCGCCTCCTGGTCGTCTCGACCAGCGCGTACTCGTGCTACTCGTCGTGCCGCCAGTACCGCGAGAACCTCGCCGACGCCGTCACGACCGTGCAGGACGAGGGCCACGTCGTCCTCGTCGACAAGGTCGGACCGTATGCCGGCCGCCCGGCCTTCGTGGACCCGAACGCCCGCCTCGTGCTCGACGCCCTGCGCGTGCACATGGACGTGCCTGACGCCGAGCTCGGGCTGCTCTTCGTCACCCACTCGATCCCCGACGCGATGGACGAGACCTCGGGCCCCGGCGACGGCGACGGGCGGCTCTACCAGGAGCAGCACCACCGGCTGGCCATGGAGGTCACGGCCCGGGCCGCCTCCGAGCTGGGACGCGACCTGCCGGCGGAGGTGGTCTACTGCTCCCGCTCCGGCCCGCCCACCCAGCCCTGGCTCGAGCCGGACGTCAACGACCGGCTGGAGGAGCTGGCCGAGGAGGGCGTGACGACCGTGGTCGTCGCCCCGATCGGCTTCGTCTCCGACCACATGGAGGTGGTCTACGACCTCGACACCGAGGCGCGCGCGACGGCGGATCGCCTGGGTCTGACCATGACCCGGGTGCCCACCGTCGGGGTCGACCCCGGGTGGGTCTCTGGCCTGGTCGACCTGCTGCTCGAGCGTGCCGACGAGGCCCGGGGAGGTCCGGCGCCCACCGGCCCCGGCGTGCGTCCCTCGGTGTGCGCTCCCGGCTGCTGCCCCAACCTGCGGACGGCTCGCCCCGCCCTGTGCGGGAGCGACTGATGGATCTCTCTGGCGCCGAGTCCGACCTCGGTGCGCGCACCGGCGACCAGGCGCCGCGCGCATGGTCGGCTCTCGGTGGTCTCGAGGCACTGGCGGTCGACGTGGCCCTCGAGGCGGGTCGGCTGATCACCCACGAGCGCCCCGCCGGGCTCGGCGCGTCGGCGACCAAGTCGTCGCCGACCGACGTCGTCACCATCATGGACACCCGGGCCGAGGAGCTGATCCGAGCGCGACTGCTTGTTGCTCGTCCCCACGACGCGATCCTCAGCGAGGAGGGCGACCACCACGGCGGCACCTCGGGCATCACGTGGGTCATCGACCCCATCGACGGGACCGTGAACTACCTCTACGAGATCCCCGCTTACGCCGTCTCCATCGCGGCGGTCACGGGCGACCCACGGGTGCCCGGGGGGTGGGAGGTGCTCGCAGCCGCGGTGGGCGACCCGTCAAGGGGTCTCGTCTACCACGCCGCCCGGGGCGGGGGGGCGCGCTGCTCGTCGGTGCCGACCGGCACGTCGGCAGCCACCGGCGACCACCCCTCCCGGGTGCTGCGGGTCGGGGTGGTCGAGGAGCTGGAAGGCGCGCTGGTCGGCACGGGTTTCGGCTACACGCGGGAGCGGCGCCGTACCCAGGCCGAGCTCCTGCTGCGGGTCCTGCCCGAGGTCCGGGACATCCGCAGGATCGGGAGCGCGGCCCTCGACCTGTGTGCCGTCGCCTCGGGCCAGCTCGACGCCTTCTTCGAGGTCGGGCTGAACCCGTGGGACCTCGCCGGCGGGTGGCTCGTGGTCACCGAGGCCGGGGGGGTCGTCACCGGCCCTGATGGTGGAGCACCTGACGCGAGCCTCACCGTCGCCGGCAACCCCGCCGTCCACGCGGCGCTCGCCGCCGTCGTCGACCGCTGAGGCCGGCCCCTTCCTCCCACCGCCCGGTTGCGTCTGAGGACGCGCCCCTCCCGGTGGCCACGGCCCGCAAGCAGGGCACGGGGAGAGCGACAAGGGGACGTCCCCGATGTGCTGGGAGAAGCGCAACGGCCCCCTCTTGGTATGGAGGGAGCCGTCGGTGTGGGTGGGAGTCGTGGCGCTCAGGCCGCCGACACCCCACGGAAGGCGTCGAGCTCTGGGAGCCGGACGTCATGGTCGTCGGCCAGCCGCTGGATCGAGTCCAGCTCGCCGGTCAGGACGTCGACGGAGTAGTCGTCGCCCAGGTCTCTGGCCCGAACCAGGCCCGCCAGGGCCTCGCGGGCCCGCTCATGGAGACTCGTGTGGAACTCGGTCATCGTGCACCTCCGTCGCAATGGGGGCGCTCCTGGTGGGGCGCCGGGGGTTGCCACGCAACGACCTGACTGTAAGCGGCTGACGTCCCCAACGGGGGCTTGCGGCCCGAGGACGTGAAAAAGGTGCAAGTCGTGCGACTCGGGCGTGTCGGGCCCCGCCCCGCAGTTCCGCAGGAGCGGGTCGTGCAGCGCCGCGTGGGTCTGGATGGCGAGCCGACCCCGGGGTAGGGCACACTCGCCGCTGCAGCCGTTCCCTGACCTGCGTCGAGGGGCGACTGTCCCCAGACTCGAGGGCGCTCGAGGCGGGCACAAACAAGGCCGGTGCGTCGTTACACCCCACGAGCCGGTGTCGTCATGGTAGATCCACCGCTCGTCGGCGAAAAAGTGCGGTTTTTGTCCCTCGCTGGCGGTATTTGCCCTATCCTGCGAACCATCTGCCCTGGATGACGGCTTTCGCCGTGGCCCGTCAGATTGCTCCACGCTCCTCGTGACGACCTACTGCTTCCCCCACCCCCTGCAACCCAGAAGGACACCCCATGGCGACCGACTACGACGCCCCCCGCAAGACCGATGACGACCTGTCCGAGGACTCACTCGAGGAGCTGAAGTCCCGACGGGTCGACAAGTCGTCCTCGGCGGTCGACGTCGACGAGACCGACACCGCTGAGGGCTTCGAGCTCCCCGGCGCCGACCTGTCCGGCGAAGAGCTGTCCGTCCGGGTGCTCCCTCGTCAGGCCGACGAGTTCACCTGCTCGCAGTGCTTCCTCGTGCACCACCGCAGCCAGCTGGCCAGCGAGTCCCGCGGCCAGATGGTGTGTCGCGACTGCGCCTCCTGACATGAGGCACGAGAGAGGGTCGGTTCCGGGTGGAACCGACCCTCTTGCCGTCCCGCCGGCGCCGCAACCCGTCATGGTCGGTCTGCGACGGCTGGACCCTGACCTACCCGTCCCTTCCTACGCTCACGTCGGTGACGCAGGGGCGGACCTGTGCGCGCGCGATGCGGTTGAGCTGGCCCCCGGGGAGCGCACCCTGGTCCGTACGGGGATCGCCATCGCCCTCCCCGCCGGGTATGCCGCCTTCACCCACCCTCGCAGCGGTCTGGCCACGCGGCACGGGATCACGATCCTCAACGCCCCCGGCACGATCGACGCGGGTTACCGAGGGGAGATCCTGGTCAACCTCGTCAATCTCGACCCGCGGGAGGCGTTCACGGTGCATCGTGGTGACCGGATCGCCCAGCTGGTGGTCCAGCGGGTCGCCCACGTCGAGTTCGTCGAGCACGATTCGCTCCCGGAGAGCCCCAGGGGGGAGACTGGTCACGGTGCCAGCGGGGGTTTCGGCCCCCCGGGTGACTGAGCTCGCAGCCAGATCGCAAGCACCAGCAGGGACAACCACCACCTGAGGACACAAGAGGCGAAGCACCCGTGGCAATTTTCCGTCGACGCGACAAGAACGAGGACGACCGTCAGGGCTCCAGCCGCCAGCAGACGCAGGCCCCCGAGGTGACCGAGGCCTCCCCGGATGCGGAGGTCACGACGAGTGGCTCCGAGGGCTCGGGCGGCACCTTCGGCCTGTCCGACACCTCCGGCCCGTCAGACGCCTCTGCCCCGGCGCACGCTGTGGAGGCGATGGACGAGCTGGACGAGCTCGACGAGGAGCCCCTCAACCGCGCTCGCGGCCCGTTCGACCTGGCCGAGGTCGAGGGTACCGAGCGTGACGGGGCCGACCCCGTGGCCCGGCTCGACCTCGGCGCCCTGCGGCTGGTGCCGGTCGAGGGCATGCAGCTGCGGCTGGAGGTCGACGAGGTGCAGCAGACCGTGCTCTCGGTGCACGCCGTCCTGCAGGACTCCAGCGTCCAGCTCCAGGCCTTCGCGGCCCCCCGTACGCTGCCGGTCTGGCCGGAGATCCGGACCGAGATCGCCGACAACGTCACCGCCGGTGGTGGCACAGCCGACGTCGTGCACGGCGAGCTGGGTCGTGAGCTGCTCTGCCGGATGCCGCAGCAGGGACCGGACGGCCGCACGATCTTCGCCCAGGTGCGTTTCGCCGGGATCGACGGCCCGCGGTGGTTCCTGCGAGCCGTGTTCAGCGGTCCCGCAGCCATCGACGACGAGGCCGCCGCGCCGCTGGTCGCGCTCGTACGCAGCGCCGTCGTCGTCCGCGGCGACGACGCCATGCCCCCGCGTGAAGTGCTACCGCTGACCTTGCCGCAGGAGGCCCAGGACGCGGGTCCCGGCGACCTGCCCCAGACGGAGGCGGGTGACGACGGGGCCAGCTCCGACGCCACGCACCTCGACGACCTCAAGCCGTTCGACCGCGGCCCCGAGATCACCGAAGTTCGCTGAGCCGGCCCGAGGAGACGACATGGCACAGAGCCCCACCACCACGGGAAGCCCGAACGCCGAGGGAGGTCCGGCCGCCAAGGGCTTCCTGTCGCGGTGGGCAGACCGCCTGGCCCGCCCCATCGAGGAGTTCGAGGCCGACGACCTGCGGGCCGACACCGAGCGGGTGGGCGCCACCCCCATCTGCGACCTCCCGAACCGTGAGAGGGCCAAGGTGTGCGGCGTCGTCCGGTCGGTCACGATGCGACCTCGGGCCGAGATCCCGGCGCTGGTGTGCGAGCTGTACGACGGCAGCAGGGCCCTCCACCTGGTGTGGCTGGGGCGCCGCGAGATCGCCGGCATCACCCCGGGGGTGTCCCTGCGGGCATCGGGTCGGGTCTCCTACTACCGCGGGGTCCCGACGATCTTCAACCCCTTCTACGAGATCGTCCCGAAGAGTGGCTGACGAGCACCCGGTGCCGGTGCCGGTGCCGATCCGTGCGGTCACCACCCACACCACCGTCGAGGAGCTGCTGCGCGAGCGGATCGCGGCCGCCATCGGCGGGTGGCGCGGCGGCATCGAGTCGGCCCTGCCGACCCTCGTCTTCGTCGTGGCGTGGACCGCGACGCACGACACCAGGCTGACGCTCGTCGCGTCCGGGTTGACCTTGGCCGTCCTCGCCCTGGTGCGTCTCGTGCGCCGCGAGACCGTGCGCTTCATCGGCTACTCCGCGGTGGTGCTGGCCGTCGCGGCCTTCTTCGCCATCCGGTCGGGGCGAGCGCAGGACGCGTTCCTGCCCGGCATGATCGGGACCGGAGCGACCATGCTCGTCCTGGCCGTCGCCAACCTCACCCGGTGGCCGCTCTTCGGTTTCCTCATCGCCGCGGGTGACCCCGCTCTGGTGGATGCCTCGGAGCGGCTGAAGTCGTCCTCACGCAAGGATGCTTCCCAGGACGACGCGGCCCGGACCCGAGCCGCCCAGGACGAGGAGGCACTGACCGAGGCCTTCGTCGGCTGGCGCAGGCACCCGGGCATCGTCACGGTGGCAGCCAGGCTGGGCTGGGTGATCGTCATCCTCGACGTCGTCCGGTTGGCCGTCATGATCCCGCTCTACCTCGCGGGAGCGGTGACGGCGCTGGGAGTGGCCAAGGTCGTCCTCGGCACGCCCGCCTACCTGGTGGCCGTTCTCGTCATGGGGCTCGTGGTGCTGCGGGGGCAGACACCCCTGGAGCGACCCGAGATAACCGACCAGCCCTGAGCCCTCGTCCTGGTTCGGTCAGGGCGGGCGGGGTCACTCCTCGCCGCGGGGCAGGCGGTTGCCGGGGGAGAGCAGCTGCTCCAGCTCGTCCTCTGCATCGGGGGTCGTGATGAAGAGCAGCTCGTCGTGGGCCTCGACGGAGTCGTCCCGGCTGGGAGCGATGGGGCGGTCGTCACGGATGATCCCGACGAGCACCGTGTCGGCCGGCCAGGTCAGCTCGCTGAGGGGGCGCCCGATGTAGGGGCTCGCCACCGGGATGGTGATCTCGACCATGGAGGCCTTCGCCTGCTGGAACTGGAAGATCCGCACCAGGTCACCGACACTCACGGCCTCCTCGACGAGGGCCGTCATCAACCGTGGGGTGGAGACCGCGACGTCGACCCCCCAGGACTCGTCGAACATCCACTCGTTCTTGGGGTTGTTGACCCGGGCGACGGTGCGGGGCACCCCGAACTCCGTCTTCGACAGCAGCGAGACCACGAGGTTGGCCTTGTCGTCGCCGGTGGCGGCCACGACGACGTCACACTCCTGGACCCGCGCCTCCTCCAGGACCGTGATCTCGCAGGCGTCGGCCAGCAACCAGGCGGCGTCGGGCACCCGGGAGGCCTCCACGTCGTCGGTGTCCTTGTCGATGAGGAGCACCTGATGACCGTTGTGGAGCAGCTCGCGAGCGATCGACCGCCCCACACTCCCGGCTCCGGCGATGACGACGCGCATGCTGCTCTCCGGACTTCTCGGATGGGGCGGGTGGACAGGGAGTGGTGGGCGTGGTGGAAGCGCCGGGTCAGTGCGCCGGAGGCGGCTGGTCGTAGGTCTTCTCGACCCGTTGCAGGTCGGTCGTGGCCGCCGCGACGTGCACGAGGTCGCCGTCCTGGTAGACCGTGTCAGCCTGCGGTACGAGGCCTTCACCCAGGCGGGTGACGAACGCGATGCGGGTGCCTGTGAGCGACTCGACCTCGCTGATGCGACGCCCGACCCAGCTGCGCGCCAGAGGCACCTCGGCGATGACGACCCGACCGCTCGGGTCGGTGAGCGCGGGCACGGCGCCCTGTGGCAGCAGACGCTGAAGCATCTGGTCGGAGGTCCAGCGGACCGTGGCCACGGTGGGTATGCCGAGCCGCTGGTAGACCTCGGCGCGGCCGGGGTCGTAGATGCGGGCGACGACGTGCTCGACCCCGAAGGTCTCCCGGGCCACGCGGGCCGCGAGGATGTTGGAGTTGTCACCACTCGAGACGGCTGCGAAGGCGTAGGCCTCGTCGATCCGCGCTGAGCGCAGGGTGTCCCGGTCGAAACCGAGCCCGGTGACCGTCATCCCCTCAAAGCTGCTCCCCAGCCGCCGGAAGGACGACGGCTCCGAGTCGATGACCGCGACGTCGTGCCCGCGCTTGCTCAGGCTCTTGGCCAGCGTGGAGCCCACGCGGCCGCAACCCATGATGACGAAGTGCACGCTGCGAAACGCTACACGGTCCGGGCCGTCTCGCTGGCGAAGGTCTCACCACGGCCTGTCGGCAGAGCGGCATACAGTGTGCGCGTGGCCTCTTCCGGACGCGTTCTCAAGCGCCTGATCCTCGGTCGCGCCATGCGCAGCGACCGCCTTGGCGAGACCCTCCTGCCGAAGCGGCTCGCGCTTCCCATCTTCGCCAGCGACGCCCTGTCGTCGGTGGCCTACGCCCCCGACGAGATCCTGCTCATGCTCGGGCTGGCCGGTGGCGCCTTCGTCACGACCCACTCGTGGCAGATCACCCTGGCCGTCGTCGCCGTCATGGTCATCGTGGTGGCCTCCTACCGGCAGAACGTGCGCGCCTACCCGTCCGGCGGAGGGGACTACGAGGTCGCCACCGTCAACCTGGGCGACAAGGCCGGGGTGACCGTGGCCAGCGCCCTGCTCGTCGACTACGTGCTCACCGTCGCCGTCTCGATCTCGTCCGGCGTGCAGAACGCCGCGACCGCCCTTCCCGCGCTGCGTGGCCATGAGGTTCCTGTCGCCGTCGGGCTGGTCGTCATCCTCACGGCCATGAACCTCCGGGGGGTGCGTGAGTCCGGCAACGCGTTCGCGGTGCCGGTCTACGCATTCATGCTCGGCATCATCGGCATGGCCCTCTACGGTTTCGCCCAGGCCGCGACCGGCCATCTCGGCCAGGCCGAGAGCGCGCGGTTCGAGCTCGTCCCCGAGGCCGGCCACGAGCAGATCGCCGGGGTCGCCATGGCCTTCCTGCTCCTGCGGGCCTTCTCGTCGGGCTGTGCGGCCCTGACGGGCGTCGAGGCGATCTCGAACGGGGTGCCGGCCTTCAAGAAGCCCAAGAGCCAGAACGCCGCGACCACCCTGCTGCTGATGGGTGCGGTCTCCATCACGATGCTCACGTCGATCATCGTGCTCGGCCGCATCACCGGCATCAAGATCGCCGACCGTCCGGCCGAGCAGCTGACCCTCGGCGGCGTCCCGGTGGGGGACTCCTACGTCCAGGACCCGGTGCTCGGCCAGCTCTCCAAGGCGGTGTTCGCCGGCTTCACCCCCGGTGTCGTCTTCATCTCCATCGTCACCGGGCTGATCCTCATCCTCGCCGCCAACACCGCCTTCAACGGATTCCCGGTCCTGGGCTCGATCCTGGCCAAGGACGGTTACCTGCCGCGGCAGCTGCACACCCGCGGCGACCGTCTGGCCTTCTCCAACGGGATCCTCATCCTCGCGGCCGGTGCGGTAGCGCTGATCGTCGCCTATCAGGCGACGGTCACCTCGCTCATCCAGCTCTACATCGTCGGGGTCTTCGTCTCCTTCACTCTCAGCCAGAGCGGCATGATCCGGCACTGGAACCGTCACCTGCGCACCGAGCGCGACCCCAAGGCCCGCGCCCGGATGATGCGCTCGCGGGTCATCAACGCCCTGGGCGCCTTCATGTCCGGCACGGTGCTGGTCGTCGTGCTCATCACGAAGTTCCTGGAGGGGGCGCGCTACGCCATCCTCGCCATGGCCGTCCTCTTCGTGCTGATGCTCGGCATCCGGCGCCACTACGACCGCGTGCGTGACGAGCTCGAGATCGACGCCGACGAGCCGCAGATGCTGCCGAGCCGGGTGCACGCCATCGTCCTGCTGTCCAAGCTGCACAAGCCGGCGATGCGCGCCCTCGCCTATGCCCGGGCCACGCGGCCGACCTTCATCGAGGCGGTCACCGTCGACGTGGACCCCGACGACACGCAGGCGCTGCGCGCCCACTGGGGCGAGCTCGAGATCCCGGTGCCGCTGAAGGTGCTCGACTCGCCGTACCGCGAGATCTCCCGGCCGATCGTCGACTACGTCAAGTCGATCCGCAGCGGCAGCCCGCGCGACGTGGTGGTCGTCTACATCCCGGAGTACGTCCTCGGCCGCTGGTACGAGCAGATCCTGCACAACCAGAGTGCGCTGCGCCTCAAGGCCCGTCTGCTCTTCACCCCCGGGGTCATGGTGGCGAGCGTGCCGTGGCAGCTGCGCTCGTCCGAGGGCCAGGAGGAGTTCTTCGACGGGCCCGTCGTGGGCTCCGTACGCAGGGGTCCCTCGTGACGCCCGCCACCCCCGGCCCGAGGCGGCCCGCCCGCGGTCGCGGCGCTCCACGGCGCGGGGCACCGCGAGCGGGCGCGCCTCCCGACCCTCTCGTCGGCACGACGGTCGAGGTCGAGGTGGGCCCCATCGCGCACGGCGGCCACGCGGTCGCCCGGCACCAGGGGCGGGTCGTCTTCGTGCGACACGCGCTGCCGGGGGAGCGGGTGCGCGTGCTCGTCACCGAGGGACGGGCCAAGGACTCCTTCTTGCGCGGTGACGCGGTCGAGGTGCTCGAGGCCTCGCCCGAGCGGGTCACCCCGCCGTGTCCGTATGCCGGTCCCGGGCGCTGCGGCGGCTGCGACTTCCAGCACGTCACCCTCGACCACCAGCGGGTGCTCAAGGGTGCGGTGGTGCGTGAGCAGCTCCAGCGCCTCGCGGGCCTCGACGTCGACGTCGTCGTCGAGGCCCTCCCCGGTACCCCCGAACAGCTGCAGGGCCAGCGGTGGCGCACCCGGGTCGAGCTCGCCGTCGGTTCCGACGGTCGTCCGGGCCTGCGGGCGCACCGCTCTCACGACGTGGTCGCGATCGACGACTGCCTCATCGCCGACCACCGGGTCATCGACTCCGGGGTGCTGGGCACGACGTGGACCGGTTGCACGGGGGTCGACGTCGTCGCCGCCGACGAGCCCACCGACGCCGTCGTCGTGCCCCTGCCCGAGCAACGGGTGCCGACCGTCGTGCAGCACGTCGCGACCCCGACGTGGTCGGGCTCCTTCGGGGTGTCGGCCCGCGGCTTCTGGCAGGTCCATCCCGCGGCTGCGGCCACCTATTCAGCACACCTGCTCGCCGAGCTGGCCCCCCAGCCGGGGGAGCGCGCGCTCGACCTGTATGCCGGGGTGGGTCTCTTCGCCGCTGCGCTGGCCGACGCCGTGGGCCCCGAGGGGGCCGTCCTCGCGGTGGAGGGTGACGCGCAGGCCGTCGAGGACGCCCTCGACAACGTGCAGGACCTGCCCCAGGTCGAGGTCCGAGGCGACGACGTGGCCGACGCGGTCACCGCGCTCGTCTCCCAGGGGCTCGCGGCCGACCTCGTGGTCCTCGACCCTCCTCGTACGGGCGCCGGGCGAGACGTCGTCGAGGCGGTGGCGGCCCTGAGCCCCAGGGCAGTGGCCTACGTCGCGTGCGATCCCGCAGCCCTGGCCCGTGACACGGCCTACCTGGCCGGGGTGGGCTACCGCCTGCGCTCCCTGCGGGCGTTCGACGCCTTCCCGATGACCCACCACGTCGAGTGCATCGCGGTCTTCGAGCCCGACCCGACGGCTGGGGAGTGACGAGCACGGCCAGATGTGGTTGAATTATCTTGACGTCAAGATAGTTCTCGATGAAGGGAGCCCCAGCGTGGGTGTTCAGGTCGGTTCGGTCGACAGCTTCGGTGCCAAGGGAGAGCTCACGGTCGGAGACCAGAGCTACGAGATCTACCGCCTGGGCGGGCTCGAGGGGGCGAGCGACCTCCCCTACAGCCTCAAGATCCTCCTGGAGAACCTCCTGCGCACCGAGGACGGCGCCAACATTACGGCCGACCACATCCGCGCCCTCGCCGGCTGGGACGAGAACGCCGACCCCGACACCGAGATCCAGTTCACCCCTGCGCGCGTGCTCATGCAGGACTTCACCGGCGTGCCCTGCGTGGTCGACCTCGCCACCATGCGCGAGGCCGTCGTCGAGCTCGGTGGCGACGCGACGAAGATCAACCCGCTCTCGCCGGCCGAGATGGTCATCGACCACTCGGTGATCATCGACGTCTTCGGCCGCGCAGACGCCTTCGAGCGCAACGTCGAGATTGAGTACGGTCGCAACAGGGAGCGCTACCAGTTCCTGCGCTGGGGCCAGACGGCGTTCGACGACTTCAAGGTCGTCCCCCCGGGCACCGGCATCGTCCACCAGGTCAACATCGAGCACCTCGCGCGCACGGTCATGGTGCGAGGCGGTGTCGCCTACCCCGACAGCTGCGTCGGCACCGACTCGCACACGACGATGGTCAACGGCCTCGGCGTCCTCGGCTGGGGCGTCGGCGGCATCGAGGCCGAGGCGGCCATGCTCGGCCAGCCCGTCTCGATGCTCATCCCGCGCGTCGTCGGTTTCAAGCTCTCGGGCTCGATCCCGGCTGGTGCCACGGCAACTGACGTGGTGCTCACCATCACCGAGATCCTGCGCAAGCACGGTGTGGTCGGCAAGTTCGTCGAGTTCTACGGCGAGGGTGTCGCGGCCGTTCCGCTGGCCAACCGCGCGACGATCGGCAACATGAGCCCAGAGTTCGGCTCCACCTGTGCGATCTTCCCGATCGACGACGTCACCCTCGACTACCTGCGGCTGACCGGGCGCTCCGACGAGTCGGTCGCGCTCGTGGAGGACTACGCCAAGGAGCAGGGTCTGTGGCACGACGCGTCCGTGGAGCCGCGCTTCTCGGAGCGGCTCGAGCTCGACCTGTCAACCGTCGTGCCGTCCATCGCCGGGCCGAAGCGTCCGCAGGACCGGATCTCGCTGACCGACGCGAAGACGGCCTTCCGCAAGGTGCTGCCCACCTACGTCGCGCACGACGAGGGTGACGCCGGTGCTGCAGCGAGCTTCCCGGCGAGCGACCCGGGCGCCGTGGAGAGCAACGGCGGTCCCCAGCCGGCCGACCGGGGTGACGGGGTGGGTCGTCCGTCGAAGAAGGTCCTCGTGACCACGCCCGAGGGCGCCAGCTTCGAGATCGACCACGGCATCGTCTCGATCGCCTCGATCACCAGCTGCACCAACACCTCGAACCCGTCGGTGATGATGGCGGCCGCCATGCTGGCCAAGAACGCCGTCGACAAGGGCCTGACCGTGGCGCCGTGGGTCAAGACCTCGATGGCGCCCGGCTCCAAGGTCGTCACCGACTACTACGAGAAGGCCGGCATGTGGCCCTACCTCGAGAAGCTCGGCTTCTTCCTCGTGGGCTACGGCTGCACCACCTGCATCGGCAACTCCGGGCCCCTGTCCGACGAGATCTCGGCCGCGATCAACGAGCACGACCTCGCCGTGGTGTCGGTGCTGTCGGGGAACCGCAACTTCGAGGGTCGGATCAACCCCGACGTGAAGATGAACTACCTCGCGTCGCCGCCGCTGGTCATCGCCTACGCCCTCGCCGGCACGATGGACTTCGACTTCGACGCCCAGCCCCTCGGCCAGGACGGCGAGGGCCACGACGTCTTCCTCAAGGACATCTGGCCGGCCCCGACCGACGTCGAGGCGACCATCGCCGAGTCGATCAACCAGGGGATGTTCACCAGAGACTATGCCGACGTCTTCGCCGGCGACGAGCGCTGGCAGTCCCTGCCGACGCCGGAGGGTGACACCTTCGCGTGGGACGCCGAGTCGACGTACGTCCGCAAGCCGCCGTACTTCGACGGTCTGACGATGGAGATCACCCCCGTCGCCGACATCGCGGGCGCGCGGGTGCTGGCCAGGCTCGGTGACTCGGTGACGACCGACCACATCAGCCCCGCCGGGTCGATCAGGGCCGACAGCCCTGCCGGGACCTACCTCGCCGAGCACGGGGTGGACCGCAAGGACTTCAACTCCTACGGCTCGCGCCGCGGCAACCACGAGGTGATGATCCGGGGGACCTTCGCCAACATCCGCCTCCGGAACCTGCTGCTCGACGGGATCGAGGGCGGCTTCACGCGCAACTGGCTCGAGGAGTCGAGTGGCAGTGAGCAGATCGTCAGCATCTTCGATGCGTCGGCGGCCTACCTGGAGGCGGGCGTCCCGCTGGTCATCCTCTCGGGGAAGGAGTACGGCTCGGGCAGCTCGCGCGACTGGGCCGCCAAGGGCACCCGCCTGCTCGGGGTCAAGGCCGTCATCGCCGAGAGCTACGAGCGGATCCACCGCTCCAACCTCATCGGCATGGGCGTCCTCCCGCTGCAGTACCCGGCGGGCGAGAACGCCGACTCGCTCGGCCTCGACGGCAGCGAGACCTTCGCCGTCAGCGGGATCACCGCCCTCAACGAGGGTATGACGCCCCGTACGGTCAAGGTGGTCGCGACCAGGGACGGCGGCGAGAGCATCGAGTTCGACGCGGTCGTGCGCATCGACACCCCCGGTGAGGCCGACTACTACCGCAACGACGGGATCCTGCAGTACGTCCTGCGCTCGCTCGTCACCGCCTGACCGGACCGTAGCCGGGCCAAGCGCCGTGGTGGGCCGTCACGGGGGACAGACTGGACCCATGTCCTCCGCCGTGCCACCGGGGTGGCCGCCAGGTGTGCCGCCCGCCCACACCCCGGGCTGGGACGAGCGCGCTGTCGCCTGGCTGCTCGACCAGTGCCCACCCGACTACCGCTCGTACGCCGCGTGGCGTCGGCACCCGGCCGCCCTCGCCTGGCTCGCCGACCGCCACCTCGACGGGCAGGTAGTGGCAATGCGCCAGGCCTACCGCGAGGTGAGGGTCGAGCTCGGCGGCCTCGTCACGGCCGAGGGCCTCGCCGACGTCATGTACCACCTGGAGGCCGAGGGACTGCGCCTGGTGGCCGCCAAACGGTCGTCCGGCCTGTTGCTCGAGGCCTTCCGCGGCAAGGTGTTCGTCCCCCGCCTGTGACTGGGTGTGTCCAATCTCGGGACTCACCGGCTCCCCTCGACTACCGCCCGGCGACGTGGCCCGGTAGGTCGCTACCGAGCGAGGGGCAGCATATTGTCAAGCATCGTGTCGATCGTCCTCATCGGGCCGCCAGCGGCCGGTAAGTCCACCATCGGGTTCCTCCTCGCCGAGGAGCTCGGGCGGGAGTTCGTCGACGCCGACGCCGAGTGTGGACCACTGTATGCCGAGGTCGGTTGGTCGGTTGAACGACTCCGCGAGGAGGTTGCCCGTCAGGGGTATGAGCGTGCTCATGCCGCGTGGGAGGAGGCCCTCGCGCACGCAGTAGAACGTCTGATGGAGCTATACCCCCGGTCCGTGATCGCGCTGGGAGCAGGGCACACCCATGCCACTCGGTCCGACCTCTTCATGCGGGTCCGCCAGGCTCTGACGAGGGCGGAGCGAGTGGTTCTGCTGCGGCCTGACCCCGATCCGAAGACCTCGGTGCCGATCCTGCGGCGGCGCTGCGTCGAGAGTAAGGGGCACGACTGGATGCGCGACGGTGTCGACTGGTTGCAGCGCTGGTCGACCGACGGGTGCGACGAGCACCTCTCCACCAGCGCCATCTACACCACCGACGAGACCCCGCAGCAGACGGCGCTGCGAGTCGCAGAGGACTGCAGGACTCACGAACGGTGAGCGTCTACGCCTGAAAGCGGGACCTCAAACGAGGGCATAGGGGAGACAACAAGGGCCCGGCCGAGAGGGCCGGCCCCGTGGTCGTGCCGTGTCTGTTCCGTGGTCGCACCGTGCGGCCATCCTGCGCTCAGAGGATGTAGAGCATCTCCTGGTAGGTGGGCAGGCTCCACAGGTCGTCCGCGACCAGGGCCTCGAGGGCGTCTGCGGCGGTGCGCACCGCGGCCATGGGCGGCAGGATGGAGTCGCGGCAGGCGGTCGCCGTCTCCATCGCGTCGTCGGAGTGCGGGTGGGCGATGGCCGCGGCCAGGCTGGCCAGACCTGACCGCAGGTCGGCCAGGGGCTTCGAGATCGCCACGAGGTCGGTGGTGTCAGCCTCGACGCCGGCGGCCTTGAGGCTGGCGACGTTGGTGGCCAGCTCGGTCTGGTACCGCGTCGCCGACGGCAGGATGATCGTCGTGCCCATCTCGAGCATGAGGTTGGCCTCGACGCTGATGCTGAGGATGTACTGCTCCAGACCGATCTCGTAGCGGCTGTGCATCTCGCGCTCACTGAACACGCCGTACTGCGAGAAGAGCTGAACGGCCTCGGGGGTGATGAGCTCGGGGAGCGCGTCGATGGTGGTCCGTAGGTTCTTCAGGCCCCGCTGCTCTGCCTCGATCGGCCACTCGTCGGAGTAGCCGTTGCCGTTGAAGACGACGGACCCGTGCTCGGCGATGATGTCGGCGAGGAGGGTCTGGACCGACTCGTTGAAGTCGGTGCCGTCGGCGACCGACTTCTCGAGCGTGGTCGCGACGTGGTCGAGGGCCTCGGCCATGGTGGTGTTGAGGATGACCATGGGGCCGGCGACGGTCTGCATCGAGCCCGGCGCTCGGAACTCGAAGCGGTTGCCCGTGAAGGCGAAGGGCGAGGTGCGGTTGCGGTCACCCGGGTCCTTCGTGAAGTCGGGCATGGTGTCGACCCCGATGGTCAGCGTGCCCTTCTCCTTCGAGCGGGTAGCACCGCCCTTGGCGACCTGGTCGAAGACGTCGGCGAGCTGCTCGCCGAGGAAGATCGAGATGATCGCCGGAGGCGCCTCGTTGGCGCCGAGGCGGTGGTCGTTGCTGGCCGAGGCGACGGAGGCGCGCAGCAGGCCACCGTACTTGTGCACCGACCGGATCACCGCGGCGCAGAAGACGAGGAACTGGGCGTTGTCGTGCGGGGTGTCGCCGGGCAGCAGGAGGTTGCCCTGGGCCTCGTTACCGAGCGAGAAGTTGACGTGCTTGCCCGAGCCGTTGACGCCCTCGAAGGGCTTCTCGTGGAAGAGGCACTCCATACCGTGCTTGCGGGCGATCGACTTGAACGTCGTCATGAGCAGCTGCTGGTGGTCGGAGGCGACGTTGGCGCGCTCGAACATCGGGGCGATCTCGAACTGCCCGGGGGCGACCTCGTTGTGGCGGGTCTTGGCCGGGATGCCGAGCTTGAACAGCTCACGCTCGGTGTCCATCATGAAGCCGAGGACGCGCTCCGGGATGGCGCCGAAGTAGTGGTCGTCGAACTCCTGGCCCTTCGGTGGCTTGGCGCCGAAGAGGGTGCGGCCGGCGTTGAGCAGGTCTGGGCGCGCCGTGAAGAAGTGGCTGTCGATGAGGAAGTACTCCTGCTCCGGACCGCAGTAGGAGACGACGTGGTCGGGGGTGTGCCCGAAGAGGGTCAGGACCCGCTCGGCCTGGGCGGCCATGGCCTGCTGCGAGCGCAGCAGGGGGGTCTTGTGATCGAGCGCCTCGCCGGTCATCGAGATGAAGATCGCGGGGATGCAGAGGGTGTTGCCGTTGGGGTTCTCGAGCACGTAGGCCGGGCTCATCACGTCCCAGCCGGTGTAGCCACGGGCCTCGAAGGTGTTGCGCAGGCCGCCGTTGGGGAAGGACGAGGCGTCGGGCTCACCCTGCACGAGCGTCTTGCCGGAGAACGAGGCGAAGGCGGTGCCGTCGCCCACCGGGTCGAGGAAGCTGTCGTGCTTCTCGGCGGTCAGACCGGTGAGCGGGTAGAACACGTG
>Ga0123337_10002922_pt1 | contig 18839 bp, 9 predicted proteins | sample frozenSSSSmetaG_FD_89792 | JGI IMG/M metagenome (GOLD analysis project Ga0123337, IMG submission 89792) | Glacier valley bacterial and archeal communities from Borup Fiord, Nunavut, Canada, to study Microbial Dark Matter (Phase II) -... | ecosystem: Environmental > Aquatic > Freshwater > Ice >... | reverse complement strand
AGCCGGCTTGATGACGTATTTCCGGGCTGGGCTGCAGACCAGCGATGCCGTTCAACAGATGATTGCCTGGCACCATGGGCCCCATGTCAAAACCGGGCGTTTTCTGGATTTCGCCTGCGGTTATGGACGGTATACCCGATTTTTAGCAGAGGATTTGGGGCCGGAGCAGGTTTGGGCCTCCGATATCCGGCCCGATGCAATCGAGTTCGTGCGGGAGCAGTTTGGCGTACACACCATCCTCTCCACTGCGAAGCCGGAGAATTTCAAACCGGGCCTGCTTTTCGATTGTATTTTCGCGGGCTCGCTTTTTAGCCATCTGCCTGAAATTTCATTTACACGGTGGTTATGGAAGCTGTACAGCTTGCTTGCGCCCGGTGGGCTGCTGATTTTTGGCGTCCATGGTGAAACGGCTATGCCGGCGGGGGTTGCCATGCGGGGAAGCGGGATTTATTTCGTGCCAACGGGCGAACTGCCCTCGCCGGAACTTAAAGAATATGGCAATACCGTGGTGGCCGACCACTTTGTGCAAACCGCGATTTGCGCGGTGACCGGGTTACCGAACCATAAGAAGCTCCAGCAAGCCCTTTGCTTTTCGCAGGATCTTTATCTTCTTCCCAAAGGTAAGCTGAAAGAGGGAACGATCCCGTTCCACTTCGGCCCTATCGGCTGCGTCGATTTCGGCCGTTGGACAGATCCGGACCGCCTGAAAGTGAGTGGATGGGCTTTTGACAAGACACCCGGTGAGCAGATTGTGAGAGTGGAAGTTCACTACAACGGAGTTCTGCGGGGCGCTTGCCAGATAACCGGGTTGCGGCCGGATGTGGCGGCCGTCTTAGGCTGTTCCGACCAACCGGAAGCTGTGCGCTCCGGATGGGAGTGCGTGGTTCCTGTGCCTGATTATGGAATCGATCCGGAACGGGACTGGCTGCTGGTAAAAGCGCTGTCGAGCAGCGGGAGGCAATTTATCATGCTACTGGACCATCCCGCCAAACTGCGGGAGTTCGAGGCGCCGCAGGGGTGGACATACAGTGAAGTTCTGAGTGAGAAACGCATCACTGCCACAGTGCGGTATATCTATCTTCCTCACAACGGGCGATTCGCAACAGCCGATCCACAGCTCTCGGGATGGATTGCCACCGCGGAGAGGGCGGATCTGGAGGACATTCGTTTGGAAGGCCGCTTTGGGGACGTTCCGTTTACTGCCGTGGAGAGGCCTGATGTGACGGATTCGCAGCCCGGACTTGTAGCGCTTGGCTTTGAGGCGAGGCTCCCGCCGGAGTATTTCACGGTGGCGGACCCGAAGCTTCGTTTCGTTAGTAAGAACGGTGAGGTGCTTTGCGCGATCGAGACGAAAGTGGAACCGGCCGCGCTTCAGGCGCAACAGGGCGAATTCGGCGAAGCACTTAAAATGGCGGGGGAAAGATGACTGACCGGCGGGCGTTCCTGAGCATGGCGGCGGGGGTGCCGTTGTTTCAGCAAGTGGGGCGGAGCGCGTCGCCAAGCGTAAAGCTCGGCATCGATTTATTCAGTTTGCGGTCACAGGGCTGGACGCCGTTCCAATATCTGGATTACTGCGCTGCTCAAAAGGTGCAGGTGGTGCATTTTTCAGAGGTCCGGTTTATCGGAGGACTGGAGCCGGAGAACCTGAGGAAAGTGCGCAAGTATGCCGAGGAGCGCGGGATTGAAGTGGAAATCGGGATGAAGTCCATCTGCCCGTCTTCGGCGATGTTTGAGGCTAAAGAAGGGACTGCGGAGGAACAGCTTGGCCGCATGACGGTGGCGGCAGTCACGGTGGGCTCAAAGATTGTGCGCGCGGTGCTGGGCAGTAGTGAAGATCGCAAGGGAGGCCTGATCGATAAGCACATCGAAGACATGGTTGCCGTGCTGCGGAAGGCACGCTCGCGCGTGATGGACGCGGGCATCAAGATTGCGATTGAGAACCACGCGGGCGATATGCAAGCCCGTGAACTGAAGGCTCTAGTGGAAGGGGCGGGGAAGGATTTTGTGGGCGTGTGTCTGGATTCGGGGAATCCGCTCTGGACCCTGGAGGACCCTCATCTAACGCTTGAAGCTTTGTATCCCTACGTGTTGACCAGCCATGTGCGGGACAGTGCTGTGTGGACCATGCCGGAGGGCGCGGCGGTGGCTTGGGTGCGCATGGGTGAGGGCAACGTGGAAATAGACCGGTATGTGCGCGATTATGCGCGGCTATGCCCAGGGAAAGCTCTTTCCATGGAGACCATTGTGACGGGGCCCCGCGTGTTCGCATTCCGGAAACCCGGGTTCTGGGATAACTACCGCGCCACGCCGGCTTGGGAATTTGAGCGGTTCCTGGAGCTTGCGGAAAGGGGCACACCGCATGGCCCCGTACAGGGTGACAGGGCGGGTGCGCCGGCACGAGAGCGCAAAGATCTGGAAGCGAGCCTCGCGTATACGCGGCAGGTTCTATCGCCGGCGTAATGAACTACGGCGTTCTGTCGGTGAGCAATTGTTCGGTTTTGCAGTGCGCGATCACCACGTCAGGCGAATCCTGAATGGCCGCGAAATATCGCCTCTGGTATTCGGTGCCATGCTCCTGCAGGCGCAGGATGGAACGCACACTTTCAACGGCGGCGTTAGCCTCGGGATCGCCTAGTTTGGTGCGGGTGGCGATGAGTTCGTCCATTTCGACAATCAGGCCTGAGAGTTCGCGCAGCCACGCAAACTGAGCGCTTTCGAGAACCAGTGCCAAGTATTCGCCGGGCGAGCCAATGGGCTCATGCTGCTGCTCATAGAGGGCGCGCTCTCTATCCAATAGCAGCTTGTGCAAATCCAGTAGTGCGAAGCGAATGTCCTGAATCCGTTTGCGTAGCTCGGGTGAGATCGCCATCTAATTTTTCGCCAGGTAGTAATGGACCGCGGGCGTCACCACGAGTGAAAGCACCATGGAAGCGGCGATCCCACCGATGACGGCAATCGCCAGTGGTTGCAACATCTGGGAGCCCGCGCCGATGGCAAGAGAAAGAGGGATCATGCCGGCGACGGTAGCGAGTGCGGTCATCAAAATGGGGCGGAGGCGGCGTTCGCCTGCTTCGATCATAGCTTGACGCGGCGTAGAGCCTTCAGCGCGGAATTTTTGGTCTGCATCTAAAAGTAAAATGCCGTTCTTCGCCACAATGCCGATGACCATAATCAAGCCCATGAATGAGGAGATGTTGAAGGTGGTGTGCGTGAGAAACAGGGCGAGGAACACGCCGGACGTGGATAGCAGCGCGGAGGTGATGATGGCCGTGGGCGCCGCGAAATCTCCGAATTCGATCAGCAGAACCGTGAAGACCAGGACGATTGCCAGACCAAGCACCAGAAGCAGATCGCGGAAGGAGCGCTGTTGCTCCTGAAAGGTGCCCCCGTATTCCAGGCGGATGGCGGAAGGCACATGGAGGGAGGCAACTTGCGCCTGCACGCGTTTGATTCCTTCGCCCAAGCTGATGCCTTCCAGACGGGCCGTGACAGCGATATCGCGCTGCAGATTTTCGCGGCGGATCTCAGATTGGCCAGGTTCGTGGCGGAGTGTCGTTAAGGTTCCAAGCGTAGCAGTGCGCCCGGTGGAACTCACCAGCAGGGTGTTCTGAATCGCTTCGAGGGACTTGTTGGAATCTGGCGGGAAGCGAACGCGCATAGTGTAGGGCCGGTCGTTCAGGACAAGCGGCAGGGGGACCGGTTCGCCCTGGAAGATGGCGCTAGCATCCAATTCGATTTCCTGTGGCGTGAAGCCGGAGCGGGCGGCAACGGTTTGATCGACATCGAAGATCACGGCCGGACCGCTGATGGTGTTCTCAATTCCATTCTTTACATCTTTCACCCCGGGCACGGTCTTCAGGGCTGCCCCGATCTTTGGGCCCCACTGCTTTAATAGTTCGAAGTTGGTACTGAAGAGTTTGAGCTCAATCGGATCGGGCGAACTGGAGAGGTCGCCGATCTGGTCTTGAAGAACCTGGATGAACTCGATATCGAGCGTGGGGTAGCGTTTGTTTACCTGGGCGCGGAAATCGGCAATTACCTGTTGGGTGCTGCGCATGCCTCGTTTCAGGCGGACGGAGATGTCACCGCTGTTGGCTTCAGTAACAGCGGCAAGGCCTAGTTGGAGACCGGTGCGGCGAGAAGTAGCATCCACTTCGGGGATTTGGTGCAGCATTTTTTCAACTCCGCCGACAACTCGATTTGTATCGGCAAGGGAGGAACCGGCGGGCATAAGATAATCCAGAATGAAGCCGCCTTCGTCCATAGCGGGGAGCAAATCCGTGCCTAGCGCTCGGAAGCAGAGCCATGACCCCCCCACCAGAAGTAAGCAAACCAGGACGAGCACCACGGGTGCGGCAAGTGCCCGGTTCATTACGTGTTCATAGCCTTTCGTAAGGCGGCCCATAAAGCCGGTGGGCCCGTTTTCTTCATGACGTTTTGCGCCCGGTTTGGAGCGCAGCAGGAAATGCGAGAGCGCCGGGGTCCAGGTAAGCGCGAGCACCAGTGAGGTGAGGAGTGAAACACCGACGGTGACGGCAAGGGCGCGGAAGAACGTTCCGGTGACGCCGGTGATAGTGATCAGCGGAAGAAAAACCACGATGGGAGTGACAGTGGAGCCAATGAGGGGGACGCGAATTTCGCGCAAGGCGCTTCGGATGGCTTCGCCGCGGGATTGGCCGGAATCCCGATGCAGTACGATATTTTCGACAACCACGATCGCGTCATCGATGACCAGGCCGACCGCCGCCGCGAGCCCTCCCAGAGTCATTAGATTGAAGCTTTCTCCGAGGGCGCGTAAAGCGATGAACGTGATGGCGATAGTGGCGGGAATTACCAAGCCGGCGACCAGAGAACTGCCCCAATCACGCAGGAACAACACAAGGATGATTGCTGCTAAGACAAGTCCGATCAGAATTGCATCGCGCACACTCTTGATGGAATCAGCCACCAGTTCTGATTGGTCGTAGAAGGGTTTGACCGTCACTCCGGGCGGGAGCGTTTTGGCGAGTTCGGCCATCTGAGCATGGACGGCATTGGCAACGGCCACGGTGTTGCTTTCCGGTTGGCGGTTAATGTTGAGGAGCACAGCGGGAACGCCTTCAGCGGTAACCACGGTATAAACGGGCTTGATGGAATTGCTGATATCGGCGATGTCGCCCAAGTGCACCGGAACTCCGCCTGGCGTTAGTTTCACCACTATGTTCGCGAGATCTTCAGGCGTGCGCGGTTGACCGGATACAAGGCCCATTACCAGTTGATGGTTGGCTTCATAAAGGCCAGGCGAATCGATCAGGTTGCTTTTTGAAACCGCATCGAGAACGTTCGGGATGGTGACTTGTGTCTGAACCAGCTTCCCGGGATCGACCATGATCTGAAACTCAGGCTCCTGGCCACCCTGCACCACCACCGTCGCAACGCCTGGAAGCCGGTTGAGCTGTGGCTTCATGGTGTATGTCGCAAGTTCCCACAGCCGCGTTTGAGGTACCGTACGCGAGACGATGCTGTAACCCATGATGGGGAACGCGGCGAACGTAGAACGGTTGGCAGTCAAGCGCGCCGTGATGGGCAGCGAACTTTGTATGCGCGCCAGGGCCGCGTTTACCGATTGCAGGGTCTGGAACATATCCAGGTTCCAGACGAAGAACAAATTGATTTCCGCTGAGCCGCGGCTGGTGACAGATTTCACGTGGTCCAGCCCGGGCACGCTGTTCACCGCTTCTTCAATAGGCCGCGTGATGGTGACCTGCATCTGGTCGATGGGCATGACGCCGTTATCGACGCCAATTACGATGCGCGGAAAATCGGTTGCAGGAAAAACGGCAACCGGAATGTTGAACGCCAGGTACGCACCGAAGCCGACAAAGGCGAGGATGATGAAAACAATCGGCTTCAGGTATCTTGCGGTCCAATGTTCCGGTTCAGCGGTTTTCGCCTCAACGTTCTCCGTTTCAGTTGAGCCGGTCATTTCTTCCCGTCGTCCTTCGTTTTGTCGTCCTTCTTTTCTTCATCCTTCTTTTCGTCGTCCTTCTTCGCCGCACCCACCTGAACTTTGACTTTGTCCTCCAGCCCTAAACCGCCCGCGGTGATGACGCGGTCGCCCTCTTTGACACCTTCCAGAAGTTGAACTTTATCCCCATCTTTCGCGCCAATGGTGATCTTTTTCTCATGAGCTAGTGAATCGGCCCCTACCACCATCACTTTCTCGCCACCTTCTTCAAGCGACAGAATCGCTGACGACGGCACTACAAGAGCATCCTTGAATTGCGCTGCATTGATGGCAACCTGCACGGTGACGCCCGGCTTCAGGCGCTCCCCTGGGTTCCGTGCCTGCACCCAAACCTCGACCGTGGTGGTGCTGGGATCGACGGCCGGGCTGACTACGGTCACTTTGCCGGTCACCTGGCCTCCTGGTCCCGAGATGGTGGCGGTCTTTCCGACCCGGATAAGTGCCGCCTCCTTCACCGGAATATTTGCGCGGGCAACCACCTGGGAGATATCGACCACGGAGATGAGCGCCGCGCCTGAGCTCGCGATTTCACCCGCGGATAAGGGCCGGTCGGAAATTATTCCGCCAATGGGGCTGCGGACCTCCGCATAGGAGAGTTGCGCTTCGGCGCCTTGGTACCGGGCTTTGGCGGCGTCAACGGTTGCGCGGCCGCCTTTCACTTGTTCAGGACGGGCCACTGTTTGAAGCGAGGTGAGGTGCCTCTGGGCTGTATCGAGTGCGGATTGGGCCTGAACCATGGCAACTTTCGCATCGTCCGCCAGCTTCTGTGCCAGAGCGCCTTCGCGGACCAGATTGACCCTGTTGTCGTAAAGCTTCCTGGCGGCATCGCTGGCCTGTTGAGCGCTCTTCAGATCGGCCTGTGCCTTGGTAAGATCCTCCGGCATGGTGGCGCCGGTGGTGGTGAGGAACGTTGCTTCCGCCTGCTGATAGAGTTGCTTGCTTTCCTGCGCGGAGGCTGCAAGATCACGGCTTTCGAGTGTGGCGAGAATCTGATTTTGCTGTACATGGTCACCCCGGTTCACCAGAAATCGCCGGACCGGAGCCGTGATTTTCGGCATCACGTTAGCTTGGTTCACAGGAAATAAAACAGCGGAAGCGGTGATCACCTGGTTGATGGGTTCACGGGTGACGGTGGCAACTTCAACGGGTATAACGGCCTCCGATTCGCCTTTGGCGGCTTCCGGCGCCTTGCTGGAACAACCGGTGAACCCGGCACAGGTGACGATGACGAGTGCAAAAACAACGATTGGCGGCGTGGGCATGTTTACAGGGTTCCGGTAAGCGTTTGGAGATTGGCGATGGCCAGGCGATAGCGGAGAAGACCATCGTCGACGGCGGTGCGGGACGAAGCGGCAGTGGTCTGAGCATCCACCACTTCAAGCGCGGTGGCTTCTCCGGCCTGGTAACGAAGAACGGTTAAGCGAAGGCTCTCCGCCGCCAGGGCGGAGGAGGAGCGAAGTGAATCCAGTTGTGCTTGTGAACCTTGTGCTTCCCGGTACGCAAGCGACAGGTTTCCTTGCGCGGTACGCTGCGCCAAAGCCAGATCCAGCGTGGCTTGGCGAGCGCGCAGGGAAGCCTGGCGAATTTTGCTCTGAGTACTGCCCCAGTTCCAAACCGGGATGTTCAGAGTTAGCTGCGCGGAATAGCCCAGGTTCTGGCGAGAGGGTACGGTGAAGTTGTCGCCGCTCCTGAAATGTCCTCCCGCGGCTTCTGTTGGTTGGCTTGAATGCGCGGCAAACTGGTTGGCATTGATGCCGTAGAAAAAGTCAAACGCAAAGGAGGGCAGGTACGCGTAGCGGGCCACTGAGACGCCAAGATTCGCTTCCGTAATGGCTGATTCCGCCACCCGGACATCCGGATTGGTGGTGCCTGCGCGCGAGGTGGCGTCGGCAAGCGCGGGAAGGGGCGGCGCGTTCTCAAAATCGTCAATGACGGTAAAGGGTTGGTCCAGCGTGGGGAAGATCAGAACAGCGAGCGCGACCTTGGATTTGTCGGCATTCAGTAGAGTGTCGGCAAGATCGCGCTGGCGCTGCTGCAACTGCAGTTGAGCCTTGATCACGTCAGAGTGGGCCACTTCGCCGCCCTTTTCCTGCTTTTGAGTGATATCGAAAAAGCGCTGGGCTTCCTCCACTGCGGTACGGGCCGTAAGGATGCGGCGGCCTGAAGAAACTACGGTGTAATAGTCCTGAACGATGGTGGTTACCAAGCCGCGCGACGCTACATCCACGCGCGCTTTCGCGGTGGCCGCCGCTGCCGCGGCCCGCCTAATCTCCGCGCGGCGCACCACGGAAAAAAGTTCCTGGTGCACTACAGCCTGCTCGTTATAAACGTGTACGCCATCGTTTGCGATAAACACCCCCGAGGGCGTCCCGTTGCCTTCCGTATAGATGAGTTGGTTGAACGCGTTAACAGAAGGAAGCGCGGCGGCTTTCGCCTGCTTCAGGTCTTCCCCGGCCAGCGATACGTTCAGTGCCGCGGAACTGATAGCACCCCCATAAACTTTGGCGCGGGTAATGGTGCCCTGCAAGGTGAGGGCAATCGAGTTCGCGGGTGTTTGAGCGGCAAGGGAGCACCCGAAAATCGCCAGAAGAAAAGGGAGCTTGATCACCCGTGCAAGAGGCAAGACAGTATTTAACACAGAAGTAGCTTATTTTCCGAACGCCACGCGCCAGATCTTCTTCCCGCCATCGTCTGAAACAAGCATGCTGCCATCTCTCAATTCCAGGAGTCCCACCGGTCGGCCCCAGACGTCCTTCTGGTCCGCGCCTAACATCCAGCCTGTGAGAAAGTCTTGAGGGCGTCCCACGGGTTTGCCATTGTGGAACGGAAGGAAGGATAGCGAATAGCCTACGCGCTGCGAACGGTTCGAGGATCCATGGTTCGCCAAAAAGGCACCCCCGCGGTACTTCGCAGGAAAACCTTTGCCAGTGTAGAAGAGAAAATCGAGAACTGCGCAGTGCGGTTCCAGGATGACATCCGGGGCGATGGTTGTAGGCACAAGTTCCGTGTGTTTACCTGTTAGGCGCGGGTCTTCGTGAGGCCCTAGATAGGCGTAAGGCCACCCGTAAAATCCGCCCGGCTTCAAGCTGGTGAAGAAATCTGCCACTAAGCCATCGCCCAGGTCGTTGCGCTCTTCCACAGTGGCCCAGAGTTGGCCGGTGGTTGGTTGGAATCGCAGTCCAACGGGGTTGCGAAGACCGCTCGCGTAGACGCGGTGCCCTGTGCCGTCAGGGTTGTACTCATTGATTACAGCGCGATTTTCCGGGTCCCCTTCCACCAGATCACCCGAAGAGCCAACGGCGACGTACATTTTGTCGCCCGCCTTGTTAAAGGTGATGGTGCGTGTTACATGGCCTTTGTCATAGCCGGATAGTGAGATTACTTCCTCGCCCGGTCCTGCGGTCCGCGCATTGGAATCGTACTTGTAGCGCTTGATGGATGTTGGCTCACCGATATAAAGATATTCGTGCCATAGGGCCAAGCCGTAGGGACGGTCAAGACCTTTCAGCAGAACTGACTTGTTACCGCCTGCGAGCACATAGACGAACCCGTTCGCTACCGTGTCGCTTACCAGCACCTCTCCTGAAGTGCCTTCCACCATGAAGCGCGGACGTTCGAATCCGGATGCATATTCGGCTACTGTGAAGCCCGCGGGGGCGTGGAGAGTAGCACCTTCAGGCCGGGGAATCACTCTAGGCCCATTCTTGGAAGGGGGCGTTGCATAGGGCGCGGGAAGCGTGCCGGCAGGTTTTCTTGCCCCCGCCAGGGAACCGGCCGCCAGAACGGCAATCGTGATGAATTTCATAGGTGTGATTTTCCTGTGATGAAAAGCTATTGTAAACGCACGAATGGCGGATGTGCTTTTGAATTCTTCTCACCGTGCCGTTTGACGCCGTCATCCGAGGCTCTGTAAGCTGAATGAACTTCGCCTACTTTTGGCGGTATTACGTGTACATTCTTATGCAGATCAGCAAAGTACCATTCCTTCTTTCGAAACTTCTCCCAATCTTTTTGGTTTGCGCCGTGGGCACGCAGACGGTCGCGGCGGCCCCGCCCAGCCGGATCACGCGCGCTGTGAATGTGGCCCGCACCCGGTTACTCCCAGGCAATCTGAACCCGCTCGCCCAGGCGAAGAACGATCTTGGCGCGGTGGATTCCGCAATGCCAATGGATTATATGGTTCTGCTTTTTAAATCTTCCGCAGCCCAGCAGCAGGAGTTAGATGGATTGCTAACAGACCAGCAGAACCCATCGACCGCGCAGTTTCATAAATGGCTCACGCCGGAAGATTTTGGCGAACGCTTCGGACTCAGCCAGCAGGACCATTCGAAAATGGCAGCGTGGCTTAAATCGGAAGGGCTCACGGTGAATGAGGGCGGGCGCGGGCGAAATTGGATTGCGTTCAGCGGCACCGCGGGCCAGGTTTCGCGAGCGCTTCATACCTCGATTCACAAATTTAAGGTGAACGGAGAGACGCACTACTCGAATGTGACGGAGCCCTCCATCCCCGAGGCGCTGGCCGATGTGGCGGGCGCATTTATCGGCCTTCAAAATTTCCGTTTGAAGAGCGGCGCGAGGCCGGGTCCGGCATTTACAACAGCCAACTCTGCACACTTCCTGGCGCCGGAAGATTACGCCACAATCTATAACATCGCGCCTCTTTACAAAGCGGGGTTCGATGGTACAGGCCAGAGCATTGCGATTGTGGGCGAATCGGCCATCCAGGTTTCTGACCTGCGAGCTTTCAAGACGCGTTTCAATTTGCCGGCCAACGATCCGAAGGTGATTTTATACGGCGGTGCCGATCCGGGGTTCAGCGATGTCAATCGTCAGTTAGAGGCCAATTTAGATTTGGAATGGTCCAGTGCTCTGGCACCCAAGGCAAGCCTCACTTATATATACGGCCAAAATGTTTTCACCGCTCTGGTTACCGCGGTCAACCTGAACACCGCCCAGGTGATTAGCGTGAGTTACGGCGCATGTGAGCTGAACATCAGTCCCTTCTATCGTTCCTTTGCGCAACAGGCAAATGCGCAGGGGATTACCATTTTTGTGGCCTCCGGCGATGCGGGGAACGCAGGGTGCGATTCTCAGGGTTCCGAATTGTTTGCGGCCCGGGGCCAGATTATTCCCTTTCCTTCGAACCTTCCCGAAGTAACGTCCGTCGGCGGTACGCAGTTTGTCGAGGGCGACGGCAATTACTGGGCTGCGACAAATTCACCAAATGGCGCGTCGGCGCTGTCGTATATACCGGAAGTGCCTCTGAAAGAATCTGACTCATTCGGCCTTTTTGCGGGAGGAGGTGGGGCCAGCAAGATCTATCCGAAGCCTTTGTGGCAGACCGGTCCTGGTGTTCCAAACGATGGCATGCGGGATACTCCGGATGTGTCACTTAGCGCGGCGGGCCACGATGCTTACCTGGTCTATTTTTCGGCTCAGGGTTTCCCGGCCGGTCTTTATAGAGTAAGTGGCACCTCCGCCGCCGCGCCCGCCATGGCCGGCATAGTAACTTTGTTGAACCAATACCAGGTGGCAAAGAAATTCCAGCAGCAACCCGGGTTGGGTAACATCAATCCGCAGTTGTACCGCCTGGCACGGACTTCGCCGGACGCGTTTCACGACATTACAACAGGCGACAACTATGTGAATTGCGTACAGGGCAGTCTGGATTGCGCTCTGGGTTTCTTCGGGTATCAGGCGACGCCGGGTTACGACCTGGCTACGGGCCTCGGATCCGTGGACGCAAATAATCTGGTTACAAATTGGAATACAGCCACGGCCAATGTGTCCGTAACTCTGACGGTAGATACTACGCGGGCCATCCCCGGCATCAACGGCAATGTGGTTAGTCTGAACGATACCGTCACGGCAACTGCACGCGTTCAGGTGATATCGGGTAACGGGGCACCGACAGGTACCGTGGATTTCAGTGTGGGCAGTGTGCCTTTCGGTTCTGTTCCGCTGTCATACGATTCCGTTTCGCCGTACGCCACCGCGGCCATTCAGGTGGGCCGCCTGGGGGTTGGAAGGTACAGGATAACGGCGGAGTATTCTGGCGACCCGACGTTTAGCAGCAGCGGCGCAACCCAACCTTTGCAGGTGATCGCGCCGGCAGGAAGCTCCGCCATCGTGCTAACCGGTCCCTCTCTGGTTTTTCCTTCTGATGTGATCCATCCGGAAGCAAGCGCTTACCAGACTTTTTTGACACTCAGAGAGCAGGGGGGTGTTCCGGCCGTGGTAACCGGATTCTCAATCGATGGGCAGCCTCAACCTCTGGCTCAATACTTCCCCACAACTGCCTTACAGGCAAATTCCAGCCTCACGATTCAAGTACCCCTCCGAAATGTCGCGAACTTTTCTACTCACACTTTCGCAGTGCAATTTATCGATGCAAGCGGAGTTGCGGGAACCCGGCAGATTACGGTTACCTACTACCCACTTCCGGAATTTAGCGATATAGGCGTGAAGGCCTTCCCACTTACAGTTCTGCAAGATGCGTCGAAACCTTCCTGCGAGTGGCCGGTTCGTCTCAGCATTGATGATCTGGGCGGCTTTAGCGATACGATTACAGGGCTGTCTGTCGGGTTTGTCGACTATACCAGCCAGATTGTCCCAACGTTCGGTACCCGGCGGGTGGAGACTCTCGGATCTTTACAGGGCACGTTGTGCCTGAACGGGTATGCGCCACCCTCAACTCAAACGATAGAGATTGATTTCGCCAGCGGATTAGCACAGCAAGTAACAGTTACACTGCTGCCGTCAACTACCGCGCCCGCAAAACTTTCTGCCAGCCCCGCAACTATTAGTTTGGCGGCCAGCCCCGGCAGGAACGGTCAAGCTACAGTTGCGATCAACCTGAGCGATAAGAGCCAACTTTGGACGGCAACTGTTCTTCCGGCGAACCGCACCACGGGGTGGCTGACGACATCGGCGCTTTTCGGAACCGGTTCGGGACAGATTACTTTGAATGCCTCGGCGGCCGGTTATGCGCCCGGGGCGTATCGCGCCACCCTCTTGATCCAGTCGCCGAACGCCGTTCCCCAGACGGTGGAGGTTCCCATTCTGTTTGTCAATGGCGGAAGCGCGACAGGGACGCTGATTACCGGGGCAGGGAACGCAGCTGCCCTGAATCAATCCACGATTGCTCCTGGAATGATACTGACCCTTGTTGGAGCGAAGCTCGCCAACACTACCGAGACAGTATCGACAAACCCGCTGCCGTACTCGACTGCCGGTGTGACAGCGACGGTGAATGGCATCGCTGCACCGATTCTTTATGCGTCTCCGGGACAGATCAATTTGCAGGTTCCCTACGGCGTGGGTACTGGTCCTGGCGTCGTCGGTATCAACAACAACGGCGAAGTTGCAGGTTTCGCGGTACAGATTGCGCCGGCTGCACCGGGCATCTTCACGGACGCCTCCGGCCAGGTGACCCCATCGGCCACAGTCAAGCAGGATGGATCGCTTACGCTGCTGCTGACGGGGGCAGGAGATATAACATCCACTCTGCGAACGGCTTTTGCGCCCGCGTTAAATACAGCGGCGGCTCAACTCCCCAAACCGCTCCTGCCCATTTCCGCCACAATCGGCGGCGCACAGGTTTTTGTGCAGTCCGCCTCGCTAGCACCGGGCCTGTTTGGGGTGACGAGAGTGATTCTGCTGATACCGCAGTCGGTGCCTACTGGATTGCAGCCGGTTGTGATCACGATCAATGGAGTTGCCAGCAGTGCGGCGCTTGTGACGGTGGAGCCTCCGGTTGGAAGTACGCAGTAAGCCCGGATAACGGTTGCTTACCAGTCGATAACGGAACCGTCGTCCGGATCGAAGCGAGTGCGATATTCCTTCGGCTCGCCAACCTGCGAGCGCAACTTATCTTCGTCAATGGTGATTCCCAGGCCGGGATCAGTGGGCAGTTCCCGATGGCCATTTCTTACAGGAGGCAAAGGTTTGGCCAACAAGTTGGTATGTTCGGCGTCCCCGCGCTCCTGGATCAGGAAGTTCGGAATGGACGCGGCCACTTGCAGACTCGCCGCGAGCGAGCACGGGCCTTGCGGATTATGCGGCGCAATGGGCGCATAGTAAGCCTCCGCCATGCCAGCGATGAGGCGGAGTTCCGTAATTCCCCCCGCGTAACAAACGTCCGGCTGCAGAATCATCGCCGCGTGTTTTTCCAGGATTTCGCGGAAGCCCCACTTGGTAAAAATTCGTTCGCCCGTTGCCAGCGGGATGTGAGTTTTCTTCGCCAGGTCAGCCATGATGTCCACGTTGAGAGGCTGAACAATTTCTTCGTAGAACCACGGGTGGTGTGGCTCCAGTGCTTTGATCAGCAGTGAAGCCGTGGGGGGCTCGACAGCACCGTGGAAATCGATACCGATATCGACTCCCGGCCCGTGGGTCTTGCGAAGAGCACCAAATCGTTCCACAACTTCATCGACAAATTTTTGCCCTTCAACGTACTTGAAAGCGGTTCGCGATGCGCTGGGCGAGACTTTCATCGCATTCACGCCGTTAGCCGTATTCACCTCTCCATAAACACGGATTCTGTCGCGAGTGGGGCCGCCGAGCAACTTGTAAACGGGCACGCCGTAAACCTTGCCTTTGATATCCCACAGCGCCTGATCGATGCCGCTAAGGATTGCGGTCTTGATGGGTCCGCCTCTATAGAAGGCTCCCCGCGCGATTGCCTGCCAGTGAAACACGACGCGATTGGGATCCTGCCCGATCAGATAGTGCCCCACTTCGAGCGCACCCGCGGCGCAGGCTTTCGCATCGTCCTTCAGCATCTCGCCCCAACCCACAATTCCCGCGTCGGTTGAGATCTTCACGAACACCCAGGAATTCTTGAGAACGAAGGTTTCAATCTTCGTGACCTTGATATTGTCCTTCGGCCCGATCGCCGCGGCGTTCGTGCGTTCAGTAGTAAACAGGGCGTCTAACCCAAACAGAGTGCCCGTGGCGAGAGCACCACGCAGCAGGGAGCGGCGATCGATAAGTGGCGTTTGCATGTCTAAGACTCCTGATTAAAATTGAAAACGTATTCCCATTTGTAACTGGCGGGGATTCCCGACAATGCCCGTGATTGTGCCCGCCTGACCGTTACCGATGTTCGGATTCGGAAGACCAAACTGCGGATGATTGAGGACGTTGAACGCCTCTGCCCGGAACTCAACACGCGTTTGCTCATGAATTACGAAGTTCTTAAATAAGGAGAGATCGAGGTTGGTGCGGTGAGGGCCTCGCAGTGTGTTGCGGCCCGCGTTTCCGTATGTATACTGCGCCGGAATACCGTAGGAGTTCACGCTGAACCATTGCTGGAGAGTTCCGGGATATGTCACCGGGGCCAATATATTCGGGCGGCTACCGGTACCGGTATTCGTGGTCGAAGTCTGCAGAACGGGCGAGAACGGCTGGCCCGTTTGAGCAGTCAGGATCCCGTTGGTTTGCCATCCGCCCAAAATCCAATTGGCGGGCCCTCCGTAATTTAAAAATCTCTTTCCCTTCCCAAAAGGAAGTTCGGCAAGGAAGCTCACCGTCAGCCGCTGACGAATATCGATGATGGAATCCGCGCGTTCCAAGTTGAGATAACGAGGATCCTGCGGTTGCGGGCCGGCAGAGCCGCCGCCAAACTCTAACGGCACGTTATCGATCGAGTGCGACCAGGTATACCCCAGCAAAACGCTCACGCCGCGATGGAAGCGTTTGTCTGCCGTTAGCTGCAGACCGTAATATTCACTCAGGCCGTTGGTGGTGAAGTAATTGACGTCCGTCACATTCGGCACCAGCGAAAAGAGCGGCCGCCGGGTATTGAGCGCCGTACTTCCGGGTACCGCCTGATTCGCGTTGTAAGTGTTGTACAAATGGCGGCCAAGATTACCTACGGTGGCCGCCTTCAGCACCATTTGGATTGGAGTGATTTCCTGCTCCACGGTGAAATTAAACTGTTCGGCATACGAAGGACGGAACTTCGGATCGACAGCAAACATGACGCCGCTGGGGTTGTTTGCGAGGGCCAGATTGAACGCCGGAAGCGGCGCGAAACCATCGCTGACCCGCTGGCCCGGTGCAACGGTGATATCTCCGGGAGAGTTGCTCACCGTGCGCCCGTAAGGAAGCTGACGGAACAAGCGCAGACTGCCGCCCTCGCTTCCCGTTGGATTGTAAAAAAGGCCGAACCCACCCCGAATCACGGTGTGACTAAGCGCCTGATAGGCAAAGCCGAATCGCGGCCCGAAGTTCTTGTAGTAAGGCTGAACATCCGCGTTCTGCCCCACCCCATTTTGCCCCGCAACATCAATTTTGCCGGAAGCGATATTGAAGTTGGCCCAACGGTTGGCCACCTCGGAATAGGGTGTGTAATAATCCCAGCGCAGGCCCAGGTTCAGCGTCAGCTTCTTCGTGATCCGCCAGTCATCTGCAAAGTAAAGACCAATTTCGCTGCCTCGCTGACCGGGCCAGTTCAGTGTATAGTCATGCCCGATCAACGTCGCATAACCGAGCAGGAGGCTTGCCGCCGCGTCTCCTCCTACTCCCGCGGGCTGCCGCGAATCTGTGAGCGCGTTGGAGAAATTGAACCGGCCGTTGCCCATATTGGTCTGATAGATTGTGAGCTGACGACGGCGGAAATCCACTCCCCACTTCAGCGTATGCAGGCCCCTGGTCAGCGTCACATTGTCGACGTACTCGAACGTGTTTTCGCGCCGGAACAGAGGCAGGGAACGCGTTTGCCCAATACCCAGATAGCCAGCCGGTGAAAAAATCGGCAGGTTCTGTTCGTTCGGCGTCACGTTCGCATTCGGAACACCGAGCTGGTTACCAAGCCCGGCTCCCGGTGCGTACTGGTTGGCCGTGTAATCCAGACGATAACGGTTCATGCCCGCGCGAAACTCATTGACCAGCGATGGCGAAATCACCCGGATATAGCTGGCCACAGCATGCTGGGCAGGCTGGAATGAAATGCCCGCAAACGAAGCTTCGTCACTCAGGTTTACTGGGCCCGAAATGCCGGCAATGGTGGTTGCGGGATACGTACTGGGCACAATCGTCTGCGTGTTTTGAATCGAGTACCGTGCAAAGAACTGGTCCTTCGGTGAGATTTGGTGGTCAACTCGAATATCGCCCTGGTTCCAATCCTGCCGCTGGACCAAATTGGCCCTGTAGTTATTGAATCGGCCAGCCGCGGTCGGAACAGGATAGGCATTCAGAACCTTCACCGCAACCGGATCGAATCGGGAGGCGGGAATCTGATTGTTGACGAACTGATCGCGAATGAAACCTGCGCCGTTGGGGTTTTCTCGCGTAGTAAGCGGGTCATAAATGGGCGCGGTCTCGCTGAAATCGCCCGCTCGCATTTTCAGCGTAGGCACATTGCCTAATACGAATTGCTGAGAACTGCGCCGGTAGCCTTCGTAATCCGCGAAGAAGAATGTCTTGTTCCGGCCATTGTAAATCTTTGGAATTCTAACCGGTCCGCCCAAGGACCCGCCAAATTGGTTCAGACGGAACGAAGGAAACGCCGTCCCCTTCGGGCTGAAAAAGTTTCGAGCATCCATAGCGGAGTTACGCAAAAATTCGAACAGGCTGCCATGAGGCTGGTTCGCCCCGGATTTCGTGATCACGTCCACCACGGCACCGGAATTGCGGCCGATATCGGCGCTGTAGAGATTGGTCTGAATCTTAAACTCCCGCACCGCTTCTACTGCGGGACGAAGAACGATGGAAAGAGTCAGGCGCTCGTTATCATCGATTCCATCGTAAAGAAAATTATTCGACCCCTCGCGGTTTCCGTTTGCGAAAATCTCCGTGCCGGGCCGCCGGTCATCCGGGCGTGTGCCGCTCATAATGGTGCCACCGGCTGAAAATCCAACGCCGTTCACACCTGGACTGAGCGTGGCGAGTTGTATAAAATTCCGTCCATTCAGCGGGAGCTGATTTACCAATTGTTCATTCACCACGGTACCCAGGGACGAAGATTCCGCCTCCAGCAACGGTGGCTGGCCGGTGACTTCGACAGTGTCCGCCAGTTGCCCCACCTGCAGAGTGAGGTCCAAGCGTGCCTGCTGGTTGATCTGCAGGTTAAGGCCTGTCTGCACAAGCTTGCGGAATCCGTTCGCTTCCACATTGATGGTGTAATCGCCAGGGGCTAGCTGAGTAAGGAAGTAGCCTCCGTCTCTGCCGCTTTCCGAACTGCGCGCAGCATTGGTTGCCAGGCTGGTCGCCGTGACCTTAGCGCCGGAGACCACAGCCCCGGATGAATCGAGGACAGTGCCGCTTAATTCCGCGGAAGCTACCTGGGCCGCACAGGGCGACGCGAATAGAATTGTTGCCGTCAACAGCAAAAGCTTTTTCAGCATGGAACCCCTTCTCCGGCTACAAGGCCTGACCTGAATAATATATACCGCAGGAACCGATTGTTCCGGCTCCCTGTCGGCTTGCGAATAGATCTTCTTACGAGTCACTCTTGTCCAAGACAGCTTTTCAGTTGAGGTTGAGCAGGTAAAAACAAGCCCGCTAATAATTGTTCCGGCAGTGAACTGTCTTTGACCGGGCCGTTCAGCTACCGAAGTGCTAACAAGAGGGCAAGACGATGGTACAGGCGATGAGCCTCTTGAATCAACTGCTCCAGCATTTCCTGCTCCGGCATTTCCTGCTCCGGCATTTTCCGCGGAGTGAGTTTGCGGCGCTGGGACGAAAGCACGGTGCCGAGCGTGGTGCGAAGGGTTTCACCTGCTGCCTTGGCAAACTGATGCACCTGTGAATCGGCAAAGCGCCGAATAAACCGACACTGTCCTATGCCAACTAGCATCGGTCGGCCGCGCTTTTCGAGGAATCTCTT
>Ga0123337_10002920_pt1 | contig 18846 bp, 18 predicted proteins | sample frozenSSSSmetaG_FD_89792 | JGI IMG/M metagenome (GOLD analysis project Ga0123337, IMG submission 89792) | Glacier valley bacterial and archeal communities from Borup Fiord, Nunavut, Canada, to study Microbial Dark Matter (Phase II) -... | ecosystem: Environmental > Aquatic > Freshwater > Ice >... | reverse complement strand
GATGATCGCGTACTGCGGGCTCGTCGAGCTGTGCATCAGGTAGGCCTCGTTGAAGAGGTGCGGATCGAGCTTCCTGGTCTTCGAGTCCTGCACCAGCACCTGCGAGGCCTGGCTGATGCCGGCGAGCAGCTTGTGCGTCGACTGGGTCGCGAACACGATCTGGTTCTTCGGACGCGGCCGGTTCTTGCCCATCGCGTGAAAGGTGCCGTAGAAGCGGTGGAACGCCGCGTGCGGCAGCCAGGCCTCGTCGAAATGCATCGTGTCGATGTAGCCGTCGAGCGCGTGCTTGATCGTCTCGGTGTTGTAGAGCACGCCGTCGTAGGTGCTCTGGGTCAGCGTCAGGATGCGCGGCTTGACCTTGGCCGCGTCGACGCCCTTCAGCAACGGATGCGCGGCGATCTTCTTCTGGATCGCCTCCTTCGTGAACTCGCTCTGGCCGATCGGGCCGATGATCCCGTAGTGGTTGCGCGTCGGAGGCAGGAAGACCGGGATCGAGCCGGTCATGATGATCGCGTGCAGGATCGACTTGTGGCAGTTGCGGTCGACCACGACGACGTCGCCCGGCGCGACGGTGTGGTGCCACACCATCTTGTTCGACGTGCTCGTGCCGTTGGTGACGAAGAAGCAGTAGTCGGCGTTGAAGATCCGCGCCGCGTTGCGTTCGCTCGCCGCGACCGGGCCGGTGTGGTCGAGCAGCTGGCCGAGCTCGTCAACCGAGTTGCAGACATCGGCGCGCAGCATGTTCTCCCCGAAGAACTGGTGGAACATCCGCCCGACCGGGCTCTTCAGGAAGGCGACGCCGCCCGAATGGCCGGGGCAGTGCCACGAGTACGAGCCATCCTGCGCGTAGTTGATGAGCGCCTTGAAGAACGGCGGCGCGACGCCGTCGAGGTAGCTGCGCGCCTCGCGGATGATGTGACGCGCCACGAACTCCGGCGTGTCCTCGAACATGTGGATGAAGCCGTGCAGCTCGCGCAGGATGTCGTTGGGCAGATGCTGCGACGTGCGCGTCTCGCCGTAGAGATAGATCGGCACGTCGGCATTCTTGAAGCGCACCTCGGTGATGAACTTCCTCAGGTTCACGACCGCCGGATCGAGCTCGGGGCCGCCCATGAACTCCTCGTCGTCGATCGACAGGATGAAGGCGCTGGCGCGACTTTGCTGCTGCGCGAACTGCGAGAGATCGCCGTAGCTGGTCGCGCCGAGGACCTCGAAGCCTTCCTTCTCGATCGCCGCGGCGAGCGCGCGGATGCCCAGGCCCGAGGCGTTCTCGGAGCGGTAGTCCTCGTCGATGATGACGATGGGAAACTGAAAGCGCAGCATCGGTGGGCCTCGGGCGGGCGACTTCGGAAAGCGCGCAGTGTAGGGCCGCGAGGCGTGCGACCGAGGGTCGGCGCCCGTGATCCCCGAGCGGAGGCAGGCCTACACTGAGCCCATGCCGAAATCGGAGACGGATCGATGAGCCTGTCGGTGGCGAGCCTGTGGTGGATTGCGGCCGGCGCCGCGGTCGCGGCCGAGCTCGGCACGGGCACGTTCTACTTGCTCATGATCGCCCTCGGCCTGGCCGCCGGCGCGATCGCGGCGCATCTCGGTCTGGTCGAGCCGGTGCAGTTCCTGATCGCAGCGATCGTCGGTTGCGGCGCGACCGCGATCTGGCACTGGCGCCGCACCTCGCGGCGCGGACCGCCGCTGCCGACCGCGAACGATCGCGACATCAACCTCGACGTCGGCGAGCGCATCCACGTCACCGACTGGGCGAACGACCGCACGGCGCGCGTCAGCTATCGCGGATCCACCTGGCAGGCGCGACTGCAGCCGGGCGCGCAGCCGACGCCGGGCGCGCATGTCGTCGCCGGCGTCGAAGGCAACTGGCTCGTGCTCGCACCCGCGAGCCCCGAGCGCTAGAAAAGGACACACATGGAGCCGTCATTTCCGATGGGCGTGGCGATCGTCGTCGCCATCGTCGCCGCGATCTTCATTTTCCAGACCTTCAAGATCGTGCCGCAGCAGCACGCCTGGGTCGTCGAGCGCCTCGGCAAGTACGACCGCACGCTCGCGCCGGGGCTCGAGTTCGTCTGGCCGTTCCTCGAACGCGTCGCCTACAAGCACTCGCTGAAGGAAGTGCCGCTCGACGTGCCAAGCCAAGTCTGCATCACGCGCGACAACACGCAGCTGCAGGTCGACGGGATCATCTATTTCCAAGTCACCGACCCAATGCGCGCGAGCTACGGCTCGAGCAACTACATCTCGGCGATCACCCAGCTCGCGCAGACGCTGCTGCGCTCGGTGATCGGCAAGATGGAGCTCGACCGCACGTTCGAGGAGCGCGACCACATCAACCTGTCGGTCGTCGCCGCGCTCGACGAGGCGGCGCACAACTGGGGCGTGAAGGTGCTGCGCTACGAGATCAAGGACCTGACGCCGCCGGCCGCGATCCTGCACGCGATGCAGTCGCAGATCACGGCCGAGCGCGAGAAGCGCGCGCTGATCGCAGCGTCGGAAGGACGCAAGCAGGAGCAGATCAACATCGCGACCGGCGAGCGCGAGGCCTACATCGCGCGCTCCGAGGGACAGCGTCAGGCAGAGATCAACAAGGCCCAGGGCAACGCCGCGGCGATCGTCGCCGTGGCCGAGGCGACCGCCGATGCCATCCGCAAGGTCGCCGAGGCGATCACGCAGCCGGGCGGCGAACAGGCCGTGCAGCTCAAGGTCGCGCAACAGGCGGTCGACGCGTTCGCCCTGCTTGCCCAGAAGAACAACACCATGATCGTGCCGGCGAACATGAGCGAGGTCGCCGGCCTGATCGGCACGGCGATGGCGCTGATGAAGAGCCCGGTCGTGCGTCCGCCCGACGTCAGGCCTGAAGCGATGCGGCCCGGCGAAGCACCTCGTTGACCCTCCGCTAAGATCGCTGACCACCGGAGAGGTGGATGAGCGGTTTAAGTCGCACGCCTGGAAAGCGTGTGGGGGCTAAACACCCCCCGCGGGTTCGAATCCCGCCCTCTCCGCCAGGACTCTAGGAAACACGGCGCTCTGCCGCCTGTTTTGTTTTCCTGCTCCCACCCGAGCCCCCATCGCAGTGCCATGGCGCAACCCTGCGAGAAAACTGGAGGTGTAGCTGTTGCGGGCGGCACTCCGAGCGTCGATCGTTGAACCCTTCCGGGCTCCAAACAAATTCCTCTGCGCGCAATTCGACGTGGCGCTCCGACCATCCAAAATGAAGATTTCATCCACCGTATTTCGTTTTTCGACAGCCTGCTAGGGCTTGCCGAAACCGTACTTCGCAAGGACGGCCTGCCCCTCCGGCGAGGTCACGTAGGCTACGAACTTCTGTGCCGCCGCCGAATTGCCGCTCGCAGCGATCGGGGCGATCGGATAAAGCAGTGGCGCATCCGTCGGCACCGTGAAGGCGATCTTGACCTTGCCCGGCATGACGGCCGCATCGGTGCCGTACACGAAGCCGGCGTCGACCTCGCCGCGCGCCACGTAGTCGAGCGCCTGGCGTACCGACTGCGCGCCGATCATCTTCGCCTCGATGGCCGGCCAGAGGTTGGCCCTCTCGAGCACGGCCTTGGTGTAGCGACCGACGGGAACGCTCGCCGGCACGCCGATCGCGACTCTCTTCACCGCCGGCACCCTCAGGTCGGCGAGCGTCTTCGGCACGGATGCGGCGTCCAGCGGGACGATCACGACCAGCGAGTTGCTGACGAAGTTCGCCCGCGTGGCGGGCTTGACCAGCTGCTGCTGCTCGGCTTGGTTCATCGTCTCCTGGTCGGCGCTCGCGAACACGTCGACCGGCGCGCCTTTGGCGATCTGCTGCAGCAACGCGCCCGAGGCGGCGAAGTTGAACTGGACCTTTGTGCCCGGATTGGCGGCCTCGAACGCGGGGCCGATCTCGTTGAAGGCGTTGGTGAGGCTGGCCGCGGCGGACACGGTCAGGTCGGCAGCGAAGACACCCACGCTCGCCACGGACAACGCCAACCCGGCAAGGGCCCGTCGAATGCCGGCGCAAGGGTGTTTGGTGGGAAAGAATCGCGATGCGGTCATTCGGTCCTCGATGATCTGTCCGATGTATACGACAAACTATAGCGAGCGTGCGAAGCCTCGCTCGGGTGATCGCGGTCAGCATGTACGCGACGTGATCGCGCGCGTCGATGGCCCTCGACAGGGACCGCGGCGCCAGGACTCTCGGCGTCTAGTCCGCCGCGAACGCCAGGCACGCGGCGTTCTCCATCAGGCCGGGAAGCGCCACTGGAAAGAGGTTTCCGGCGGAGCGGCGAAATCCATCCCAGACCCTGCCCCGGTCGCCCTTGAGAACGAACGGCCACCACCAACGGTGCATGCCGCGCGGAACGAAGATCAGGCACTTCTCCGGCGGCAGCTCGGCGAGCATGAACTTCACTTCCCAGAGCAGGCCGGGGGTCGATCCTGCGATCAGGACGACCAGCTGACCCAGCTGCCGCGTGCTGAACGCGAGGACCTGCTCGAGCGTGAAGTGCATCGAGAACAAGGCGCGGTAGCCGAGCCACACGGCGTGCGGATCGAGAATCTTCTTCCAGGTTGACGGCCGGTACGCCGAGAGCACGCGCGGGCCGGATCCGAGGACCGCGTTGTCCTCGGAAAACGGGCGCAGCAGGAGGATCGGCGGGCGGGCGTCGTGGTCGAGGTCGGCCAGGGTGAACCGGACGGTGCCGGCGTGCTTGCGGTAGCGCGCGCCTCGATAGCCGAGGACGAGCACGACGAAGGCGAGCAAGGATGGATTCGTCCACCACGGCGCGTCGGTGCCTCGTTCTGCGCCCCACACAATCGACCATACGACGACGATCGCGGCGGCGACGCACAGGTAGCCCTTGATGCGCGACACGCGGCCGGAGCCAAGGACCGGTGATGCGTCCTGCTTCCGCACCCGCCTACCCGAGCCAGCGGAACAGCAGCGGGATCAGCAGCGATGCCAGCAGCACCTGCAGCCCGAGGGCGATGCCGGCATAGGCACCGGCGTCGTCGTGGACCTGGATCGCTCGCGCCGCGCCGATGCCGTGCGACGTCGTGCCCAGCGCGAAGCCGCGCACTGCCCAGCTGTCGATCCGCAAGAGGGTGAACAGGTACTTGGCGGAAAGCGCACCGACCAGACCGGTGACGACCGCGAACACCGCGGCGAGCGCCGGAACTCCTCCGACGCGCTCGGCAATGCCCATCGCCACAGGCGCGGTCACCGACTTCGACGCCAGCGAGCGCATCACGTCGGTCGGCATGCCGAACATCCATGCGAGCGCGACGGCGCTGCCGCCGGCCGTCGCGCCGCCGATCAGTGCCGCGAGCACGAGGGCGACACCCCGCTTGCGGACCTCGGCGCGTCGCTGCCAGAGCGGCCAGGCGAGCGCCACGACCGCTGGCCCGAGCAGGACGTGGACGAACTGCGCGCCGGCGAAGTAGGTCTGGTACGGCGTGCGCGTCGCAAGCAGCAGGCCGCCGATGACGATCACCGACCACAGCACCGGATTCGCCCACGGCGCGCGGTCGACGCGGTCGTAGAGCGCGGCGGCGGCGACGTATGTCACGAGCGTGGCCGTGAGGCCGAACAGCGGCGCCGTCGAGAGGTAGACCCAGAGCTGGACGAAGTCAGGCATCGCCACTCGCTTCATCGCCCGATCCGCGACGGAGCAGGCTCTTCAACACCAGCGCCGTCACCGCCATGCCGAGCCAGGTCGAGACCACGATCGCCTCGAGCAGTTGCGGGCCGTAGCGCGCCATCAGGTCGAGGTGGGTGATGACGCCGACGCCGACCGGCACGAAGAGCAGCGACAGATGCGCAAGCAGCACGTCGGCGGCGGCTTTCACCGGCTCGCGGATCCAGGTCGCCTGCAGTCCGATCAGCAGCAGCACGAGGCCGACGACCGGACCGGGAAACGGCAGCCGGAGCGCGAGCGTGAGGCCCTCGCCGGCCGCCTGGAACAGAAGCAGCAGCGCGAGACCGCGCAGCGCCGTCATGCGGGCCTGCCGCGCGCACGCGACAGCGATGTCGCGCGCCTCACGACCACGCCAGCGACAGGCTGCGGATGATCGGACACGGCCGGCCGGCGTCGGTGTGCTCGCACTCGACGACCAGGTGCTTGAGGACGCGCTGCATGCGGCGCAGGTCGACGAGCTTGTGCTCGATCTGCGTCAGCCGATCGGTGGCGATGCGGCGGATCGATCGGCGGTCCGCGCCGTCCTCCAGGTCGAGCAGCTCGGCAACCTCGTCGAGCGAGAAGCCGAGTTCCTGCGCGCGCTTGATGAAGCGGATGCGCTCGGCCAGAGCGAGCGGGTAGCGGCGAAAGGCGCCGCTGCGTGGCGGCACCGGGAGCAGACCGCGCTCCTGGTAGTAGCGGATCGTCTCGACGCCGACCGCGGCCGCCTTCGCCAGTCGGCCGATGGTGAGGACTCCTTCGGGCAGCGGGGTCATTGCAGGATTGCCTTGACTCTGGGGTGGAGTACGGAGTCTATCCTTCGCTGCATGAACGATGTCGTCGCGGTGCTCAAGGATCCGGTGTGCGGGATGACGGTGAGCGACGCGTCGAAGCACGTCGCGGTTCATGACGGGCATCCCATCTACTTCTGCTGCGCGGGCTGCAAGGCCAAGTTCGTCGCCGACCCGGCGAAGTACGAGCGGGCCGACGACGCCCCGATGGCGCCACCTTCGCCGCCTCCCGTGTCAGTCGCCGTCGAGGGAACGACCTTCACCTGCCCGATGCACCCCGAGGTGCGCCAGGACCATCCCGGCGCGTGCCCGAAGTGCGGCATGGCGCTCGAGCCCGAGATGCCGACGCTCGACGACGCCGAGAGCCCCGAGCTTGTCGACTTCCGCCGCCGTTTCTGGTGGACCTTGCCGCTGACGGTCATCGTGGCGACCCTCGCGATGTTCGGCCATCGGCTCGCGCTCTTCGCCGGCGCGACCCAGAGCTGGATCGAGTTCGCGCTGTCGTTGCCCGTCGTCGTCTGGGCGGGCGCGCCGTTCTTCGTGCGCGCCGTCGACTCGATCCGCAACCGCAGCCCGAACATGTGGACACTGATCGGGCTCGGCACGTCGGCGGCCTTCGCCTACAGCGTCGTCGCGACGGTCGCTCCTGGCGTGTTCCCGTCGTCGTTCGTCTCGATGGGCCGCGTCTCGGTGTACTTCGAGGCGGCGGCGGTGATCATCTCGCTGACGCTGCTCGGCCAGATCCTCGAGCTGAAAGCGCGCTCGCAGACCTCGGCGGCCATCCGCTCGCTGCTCGGCCTCGCGCCGAAGACCGCGCGTCGAATCCGCGCGGACGGCAGCGAGGAAGACGTTCCCCTGACGCACGTCCACCTCGGCGATTCACTGCGCGTGCGACCCGGCGAAAAGGTGCCGGTCGACGGCGTCGTGACCGACGGCGCCAGCGCGGTCGACGAGTCGATGCTGACGGGCGAGCCGATGCCGGTCGACAAGCGCATCGGCGACAAGCTCATCGGCGCGACCATGAACACCAGCGGCGCGCTCGTCATGAAGGCCGAGTCGATCGGCTCGCAGACGGTGCTGTCGCAAATCGTCCAGATGGTCGCGCTGGCGCAGCGCAGCCGCGCGCCGATGCAGCGCATGGCCGACCGGGTCGCCGGCTACTTCGTCGTCACCGTCGTCGCCGTCGCGGTCCTCACGCTGCTCGCCTGGGGCTTCTTCGGTCCGGAGCCGCGCTGGATCTTCGGCCTGGTCAACGCAGTTGCCGTGCTGATCATCGCCTGCCCGTGCGCGCTCGGGCTGGCGACGCCGATGTCGATCATGGTCGCGACCGGCAAGGCAGCGAGCCGCGGCATCCTCTTTCGCGACGCGGCGGCGATCGAGCGGCTGCGCGACGTCGACACGCTGATCGTCGACAAGACGGGCACGCTCACCGAAGGCCGACCGACGTTCCAAGCAGCCGAAGCGACTGGTGGCTTCGGCGACGACGAGGTGTTGCGTCTCGCCGCGAGCGTCGACCAGGGCAGCGAGCATCCGCTCGCGGCGGCGATCGTCCGTGCGGCCCAGGGTCGCGGCCTCACGCTCGACAAGACGGAGCAGTTCGCGTCGAGCACCGGCATGGGCGTGCGCGCCACGGTCGCCGGCCGCGCGGTTGCGCTCGGCAGCGCGTCGCTGATGCAGTCCTCGGGGGTCGCCGTCGATGCGCTCGCGGCGCGTGCCGAGTCGCTGCGCTCCGAGGGCGCGAGCGTCGTCTTCCTGGCCGTCGACGGACGGCTCGCAGGGCTGGTCGCTGTCTCCGATCCGGTCAAGGCGACGACTGTCGAGGCGCTCGCCGCGCTGAAGGCTGCCGGCATCCGCACGGTGATGGCGACCGGCGACGGCCTGACGACGGCTCGCGCGGTGGCCGCGCGGCTCGGCATCGACGAGGTCCACGGCGAGGTCACGCCGGCCGACAAGCTCGCGCTCGTCGAGCGCCTGCAGCGCGAGGGCCGCGTCGTCGCGATGGCCGGCGACGGCATCAACGACGCGCCGGCGCTCGCCCGCGCCGACGTCGGCATCGCCATGGGCACCGGCACCGACGTCGCGATGAACAGCGCCCAGGTCACGCTGGTCAAGGGCGACCTGCGCGGCATCGCCCAGGCGCGCACGATCTCGTCGGAGACGATCGCCAACATGAAGCAGAACCTCGCGTTCGCGTTCGTCTACAACGCGCTCGGCATTCCGCTCGCGGCCGGCGTGCTCTATCCGCTCACCGGTTGGCTGCTCTCGCCGATGATCGCCGCGCTGGCCATGAGCCTGAGCTCGGCGTCGGTGATCACGAACGCCTTGCGCTTGCGCGGCAGGGCACCGGACTGAGCCGCGTCACGGGCAACCCGATTCCGAAGACGGAGATCGCCGGGCCAGTTTTAGCGAGTTACAGTGGGAGTCACCCTTCGCAGCATCTTCGTCATGGCTGGTGGAATTTCCTTGCATGCGGTCGACATCGCGCGCGGTGCGCCTGCCGACGGCATGCGCGTCGAACTCTGGGCGACGACGCCGGCGCGTCGCCTCGTCGCCGAGGGCCGGCTCGGCGCGAACGGACAGCTCGACCATCCGAGCGTGCAGGGCGACGGCGTGAGCGAAGGCGACTACGAAGCGCTGTTCCACGTCGGCGACTATCTGCGCGTGCTCGGCGGCGCCGACGCCAGCCCGTTCCTCGACGTGCTCCCGTTCCGCTTCCGCGTCGCCGACGCGACCAGGCACGTGCACCTGCCGCTCAAGTTCACGGCCTGGGGCGCGTCGCTCTTTCGCGGCAGCTGAAGGGTCGAAGGCCTCGACAGTCGTGCGAATCACGCGCCGTCGAGCAGGCGGGCGATCGCGTCCGGCAACCCGCGATGCGGCTTCCGCGGTGGTGCCGAGAAGCTGCCACGCACTGCCCTCCCCGGCGCGAGCGCGACGAGCGACTCAGCGTGGCGCACCGCGCTCGACACGCCGTCGACCACCGGCACCAGCAACTGGCCGCGCAGCGTGCATGCAAGTCCGGCGAGCGGCGCGCCGGCGAGCACGATCACTTCCGCGCCATCGTCGGTGACGACGCGCTCGCAGAGAGCGCGCAGCGCCTCGGTGTGCTCGTCCTGGACCGAGCCGATGCTCGCCAGCGGCCGGTCGAGCGCGCGGATGCTGGCGAGCCGGCCCGTCAGCCCGTTGGCCTCGACGACTTCTCGGTACCACGCCTGGATGCGCTGCGAGATCGCGACGATCGAGAAGCGATGGCCGAGCAGGCAGGCGCTCGCCAGCGCCGACTCGGTCAGGCCGAGAACGGGCACCGGCAAGGCTTCGCGCAGACCGCCGAGGCCCGGATCGCCGAACGCGGCGACGATCACCGCGTCGTGGCCCACGTGGTGCTCGGCGGCGAGCTGCGCCGCCGCGTAGGCGCCGATCAGCGCCTCGAAGCGCGTCTCGATGTAGGCCACGCCGAACGGCGCCGTCAGCATCGTGATCTCGGTGCCCGGCGATGCGCTGCGCTTCGCCTCGGCCTCGATCAGCGCCGTGACGCTCTCCGAGATGTTCGGGTTGATGACGAGCAGGCGCATCGCGATGCGGCGCGTTCCGGCGTTCAGCGGCGCCGCGGAGCCAGCGTCGGCAGGCCGCAAGCCAGGAAGCGGCCGCGGCCAGCGTTGCCCTGTGGCGCTCGACCGTCCCAGACGACCTCGCCGCGCGACAGCGTCAAAGCCGGCCATCCCTTGACGCGAATGCCCTCGTAAGGCGTGTAGTCGACCGCGTGGTGCAGATCGGCGTTGCGGATGACGCGCTCCTCGCCGGGCGCGAAGCGCTCCCAGACGACGAGGTCGGCATCGGCGCCGATCGCGATCGTGCCCTTCCTCGGATAGAGGCCGTAGGCGCGCGCCGGTGCGGTCGACGTGAGCTCGACGAAGCGCTGCGGCGTGATGCGGCCGTCGATCACTCCGGCCGAGAAGAGCAGTGGCAAGCGCGTCTCGAGGCCGGGGATGCCGTTCGGGATGTAGGCGAACGGCACTTCCTTGCCGCCCGGCTTCTTCCCTTCCGGGGCGTCGAACCTGAACGGCGCGTGGTCACTCGAGAAGACGGTGAAGAGACCGTCGACCAGACCGTCCCATACGACCTGCTGATTCGCCTTGTCGCGCGGCGGCGGGCTGCAGACGCATTTCGCGCCATCGTAGCCATCGTCGATGCCGAGGTCGTCGGCGGTGAGGAAGAGGTATTGCGGACAGGTCTCGGCATAGACCGTGAGCCCGCGCCCGCGCGACCAGCGGATCTGCTCGATCGCATCGCGCCCCGACACGTGCACGATCAGGATCGGCACGTCGGCGAGCTCCGAGAGCGCGATCGCGCGATGCGTCGCCTCGCGCTCGACCAGCATCGGCCGCGATCCGGCGTGCCAGCGCGGCGCGATGCGGCCCTCGCCCTCGAGGCGCTTGGTCAGCCAGGCGATGCACTCGCTGTTCTCGGCGTGGATCATCGCCATCGCGCCGTGGCGGCGTGCCACCTCGAGCACGTCGAGGATCTGGCCGTCGCCGAGCTTGAGGTCGTCGTAGGTCATGTATACCTTGAACGAGGTGTAGCCCTCGGCGATCAGCGCCGGCAGCTCGACGTTCAGCACCTCGGGCGTCGGGTCGCTGACGATCAGGTGAAAGGCGTAGTCGACGAGCGCCCTGCCCTCGGCGCGGTGGTGGTAGTCGGCGACCGCGTCGCGCAGCGACCCGCCCTTGATCTGCGCCGCGAACGGGATGACCGTCGTCGTGCCGCCGCAAGCGGCCGAGCGCGTGCCGGTCTCGAAGTCGTCGGCCATGCGCGTCGGCGGCGCCATCGGCTGGTCGAGGTGGCAGTGCGCGTCGACGCCGCCCGGCATCACCCAGCGGCCGGCGGCGTCGATCTCGTGCGTTCCCGGACCGAGCGTCTCCGCGAGGGCGACGATGCGGCCGCCGCGCACGCCGATGTCGCAGCGCATCTCGTCCGACGCGGTGATCGCGACCGCGTTGCGCACCACGAGGTCGAACGCGTGGGCCGCGCTCATTTCAGCGGATCCGCTTGCTGATGCCAGTGAGCCGCTCCATCGCGATCATCAGGATCAGCGTGCCGAGCACCATGAGACTGGAGACAGCGGCGATGCTGACGTCGAGCTTGCCTTCGAGGTCCTGCCACATGCGGATCGGCAGCATGTCGGTCGAGGCGTCGCGCAGGAAGAGCGAGACCGGCACGTTGTCGAACGAGGACATGAAGGCGATGAAGGCGCCGGCGGCGATGCCGGGCGCGATCAGCGGCAACGTGACGCGGCGGAAGGTGTAGCCGCGGCTCGCGCCGAGGCTGGCCGAACTCTCGAGCAGCGCCGGCGGCAGCTGCGCGAGCGCCGCGACCGTCGTGCGGATCACGAACGGCACGCCGACGACCGAGTGGCCGATGATCAGCGTCGCCAGCGACAGGTTCACGTTCAGGCGCGAGAAGTAGATCAGCGAGGCGAGGCCGAAGGCGAGCGCCGGCAGGATCAGCGGCGACATGAAAAGCGAGTCGAGGACGCGCGCGACCGCGCTTTCGGAGCGCGCGATGGCCATCGACGCCGGCACCCCGAGCAGCACGGCGATCGCTGTCGCAGCACTCGCCACCTTCAGGCTGTTGAGCGCTGCGAACTGCAGCTGCCACGCGTCGGGCAGCGCCTCGTACCAGCGCAGCGAGTAGCCGGGCGGCGGGAACTTCAGCGAGTAGCCGTTGGTGAACGAGACGATGATCACGACGACCGTCGGCGCCAGCAGCAGCAGGACCGCCAGCGTGCCGATGCCGCCCAGCCCCCAGCGCAGGGCAAGCGTCGACGGTGCCTGGCGCTGCGCGGAGCTCATGCGGCAGCCGCTGCGCCGATGCGTCCGACGCGATTGATCAACGTGACGCACACCAGCACCGCCACCAGGAAGACGAGCGAGATCGCCGCCGCGAACGGCCAGTTCTGCAACGTCGATGCCTGCTGGTAGATGTACATCGGCATGAACAGCATCCGGCCACCGCCGATGAGCGACTGCGAGATGAACGCCGTGATCGTCGCCGCGAAGGTCAACAGGCAGCCTGCGACGATGCCAGGCAGCGTCAGCGGCAGCGTGATCTTGAAGAACGTGCGGAACGCGCTCGCGCCGAGCGCGGACGATGCGTCTTCCAGGTTCGGATCGAGCTTCTGCAGTGCGGTGATGATCGGCAGCGCCATCAGCGGCAGCTGCACGTTGGCGAGCGCGACGATCAGGCCGCCGCGGGTGTAGAGCAGCTTCATCGGCGAGTCGATCCAGCCGAGCCCCTGGAACACCGAGTTGACGATCCCTTGCCGGCCGAGGATCACGACCCACGCGAACGTGCGCACGACCACGCTCGTCAGCAGCGGCATCACGATGACCAGCATCAGCATCTTCTGCGCCGTCGCGGGGCTGCGCACGTAGGACCACGCGAGCGCGTAGCCGAGGACGAGGCAGAGCAGTGTCACCTGCACGCCGAGCCACAAGGTGTCGGCGAGCACCGGCAGCGAGAAGCCATCGGTCGCGATCTTCTTGTACTGGTCGAGGCCGAAGTGGCTGAGTTGCGGATCGGCGTAGAAGCTGATCACGACCAGCACCGTCAGCGGCGCCAGGAAGAAGAGCACGAACCAGCCGGTCAGCGGCGTTGCGAACGCCAGGCTGTAGCCGCAGACGAACGGCGTAGCCTTCGCGGCCTTCGCCGGGGCGACGGCGGCGGGCAACGCCTGCGCGGACGCGCTCAGACCTTGATCTCCTTGTTGAAGCGGTCGATCCAGGCCGCGCGCTGCTCGTTGATCTTCTTCCAGTCCTGGAACACGAACTTCTTCTTGAGGTCGGCCGTGTCCTTGGCGAGCACCTTGGCGATCTCGCCTTCCATCTTCACCTTGCCGTTGGTCGGCACGACGAGATACGGCGCCTGCATCAGCCTGGTCTGCACCTCGGGCGAGATCGCGACGTCGATGAGCTGGGCGGCGAGCGCCTTGTTGGGCGAGTTCTTGACGATGTGGATGCTCGTCTTGAACGCGATCGCGCCCTCCTTGGGCGCCACAAACTCGACCGGCACGCCGCGCGCCTTCAGGATCTGGATCGCGTTGAAGTTGCCCGGGCTGATGTCGATCTGGCCCTGCTGGTAGAGCGCGGCCAGCGCGCCGGGATTGGCGGCGACGGCGGCGAGATTGGGCTTGAGCATCTCGATCGCCTTGAAGCCCGGCTCGACGTTGGCCTCCGAGCCGCCATGCATGCGCGCGAGCTCGACCAGGAAGCCGGTGCCCAGCGTCGAGTTGAGGTTGGTCATGCCGACCCGGCCCTTGTACTCGGGCTTGAACAGGTCCATCCACGAGGTCGGCGGCGTCTTGATCTTGTCGGGGTTGTAGGTGAGGCCCACGACCTGGAAGAACATCGACGGGCCCATCGGGTCCTGGGCCTCGGGGATCAGGTCCTTGTAGTTCTTGCTGCCGGCGACGGGGAGCGGCTCGACCAGATCCTGCGCGATCGCGGTGAGCGCCGGACCCGGGTCGTGCAGCATGACGTCGATCGGCGGGTTGTTGCGCGCGGCAGTGACCTTGGCGATCTGGTCGACCGAGAGCATCGCGTCGAGCAGCATGTCCTGGCCGGTGGCTTTCTTGAACGCGGGCACGAGCACGTCACGATGCGCCTCTTCCCAGCTGCCGGTGAAGGTCGCGAAGACGAGCTTGCGAGCCTGGGCGTGGCTGAGGGTCGGGAAGAGCTGCATCGCGCTCAGCGTGAGCGCGCTGCCGAGCAAGTGGCGGCGGGTGGCATCCATGGGCGGTTCCTCGACGGTGGTGACGGGTGGAAAAGCGAAAGGGCAGACGATGGCCGCAGGTCAGGGCGCGGCGAAGACAGTCACGCTGGCCGGCGACACCGGCTTGACCCAGACGGCGGCGCCGGCGGGCCGCGCGGTCGTGCCGGGCTCACGCGGCTCGGCGAGCTTCATGCGTGCGCCGCCAGCGGTGCGGATCTCGTGGACGATCGTCGCGCCGAGCGGCATGCCGAGCTCGACCGTCGCGGCGACGCCGTCGCCCTGCGCACCGAGGCGCAGGTTCTCGGGGCGGACGCAGGCGATCACGTTGCTGCCGACCGCGAGCGCATCGACCGGAGCACGCGTCTCCAGCGCGCTGCCGTCGAAGAGGCGAACGCGTGCGCTGGCGTTCGCGCCGTCGACTGCTTCGAGCTTGCCGGGAAAGACGTTGGCCGTGCCGACGAACTGGTTGACGAAGTACGTGGCCGGCGTGTCATAGACCTCCGACGGCGGCGCGAACTGTTCGAGCTTGCCCTGGCTCAGCACGGCGACGCGGTCGGCCATGCCGAGCGCCTCTTCCTGGTCGTGCGTGACGATGATCGCGGTGGTGCCTGCGGCGCGCTGGATGCGCTTGATCTCGATCTGCATGTCGAGACGCAGGCTCTTGTCGAGGGCCGAGAACGGCTCGTCGAGGAGCAGGACGCGGGGCTCGATCGCCAGGGCGCGGGCGAGCGCGACGCGCTGCTGCTGGCCGCCGGAGAGCTGCTTCGTGAGCCGTTCCGCGAGGTGGCCGAGCTGCACGAGCTCGAGCATCTCCGCGGTGCGCTTGGCGGCGGCAGACTTGTCGGTGCCGCGCGCCGCGAGGCCGTAGCCAACGTTCTCGGCCACCGTCATGTGCGGGAACAGGGCGTAGTTCTGGAAGACGATGCCGATATTGCGGCGATTCGGCGGCAGCTCGTCGATGCGCTTGCCGCCGACCACCACCTTGCCCGAGCTCTGGGCGATGAAGCCCGCGATGATGCGCAACAGCGTCGTCTTGCCGCAGCCGCTGGGGCCGAGCAGCGCGACCAGCTCGCCGGCGCCGATCTCGAGCGTGACGTGATCGACGGCGAAGGCGCCGCTGCCGTATCGGTGCACGATGTCGTCGAGCGTGAGGCTCTGACCGGCGGCCACGGCGTTCATGGCCGGGACAGTTAGCAACCCGCATGCCATCGCGGTGCCCAGGCGCCTCGTGGCTCGAGTGCCCTCGACAGCGGCGGGAATCGGTCTTGCATGCAGCGTCGTCGACACGAGAAGACGTTGCTCGCTCGCGGGGACCCATGCACTGGATTGGATACAAAATGATCGACTTCGGTACACGGTCTCGATCGTCTCGGGCCGACGCATGAGCGACGACATCCATCGCTGGTCCGCGCGCGTCCTGGCCGGCCGGGTCGCGGCGCGCGACGTCTCGGCCGTCGAGGTGGCCGACCACCTGTGCCGCCGCGTCGCGCTGCTCGAGCCGCGCCTCAACGCCTTCGCCGACTTCGATTCCGCCCTGCCCCTCGCCATCGCCCGCGACGTCGATCGCCGCCTGGCCGCGGGAGAGTCGCTGCCGCTCGCGGGCGTGCCCTTCACCGTCAAGGACAACCTCTGGCTCGGCGGGCGGCCCGCGACCTTCGGCTCGCGCCTCTTCGCCGACTTCGTCGCGCCGCGCGACTCGTGGTGCGTCGCCAGGCTGCGCGCGCTCGGCGCCGTGCCGCTCGGCGTCACGAATTGCTCCGAGTTCGCGTGCAAGGGCATCACCGCGACGCCGCTGCACGGCGAGACCAAGAACCCGTGGGATCTCGCGCGCACGCCCGGGGGCTCTTCAGGCGGCGCGGTCGCCGCAGTGGCGTCAGGCCTCGGGCCGCTGGCGCTGGCCACCGACGCCGGCGGCTCGACGCGGCGGCCGGCGGCGCACACCGGCCTGGTCGGCATGAAGCCGACTCTCGGCCGCGTACCGAACCCATGGGGCTTCGACGATCCGAACCACCTGCTGTCAGTGATCGGCCAGATCGGCCGCGATGTCGAGGATGTCGCCTTGATGCTGGATCTTCTGACCGCGTGGGAGCCTGCCGATCCACTGTCGAGCCCCGCGTTCGCCGTCGCCGATGCGATGGCGCAGCTCAAGGCGCCGTTGCCGACGCATCCGGGCCTGCGCCTGGCGTGGTCGCCGCAGCTCGGCTGCGGTCTCGCGGTCGACAGCGACGTGCTCGCGACGCTCGAGCGGGCGATCGAGCGGCTGCGGTCGGCCGGCTGGAACATCGTCGACTCCGATCCGGTCTGGCCCGACGAAGCGCGCGAGTACCCGCTCATCGCCTTGCAGCAGGCCGGTCTGGCCCAGCTCTTCGGTGCCGAGTGGCGGCGGGCTCCGGAGCGATTCGATCCCGACATCGGCGCACAGATCGAGATCGGTCTCACGTTGAGCGGACCGCGCATCGCCGAGACCTTGCGCCTGCGCGAGCGCTTTCACGCCAGCTTCACGGCGTTGTTCGACGCGAACGACGCCCTGCTCTGTCCGGTCTCGCCAGTCGAGGCGTGGCCGCTCGGACAGCTCGGGCCGGCGGTGATCGGCGGCCTGCCTGCCGGTCCACGCGGTCACGCGGCCTTCACGCCGCTCTTCAACTACGGTTCCGTGCCAGCCGTCTCGCTGCCCTGCGGCAGCGGCCGCTACGGCCTGCCGGTCGGCCTGCAGATCGCCGGGCCGCGGTTTGCCGATGCGCGCGTCCTGCAGCTCGCGTGGCATGCCGAGCAGGTGCTCGGCCACGCGGCGGAGTCGCCGTTGATGCGCCTCTGAAGCGAGAGCTCTGCGACGAGAGAAGTGTCAGCCGAGCAGCAGCTCGGCGAGATCGACCTCGTCCGACGCCTCTGCGCGACCGAGGTCGAGCGCGCTCTCGATGTGGTGCAGATGCGCGGTCATCACGGCCGACGCGGCATCTGCGTCGCCGGCCTCGATCGCGTCGACGAGGCGCGCGTGCTCGTCGTTCGGACAGGCCGCGGCGGTCGGCGCCTCGAAGCTCAGGATCGCCAGGCAGGTGAGAGGCGTCAGCTCGCGCATCAGGCGCAGGTAGATCGCGCTGCCCGACAACTCGGCCAGGAGGACATGGAATTCGCCGGACAAGCGGATCGCCGCACGCCGGTCCCCACTCGCGCGCGCCTGCTGCTCGCCCTTGACGAGCCCGCGCAGCTGCCGGACGGCGGTGCGCGCCTCGCCATCGGCGATGCGCTCGATCAGCCGGGCGACGATGCCGGGCTCGAGCGTGCGACGCACGTCGAGCACGTCGTGCGCCTGCGCCGCCGTCGGCGTGGCGACGAAGGCGCCGCGGTTCGGCACGAGCGTCACCACCTGCTCCACAGCCAGGCGCTGCAGGACGCCGCGCACCTGCGTGCGACTCACCGCGAACAGCTCGGCGACGCGCTCCTCGGTAAGCTTGGTCCCGGGCTGGAGGCGATGCTCGACGATCGCGTTGTAGATCCGGCCGTGGATGTCGTCGCGCGAGGCGGGCTCGGCGACGGCGTGGCGACGGATTTGCGAGGGTCGGGTAGGCATGGTCGGAGACGAAGGCGAGTCGTCGCTAGCAAGTCTGCGGCCATCGGCTAGACATGATGCCACCCATGGATACGATCGACGAGCCGATTGGATCGGAACGACCGGCTGGCACGGGTTTCGCGACTCTGTTCGGAACAGACACATCGAAGACCTAACGATGCCCTCTCGCACCCTGCTCGGCATGCTCACGCCGTCATCCAACACGACGCTCGAGCCGGTGACGACGGCGATGCTCACCGGCCTGCTCGAGGTCAGCGCTCATTTCTCCCGCTTCAAGGTCACCGAGATCGCGCTCAGCGGCCAGGCGCTGGCCCAGTTCGATCTCGGCGCCATCCTGGCCGCGGCCGAACTGCTTTCGCATGCGCGCTGCGAGGTGATCGGCTGGAGCGGCACCTCGTCGAGCTGGCTGGGCTTCGACAGCGACCGGCGCCTGTGCGAGGCGATCGAGCGCCAGACCGGCGCGCGCGCCTGCACCTCGGTGCTCGCGCTCGACGAGATCTTCGCGCTGACGGGCCTTCGCCGCTTCGCCCTCGTCACGCCGTACCGTGCCGACGTGCAAGCGGCGATCGTCGCCAACTACGCAGCGGCAGGATTCGAGTGCGTCGCCGAGCGCCATCTCGGCCTGCAGGACAACTTCTCGTTCGCCGAGGTCGGCCCCCAGCAGCTGCGATCGCTCGCGCACGACGCGATGAATGCGCCGGGTGCCGATCGCGCCGAGGCCGTCGTCATCCTCTGCACCAACCTGCGCGGCGCGCCGCTGGTCGAGGCGATGGAAGCGGAGCTCGGCGTGCCGGTGTACGACAGCGTCGCCGCGGTGGTCTGGAAGTCGCTGCGACTGGCCGGCGTCGACACGCGACGCGTTGCCGGCTGGGGCCGCCTATTCCGCGACGTCGGCTAGGGAGCGTCGCTTCCGCCAAGCGCGTCGACGACGCCAGACCAGCCACGGCAGCCCGACGCAGCGACGACTCGATGCGGACCGACTCGATCGCGACGCCCCGACCTTCGCCATCGGTGGTGACCGCGGCATGCATCGAGCACGAGTACAGCGCGAGCATCG
>Ga0123337_10002919_pt1 | contig 18865 bp, 9 predicted proteins | sample frozenSSSSmetaG_FD_89792 | JGI IMG/M metagenome (GOLD analysis project Ga0123337, IMG submission 89792) | Glacier valley bacterial and archeal communities from Borup Fiord, Nunavut, Canada, to study Microbial Dark Matter (Phase II) -... | ecosystem: Environmental > Aquatic > Freshwater > Ice >... | reverse complement strand
TCCGGTAAAAAAAGTACTTTTGTTCATGGTTAATTTAAGTGTCGTAACTCAAAGCTAACCAACATCATGGGAGGAATTCGTTCCTCCCTATTTTTTTTAATTATTTTTACCGGACACTAGTGACTCTCAATTCTCAATTCTTCTCCAACCATCCCCTCGGCACCTTCAAACTCCACACCTCACTATCCAATAAATAGTTTGGTTCTGCTGCTCCACCGGCAACCCATATTTTATCTTTAAATACAAAAGCAGCCAATTCATGCCTTTTGGTCCATTTCAAATCAGACTTTAGCTCTGTCCAGTTTTTACCATCTTTTGAATACCATACGTCGCCTTTATTTCCTGATTCAGCCCAGCCACCCAGAACCCACATCCTGTCTCTGTAAACCAAGGCAGAAAACCAGATCCGTGGATCCCATGGAGCAGAAGCAGTGACCTCGGTCCAGTTTACCCCATCCTCAGAACACCAGACATCATTCAAGGAATTAGGTTTGGGAGCACGAAGCCCTCCACCAATGATCCAGATCTTTCCGTCAAATACAAGTGCCTGCCCGTGGGTCCGTTTTGACCAGGGCGCCTTGGCCAGTTCAAGTTTCCATTCTTTCCCATCAGCCGAAGACCATACATCATTAAATAGGGTCGAATCATTGTTATTATAAAAATCACTGGTGCCACCCATGATCCACATACGATCTTTAAAAACTACAAAACCGGGTGCCAACCGTGGGCTCCAGCCAGCATTGGGGGTTTCAAGCACCCAATCAGCACCATCCTTGGATGACCAAACCTGATTACTGGTATTGGTACCCGGCAACTTACGGCCCCCCATCATCCACATTCTGTTCTTAAAAACCATAGCAGCAGAAAGATCGCTATGCTGCCAGGCTGCGGTTTCTGTTACACGGGTCCAGTTCTTACCATCAGGCGACTTCCACACATCCCGCGGATTGGGCAAAGAAGGTGTAAACCACCCTCCAAGAATCCACATATGGCCTTTAAACACAAATTCGCCCTGAGAATCCCTGGCCTGCCAGGCTGCTTGCTTGCTTTCCTGAACCCAGTTCAAAGTGTTTTTCTGTGCAAATGAATTCGAACCAATTCCGATTAATATTCCAAACAATAAGACTAAATGCTTCATTTTCCTGAATTAATTGAACTTTTAATTTAACCCATATGACATATAAACAAAGACAAAATGTTTAACCACATAGATTATTACATAAATGCTATGCTTCTATGTGGTTAATATTATATCATATAGTTTAATTTATAGTAATTTTTGACTGGCCCTGAGGTATAGTCAGAGTCAGAATTTTCGATTTCTGATCATACTTCCAATTCTTTACACTCTTTCCATTATGAATAATAGATTTGGGTTTGAAACCAATAGCCATAGTCAATTCAACAGGATTATCAGATTTTAGTTCAAGAACAGTTTCCGAAGAAGAAACTACCAGAGAAGCACCAACAGGAGCACTGAATTTCAAGCCTGAACCATAGCCTTCAAAGATCTTTCCATCAAAATAGGCTTCCTTAAGCTTATTATCTGAAATAAGAGCAGAAAATTTGGAAGCATCCGTTTTAAAACCTTCAACACCAGAATCTGAACTGTCATTTATTCTGAAAAATCCATAATGAGTTGAACTTCCTTCATTCAACATAGCTCCAATCCATCCATTTGAATCGATCCGCTTTGGTTTTGTTGCGGATGCATAATCAGCATTGGCAGGTTTACTTTCAGGCTGCATAACGGCGAGAAAATCAGCATCTTTCATCTTTTCGGATGAAATGGCAATAAAACTCTCGTCCCTGTCTGAATTTCTGATCCGACCGCTTAATGGTTGGGGAGAAAGTAAATCCATTGTTAAACGAGCTGCCGGACGTGTTATAGTCATCCGCATATCTGAATAAGCAATTGAACTTTTACCATTTGTATGCTCGGCATGAAAGATCCAGTTGTATGAATGTGCTTCAGGACTTTTCACCTGATCAAAAAGAAATACAGGACCATTCTTTGAGCTTAATAAAGTCCGGGTATATTTTGAAACTTTATTTTTATAAACGTTTGTCAGATCCCCTACAGCTGCCATTGCATTGTTTCCGGCAAAAGCTTGAGTAATTTGAGGATGCGTTCTGAGTGCAGCAATTCCATTTTCAAAATCACCTGCCGACTGGCTTTCTGCATTCATATCTACCAGCATTACATTATGACCTATCGCCTGAGTATAATAACCAGGGAAATAAAGGTTTCCATAATAATCAGTGCTATGACCAGCATCGCTCAACAATTCCTCACCGTTATGTGTTAAGAGAATGGTACCCTGATCGGCATGGTAATGATTCCCATTGGGTCCTGCTTTAAATATCATAACAGTCCCGGAATCTTCCCATGAAGTTCTGGTAACCATATGCCCCTTGCCTTCAAAATGTTTAGACAATGGGAGTGTTTCCCTGCCAACCGGCGTGATCCCTTCAGTATACCACAAATACGGAATAATCCCGCCTCTGGCCCTGCCTGAATCCCATGATGGTTTTACATATTTATACATGAAAGGATCTTTCATTTTATAAACCAGCCATTGCATAGGCTGTTGAGTAAAATTATAAGTATGGGAAACATCCCCAAGATCCTGATAAGCTCCATCTTTAGCCTGGGTTACATAGATCGGATACTGGTAAAACTCTTTCAAATTGGTTGTAGAGGTATAATCAACTCCGAAATTCCGCTCTAATGAATAGAGAAATTCAACCAGTTCACGATAGCCCATTTCCTGATAGGTATAGGGTTCATTATAGCTGCCTTCAGGCAGCATCGTACGGTCGATAAATTGTTTAGTTTTGGCAAGAATCCCTGACAGATATGGCTCCAATCCCGGTAAATTGGGATCATCATTTGCAATGGCCATTGCAGCAACACCTACTCCCGAAAGTATCACCCCAATGTGATTGGAATTACTGGAAGGCATACGATTCAGTTCAACCATATCGCGGTAAAATGGTTTAATGGATTTTTCCATAATGCCATTGCGGACAGTCTTTTGCTCCTCCGCACTGAGTAAATTATATAAGATATCGTATCCTATACCGGCAGCGGCGGCGGCCGGTGCTCCGGGATAATAAGTATGGTTTCCATTGGCTTCCATCCATGGATGATTCCATGATGGCAAAATACTAAGCTTTAAAAGTGCTGCCTTTGCCCTGTTAGCAGCATCCTTGTTTTTAGTCAGCGCATATTGCCAGGCTTCATTAGTGATCACCCGGGCAAGAGCATTCTGAGTATTATACCATCCCCCCATACCTGCACTTGCATATGGTCCGCCGGTAACTGACTCAGGAGCGACCATATTTTGCTGAGGTAGCTTATCAATATCAATTGCTGATGGTTTATAACTTTGAATTAAATCATTCAGAAGTTTTTTTGCAGACTCGGGTTCAGGTCCTGCCATACGTGCATCCAGTTTAGCCTGAGAATGAAACACTCTTGGGTGAACGCCTGCTGCGAAATCAGAAACAGGAACGATGAACCACAGATCCCAGGAAATTTGATCTGTTCCGGTTCCTGACTTAGCTCTGATCTTCCATTGACCTCGCGAATCTGTTGGTTTGATTGTATAAACGGCATTATTTGACCAGATACCATCTGCAGCTTTTAAATCACCATGGCTACCATCATCATAAAACTTGATATTGCTTAATGCCGATTTATTCTCAGGACTGATAAGTTCAGCACTAACTTCATTTATCGCTTTGCCTTGCTCAGCTGAAATACTCAGGTTAATTGTTTCGCCATTTGAGTAATGCTTGTTTAAAATTGCATGACCAAACTGCTCAAACCAGGTGGATTTAGGTGATTGGGCAATAAACTGTCTTGATCTTTCACCATTAAGCTTGAACTCATCAAGCAACATACTATAACTCGGTAAATGATTAACCAGGGGATAAAATGCTTTCAATACAACAACCTGTAAATTAGATCCTTCCTTTAATGACATTCCATTAAGAGAAAACGAATTAAGCGGTATATCCACCTCTACCCAGGTATTTGCCTTTGGAGATAAAATTGTATGAGTGAATAATTTCCCATCAAAAGTCCCAAGGGAAACATCCAGCTTCTCAGGTTTTCTATCGCTCATGAAATAATATGCAAACTTGAGTCGTGTAGAATTCAAAGAATACATATCAATCCGCTTGGTGAACCCCTGGGTCAGATCATTGGCATCATTAGGCTTCGTCAGGCGGGAAAGTGAACTCCCTTTACCTCCATAGGCAGGCTCCTTCTTCGTACCAAATAATGGATCATAACCCGTATCCTGCTGATAGGGATAAGGCTCCCATGTAAACATTTCACCGGTATCGAAATTATCATAAATGACATAGGGAACTCTGCTTCCTGATGTTTGTGCATATACAGCAATTACAAAAAGGAAAAGTGACAGGAATGGTAGGATTGATTTTATTTTCATAATCTGATTCTGTTGTCTGTTATCTGTTACCTGTTATCGGTGATTTATTGGTTCATTGTATGATAGGTTTTACTATCCTAATTGTTTCTTTCGATTCAAGCAGGCTTGACCGCAATATCATTAAGTTAAGGGGCAGGAGGTTCCAGCTTTCGCTGGAATGACAAAATCTTTTGGTTAATAAGGAGATTCCAGCCTTCGATGGAATCGCAAGAAGGAACCGTATTATTAATGATGTAATGCTTTTACTCATTTTTTGTCTTTATATATTTTGGGAATGAGGAGTGATCTGACTCCGATTCCAGCGAAGGCTGGAATCGGAGTCATCTCCCCCCAACAATGTTGTCATCCGATAGCTATCGGATCCAGCGAAAGCTGGAACCCCATAACACATTGCGGTTAATGTTGTCTTCCTGAAAGAAACGGAACCAACGAAAGCCGCAACCTCCATATTATTCCACACACATTTTAAAACCATGAAACCAACTCAATCCCTTAACTTACCCTATTTCCTATTCCCTATTCCCTATTACCAAATCTCGTATCACTTCACCCTCCCAATCAATTCCATCGACGCATCAATCAATGCCTGCTCAGCCTGTGGCGCATATGGACTTCCATTAACGGCATAACCACCTTCAATATACTCGGCGGCAGTTGCGATATAGCCATTAAACCCACCTGCAACACCCAAAATGAAGGTATTTGCATAGGGTGATTTTTGTTTAACACTCAGACCAATTTCAGTGAATACTTCAGCCGGGAAAGTTACAATAACCGTAGTTCCAATGCGTATAGCCTGCATAGGCATTAAATAAGGTGCAGGATTAGCCGGCAGGGCCTCAATCCGTTTGGACTGAGCGACCGCCTGTGTTGCTAGCCAGTAATCAACTTTATATTTATCAAATGTTCTTGGTCCGATGGTTTTCCCAATATCACCTTTAGCAACCAATTCGCGGGCCGCCTCTTTGAGCCGTTCAACTCCTTCCAGATCTTTGGGATAATAAATGACCAGTTTTTCCTTTTCATCCAAAGTTTTCTTTGCCTGCTCCTGCCAGCGTAGTGCCTCTTCATGTGTATATGGGAAAGTTGTCCGGATTGGAATTTTGAATTTATCATATGCAACTTTTACTTCCAGGTCTGCAGAGGTTTTAATCTCCGGCAATACCTTAAGAACCGCTTCTGTAATGACAAGTCCTTTCTTTTCAGCAAATTCAAAGCTTCTTATACCCTGCATAAAAGCGCCAACTGCTGAAAGTTCTGCCTGGTAGCCTACTTTGGCATCGCCCTGAGCAGATTGAAAATAACCTACAATAACTCCCTTTGGTAATTTCTCCTTGATTCCTTTGATCGAAAAATATGGCCAGTCCTCTGTAAATTTTAAATTATGCAAATCTAAAGTTGAAGGATGGCAGCCATAATTAAAAAACACCCCTATTAGTTTTCCCTGAGCATTCTCAACCTTGATAACCGCAGCTTCCGGATCAGGTGGTACACCCCCATGCTCCATCCTCCTGTCGTTCATCGCCATACCAAATATTTCAGTTGAACCTGCTCCGATCTTACCGTAAACTCTGCTATTCCATGCATTTACAGCACTTTGAACAGTTCTGCTAATGAAAAACTTTATATATGCATCTTCAAGATTACCCATCACCGGTCCGGAATGGGTATGGGTAGATGAAACAATCACATTTTTAAAGGGAATACCGGTCTCTTTATTTACCCCTGTTCGGATCTGATCCATCACCGGTTCAGACATATTCACCACAGCGACTGTAATCATTGCTGAGCTTGTTCCGTCAGCGGCTTCCACTACCAGACTGCGGGCGAAGAGATCATCGTGTACACCGGTTGAAGTATTCGTTCCCCTGTCGTATCCGGCCATCCTGAAACCCACCGGATTGGGTGGTGTAATTACCGTTTCTGCAACACCCACCTTTATTTTTGCAGACAGGCTATCCAATGAACTGATTAAAACAATCAGAATGAAAGAGGAAAACTTTATATAAAATGATATTTTCATAATCTGATGTTAACAATATTATACAGAAGAAAATTAGTGTTAGAAATTATACTAACAGAAAAAGGAACCCCGAACAGATAAATACCTGTCCGGGTAAACCTTTGTGTTTTATTTAGCTTTTGTTTCAAGCGCATTAACTGCTATCTGAGGAGGATAATTGTATTTCAATGCCTCATCCTCCACATATTTTACAAAATCCTTTTCATTATTGTTCACTTCACCGAAACTCCATGCACCAAAGATCATGTACTCATAACTAAGGTCAGTGGTAACCGGCATTTTAAAAAGATGATTGCCTCCATAGTTCTTAATAGCCTGATATTGAGGCCTGTATTTATCTTTCACAACAATACCTATTCCCTGCCATGGCACCATTAAAACCTCGTCACCGATATCCTCATCCGGAATTCTTGCCTCAACATTTTTACCCATTGAAATAGCGATTCCATTTTTATTGACTGAAGTATATTCATTCATAATTCTGCGAATACCTGCCCCGAACATAACCTGAGCATTTGGTGCATTAAACTCAGAAAATTTGGTCTCCACTGTGCTCCAGCTTTTACCGGCATAAGCGGTATAATATTGATCAAGTTCATAAAAACCCTGACCTGAATTCCAGTTAGTTGTTCTAACCTTGATCATACTACGTAGTGGGCCATTATAAACCAGATCAAATGCAAAGCGGCTATCATCAAAAGGACCCTTATTCTTAAACGGAGAATGATAAGCACGGGCAGGATTTTCCATATCCATTGGATTTTCAAAAACACACATACCTCCTGCCCCAAAAGTACTGGCAACAGTCATGATATCCGTACCCATTTCCCATGGCATGTAATAGCCCGACTTATTGGTTGAATATTCATAATATGCAGTCAGCATCGGAGCTCTTTTGCCATGAAGATCTACTTCATGCGGATACCAAAGTTTCCAACCCATAGTCTTTGATTCCCAGAGCGGTACAATATGACGTCCGTAATTGGCGATTGATGCGTGGACCTCATGCTCATACATTCCTCTTTCATAATGATCGATGTAGATGTAAAAATCTCTTGATTCTTTAGCTGCCAGATCTGACATGAAAAATATTTCATCCCAAATTCCATCTTTATTCTTATCATCTACCTGAAGTTCAACATAATGCCCGTTTGTTTCTTTTCTTCTAACATAACCACTATTGGTCTTAAGTTGTTCAACTGTTGGTTCAGGATCTGATGGAAGCTTGGGATCAACAATTCCTATCCAGCGCTCAGGAATATTCTGCATAGGCAAACTGGTACGAGGCACAACGATTGGACATCCTTTGATCGGAACATTTAAAGGATTCGTTACTGTGATCTTGATTCTACGGGTTGGGGCATAATCTTTCCCTTCGGTATACCAACCGGAACCAGATTGTGCATTAGCCATTCCGGCGGTAAAAAGTAAGGCAACAAATACGGCGATTTTCATGTATTCTTTAATTAAATTATATTGATTTTTATTATTTTCTATTTATTTTCTATTAAAACGAAGATTTTATGTTCTATCAATCCTTTTTATAAACTCATCAAACACCTGAAAACTAATCTCCACACAATCCAGCGGGACTTTATCCGCTGTATCATCCGGTCGATGATAAACTGGAAGTGTTTTTTCATCATAACCCCTGCTGTTCGCATGTAAGGCCCTGGCACCAGAGGGTTCAAAGGGTAATGAGTCCATAACAAATCCATCATTTTCACCGAAAATTGGGCTTGATTCAATATTCAGGTCCTTATGAATATCTCTGATCATGTCATTAAGTCCCTGGTCTTTCGAATTGATCCAAAGATTAGGGCCATAGGTTAATGAATCAAAGTTCAGGACATACTTAATATCCTGCATTGTATTATCTGCAATTCGGCTGGTTGCATAATGAAATGCACCTTCAAACACATATTCCTCCGAATCCGAGGCAAGGAAAGTCAGCATATGATTATTTCTCCTTCCGGATGCGGCATGTGCCAGCATCAGCATGACAATAACTGAAGCTGCATTATCATTGGCACCGGGAGTATTAAAAATGGTATCCAGATGGGCCACAATCAAAATTTCCTTTTTACTTTTCCCGGGTATACGACCAATTACATTGATTCCGGGGGCTTTATGAACAGGCTTATATTCAGATTTAATCCAGGCCGGAAGCTTGCTTTTTACAAAGCGATCAAGCAATGGAATATCCTGTTTCCCTAGCCCATAAACAGGAACTGTTTTATCAAGGTTTCCGCTTCCGGATCCGGCAATTGCTCTTCCATATTGGCTGACTGAAAAATAGGCCAGAATCTGAGCATTCTGCTCGTCTGTAATTGCGTAGCCGCTCCCATTTTTAGAAAATATCCCCTTTACTCCTTCGGCAGGAGTTCCAAAACCTCTTTTTTGTGGTACTGCCTCAATATGCTGTCCGGCAACTATCAAATCGGAGCTACTTATTGGTCCCCAGTCATCAAACTCATATTTATCATAATTAACCTGAGGTAAGGAACGCTGCATTTCTTTCAGCACAATCTGTGCAGCCTTCGCATAAGCTTTACTTCCACTGGGCCTCGGACCAATATCAGTCACCAGTTGCTTTAATAAGGAAACAGTATATTCCTGACGTTTTTGTGCTGTAGCAACAAGATCAGATGATAAGCTGCTTTCAGCGAAAGACCATTTATTACTAAGCATTAAGAATGCCAGTCCTCCGGTCATTTTAATAAACTCTGCCCGCAGAAGCTTTTTATTATTTATCATCATTAAAATTAATTTTGTCCCATCTTTAAACAGATTACCTATAATCAATCATGGATTATAGGTAACGTTTAATTCAGAAACCGGACCCAATATCCCTCTGCTGTTTTTAGTTCGTACCTTTAATTTATTCAGACCGCTCTGAAGTACCCAATCCCATGAATTCTGACTCTGATTTTGCCATTCTCCATCTGTATTGGCAACCAGAAAACCATCAGATCCGCCAGGAGTAAATGCATCAACCTCCACTTTAAGAATTCCTGATTTATTCGTCTCATTGAGATAAACTTTAGCCTGATTCAAAGGCTGGTAAAAATCTGATTCACGGTTAGTATATCGCTGGTATTCGTCACGCTTTGGGAATACATCATCGTACCAGTTTAAAAACCCATCCCATCCCCACATCGTATCACCGGTATGTATCGGAACAGGCAGGGGTTTTGACAGGAAGTCGTTACGCGGAATAATACGAAAATGACCCATTATCTCGAGAATATGAGTGCCTCCGCCTCCCTGAATTGAGAAAGGATTATTACCCTGACGCTGTCCAACTTTTAATGTTTTTACGAGTTCACTACCAAACTCCGGAGCAAAAGGACGTTGCCAGGTTTCGACACGGGGCATTGCTGCCGCAAGCAGATTATGAATTTCAAGAAGATTAAATGGAATACCTGTTTCCGGATCAAAATAGTAATAGTCGCGGGTAGAGTCCATATAAATCCACTTGTTAAGCTGATTTGACCACACCTCAGTCACCTCATGCCCACTTTCTCCCTCACTATGTATGTTTATATGCCTGGCCTGATACCCCATAGCTAAAAGAGCTCCGATCAAAGCCTGATTCGGATACAGACACATTTCAACCATACGCCGGCCTTTGAAAAAGGGTCCGTTGAGCTGTGGCATACCGGTTCCTTCTGCAATTACCGGAGTAACAGTTACGTCATTCCAGTTCCATGAATAAGCTTCACTCCTGAGTGGCACACGATAGGCCCAGTTGAGCAGGCGCATCATTACTTCAAATTCAGTATTTGCACCTTTAACGATCTGGTCCAGCTTATGGTCTTCCCTGTACTTTTTAAGATCAAGGTGATTTAAATTTTCATACGAGAATGGATAGGAAGATTGTATTATCCTGCCATTGCTGATAACGTGGGCCTGTAGTCCGGCTTTAGTATTCAGTGAATTATCTTCCCATGAAGTTAAGTAATGAAACCCTTTGATCAAAGGAGTTTTCAGAAGATCTGTGGTACTCAATTCTGCTTTCCATTGAAAATAGCGTTTATCTCCAAGAATATATTCTCTGCCTTTTTCAAGTGGCTGCCAGTTGGTCCATGTGTTATCACCAATAAAAGGTCCTGATCCATAACGAATTAAAACTTTTGCAGAAGTCATTGATGGTTCTTCCAGATCAGCCCGAAATGTTGCCTTTAAATTAGCTGAACTATGCTTGAGAGGGTTTTCTCCATCTACCAGGTCAATTAAAGGAGAAACATACTCACCGGCTGACAGGAATCTGTCAATGCTAAATCGTATTGAGTACTCTCCATCAATCTGATCCATTGCACCTAATTTCGTATCACTCCAGGTACTACCGCCATTACTGCTTTTCATAGAACGGTTCGGACTAATACGGGTTAAAGAACCACGTTTAAACTCGTTGATATGTGCAATTAATACGCGCCAGGAAGTTGTATCAGTTTCCGTCCACATCAGGATCTCATTCTTTCCCTTTTGAAGTTTTTCATAGGGAAGATCAATATAATACCAGCGGTCAAGTCCGGCCATGTCAATATACTGGCGTGCATGCGGATACGCGATTACAGAAGCAGGTCTGATAAATTTTTCACCGTTTAGTGATAAATGAAGAGGGGCTCTGTTACCTTTTACCTCCATCCCTTTAAACACTAGTCTGGCAGAAGCTGCAATTGGATTTCCAATCTCCAGAATCTTTTTAATTACAATTCCCTTTCTCAAATCTTCGACCCATTCTACAGGACCTTTAGTATAGCTTTTATAGCCTTCGGGAAGGCCTGCAGCAGGAGCATCATCTTCCACCAGTTCGGTCTCCTGAAGTCTGATTATCCCCTTAGACTGATCAAATTTTAATTTAATAAGTTGTGCCTCCTTCTCAATTCCTGAGGCATCAAGCTTAGTCTCATTGAACCTGAACTTTGAATAGTTCTTAGGATCTTCATTTTTAAGAACACCGGCAATAGCCTTAAATCCAGCCTTTCTTTCTTCTGTTGTCTGCCCAAATAATGAGATGATTGTAATACAGTTTATAACCAATAATGTAAGAAAGGAAATAACTTTTTTCATAAGCCATCAAATTATACAGAGTTTGACAAAAGAAATTAAAAGGAATGCTTTTCGATCACTAAAAATATCAGGATATTCAAAGGAGCCTTTTAAACTCTAATAAAGGCATCTGATATCTGTTTCAAGAATTGATTATTGTAAAAGTTTTAATCCGGAACTCTACAATTTTTATATCGACCGTTTATTTACAGATACAGAAAATGTATTGTTTAAAAAAATAATATAAAGCATTATGATGCAATAAAATAGCAGTTATTGATTATTAAAGTCAATAACTGCTATTAAAATCATCAATCTGTTGGAGTTGGATAAGATGCCAATGGTTTAGCATCCCACCATACCCTGGTTGCATAAGTATCCGGGCCACCCAATAGTGCCAAAGCGGCTTCTGTTGCTACTTTGTTAGTTGAATATGAGTTTGGCGGATAGATCAATCTTCTTGCCAGTTGAGTTCTGGTAAGAGCAGGGTTGTCTGACTGAATTATTGCGTAACCTCTTGGATATCCGGTTCTACGGCGTTCAGCCCAGGCTTCAGTATCATTCATTGGGAAAAGGGCAAGCCATTTCTGAGTGATGATCTGCTCCAGCTGTCTCTCGAAGCTTCCGGCAGTTTCAAACATAACCGGAATATCAGTTACAGGCGGACTGTTACGTGCATCCGGGTTACCGAATCTATCCAATGGTTTTGAAGGTTTATTAGCACTGTTGATATAAGCATCAATTACAGCATCAGAAGCGGTAGTCCTGAATTTGATGGAAGCCTTAATTCCTTCATTATAAAAGAATTGCGCAGTTCCTCCCATATTCCATCCTCTCAATGCTCCTTCAGCCCTCAGGAAAAATACTTCCGCAGCTTCCATAATATGATCAGGTTCATTAGTACCACCATTATTGATTGGCAACCATCTTTTACCTACATAGGAATATTGCAAATCAAGATTTGTTCCTCTTTGTGCTGATGGGTTACCGTTTCTGAATCCTACTAAACCACCAAAAACAGCGGTAGAAGGAGTTAAACGTCCGCAACAAGGCTGAGTATAGACCGGAATCCGGGGATCCTGATAACCATTCATGAGACTCGCAACTGTAGAACTTAATACGAACTCACTGATGTAAGTAATTGTACTTAGTTTATTCACGTTTGTACCATCAACTTTAACTTTTGAAAGTGCATTATCAGCGTTATTTACGATGAACCCTTCCGGAGCAGCAGCAGCCTTCTCAGCTTCCTGTTTAGCTTTTGCAGGTTCTATATAGGATATCCTAATGGCAAGTCTTAGACGTAAAGAGTTAAGAAATTTTAGATTTTTTAACACATTTCCATCATAAACAAGATCATGAGATCCACCACTGATAGCAAAAATTTTCACTGCCGGATTAGCAGCACGCAGATCTGCAGCTGCCTCATCTAATATCTTAAAGAAATCATAATAGATATCCTTCTGAGAATCAAAAGCGACACTGGTTTTACCATTACCAAAATTTGAATAGATAATAGGTCCCCAATAATCAGTCTGACGATGATATAATGCAACTTTCCAAAGCTTTGCGAGTGCGTTCTCAGGCTTCAGGTTATTGGCCGCAGTATTTTTCAATACTAAATCAAGCTGATTCGCCGCAGCTCCATAAGCAGTATTTGAATAAAATCCTTCCATCAGCAAGTTTGACCAGCTACCCGGTCCGTTGTAATTGGAAGACGCAAAGTTAGGATGGATGGTGGCGTGAAATTGTGAGTACTCGCCAGCGAAAAGATTATTCCCCTGATACCAGGCTCTCATTCCAAAATGCTGGGCCTCAGCAAAGGCAAATCCAACCATGCTAGCATCCATCTGCTCAACAGTAAGCTGTGCTCTGGGTGTGTTGAGATCATCGAAATGGTCGGTGCAGGACACTGAACCTAAGGTTAGAAGGATTGCCGTAAAGGCTACGCTTCTGTGTATATAATGTTTTATTTTCATGATATTAATATTATCTCAATTTAAATATTATTAATGATAAAATTTACTAAAAATCTACCTTGAGGTTTAATCCAAAAGTCCGTTCAGTTGGTGGAACATAAGTTTGGAAACCTGCTGAAGCAGTACCTGCACCCGAAAGTATTTCAGGATCCCAGTTACCTGTTTTCTTTAAAAAGAACAGATTCCTTCCTACCAATGATAGTTTAACGCCTGAGATAAATCCAACTTTAGTTAACATAGATTTAGGGAAAGTGTAACCAAGTGTAGCTTCTCTTACCCTGGTATTGGTAGCACTTACGATAAATGCTTCACCAATCGGAGCATTCCTGCCTCCTATTGTTCTCCAAAATGTTTGGGAAGTTATAGCAGTTGTATTAGGAGCACCAGAAGCAAGAACACCAGTTTCATTTGGAAATAAATTCTCTCCAAACACTAAACCACCATCTCTGCCTGCAAGTGTTTCCTTAGTTATACCTTCACCATATAAAAGTCCGTCAGTAATGGAAACCATGCTACCACCTTGTCTGTGCTCGATCAGGAAACCAAAATTAAAGTTCTTGTAAGAAAAATTATTGGTTATTGCTCCCATCCAGTCAGGGTTAAAATTAGCAGCTAATACTGATCTTCCAGCTGTAAGGGTTGGCATACCATTAGCTCCAACAATTACATTACCCTGGGTATCTCTTGCCCAGCCTCTGGTGTAAATATTACCAAATTCCTGTCCTTGTGCGACAACGAAATCAGACATATATGGATCACCTCCAACAATAATACTTGGACGATCATCAGATATTTTATTAACCCAGTTCCGGTTTTTTCCGAAATTACTGCTGATGTCCCATGTCAAACCATTTGCATTCTGGATTGGTGTAGCCGATAAAACAACTTCAATACCTGTATTCTGAACATCTCCTCCATTTGTAAAAAATGAAGCTGCACCTGAACCTGAGGGTAAACTGACCGTAAACAACTGGTCAAAAGTATTTGTTTTATAAGCTGTGATATCAAGTCCTAAACGACCATTAAATAAACGTGTATCAAGTCCCAGTTCATAACCTTCAGTTGTTTCAGGCTTAAGATTTACATTGGGAAGAGTAGCACCTAAAGTAATGAATCCAAAGTTTCCACCGGTACCAGCAAATGCAGCAGATCTGTTTAACTGATAAGGTGAAGCACTGCTACCTACTTTAGCATATGAGGCTCTAAGTTTGGCATATGAAATCACATCGGGAAGCCCCGGAATCATGTCTGTAAGAATTGTAGAAAGACCAATAGATGGGTAAAAATATGAGCGGCTATTGGCAGGCAAAGTTGAACTCCAGTCATTCCGACCGGTAACATCAAGATAGAGATAATTCTTCCATCCGAAATTACCTGAAAAATAGAGGGATTGTAATTCTTGTCTTGTGGCTGGATTGAATGCACCTTGAGTAAGGGCCGTATTACCAAAAGAAAAGAAGTTAGGAATAATCAGTCCTTGTTGTGTACTTGCACTGATGCTACCTGAACCATCCGTTTTCCTTAAGGTACCACCCACCAAAGCTGAAACAGTCAGATCTTTTGTGACAGTGTTATTGTAAGTCAGGAGGGCGTCATGGTTCCAGATCTGACCCGGACCAGCAATGCTGGCACTATAGCTACCGAAATTATCCTGGCCGCCACCATAAGAGTCAATCCAGGCCTTACGTTCAGTTGTGCTTGAACCTCCATCAAAAGATGTTCTGGCCATTAATTTTAACTTATCAGTAAAGTCAACAGTTAAAGATCCCAGTGCAATAACACGGTCTGTTGTTTCATAATTGACCACACGGTTCATGATCCAGAATGGATTCCTGCCGATGGTCGATCCAGGATTCCAGTAATTTTGCTTATTAGCACCAGATGCGTCGGTATATTCAAATTGTTTTAAGTCACCAATTAAAATATTACGTGGCATACGGTAAATATTCATGTAAGGATTATTAGCCGCATTATCACCTGTTCCGTTTTGATTATCTATTTCGTTACGGATGTAATTTATTTTAGTATCCAGAGAAAGCCATTTCTTTAACTTGCTGGTAACTCTTACTGATGCATTATCCCTCCTTAGTTCATTATTTTGCATCAATCCTTTTGCATCTTCTCTTGTGTAAGAAAATGCAGTTTGGGTAGTTGCAGAACCTGCTGTTGCATTTACGTTATGAGTAAGATACGTTGAGTTCTGGAATGCGTCTTTATAATTATTTGGTTGAGGAGAAAAGGCATACTGGGTTCCAGCTTTACCCGGAGCAGCTGACCAGTGATTGACCATCTGACCTGTCATTTTTGGACCCCATGATTCTTCGGAAGTTGCATTATAAACACCTGTAACTCCCTGTCCGTACTCACTTTGTGGCTGGAAATAATGAAGGGGTCTTCCTGTTTGGAAGGTTTCATTTACACTGATCTGAACCTGGCCCTCTTTTCCTTTCTTAGTTTCGATAATTATAACACCATTTTGTGCTGCACTTCCATACAATGCCGCAGCATTTGGACCTTTCAATACGTTAATGGATTCAATATTATCCGGACTGAAGTTTGCTATCGCTGTACTCATAGGAACACCATCAACAACATAAAGCGGACCGCTGTTTCCAGAAATTGAACGATTACCTCTTAAAACAACCCGAGCCTGACCTCCCAATCCTGTACCTGCTGTTTCAATTGTCATACCGGCAACTTTACCCTGTAAGGCATTAACAACGTTTAATGTGCGTGTTTCAGTCAGTTCTTTTGCGCTTACACCCTGTGTTGCATAAGTCAGAGATTTTGACTCCCGTTGAATACCCAGAGCAGTTACAACCACTTCACTCAAAGAAGTTGAAGACTCAGCTAAACTCACATTGATCGTTCCCTGATTATTAACTGGAACCTCTTTGGTGATATAACCAATATAAGTAAACACAAGGGTTGCATTTTCAGGAACATTTAATGAATATCTTCCCTCCATATCAGTTGATGCACCAATATCGGTACCCTTAACCTTAATGCTTACTCCGGGAAGAGTCTCACCTTTAGAGTCTTTAACCTGACCTCTGACGATAATATCAAGTAAGTTAGACGAAACATCCCCCTTTGATTTGCCCGAATTAAGATCATTTAAACCTTTTTGATTGTTGACAATCATGATCCTGTTATCTACCTGTTTAAAATCAAGTGAAGTGTTAGATAACAATTCCTTCAAAATATCAGCAACAGACATTTTTTCGGCAGACAACTCTAATTTGGTAATATCCTTTACATCGGCATAACGATACATGAATTGAAATTGACTTTGCTTCTCAATTTTTTGAAAAGCCTTCACCAAAGACTCGTTTTTAAGTTCAAGTTTTATTTCAACTTTATCAATAGCCTGGCTCTTTACCGGCGGAGCCGAGAACAGCTGAATTGAAGTTGTTAAAACAATAAAAAATGCTAATCTGAGTTGCATAATTATCATTAATAATTTATCAAAAAATTGCCTTAAATGATTGGCAAAATGTGGTTTTTGCTGATTTACAGCATGAAGTGTAAAAATATTCATAATTTTACATCGGTTTAAATTTATCGAAATGGCTTCTAATTTTAGAAGACAGAATTTAAAACATCAATTGATGTACGATGGCAGTCGGACAACAATTATCCCTCTGAATAAACTGTTCAAACAGGATTTCAGAGGGTTTTTTATGGTGCTAGGTCGAAATTCATGTACTTAATATTTATTTTTTAATATAATTAATAAAATAACCTTTGGTAAATTCTCTACTTTGAATCCAGATTAATTACTTCTTTACTCACATCATACCGATACACAGCCCCATTAAACTCTGACATACTTTTTAAAATCTGATCAAGAGTTTCACCTTTTCTGACAATTGTAGTAAAGCGTTTCGATCTTATACTATCATCTGAAATAATGATCTCCACCTTGTAGCGACTCTCCAGAAGTTTAGCAGCTTCGGCAACGGTTACATCACTCAACAACAAATCCTGCTCTTTCCATTCCAGATATTCAGGTGCATTGACCACCTTTTGAACAATGTTGTTACTTGCTTTATCATAGGTGATCTGCTGATTTGGAGAAATAATCCCAATCGTTCTGTTATGCTGATCTTCAACTCTTACCTTTCCCCTGCTGACTGTTACCTGGAAGCTCGTATTATCAGACCATGCATTAATTTCAAATGCAGTTCCCATAACTATTGTTTTCAATTTACCTGTGTGAATTATAAATTGTTTCAGAGAATTGTGCTTGATATCGAAATAAGCCTGGCCATCCAAATAAACTTCCCTAAGCGCAAGGCCATCAAATGAAGAGGGATAATTTAATTTAGCACCCGGTCGTAAGATAACTGTACTTCCATCAGGTAACTGTATCAACCTGTTTTCTTTTATCGTTAACTGTCTGGAAAGTGCATTAACATGTTTGACAGATTCATTCTTAAAAAAATAGAATCCTGTATTTAATATAATTAATAATACTGCTGCAATAGATATAATGCTGACCCAGAACCTATGATTAGAGGAAGAACTACCACCGGAACTACTTTCATCATCATAGATCTCATCCCATATTTTGTTTTCAATTTCATTCCGGATATCCATTTTCTGATTCTCAGACATAGAATTAAAGATATCAGGCTCTGATTCAAACAGATTATAATGTTTGATCAGCACTTCACTCTCTTCCTGCGAGGCTTCATGCTTCAAATATTTGTTCAGTAATTCAGAAAAATATTTCTTGTCCATTTAGCAAAATCATACTTACTCTAAATTATAGACCGGATTGTATGGTAATATCCCATTACAGAATAAAATATTTTTTAAATACCTGTAGCAGGTATTATCACCAACCACCTGTTTTGAATTTCCCTGTGGTTGGTGTATCAAAGACCACTTGAATCGATATTATGGTACAGAGAACACCGACCAGAGGGAAGCATTAGGGGTACAGGGACTTACGAATTTACATTGGCATCCTGACCGATAAATTCGTAAGTCGCTTTTTACAAGTTAGGACAAATCCAATTTCTAAGTATGTGACTGACGAAATCGACTTTCCAGACGCTTAGTTGATTTCGTAAGTCTGAGAAATCGTGTGAAGCCGAAATCGACTTTCAGGACGCTTTCCCTGTGGAAGGTGTTATCACCGACCACTTGAATCGATATTATGGTACAGAGAACACCGACCAGAGGGTAGCATTAGGGGTACAGGGACTTACGAATTTACATTGGCATCCTGACCGATAAATTCGTAAGTCGCTATTTACAAGTTAGGACAAATCCAATTTCTAAGTATGTGACTGACGAAATCGACTTTCCAGACGCTTAGTTGATTTCGTAAGTCT